>JABAOD010003043.1_pt1 | contig 23720 bp, 27 predicted proteins | sample 7062151 | NCBI WGS metagenome assembly JABAOD01 (sample SAMN14538626, study PRJNA623070) | marine sediment metagenome | biome: marine biome [ENVO:00000428]; feature: marine pelagic biome [ENVO:01000023]; material: deep marine sediment [ENVO:00002113] | place: India: Gulf of Khambhat ... | reverse complement strand
TGTTAGAATCCGCCTCCAGGCTTTCATATTCCGCCTCAGAGAGAAGTTCCTTACTGAGGAAAGCATATTCCCTTTCGCGGGAGAGGGCAAGGAATTTGTGAAGGGTGTGAAATCTGATGGACGGTGATTATTTGCGTTTGAAATATTGTATGAATTGGAATCAGAGAAATGCAATATTTCAGTTAGAAATCGACAGGTCATCGCCTTTGCATAACCTTTTCCCAATGTCAACCCTATAGGTTCATGAACCCCCTAGAATCGGAAGACACCCCTCCTCTTCCAAAAGGACATCAGGAAGATTTTGGCAGGCCCGGTGATGGGGTGATCGGCAAAGTCTTGACGATCTTAACCGAAGCTATCGTTCAGAGCTTTTTCTGGTTTAGACTTGGGTGTCTTGGTGGCCGGGATCTTGACCTTTTGGCCCGTCCGGGGATTTCTGCTGGTTCTGGCTTTGCGGATTTCCACAGAGAACATGCCAAACCCTTGGAGAGTCATCCCGCCCCTCTTTTCGGCTCCTCGTGTCGGGGGGTGCAGCCGATTGTCATTGCCGCTGCCGCCTTGGTGATTTTGTCCTCCTTGCCACTGCCAGGTTGAGTTTTGCCTTGGCCATCATCTTGCCGGCCTTAGAGTTTTGGATTGCTTATACACCAGCATTTCTGGGCTGATTCAAAGAAGTTGACAGCCAAGAAGAAAAGCTGTATGTTTTTTTCGTATAAGCTATAAAGAGTTCTGTTTTGGAGCAAAGAGCCGCATAGCTCTCGAGGCTTAGGCGGCTCTTTTTTTATCCTGATCCAGACTATTGCAATGCTTATAAATGGAGAGGGAGGTGAAAAGGCTATGCCCAAAGGTGAAGTCAAATGGTTCAATGAACAAAAGGGATTTGAGGAACAGCTTGTAAAGGCCTGATATTTCTACTAACCAAGAAAGGGGGACACTGTATGCATTTCAAAAAGATCTTCATACTTATAGCTTTAAGCCTGGCCATTGGATTTTTTGGTTGTGCTGAGAAGAAGGTGGAGGCGCCCACAAAGGAGCGAATCACAAAGAATTTGGTTCCACCGAAGGCTGAGGTTAAGGGCGAGAATTTTCTTATAGAGCTTAGCGACCTTCAAGTCACCACGATTGAAGACATAACTTCTAAAGAGATCGTCGAAACCCCGAACCTCACGGGTCACATCGTAATAACCAACAAATCGAAAGGTATGCTGGATATCCAAGGGGTCACCGTTGAATACTTCGACCAAGCTGGGAAGCCAATCCATTTTGAATCTGGAGAGGAAATTGCGACAGCTTCTTTGTACTTGAGGATTACCAAGCCTGAGCAAACTACCGAAGGGAGTTTGAATGTCACAATCCCAAGGAAGGCTATCAAGGATAAGGCATTAGGAAAGATAGAAATCAGCCTGGTCTACATCCCGTCCCCTCTTAACCGAGAGACTATTGTTTTCCCTGAAAAGATTGAATAGTCCGTTACCAATCGGTAGATAGGTAGGTTTGGAGTTTAAGTACATTCTGTTTGGTGTATAGCGGATAGCGAAGCGTAGCCAATCAAATCAGTTAGAGCGTAAAGTTACAGAAGTCAAAACAACAATTGTATTGCGAAATTGTCGAGCGCCGATCCTGTGTTCTTATTGCCTTATAAAAAAGGATGGGACCTAACCGAGTGGGGTTTTTGTACCCCCATAAAAAAGGCTTCACCGGGGGAAGGGGGGTTTATGGGCCGGGAGCTCTCATTGCCAAGATTTTGCTGGTGGACAAGGAGATCATGAGCTACTGTTTGGGGAGAATTCGAATTCCGGCCATGGACGCGCTTTAAGTTTATTCTAGGCAAGTGGTATAAGTGATCAAGTTTGCACTCATCACAAACAGAATTTTCCCGCTCTTTTGATTAGAGGAGGACCAAATGCAAGGGGATAACCCAAATAGGGAGGGCTGGGAAGAGGGGCCCCAGAATCTGGGAGAGGTGATCAAAAAAGCCAAAGATACGATGGGCTTTGGGAAGGGAGCTAAGTCACTCTGGCTCATTGTGATCGCAATTATTCTTGGGATCATTTTGGTTTACACGGCGGTCTTTACTATTTCACCTGGCCACAGGGGGGTGGTCCTTCGATTTGGTAAGTACTTTGGTGTAGTTGGAGAAGGTCTTCACTTTAAGATTCCTTTTGGAGTCGACAAGGTCTACAAGGTACACATGGAACAGGTGGATACGGAGACTTTTGGTTTTAGAACCGTTCGTCCTGGCATTCGGACCCAGTATGAAAAGAGTGCTGTGAGGGAAAGGGAATCCCTGATGCTCACAGGCGATCTGAATGTGATCGATGTCGAATGGATTGTTCAGTTCCGGAGAGAGGATCCTCGAAAATACCTCTTTAACGTCCGTGACCCGGCCAAGGCGCTTCGAGACATCAGCGAATCGGTGAATCGGCGCNNTCGGCGCATCGTGGGGAACTGGAGCTTCGACTATGTTCTCCAGAACCGGGAAGAGGTCAACAAGATGGCTCAGGAGGAGCTTCAGAAGATCCTCGACGAGTATGAAACTGGAATTCGTGTCGTTAATGTGAGGCTTCAGAATGTGGTCCCTCCTGACCCGGTCAAAGGGGCCTTCAACGAGGTGAACGAGGCCCAGCAGGAGAAGGAGCGGCTCATCAACCAGGCCCAGGAAACATACAACCAACAGATTCCAAGGGCCAAGGGAGAGGCAGAGAGAACCATCAATGGCGCCCGGGGATTTGCCCTAGAGCGAGTGAACCGGGCAAAGGGGGATGTGGCCCGGTTCTCGGCCGTTCTCAAAGAATACCGAAACGCCAGAGAGGTCACCAAACGGCGCCTCTATCTCGAGGCCTTTCAGACGATCCTGCCCAACGCCAAACAGATCTACATCATTGATAGTGAACAGCAGGGCGTCCTGCCGCTCCTCCAATTGAATCAGCAGGTGACGAAAGGGGGTGAGGCCCAATGAAACGAATCGGAGCTTTCGCCGGTGTTGTCATTGTCATCTTTCTGATCCTTTTGATTTCGGGCGCCTTCTATACCGTTCGTGAATGGGAACAGGTGGTGATCACCCAGTTTGGAAGGATTATTGGAGAACCGAAGACCCAGGCGGGCTTGTATTTTAAGATCCCCTGGATCCAGCAAATCAATCGGTATGAGAAGCGAATCCTGAGGTGGGACGGGGATCCCAAAGAGATTCCGACCCGAGACAAACGGTTTATCTATGTCGATACGACGGCCCGATGGCGAATCGTGGATGCGCGAAAATTTCGTCGGGTTCTCATCAGTTACACTCAGGCATACGCCAAACTCGATGACATTATCGACGCGGTTGTCCGGGATTATGTGTCCGCAAATCCTCTGGTGGAGCTCATCCGGACCACAGACTGGATGCCGGCACTCAGGGAGGGGGAAGAGGAGGTCGTCTCCCCATTCCCAGAAGCAACTGCCCGAGAAGCCGTTGTCTTGGGAAGAGAGAAAATCACCCGGGCGATTCTGGCCGAGGCGGCGAAGGCCATGCCCGACTTTGGTATGGAACTGGTCGATGTTCGCATCAAACGGATCAACTACGTCGAGCGAGTGCGGAAGAAGGTTTACGAACGGATGATATCAGAAAGGAAACGCAAGGCCGCCCAGTTTCGATCAGAGGGCGAGGGCAAAAAAGCAGAGATTCTCGGACGGATGGAGAAGGAACTGAAATCGATTGTCTCGGGCGCATACCGGACGGCCGAGGAAATTCGTGGAAAAGCCGATGCCGAGGCCACCAAGATCTATGGAGAGGCTTATAATCAAGATGCGGAGTTCTATGCCTTTTTCAAGACCTTGGAGACGTACAAAGAAGCAGCCTACAAGAATGCTTTTGTCATTCTGGGAACCGATTCAGACTACTATCGGTTCCTGAAGAACATCCCGAAATAGGCTTCGGCCTCATCGGTTCATTCAAGATACAGCCGGGAAGGAATCCATCTGATGGCATGATGTAGCGGCTCTGTGCCACCGAGCTATTGGTCGCTCCATTTCCCATATCTTCCCCGTAGAATCCGATGGAGAATCTTCCCGGTCCCCGTCCGGGGCATCTCGTCTTCCTCGATGAAGTCGACCGATTTGGGGATTTTGTAGCCTGCAATTTTACCCCGACAGCACTGGATCAACTCCTTGGCGAGGTCCTCTGAAGGTGTGTGTTCTGCATGGAGAATGACCACTGCCTTGACTGCCTCTCCCCACTTCTTGTCTGGAACTCCGATAACGGCTACGTCCTTGACCGCCGAATGAGACCCGAGCACATTTTCAACTTCTGAGGGATAGACGTTTTCTCCACCCGTGATAATCATATTGGCCTTCCGATCGACAAGATGGTAATAGCCATCCTCGTCTCTTTTGGCCATGTCGCCTGCGCTGAACCACTCGCCCTCGAAGACCGCTTTGGTCTTCTCAGGGTCCTTCCAGTACTCCTTGAAGATCATGGGAGTCCGTGAAAAGAGTTCCCCAACCTCTCCATCAGGGACTTCCCTCCGATTCTCATCGAGAATCTTAATCCGGTCGGTGCCAAAGATCTCTCTGCCGATCGAGCCGAGCTTTTTCATCTGTTCCTCAGGACGGAGCAGCGTCACGAGTCCGGCTTCTGTGGATCCGTAGGCCTCCCAGAGTTCGGCGTTCTTGAAATACTTCATAATCTCGATTTTGGTATTCTTCCTAGCAGGTGCTGAAGATATGAGAAGTTGCCGGATGGAACTCACATCGTATTTCTCTTTTACTTCTTCGGGCAGAGCAAGCATCATGATGTAGTGGGTGGGGACGAGGGAAGTGAAGGTGATCTTCTCTCTGTCGATGATTCTGAGGAGGTCCTCTGCGTCAAAGCTCACCATGTTGCACACAAAACAAGAGGCCCCCACGTAGGTATATGCAAAAGCGTAGAAGATCGAGTTGACATGGCACATGGGCATGACGAGCATCACCCGGTCTTCGGGACGCACACCGACGTTGATATCATTCAGCACGTACTGGGCGATGTAACTCTCATGGGTTCGCACGACCCCTTTTGGGCGCCCTGTGGTACCTGAAGTATACATGAAGGTCCAGACATCCTCTCCGTCTACGACGACGTCGGGCTTCTCCGGAGCTCCCCGGGCCACGAATTTCTCATAGGGGATACCGCTCTGGGGAAGCTCGCCGTCCCCCATGTAGATGTAATTACCCCTGGCAATGGGTAGGCTCTCCTTCATGCCTTCCACCATATCAACGAACGCTTCTGCAACGATAAAGGCCTTGGAGTCGGAATGGTTGATGATGTATTCGATCTCCGGAGGAGCCAGTCGAAACATGATGGGGACGGCAACCTGTCCTCCCTTGGCTGCTGCTGCATAGATTTCCATCCATTCCACGCAGTTATAGGCTATAATCGCAAAACGATCGCCATGGCCAACTCCCATATCGGTCAGCGCATTGGTCAGGCGATTCGAGCGTTCATCCCACTCCTTGAAGGTGTACCGCTTGAATCTGTCGGCAACAGCCTCTTTGGCTGGATGACTGATCGCCTGAACCGTGAGAATCTCACCAACAGGCAACCACTTGCTAATCGTCATGCTCTACGCTCCCCCCTTTCCCTGTCACTCGTGGGCATTCTAGCTATCCTTATGGGCTTTGTCAAACCTACACTTCCCTTGACGAGTTCCCTTATATTCACGGGGGGCCTGTTGCCTCTGAGCGACATAGCGGAAGCGGTTATTCTGATAGGCTCTGACGTTCTCAGGCAGTTTTTGCAGGTCACGAGCACATCAACGTCACGAACACAAGGTTAAAGGCAAAAGGTTAAAGGATAATCGGTTTGCACTTCTTGGTCTTCTTTCCTTTTTCCTTTGTCCTTTGACCTTTATCCTTCTTTTGATTAACCTGTGAATCCCGAGAGGGTCACCGCGTGAGACTCGGAGCGAAGGGACAGGAGGCCCCCCACCCTCGGTCTTACCTGACTCCCTTGGCCCTTGTCTGGTTCGCCTGCGACCGCTGAGGTTTTAGCAGACTCTCGAACTCATCGCGCGTCAAATACCTGTACTTTCCTGGCTTCAGGCCACCGAGACCCAGCGATCCATACTTGACCCGTAAGAGTCTCAAAACAGGATGTTCGATCTCTTCGAACATCCTTCTGACCAGTCGATTTCGCCCCTCTCGAACGACCACTTGCCACCAGGAGTTGGCCTTCAGGATTTTGATCAGTTTCACCCCAGCAGGCTGAGTCCAACCGTCCCTCAATCTCACCCCTTTTCTGAGGAGCTGGATCTTTTTTGGATCAGGAACTCCTTTGACTTTAACGCGGTAAACTCGTGTCTTTTCATACTTCGGATGGGCCATGCTTTGGAAGAGCTCACCGTCGTTTGTCAGAATCACGAGACCCTCCGAGTCTGCATCGAGTCGTCCCACCGGATATAGGCGAAACCTCACACCCTTAAGGAGATCAGTCACAACCGGGCGGCCCAGGGGATCTCTCCGTGTGCACAAAACCCCACGCGGCTTGTTCAGAAGGATATATATTTTCGGCTCGAGCCTCTTGATGAGTTTTCCATCAACTCGAATATGATCCCTTATGGGATCGGCCTTGAAATCGAGCCGTGTAACCACGCTGCCATCGACCTGTACCCTGCCCTCTTGCAGGAGTTTCTCGGCTCCACGGCGCGAGGCGATTCCGGCTTTGGATAGTATTTTCTGGAGTCTCTCCCTGGCCAACTGAATACCCCCAAGGCCTATGCGACTGTCTCACGGGTCGACGGGCAAGAGCGTGACTCGTAAGCTCGAAGTCGGACACAGGAAATTCGAAATCCGAAACACAATGCGGAATATTCGGATTCAGGATTTTGAAATCATTTCGTATTTCGAATTGGTCCCTCTCGGGACGCTTCGCCGGTGCTTCGGATTTGTAGACTATTTCCAGGTTCTCGCCGAACCCCAGAAGCATTATATTATGGTGGTAATAGCTACGTTTGGGGGTTCACAGGGGAAGGCTCCTCACTGTGGAGTTCTTCGATTTCTCTGAGTGTGGGAAGATCCGAAAGGTTCTTGAGGCCGAAAAACTGGAGAAATTCTCTCGTCGTCCCGTAGACCATCGGCCGCCCGGGGACATCCTTGCGACCGAGTATCCTGATCAATCTCCGTTCGAGAAGCGTTCTAATGACCGATACGGAATCGACGCCTCGAATTGCTTCGATTTCGGCCCGCATGATGGGCTGCTTATAGGCAATAATGGCGAGGACTTCCATCGAGGATCGGCTAAGGCGAGGCGCTCGAGTCCTGCGGAGCCTCCGGATCCATTCTGCATACCTGGATTTCGTCCGAAATTGGTAGCCTTCGGCCACGCGGACAAGTTCAAATCCATGGTCCGGATTCTGATACTCCCGATGTAATTCCTCTAAAACCCCCTCGATCCTCTTTTTGTCCGACTCCTCGAGTATGTCCCGGATGCTCTCGAGTTTCAGCGGGAATTCGGAACTGAAGATCAGACTCTCGATGGCGGGTCTCAAGACGGAAGAATCCATTTCAGGACCTGTTTCTCTCTGGGGGTCGATCAAGCTCCGGGTTTTTCATCGAAAGTCTCAAACTTGCCAGTCTTATCGTAGGGAGAGATGCAAGAGATTGCGTGCTTGTAGATGAGTTGATCGGTGCTGCTCTTCAAGATGAGACTGAAATTATCGAAACTCGTAATATAACCCTCGAGTTCTTTCCCCGTGGTCAGCTGCACGTTAACCCAGATCTTTTCCTTTCGAACTTTGTTGAGAAACTGGTCCTGGACATTGATCTGACTTTTTGCCATAGAAACACTCCGCGAATTGTTTCAGGGAAAATACGCTTCATATTACGAATACACTGGATGGTTCAAACTTTCAAGAAGTTTTTCACCCTTGTGAAGACGTCACCCTTTGAATTGCTCCCAGTCACCCAGTGGATTTCCGAATCGCCTCTAAACCAAGTCAGTTGACGCTTTGCATAACGCCGACTGTCTCGCTTAATGAGCTCAATGGCGCGGTCTCGTGACAAGTCACCATGCAGATAGGCCCCGATCTGGCGGTACCCGATGCTCTGCATGGGTCGGAGGTTTTGGCCGTAACCCAAATTGAAAAGCCTCTCGACTTCGGCAACCAGTCCTCGATCGATCATCCGATCAACCCGGGCTTCGATACGGCGGTAAAGTGTTTTTCGCTCCACATCAATACCGATCTTCAGAACCCGATATCGGTCTTGAGAAAACCCATGGCCTTGTCGGAGTTCACTGACCGGCTTTTCCACAGTCCGCCATACCTCAAGGGCACGGATGATCCGGTAAGCGTCATTCGGATGGATTGTGCTGGCCGATCCAGGATCGATCCGCTTTAATTCTTCATAGAGGTAGGCCGCTCCCCGCTCCCTGGCATCGCGCTGTAACTGTCCCCGAATCTCATGGGGTATGGCAGGGCACGAAAATAGACCGTGGACGAGGGCCTTGATATAAAGGCCGGTTCCCCCCACCAGAAATGCTCTTTTTCCAGAATCCGCAATCCCCTGGATCGCCCGAACTGCCCCCTCACCGTATAGAGCTGCATCGAATCGCTGATCCGGATAGACCAGATCAATCATATGGTGATGGATCCGCTTTCTGACCTCCACGGAAGGTTTATCTGTCCCTATGTCCATGTGTATATAAACTTGCATGGAGTCGGCACTGACAATCTCCCCATTCAGTGCCTCGGCGAGTTCGAGACCCAACAAGGATTTGCCAGAAGCCGTGGGACCACAAATGATGACGATGGAAGGTCTGCTCACAGTAGCAGTGATCGACTTTGGGATTTCACATGGAATTGGGTAGGCCACATCTCCGTCGCGTCGGTCTCATATCAAAAAAAATAATCAATCTATGCGCTCGATGGCATCCTTGATTTTTGCAAGGAACTCCTCAATATTATAGGACTTGTAGATGAAATCCTTGGCGCCCAAAGATAGTGCCTGGTCTGGTTCCTCGGTGGTGAACCCGGTGATCATGATGACATCGATTTTTGGATCGATCATCTTAGCAGCCGTGAGCACGTCAATGCCACTTTTTCCGGGCATTTTGACGTCCGTGATCACGATATCGAATCTGCCCGTGGACAACTTGTCGATCGCCACGTTTCCGTTCTCAGCCTCGACAACCTCATAGCCCTCCTCCGTCAGGAGACCTCCCAGGGCATCTCGAATGATCTCCTCGTCGTCAACTAGAAGTATCTTTTTTGGTCGCCCCACGGCTATCCACTCAGACCCTTCGAACCCTGCCAAACAGTGAGTTGCTTTCTTGTTTGATAAAGTGGGCAGATTTGGCAGGTTGGAACAGGCATATGAGATTTTCGTCGTTCCTCACTTCCAAGGATCTCCCAGCAGCGATGTCCTTGCGCCCTTTTAAAAACCGGACAGTCCTCTCTTTTCATATCCTTCAGGCAAGCCTCGCAACCAACCTCTTTCCAGCAGGGCTTTGCCTTCACCGATGGTAGAATAATTCTTAAGACGGTACCCCCGCCTTCATTCCGATGGACGTCCAGCATTCCAGAATGATTCTTGATGATTTCATAGCTGAGTGAGAGACCGAGGCCGACGCCTTTCCCGTTTTCCTTCGTCGTGAAGAATGGGTGGAAAATTCTATCGATATGATCTTCTGGAATTCCCACCCCGGTATCGATAAAGTCTACCTCCACAAAAGCATCATCCAGGAGCCCGAGGGAGCGAATCGTAAGTTCCCCGTGGCCAATAGGGTCCATGGCATCCCTTGCGTTGGTGATCATATTGAGAAAAACCTGGTGAAGCTGGTTTTTGTCGGCCACGACCCTGGGAAGATCTTTGCGGAGGTCCTTGGTCAGCTTGATATTATGGTTTTCGAGTTGTTTCTGAACCATCATCAGGGCATCTTCAATCGGTTCGTTGACATTGACCTCTCTCTTCTCTGCCTTCGATTGTCGGGAGAACATCCGAATATTGTTGGTGATCTTCGTCATACGATCGACTTGGGTGATGATCTTCTGAATGTTTTGGTGCTCACGGCTCTTCGGATCGAGCCCCTTGAGAGACCTCTCTGCAAAAATGCCGATGGCGAGCAGAGGCTGGTTCAGTTCGTGAGCGATACTCGCCCCCAACTGCCCCATCCCCACCATCTTCGCCGCCTGGATCAGTTCACCCTGCGTTTTCTTTAGCTCCAGGTTGGCCGCCTCTAGCTCGTAGGAGAATTCTTGAGCCCGCTTCTTTTCGAGATTGATTTTCTGAATATCATCTTGGACTCGCTGGGCCATCATATCGAAAGCAGACGACAACTGTCCGATCTCATCTTCCGAGGTCGTCTCAACCCGCTTAGAGAGGTCACCATCGGCAAAACCCTGGGTCGCACCAACGAGGGTATGGATTGGTCGGATCAAAAGCACCCTCACGACGATATAGCCAAAAACCAAATATATGGCGATACCGGTGATCCATAGCGTTAGGATGGTCAGCGTGATCTTTTTCTGGGCTTGTGTGACTCTCTCAATCGAGCTGGAAACCACGAAAGAGGCGACAGGCCGGCCATCCACGACGTAGGGATAGAAAACCGCCTTTTGAGATGCACCGCCCATTCTCAGGTCTTTGATCACTGGAACCGGGTTCGGACCCGCCAGAGTCTGAGGCACCATGGCAGTCAGTGTAGCGAGAAGTTCTCCGTCCTGGCCTTCAAGCGTGGAAGACAGGATCTCGCCCTTTTGGTCGAATACCACAACCTCCATATCAGGCATCTTCTCCTTAATTCTCCGGAGAGACCTTCGAATGGAGGGGAGATGCCGCTCGGGAATGTGGGGATAAGGCACTCTCCCTGTCATCTCGTAAAGGAACATAAATGTGGCATGACCCAGAGAGAGTATTCGCGCGTTCGCCTTCTCCTCTAACATTCGGGTGGATATATTGACACTATAGGGGAGAGTCAAGAGTAGACCGACGAACCCGATTATCAGGAATGGGAATGAGAGTTTGTAGAACAGCCTTGTTTTCAACAATCTTAGCAGAAAAATGGTACCTTCCTCCCTTCCTCGATCCAAGGTTATCCGGTCTGCATGGCTGGGCGAATGACAGTTTCCTTTTCCAGGACGGGTAGAATCGAAATTGAATCAAGGACCCCTCCAGACGTGCCCGGGAACAGCGCCTGAAAAGAATGCAAGCTCCACGGGTGCTTATGACGACGCATCGATCATCATCTCCCGCTTGTGGAGGAGAACCTTGATCCGGTGACAAAGAATCTCGCTCTTGAAAGGCTTGAGAATAAAGTCGTCTGCCTTCGATAATAATAAGGCTCGGGCATGACTCTTCGGGTCAGTAAACGCACCTGTAATAATGATAACAAGGGTTTGGGCTATTGCTTCCTCTTCATTTGTCTTGATTTCACGGCAAACCTTAAATCCGTCCTTCTTAGGTATCTGGGCATCGAGGACAACAAGATCCGGCCGCTCAGCCTCGACCTGTTTGATGGCCTCATCCCCATCTACTGCGGTAACCACGTTATAGCCCTCGTCCAGCAAAAGCCCCTCTAACGCGTCAACAACGACTTCTTCGTCATCAACAATCAGTATCTTGTCCGTTTTCATTGACACCTCCTGTTTCCAATACGGCAGGCCCCTTTTAGTTAGGCAGGACAGAGGACACCTTACTCCTGGGTTTCCCTCATTCTCTTGAGTCTCTTAAGCCGGAAGAGATCTTCTCTCTCTCTTTCCTCTAAAGTTCGCTCGATGAACCGGCTTTGCTCTTGCAAAGCGGGTATAACAACCTGCTCTAGCGCATTGACGCGTCGTGTCGTCTTGCGGATTTCGTCACCCAAACGTTTGACTCTAACCTCATTGCTGGCCATGGCAATGATCAGATTGAGAATGCCTTCAAAAGAGGTGGCCGTCTCGTCAATTCGAGACGAAACCGTATGAATTCCATAGCCTCTGGCCATCACCGAGCGAATGACACTTCTCTTCTCAAGTTCCGGCACCCGAATCCCCCAAATGTTGCGCCGCTCTATCCCTAGCGAGACCTCTCTCTTTGTTGACATCCCAACGGATCTCACCACATGAGATCCATCGATTCCGAGGGCCAGGTTGAGAACATTGGCCGCATTTCGAACACGCTCGTCCAATTCGTCTCGGAAAGAGAACATCTCCTTAACCATAGTAAAAAACTCTTTGACGAGGGCATCCCTCTTGTTTTTGAGCAAACTCACCCCGTCGATGGCAAGGCTTGTGTGAACCCTATTCTGAAGCAAGTTCATTCGGGTCGGATTGATTTTCTCCAAGGTGGGTACTCCCCTGACTATTCAATGACGGCCGGCGTTGCTTTTCTCTCCTCCTGATAGTAGAGCGCGATATGTTCCTTCTTAATTCTCCTCAGTTCGGTCTGGGGCAGTTGAGAAAGCTGGCTCCAACCGATTTCGAAAGTCTGCTCGATGGGTCGATCTTCCAATCCCTGATTGATAAAAGTTCTCTCGAAATCCTCTGAAAACTTGAGGAAGCCTTGGTCTAACTCAGTCAGCGCTTCTTCTCCCACGATCGCTACAAGCCTTCTGAGCTCTCTCCCTTTGGCGTAAAAGGCATAGAGCTGATCCGCAAATCCCCGATGGTCCTCTCGAGTCTGTCCCTCACCGATCCCCTGGTTCATTAACCGGGAAAGGCATGGGAGGGCATCGATCGGAGGATAGATCCCTTTACGATGAAGCTCCCGGCTCAACACAATCTGGCCCTCGGTGATGTATCCAGTGAGATCGGCAATCGGGTGGGTGATGTCGTCATCCGGCATGGTTAGAATCGGGATCTGTGTAATAGAGCCCTTTTTGCCCCTGATGCGCCCTGCCCTCTCGTAGATCGTGGCAAGATCTGTGTACATGTAACCCGGATAACCCCGCCTTCCTGGCACCTCCTCTCGAGCCGAACCGATTTCCCGAAGCGCCTCACAGTAATTCGTAATATCCGTAAGAATGACCAGAACGTGCATGTCACACTCAAAGGCCAGATACTCAGCAGCTGTGAGTGCACAGCGCGGGGTGAGAAGCCTCTCAATCGTTGGCTCATCGGCCAGATTTAGGAAGATAACCGCCCGACTCAGGGCGCCCGTCCGCTCAAAATCGCGCATGAAAAAGGAAGCCTCTCTCTCGGTGATTCCCATGGCGGCGAACACGACCGCGAAATGTTCCCCTTCACCTCTAACTTTGGCTTGCCGGACCAATTGGCTGGCAATGTCATTCGCAGGGAGGCCAGCCCCTGAAAAGATCGGTAGCTTCTGCCCTCTCACGAGGGTATTCAATCCATCGATCGTGGAAAGTCCGGTCTGAATGAACTCTGCGGGCCGCTCCCGAGAAATGGGGTTAATGGTAGAACCCATAATCTCAAGTCTCTTCGTCGGGAGCACCTGAGGTAAGCCATCAATGGGCTTCCCCGAGCCGTTGAAAACCCTGCCGAGCATGTCAATGGATACACCGATTTTCGCGACCTCGTCCTTGAAAACCACGCGAGTCGTCGCAACATCTAAGCCAGCGGTGGCCTCCAAGACCTGTATCACCACATGGTCATCCGAGGTTTCCAAAACCTGGCCGGTTCGCTCCTCGCCCGTTGGAAGCAGAATCCGGACCATGGCCCCGTATACGGCCTCTGGAATACTCCGAGTAAAAACCAGCGGACCAGAAATGTAATTAACAGCCTGGTGTTGCTTTGTCGCAAGATCCATCACAGTTCTCCCAATTCTTTGACGGTACGAGCCATCAGGTCATCCACCCTCTCCTTGAACTCTTCAGTGGGAATCTCCTTCATTCGAGAAAGCTCCTCCCTGAGAGGGTGTCCGATGAGGGTTTCGAGCGGCACACCTCTCTCCAATGCCTTATCGCTCTCTTTGTAGTAAATCATCAAGGCCTTGACCATACCGTGTTGCTTCTCAAAAGGACAGAAACAGTCGACCTCGTGAAACGCACTTTGGCGAAGATAGTCTTCTCTGACGGACCGGGCCATCTCCATGATGAGCCGCTCCGCATCAGGTAGAGCATCTAACCCCACAAGCTGGGCCACCTCCTGGAGTTCTGTCTCTTTTTGGAGAAGAACCATCGTCTCTTCCCTGAGGTCATCCCAATCCTGCGCAACATTCTCCTGAAACCACTCCTTCAGATGCTCCGAATACAGGCTATAACTTCGAGTCCAACTGATCGCAGGGAAGTGGCGTGCGTAGGCCAAGGTCGTGTCCAAGGCCCACAAGGCGCCGGCGATTCTCATGGAGGCCTGGGTCACCGGCTCTGAAAAATCTCCACCTGGAGGAGAGATGGCGCTAATTACGGTCACCGACCCCTCGCGTCCATCATCCCCGAGACACGCCACCCGGCCACCCCGCTCGTAGTAGTTCGCCAGCCGGGTTGCCAGATAGGGAGGATACCCCTCCTCTCCGGGCATTTCAGCCAGACGGGAAGACATTTCTCTCAGTGCCTCAGCCCACCGGGACGTGCTGTCCGCCAAAATCCCAACTCGATACCCCATGTCCCGGTAGTACTCGGCCATGGTGATGCCGGTGTATATAGAAGCTTCCCGGGCCGCCACCGGCATATTGGATGTGTTGGCAATAAGGACCGTTCGATTCATGAGTGGCAAATTCGTCTTCGGGTCCAGGAGATGGGGAAATTCGTATATCAGATCCGTCATTTCGTTTCCCCGTTCGCCACATCCCACGTAGATGATCACGTCTGTGTTGGCAAATTTGGCCAATGTGTGCTCCACCACTGTCTTGCCCGTCCCAAAGCCGCCGGGCACAATCGCCGTTCCTCCATCAGCTATCGGAAACATGGTATCGAGGATTCTCTGGCCGGTGATGAGGGGGATCGTGGAGCCCAACTTTCTGACAAAGGGTCTTCCCATACGGGATGGCCATTTCTGCATCATCAGCAGCGCGGTTCCGTCATCGAGCATTCCCACAGGTTCCTCGACCTTAAATTTTCCGCTATCCATGTCCTTGATCGTTCCAGTAACATCGGGTGGGACCATGACGTGATGGACAATGGCCGGTGTTTCCTGGATCTGTCCGATGACAGCTCCACCCTGCACCCGATCGCCTTTTTTGACCTTAGCCGTAAACTCCCACTCCTTGTCTCTTGGCAATCCTGGCACCGTGATGCCCCGGCTGATAAAATTTCCAGAGATCTGTTCCAGATGACTGAGGGGGCGCTGGACTCCATCATAAATCGACGTTAAAAGACCAGGGCCCAACTCGACCAGGAGCGAATCGCCCGTGTTGACCACTTCGTCTCCGATACCCAGTCCTGAGGTGTCCTCATAGACCTGAATCGTTGCAGCATCCTCATCGAGACGGACAATTTCTCCAACAAGCCCGATTTTCCCAACCTTAACCATGTCATACATCTTGGCGCCCAACATGTTCTTTGCAACCACTGCAGGGCCTGAGACCTTTGAAATCACCCCGACCTGTCTTTTTTCCATTCATCCACCCCATCGAGTGGGACTTCAAACCGTCCCTATTTTGTCAATTTGATATGGTATCCGATGGCCTTGCGAATCAACTGAGCAGCATAGCTTTCTTCCACATCCCGCCTCTCCTCCGTAAACACAACTGGGGGAAATGGGATAATGAGGGGCATCTCGCTTTCGGTCACGATCCTCATTGTCCGCTGATCGAAGTCCTTGAGGAATTCCTCGTTGATCGCGACAAGGCCGACGTTTCCCGCAGTAATCGTCTCTCTAAGAACCTCAGCAGCCGTTTCGGAGGTTGCTTGCCTCACCTCGACCCCGGCAAGGCGGAATCCGATCGAGCTCGCTTGGTCGGTGATGACCACCACATCATACAAAGATCAACTCCTCCTGGATAGCTGGGAGCGGCAGGCTTACAGCCTTACTCCGACAGACTATCCTCAGGTTCACGGTTTCACAAAATTTCAACGATAGATAGCCGATCACGGAAGCGATGCTTAAGGGATTCTTCCCGAACATGGCCGCACCCCGCTGAATCATGGTGTATTCCATGAGTCTTTCGACAGCAGGGAGTGTACCCATCGTCGAGAACCTCTGCCTCGCCTCACCGAGGACCCCTCCGTAACTCGTATTGGCGAACTTTCCAAATACCTCATCGGCATCCCGGCTCGAGGCAGCAGAGAGAAAATCTTCACCTTTGAGCTCCAACCCGTTTTTGATAAAGAGTTCACCCCGTTCGGCTGGGGGGATTTCGTTACTGACAATCTTCAGTACCATGAGGATATTGAGTACGTCGATCTCAGCTCTCAAAAAACCCATAACGATCTGACTGTTTTCGTGATCCTCTTCGTTTTTGAGGGCTTGCAGCGATCTTTCAAAGTAGAATCGATCGAGTGCAACTTCCATGTTTGTCAGACTTTTTGTGGCAGATAGGTCGGATAAATTGGCCTGAAGGGGCGGGTAGTATTCTGAATTCCAGGTAATGAGAAGATCGATCACGGCCTTCACATCGGGTTGCCTCATCATCTCCTTCAAAAGCGGTTCATTGAGCTTGCATACGGGAACGATGCTCCGCAGAACCTCCTCCAGGGAGGCCCCCGAAAACTTTCCCCGAAGGACCGTCTTAATGTTGTACACATCCCACCGGCCCAGAAATATCCCAAGAAGCCTTTTGGGGGAACCTCCGACCATACCGAAAACCCTTGAATAGGTCCGGGTGAGATTCCTCCTGATTCCCTCTTCGATTGCAGCAATTTCAGAGGTCTCCAGGGTACGGGCTTCCTCTATAGGTGCGCCATATTCCGTTTCCTGAAGAATAGCCATGATGGTTTGGATGTTCTCTTCACCCATGAGCTTATCAAAAAAAGGCCGGTCCAGAAGACGACTCTTCATTCCCCGGATCCGGGCATTGATGTATCCGTAATCATCATTCACCGACGAACCCCCTGTTGTTGAATCGAAATGGAGTTAATCGGACGCTTATCAACACCCAAGTATGCCACCCTATTCTCCCTTAAAGAGAATACGGTTTACCTCTTCGACGAGGGATTCTTTTTGTTTCTCCAGCCTAGACTCAAATGTATTGTGGATAGAAAGAGAACCGTCTTTGCGCTCAACGATGAGCCCCCCGAGGCAGCTTCTCCCCGACCTGACCTCTGTATTTGACCCCCGGGAAGTCAGAATTTTCTTCATCAGAGGAGCATCCCTCTCATCGACGTAAACAATCAGATGTTCGTCCACGAGGACCTCTTCTCCGAGTTTCTCGAGGATTGACCCATAGTCGCCCCGGTCGCGTATCTTCGAGAAAGCCTCATTGGCCTTGTCGAAAACCTCCTGAACAACCCGACTCCTCACCTCCGTCGAAGACCGTTTCTTCCTCAATTCCGATTCACCGAGAATCCTTGTTCTTGTCGCCTCCAGTTCAGGGTCTTCTTCCGCAAAAATCGACTCAGCGATTTCCTTCGCCCTAGTCTCTGCTTCTTTTAGCAGGCGTTTGGCGGTCTTCTCAGATCTGGAGATGATCCGCTCCTTCTCCTCTTCCCCCCTGCTATCAATGGCCTCGATCAACTCGGCAAACCCCATGATAATCCCTTTCTCAGAGCCCCCTCCGAAAGCTCGGGAACCTCTTCCTCAAGGGTCTTAGCGATGACCCATCGGATGCAAATGTCCTCAAAACATGAACAGAACAATCGCAGCAATGACGAAACCGAGAATGACCACGGTCTCCGGAATGGCGAGGAGAACGATCATCAGTCCGGTCAATTCCGGCTTCTCTGCAATGACGCCCGCACCAGCGGCTCCAATCCTGGACTGGGCGATTCCCGTTCCGATCGCACCCAATCCGATCGCTAGTCCTGCTCCGAGGGCGAGAAGCCCCTTGCCCACCGAAGCCTCGCCCCTAGCCGCCGCCTCTTCCGCAGCATAAACGAGGGATGCCCAGTACCCGGATGAAATGACCATCAAAACGAGCACCTGAAGAATTCGTCCGACTTTTCTCACCATCTGTTCCCCCTTTCGTTCATCGTGTCACTCGTCTTCCGTTCCTCAACGCTCCGCTCCCACCCTGGCAAAAGGAGCGTACCTTCTTCCGCCATACCGAAAAAACTGCTTGAAAAACTCCACATAATGCAGCCGGAGTCCCTGAATGGTCGGGCTGTAGATGCCAAGAACGAGATTCAACGCATGGAGCAGAGAGACAATGATTGCCGCGACCACGAGGTTCCCGAGTGCGCCACCGAAAAAATTCGCCACCATAGCAATAATCGCCGAGGAGAGCCCAATTGCCATGAGTCGAGCATAGGAAAGGATGTTTCCGATAACCGAAATGATTTCCAGAACCCCCACAAAACCCTCTGCATAGACCAGCAGAGGAATGGCAACGAGTAAAAGCACAACTCCAGTTGTAAAGAACTCCTTGGGCAGAAGCTTGCCCAAATAGCTAATAAGAATAAAAATGGCACAAATAGTGGCTATCGTCGCGCCCCTGGCGATGCCGTGCTTCCGCGAACGGACCCTGAAAGACTCCACAACACCGAGGATGAGGCCGAGAAAAACGTGGAAGACGCCGATCCCGACCGAAAGATAGAGGAGTGGAACCATGGCCTTCAACCGTTCTCTCCACAAAGGCCGCAGCCCGAGATAATGCTCGCCGAAGTCCCCAAAAAGCTCCCCATACAGAACACCGAAAATGATGCTGGAAATCGAGCATAGAATCAGAATATACATCGCATCCTGCACAATCGCTTTGGTGCGATACCTATACTTGAGATAGATCGCGACCCCCAGAAATAGGAGCCCGTAGGCAATATCTCCGAGCATCATCCCAAAGAAGATGGGAAAACCGACAGCCAGGAGCGTAGTCGGATCAATTGCATTGTATTTGGGCAGGGGAAAGATCGACATGAGCTTTTCAAAGGGCCGAACGAGGGGCGAATGGACGACACAAACTGGAATCTGCTCTCTTTCGTTTTCACCGATCTCGAGAACGTTGAGTGCGATTACTTCTCCCACTTCCTGATCAAGTCTCTTCTTCAGTGTTGAAATATCCCGGGTCGGAATCCAACCCCGGAGCATGAAGGTATATCGCGTTTGGGCAAAATTCAGGAAAACTTTGAATATGTTCAATTGATCTTCGACCTGTCGGAGTAACCCGCTGACAACAGGTTGCCAACGTTCTGCGATGCTTTGAATCTTTACTTCCAACTGCTTCAGTTTTTCGGGGAGCTCTGCTTTCATCTCGTTGAGCGTATTGAGCGCCTCATTGAAGGGCCGATCTGCCAAATCCGAAGGCATTTTGATTTCGTGGATGTCCGTTGTGTTGAGTAGGGATCCAACCTCCTTGAGATAGTCCTTATGGAATAGCAGGACCAGTGCCGATACGTCTTTCGACACCTCTTTGAGAACGAGGTGAAACTGTCCCCCTGTGATCTTTTCCAGCTCTGCTCGCAGCACTGGCATAACGGCGGTTTCGTACTTTTTCTCAAGGGTGAGACCGACGACGGCATGATCCTCCACAGTTTCGAAACCCTCGAGAAGTGGCGTGAACACCTCAAAAACCTCCTCGTATTTCGAGATCACTGTCAACTTCTCCTGAATCTCGTTCCGTTCTTTAACATGGCCTTCAACTTCGGCGAGCACTTCCTCGAGTTTTGGCATCCATTCGTCAGACAACCTCTTCACATCGAAGGCCTTTTCCTCAGAAACATGTGGCTCCTTCTCCTCTGGGGGTGGCAGGAGAAGCTCGAGCTGCTTCAATTTGCCGAGAAGGGCCTCCAGTTGTCCCTTTTCCTCTGACTGAGCCTCATCCAGCTCGATTTCGGAAAAACCGAGTTCGGGATTTTTGATGACATCCGAGAGTTCTTCGATATGGAGGACTCCCATGTCGTAAATCAAGTCCACCACCTTCTTGAAATCCTCTCTTCGTCCGATAACTTCAACCTTGTTCATTTTGAGTATCATCATTTTCCTCTTACTGCAGCAAGACCGCTTCAGTGATCTTTTTCACAGCCTCGGGTATTCGTGCCTCTGCTTCTTTGGCAAGCTGTTTGAGGCTCTTCTCGTATTCCTCCTCAGTTCGACGGATTTCTTCCCGAAGGGCTTCCAAGGTTTTCTCTCTCATCTCCCGCTTCTTTTCTAGCGCCCGAGCCCTCGCCCCTTCCACGATCTCTGTCGCCTCTCGACGGGCATCCTTGATTTTGGCCTCAGCCTTCTCTTGGGCGTCAGCGATCATGGTCTCAACTTCTTTCTCCTTTTCACTGATTGATTTGAGCATGGTCATATCATCTGTTTTTACGCTTTCTTCTGCCATTTGCATCTCCTCAGACTGAACCTGGGCTTATTTCTTTTGCTTTTCCGCCATCTCCCAGAACAACTCGCGAGCACCCTCTGCAAAAGCCTTTATCTCAACCTGGATGATGACTTCGAGTTCACCCTTGTCAAGCCAGACACCTCCACAGTTTTCGCATTTTTTCATTTTCAAGTACTCAAATTTTGGATAGGACGCCTTCTGGAGATCGTGACCACAGCCGGGACACTTCATCCAGTGCTCCTTTTTCAGGGCCAGGTCTTCCTTGTCCTTTCGCCGCTGTATCTCCTGCTGTTTGATCCATTTCTCTTCTTCTTCGCTTGGCTTTCTAACTGGCATAGACTCGTTCCTCCATGAGGTCGCAAAGGATTCGCCTCGTTACACCCCTTCCCAAAACCTAGACAGGTGATGGATTGGTGAGGAGAGCGTATAGGAAGAAGACTAAGGAAATTTTTCACATATTAACCACATCGCCACTCCTTGTCAACCGGTTTGTGCGGTAGATTTAGCACGAAACACCGCATTTTTTTCAATTGAAGTCACCGCCGTCAAATCCCCCTTCTCAACCCGTGAAAAAGAAGTGAAAAATTCTCTTGCATATCTATACAAACCCATTATAATAGCTTCTGCATGATTCTGGGTGAGGCTCGTTAGTCTGCTTTTTATCGCCAAACACCTGAGCACAGCGGGATTGCCCGGACTTCCAAATTGATTCCTTGAAATCGAGAACTCTTTTCGGATAATCCGGCCTGGAGACCCACCATGCTTCCGGCTATCGAGAGCAGTGGCGGTCATGTGCATCAAAGTGGACCTCGGGAGCTCGACCTCCTGTATCGAATCAGCGAAGTTGTCCCCTCTGTTGATACGTCTCGGGAGCGATTCCTACGGACCATGGAGATTCTAGACGAGACTTTTGGAACAACCTATGCTACGCTCACCCTCCTGAGCCCCTCAAATCAAGAGATTCTCCTCGAAGTGGCCTTCGGCGAGCCAACTGGAGATCAGGGTTGTATTCAAGGCCCCAACTCGGCCATCGTTAGACAGGTCATCGCACGCGCCCGGCCCATGGCTTTCAGCAGGGTTAATGAAAAGCCTCTCCGGTTTCCATCGAGCAGTCTCAATGAAAAAGCTCTCTCCCTGCTCTGTGTCCCTATTGTGAACAAAAGTCAGACCGTGGGTGTTATCAGTACGCACCCTATCTATCGGGATACGGTGTCATACGATAAAGATATCCGCCTGCTGACTGTGATCGCCTGCATGATCCTCCAGGACGCTCCACTCCCAGGAGATGATCACCTCGAAGCGAAGGAGACCAAGGGAAGTTTACCCCTTGACAAGATTCTTGATTCAAAACTGAAACAGATGATCGAGAAAGTCGATCCTCGAACCGAGTCAAGATGCGCCCTCCTCTTAGATATCGTGAGTCTCGTGGAAAAAATTGTGATCAAATGGGCTTTAAAAAGGCACCAAAACGTCCAGACCGCAACCGCGCTTTTCCTTGGAATCAACCGAAACACCCTTAGGAAAAAGTTAAGAGACTTGAACATTCATATCTAGAAACCTTCAGACCACGAAAATCTTACCCCACAGTCTCAGATAGCGAATTCTCTTTCAATGGAAATATTATAATTTCAAATATTTCAAAAATAATAATTCGAATTTAGTTGAGGGTTTAGTTATCGATCAAATCATCCGGTTGGTCCTGAATCTCCCCTGAAGACGGCTCCTCCCGCCTTTCAAAAAAGTCTGCAACTTGGACGGCACCCTTTCGAAGAATTCTAGGGCTTCCACTGGTCACATCAATCACGGTTGAGGCTTTGTCCCCTAGTGACTCGGACATATCAATGACAAGATCGATCTTGCGCCCGAAAGTTCGAAAGATATCCTCTGGTTCCAGAAGACTTCGTCCGCCTGAGATGTTCGCACTTGTTGAGGTCAGCGGTGAATTGAAGAACTCGAAGAGTCCCTTGACAAAGGGATGGGGTGAAATTCTAACGCCGATGTTCCCGCTATAGCCGGTTAGAGCGGGGGGCACCTCCTTTGATGCAGGAAAGACAATAGTGACAGACCCTGGCCAGTGACGCTTCATGATCGGTTTGGCGACTGGGTGGATATTTGAAACAACCCGAGCCAGCATCTCAATGTCTCTTACAAGAACAGAGACTGGCTTTCTCAAATCCCTCGATTTAATCTGGAAGAGCCTTTTGACAGCCTCCTCGTTCAAGGCATCGACACCGAGACCATAAACTGTCTCTGTTGGGTAGGCGATGACTCCGCCCTTCTGGAGCAAGGCGGCGACCTCCTCTAATGGCCAAACCAGGATATCCCTCAGACGTAACCTGACGATGCGGGATCCAGTCACTTTCGTACCTTTCTGATGGCTTCGTCCTTTTTCTCGACATCTCCTCGCATCTTGTCCCGGTACTGTTTCAGCTTGTCTCGTATCTCTGGATATTTCAGGGACAACATTTGGGCTGCCATGAGCCCTGCATTCTTCGCTCCCGGTCTTCCGATGGCCATCGTAGCCACGGGAATTCCCCCAGGCATTTGCACGATGGACAAGAGAGAATCTAATCCTCCGAGGGACGTTGAGGGGATTGGAACACCAATAACCGGAACAACGGTCTGAGAGGCCAGAACACCAGCGAGATGCGCCGCCCCACCCGCCCCCGCAATGATCACCTCCAGCCCCCTTACAACAGCCGATTCTGCGTATTTGCGTGCTTTTTCGGGAGATCGATGCGCCGATGCGACAGTCATCTCGTAGGTGATTCCGCATGCCTCAAGACTCAAAGTCGCCTCTCTCATCACCTCGAGATCGGAGTCACTGCCCATGACAATACCCACAAGGGGTCGATTCCCCTGCTTTTTCATTGACCGTCAACCTCCTCACTATCTGGAGTTTCCTCAGTTTTGTAGACCCTTATGTCCCCGAGGGACGTTTCCGGAAGCCTTTATGCCAATAAGCTATGGCGTCGTTCTCAGGCTATCTTTGTAGCTCATGAGGGCACCAACCTTACGAACACAAGGTTAAAGGCGAAAGGCTAAAGGATAATTGATTTGCATTTCTTGGTCTTCTTTCCTTTGTCCTTTGACCTTTATCCTTCTTTTGATTAGCCTGTGAGCCCCGCGAGGGTCAACGCGAGAGCAAGGGAGCGAAGGGATATGAGGGTTCCATCTAAAGATTCAAAATTGTCGTGAAACATCAGAATGTTAGAAATTCCTTGCTTTGAAAACTCAGAAAACACCAGCCTCACTATTGGGAGTTGCCTCCAAACCCAAGAATTGTGAGCGCCCCCACATCAGTAGCTGAGCTATGTCACACCCACCGGATCTCCGAAGAACCCCCGAGTCGATGAACGCGATTCGCACTGAAATGCTTTCAAGTCCCCAAAGCGATAGCTTCCACGAAACTCAGGGAGCCTCGATCGAAGCATGCGTTCAACTGCCGAGACGGTCCAGAGCCTTTTTCCCAATGTCTCTCC
>JABAOD010014351.1_pt3 | contig 23766 bp, 28 predicted proteins | sample 7062151 | NCBI WGS metagenome assembly JABAOD01 (sample SAMN14538626, study PRJNA623070) | marine sediment metagenome | biome: marine biome [ENVO:00000428]; feature: marine pelagic biome [ENVO:01000023]; material: deep marine sediment [ENVO:00002113] | place: India: Gulf of Khambhat ... | reverse complement strand
CAGCACGTTCATGTGGCCCGGCATGCGTCCCGCCACCGGATGAATGGCGTATCCCACGTTCACGCCGCGAGCTTCGAGTGCCTTGGAGAGGTCGCGAACGGCGTGCTGCGCCTGGGCCACGGCGAGGCCGTAGCCGGGCACGACCAGGACGTCGTCCGCATAGGCCAGCGCGATCGCGACGTCGTCGGGTGTCGCCCGGTTGACCGGCTTGTCCTCGAGACCCTCCGCTGCGGCCACGACGGCCCCGAAGCCCGAGAAGAGCACGTTGGCGAGGGAGCGGTTCATCGCCTCGCCCATCTGCACCGTGAGGATGAAGCCGGCTGCTCCCACCAGAGCGCCACCGATGATCAGCGCGGAGTTGCCGATCACGAACCCGGCCATCGAGGCGGCGACGCCGGACAGCGAGTTGAGCAGTGAGATGACCACGGGCATGTCGGCGCCACCGATCGGCGTGACGCCGAGCACGCCGAGCACGAGGGCCGCAGCGGTGGCGAGCCAGTAGCCGAGGGCGGCATCGCCGACGATGCCCCACGCCGCGGCGGCGAGGGCGATGATGGCCAGAGAGGCGTTGAGTGCCTGCGCACCGCCGAAACGCAGCGGGCGGCCGGGCAGGAGCCCGCTCAGCTTGCCGAACGCCACGAAGCTGCCCGTCAGCGTGATGGCACCGATGATCATCGACAGTGCCACCGTGACTCCGGTCTCGGTGGCGAACACGGCGTCGGTGTCGACGATCTCGGCGGCGCTGACCAGTGCCGAGGCGGCGCCACCGAAGCCGTTGAAGGCGGCGACCAGCTCCGGCATCGCCGTCATCTGGACCCGGAGGGCGAGCACCGCGCCGATCGCCGTGCCGATGATCACTCCGGCCAGGACGACGCCCCACGAGATCGCTTCCGTGTCGACGAGCACCACGACGATCGCGACCAGCATCCCGGCTGAGGCGAGGATGTTGCCGCGTCGCGCCGTGCCGGGCGACCCGAGCTGCTTGAGCCCGACGATGAAGAGGACGGCTGCGGCGAGGTAGGACAGCTCGGTCATCGGCCGGGCCGTTTCTTGAACATCTCGAGCATGCGGTCGGTGACGAGGAAACCGCCGACCACGTTGATCGTGGCCGCGACGACGGCGAGGAACCCGAGCACGGTCGCTGCGGTGGCGGCGCCCGTGCCTGCGGCGATGAGGGCGCCGACGATGGTGATCCCCGAGATGGCGTTGGCGCCCGACATGAGCGGCGTGTGGAGGGTCGGCGGCACCTTCGAGATCACCTCGAGCCCGACGAAGGCGGCGAGGACGAACACGACGATGCCGGCGATGAATTCCGGGCTCACTGTGCCTCCAGGAGTGTTGCGGTGCGGGAGTGGATGGGACGACCGTCGTGGACCACGGCCGTCTGCCCGATGATCTCGTCGTCGAGGTCGATCTGTAGCTGTCCGTCCACGATCGCCCGCTTCAGCAACTCGAGCACGTTGCGAGCGTAGAGCCGGCTCGCATCCGTGGCGACGCGAGAGGGCAGGTTCGTGGGGCCGTGGATCACGACACCATGGCGAGTGACCGCTCCATCGGGGCTCGAGCCTTCCACGTTGCCGCCCGTGGCGGCGGCCATGTCCACGATCACGGATCCCGGTCGCATCGATGCGACCATCTCGTCGGTCACGAGCAGCGGGGCTCTCCGGCCCGGGATCTGCGCCGTGGAGACGATGAGATCGGCATCCGCCACGAACGGGGCGAGTGCGGCGTGTTGCCGGGCCTGGGTGTCGGCACCGACCTCCTTGGCGTAGCCGCCCTCGTCGGCGCTGTCGGTGGGTGCCGCAACGAACTTCGCACCGAGGCTCTCGACCTGTTCGCGTGTCTCCTCGCGGATGTCATAGGCGTGCACCACTGCGCCGAGACGGCGCGCGGTTGCGATCGCCTGGAGACCGGCGACGCCGACACCGAGGACCAGGATCTTGGCAGGAGGGATGGTTCCGGCGGCCGTGACCATCATCGGCAGTGCACGCGGGGAAGCACCGGCACCCTCGAGCACGGCGGCATAGCCGGCCAGGTTCGTCTGCGACGAGAGGGCGTCCATCGACTGGGCGAGCGTCGTGCGGGGGATGGCCTCCATGGCGAGCGCGGTGATGCCGGCATCTACTGCGGCGGCCATGAGCGAAGCGTCGACGAAGGGGTCGAGGAACCCGACGATCGCGGCACCGCGGCGCATGGCGGTGACCAACGACGGTTCGACGTGTCCGACCGTCAGCACGATGTCCGAGTCGAGCACTGCGGCGGCGTCGGCGATCGACGCACCGGAGGCGACGTAGGCCTCGTCTGCAAAGCCCGCGTCCGTGCCTGCACCGGAGGAAACGACGACCTCTGCGCCGAGCGTGGCGAGCGCACCCACGCTGTCGGGCGTGGCCGCCACTCGCCGTTCCCCGGGGGCCGACTCCTTGGTGACACCGATCTTCATCGGCGGCGACGTTAGCGACGTTGGCGCGCCTCCCATCGACCATCCGGCTGCGGCATACTTCGGTCATGAGCACCGCCGCCGATCCCGAGTGGTCGTTGGATCGGATCCGAACCGTCACATTGCGGGTCGCCGCGGCGCTCGTGTCTGTCGACCCGTCGAGTGCGGAACGGCTCGAGGCGGCGGCCGGCGCCGAGGTGGGGGAGGCGGAAGCGCTGCTGCTCATGCGATCGGCGCTCATCACATCGAGGGCCTCGTGGGAAACGCTCGACGCGGGCTCGTTGGTGGCAGAGGCGAGGGGTGCCGTGGCCGCCGGCAAGCGGTTGGCGATCGGTCTCGACTGAGCTCACGCGGTGCGGGGCACCACGCGCCTGATCTCCTCGAAGGCGGCCTGGTCGAGCTGCATGAGCGGGCGGCGCACGCGAGCGCTGCGCATGCCCGAGATCACTGCCGCCGCCTTGGTCCCGACGACGCCGTGGGCTTCGACGACCTTGGTGATCGTGGTGACGGCGACCTGGCGCGACTCGAGCTCACGGTCGCCGTTCCGGGCCATCGTGACGAGTCGGTCGATCTGTTCCGGGAGGTAGTTCGTCGAGGCCGTGATCGATCCGTAGCCGCCTCCGGCGATGCTCGAAGCGATGGCGGCACTGGCGCCTGCGAACTGGAAGAAGGCCGGATCGACGCTCCTGGCGACTTCCTGCATCCGGTAGGGCCGTCCCCCGCTGTCCTTGAGGCCGATCACGTTGGGGTGGCCGGCGAGCGCTGCGATCACTGCCACCGGGAGCTCGTAGCCGGTGACCCTGGGCACGGAATACATGAGGATCGGAATCGGTGATGCGTCGGCGACCTCGGCGAAGAACTGGTGAACGGCTGCGTGGTTGCCTCTGATCAGCGACGTCGGCGTGAGCACGAGCGCAGCGTCTGCGCCTCCCTCGGCGATCTCGAAGATCTGACCACGGGCGAGTCGGGTGCTCTGGGCGGCAGTGGCGCCGACGATGTACGCCTCGTTGCCGGCCACCTGTCGAGCTCTGGACACGAGGATCGTCCGCTCACCCGGTTCGAGATACGGTCCCTCCCCGGTCGAGCCCCCGATCAGGAGGCCGCTGATGCCGCGCTCCACGAGATGGGCGACGTTGTGGGCGTGATCGTCGAGCGCGATCTCCCCGCCGGCGTCGAAGGCCGTGATGAGCGCGACGAGGACATGTGGCGGCGTGTTCACCCCACCGAGACTAGAACGGTCTCGTCGCTGTATGCCTCAGACCGAGTAGCTCGATGCCGAGACGTCTCCGCCCTCGCCGGTCCAGTTGGTGTGGAAGAACTCGCCGCGGGGCCGGTCGATGCGCTCGTAGGTGTGGGCGCCGAAGTAGTCCCGCTGCGCCTGGATGAGGTTGGCAGGCACTTTGCGAGATCGGTAGCCGTCGAAGAACGCCAGCGCGCTCGCGTACGCAGGTACCGGGATACCGGCCTCGATGCCGCGCACGACGGTCCGGCGCCAGCCGGGGACGGCAGCAGCGACCTCGCCTGAGAAGAAGTCGCTCACGAGCAGGCTCTCGAGGTCCGGTGTCTCGCGGTAGGCGGTCATGATGTCGCCGAGGAATCTGCTGCGGATGATGCACCCGCCACGCCACATCGAGGCGATGGACCCGAAGTCGAGATCCCAGTCGTGTTCTCGAGCGGCCGCAGCCATGAGCATGAAGCCCTGCGCATACGAGACGATCTTCGACGCGTAGAGCGCATCGTGGAGATCCGACAGGAGGTCCTCCTCGTCGCCCTCGAGCCGCTCGATCCGATCACCGAGTCTCGTCGCGGCCTGCTGGCGTTGCTCCCACAATGCCGACACGATGCGACCGTAGACCGCCTCTGCGACCAGGGTGACCGGTTGACCCAGCTCCATCGACGAGATGACCGTCCACTTGCCGGTGCCCTTCTGTCCGGCGGCGTCGAGGATCTTCTCGAGGAGCGGCGCGCCGTCCGTGTCCCGGTGCCGCATGATGTCTGCCGTGATCTCGATGAGGTAGGAGTCGAGCTTCCCCGTGTCCCAATCGGCGAACACGTCGGCCATCGCCTCGTGGCTCATCCCCATCCCACGGTGCATGAGGTCGTAGGCCTCGGCGATCACCTGCATGTCGCCGTACTCGATGCCGTTGTGCACCATCTTCACGTAGTGGCCGGCGCCGTCGCTGCCCACCCAGTCGCAGCACGGTGTGTCGTCCACCTCTGCAGCGATGCCTTGCAGGATCGGCCTGATGTGTTCCCACGCCTCCGCCGAGCCGCCCGGCATGATCGAAGGCCCGTTGCGGGCCCCCTCTTCGCCACCCGACACGCCTGCGCCGACGTATCGCATTCCAGCCGCCTCGACCCGCGAGGTGCGAGCGATGGTGTCGGAGAAGAGCGAGTTGCCGCCATCGATGATGATGTCGCCCTCGTCGAGCAACTCGAGGAGGCTGTCGATGGCCTCGTCGACGGGCGAGCCTGCCTTGATCATCAGCATGACGCGCCGTGGCGTTGCGAGCGCACCGACGAGTTCTTCGAGTGTTCTCGCGCCGATCACCGAGGTCCCCGCAGCCTCTCCCTCGAGGAACTCGTCGACCCTGGAGGTGGTGCGGTTGTAGGCCGCCACGGTGAAGCCGTGATCGTTCATGTTCATGATGAGATTGCGGCCCATGACGGCGAGTCCGATGACGCCGATGTCTGCCTGTCCGCTCACGTACGCTCCCTCTCGGTGTCGGCGCGACCCTACAGCGGGCGCACGCCGCATTCGCCGGTATCCTCGGTGGAGATCGTCGCTTCGAGAGCAGGGAACACATGATCGTCGTGAACACCGAGACGGTGCCCGGTCACCGGATCACGGAGGTGAGAGGTCTCGTCCAGGGCAACACCATCCGCGCCAAGCACATCGGTCGAGACATCGGCGCAGGCCTCAAGAACCTCGTCGGCGGTGAGCTCAAGGCCTACACCGAGTTGCTGACCGAAGCCCGTCGCGAGGCGCTGCAGCGCATGCTCGATCAGGCGGATGCCCTGGGGGCCAACGCCGTGTTGAACGTCCGATTCACCACCTCCGCGGTCGCCGGCGGCGCCGCCGAGCTCTACGCCTACGGCACCGCCGCCATCGTGGAGCGCACGGTCTGATGGAGCTGTGGCTCACGATCGGGATCCCGCTGGTGCTCATCGTCGGCGGCTATCTCGTGGGTCGTAGTCGCGAGCGCTCCCACTTCCGGGAGCTCGAGGAGCGCGAGCGAGCACTGAGCCACCTCATCGTCCACGACCTCGACGACCTCGAGAGCCGGAGCGATGTGCGGGGCGCCGTCATCGTCTTCGGAGAGGCGGTGATCGCCTCCGACTACTACAAGACGTTCGCCTCGTCGTTGCGTGCCATCGTCGGCGGAGAGGTCAAGTCGCTCGGCACGATGCTGGCGCGGGCCCGGCGGCAGGCGCTGGTTCGCATGCTCGAGGACGCCGAAGCCCGTGGTGCACATTCGGTGATCAACGTGCGGTTGGAGACGAGCGACATCGGGGGTGGCCAGGCTCCCGTGTCGGAGGTCGTGGCCTACGGCACCGCACTCTCGAGCTGAGCGTGGCCGACGAACGAAAGCTGGGCGCTCCCGGCATCGAGGGAGAGCCTGCCCTGGGGGCCAGCTACCAGGACACCTATGGGGCCCGACCCATCGGCCAGGCCGGCGACGAACCGGCGCTCGCCCGGAGCGGCGCGTCCGTCGGCTCGTTTGCCGACCTGCTGGAGCAGCGGTCCGCAGCGGTGCGGCCCGCAGTGCAATGGATCGCCGTCGTCGGGGTCGTGCTGCTCGCAGGACCGTTCGGGATTCTCGGTGCGCTGAGCGCGGTGACGGCCCAGTTCACGTTGTTCGGGGTGCTCGCCGTCGTGTTTCTCGGCCCGGCGGTCGAGGAGATCACGAAAGCGATCGGTCCCGTCGTTCTCGTGGAGCGGTACCCGTGGCTCGTGCCGGCCTCATGGGTCATCCCGGTGATGACGGTCGCAGGCGGCCTCGGCTTCGCCGTCATCGAGAACTGGATCTATCTGAACGTGTACATCCCGGACCCGACGCCGGAGATCATCCGCTGGCGGTGGATCTTCGGTCCCCTCGTGCATGGCGTCTCCTCGCTGCTCGTCGGCATCGGATTGCGCGCCTCGTGGCTGCACTCCACTCGAACCGGTTCGGTGCCGTCGCTGCGCGTCGGACAGGGCTGGGTCGTGGCGGGGATCACCTTTCACGGGGCCTACAACCTCGCAGCGTTGATCCTCGAGGCGACCGACGTGATCTGAGCTCAGGCGTCCGGGAAGTCGGGAATGCCCGGTTGGAAGAGCCAGGCATCGAAGAACGCCCCGAGATCGCGATCCGACACCTCTTCGGCCACGGTGATGAAGTCGGCCGTGGTCGCCGAAGAGAAGGCGAACCGGTCGAGATGGGTGCGGAGGATCGTGAAGAAGACGTCGTCGCCCACTTCGAGCCGCAACGCATGGAGCGCCATCGCCCCCACCCGATACACCGACTCCCCGAACAGCTCGTCGACGGATGGCTGCGCCGGCGGTGTCGGCACGTGCTCGGCGAGTCGATCTCGCTCCTCACGGATCGCACGCTCCAGCATCGCCCGACCCTCCTGCTTCTCGAACCACAGCCATTCGCCATAGGAGGCGAATCCCTCGTTGAGCCACGTGTCACGCCACGAGCCGGGCGAGACGAGATTGCCGAACCACTGGTGGACGATCTCGTGCACCAGTATCCGCTCGAAGCCCGGTCCCTGTACGACGACGTCGCCGAACACGCTGAACGTCTGCGTCTCCAGAGCCGCGGCGAGACCTTCCACGACGACGATGCCATAGGCATCGAACGGGTAGGGCCCGAACAACTCCGAGAAGAAGGCGATGATCTCGCCCTGGCGATCCAGCTCCGGCGAGACCGTGTCGCCCGAGAACACGGCATTGCGGACGGTGACGCCTGACAGGTCCGACGATGCGGCGTCCAGGCTGATGTCATACGGTCCCGTGACCACCGTCGCCAGATAGGTGGCCATGGGTTGCCGCATCTCCCACACCCACGTGTTCCACCCGAGGTCGGTGATCGTGTCCTCCAGCGTTCCGTTGGCGATGGCGACCGTGCCGTCCGGCACGGTGACCCGGAATGTGAACGTGGCCTTGTCCGTTGGGTGGTCGTTGGAGGGGAACCACGAGTTCGAGGCGGCCGGCTCGGCCACCACGAACGTGCCGCGTGGCGTCGTCAGCCATCCCAATCCGAAGGCGACCTGGCTGTCGAACACGGGCTCCGGCGTGCCCGAGTACTCGACGGCGACGACGAACGTGTCGCCGCCCGCGATGGGCGACGAAGGTGCAACGACCAGATCGAGATCCGTCCTGGAGAAGGAAGCTGCAACGCCGTCGACGGCGACCGAGAGCACCTCCAGCTCCGAGAAATCGAGATTGAACGTCGCGAGTCCCTCGGTGGCGGTGGCCGTGATGGTGGCGAGGCCCGTCAGCAGCTCCTGATCCCGGTCGTACGTGAGCTGCAGGTCGTAGTGGGCGACGTCGTAGCCGGGGTTGCCCAGGCCCGGGAAGAGGGGGTCGCCGACGCCGAGGGTGACGGCCGCAGGCGCCGGTGGAAGCGGCACATCGGCTCGTGTGGCCAGGGTCGACGTTGTCGTCGGCGGTGACGTGCGGGCTACCGACGAGGTGGATGTCGATGCCGGAGTGGTCGTCGTGGCGGGCGAAGCCGTGGAACACGCTGCGGTCGCGAAGGAGAGGACCAGGGCGAGGACGAGGTGGCGCCGGTGCATGAATGCGATGCTATCCGGGAACCGGATTCACGCCCCCGCAGTGAGTAGTGCGTCGACGACGGCATCCCCCATCGCCGACGTCGAGAGTGCCGGACCTCCTGCGGCGATGTCGGCGGTCCGTAGCCCGTTGCCGAGCACGGTGGCCACAGCCGCCTCGACCGCCGACGCCTCGTGGTCCAGATCCAGGGAGTGACGGAGGGCGAGGGCGGCTGCCAGGATCATCGCCAGCGGGTTGGCGACGCCACGTCCCGCGATGTCGGGTGCCGAACCGTGGATCGGCTCGTAGACCCCGGGTCCCGGGTCGCCCAGGCTGGCCGAGGGCAGCATGCCCATCGACCCCGGGAGCATGGATGCCTCGTCCGTGAGGATGTCACCGAAGAGGTTGCCGGTCACCACGACATCGAAGTCGCGGGGCCGCGAGATGAGGTGCATCGCCATGGCGTCGACGAGCACGACCTCGTACTCGACGTCCGGGAACTCCTCGGTCATGACCCGTGCCGCCGTCCGCCGCCACAGACGCGACACCTCGAGGACGTTGGCCTTGTCCACCGAGGTGAGCTTGTTGCGGCGAAGGCGGGCTGCTTCGGCCGCCATGCGGACGATCCGCTCGACCTCGGGGACGGAATAGGTCATCGTCGAGTGCGCCACGGTCCCGTCGTCGGACAGGCGCTGCTCGCCGAAGTAGATGCCTCCGGTCAGCTCACGGAAGAACAGGATGTCGACGCCCGTGACGATCTCGCGGCGCAGCGGGGAAGCTCCGACGAGCTCGTCGAACGCCGTGACGGGTCGCAGGTTGGCGAAGAGCCCGAGCTCCTTGCGAAGCTGGAGCAGCCCCGCCTCGGGGCGGGTCTTGGCGTCGGGATCGTCCCACTTCGGCCCACCGACGGCGCCGAGCAGCACGGCGTCGGCCTCCCGGCACGCGGCGAGCGTGCTCGCTGGCAGCGGATCGCCGTAGTCGTCGATGGCATTGCCGCCCATCGGCCGCACGTCGAAGGCGAACTGGTGCCCGTGAAGCGCCCCGACCTGCTCGAGGATCTTGCGCGCCTCCGCCGTGACCTCGGGACCGATGCCGTCCCCGGGAAGGAGGACGAACGTGGTCACGCCTCGTCGTCGGTCGCCACCACTGCGCCGACCCTCTTGTTCATCGCAGCCACGAAGGCACGTGCCGATCCCTCGACGACGTCCGTGGAGACACCGCTGCCGGAGTATGTCTCCGGTCCGATCTGGATGATCACACTGACCTGCGCCATCGCATCCGCACCCGCCGTGAGCGGGCTCACCCGGTAGTCGATCAGCGTCGCGGGGAGGGCGAAGGCGTCCTGGATGGCGACGAAGGCGGCGTTGACCATGCCGTCGCCCTCCGCCTCGTACGACGCGATCTCGTCGCCGCGGCGGATGTCGACGGTCGCCACTGGCACCTGGTTGTTGCCGCCGGAGACTCGGATGCCGACGAGCGTGGCCATCTGGGTGTCGACACTCGTCTCCTCGTTGACGATGGCGATGATGCCTTCCTCCGAGATCTCTCCCTTGCGGTCGGCCAGTACCTTGAACCGGGCGAACGCCCTGGCGAAGTCCTCGTCCTCGAGCGTGAGCCCGAGCTTCTGCAGGGCGTCGGCGAAGGCGGCCCGGCCCGAGTGCTTGCCGAGGATGATCTTCGACTCGTGTCCCACGGCGGCCGGGTCCATGATCTCGTAGGTCTCGCGATCGCGGAGCACACCGTGCTGGTGGATGCCGGATTCGTGGGCGAACGCATTACGGCCGACGACCGCCTTGTTGTACTGGATCGGGTACCCGGTGAGGCGAGACACCAGTCGGGAGGTCTCGAAGATCTCCTTGGTGTCCGCGCCGATCTCGACGCCGAAGTAGTCCTGGCGGGTCTTGACCGCCATGATGATCTCTTCGGTCGACGTGTTGCCGGCCCGCTCGCCGATGCCGTTGATGGCGCCTTCGNNGGCCACGGCCAGGCCCAGGTCGTTGTGGCAGTGCGTCGAGACGATGACGTCGTCGCGATCGCCCTTCACCTGCTCGTACACCGTGGTGAGCATTTCGACGAACTCGGACGGGGTCGCATAGCCCACGGTGTCCGGGATGTTGATGGTGGTCGCCCCGGCCTCGACGGCCGCCTTGCAGATGTCGATGATGAACTGGGGGTCCGATCGCGTGGCGTCCTGCGGTGAGAACTCGACGTCGTCGACGTACTGCCGCGCCCTGCGAACACCCTCGACGGCGGCCTTGAAGACCTCGTCGGGGGTCATCCGCAGCATGCTCTGCATGTGGATCGGGGACGTGCTGATGAAGACGTGGATGCGAGACCGCTCGGCGTTGCGCAGCGCATCGGCGGCCCGGTCGATGTCATCGGGGTGGGTTCGCGCCAGGGTGGCGATGACCGGCCCGTGGACCTCGGTGGCGATACGGGACACCGCTTCGAAGTCGCCGGGGGACGAGGCGGCGAAGCCGGCCTCGATGACGTCCACCTGGAGGCGGGCGAGCTGGTGGGCGATGGCGACCTTGTCGTCCGGAGAGAGGGCGATGCCCGGCGCCTGCTCGCCGTCTCGCAAGGTCGTGTCGAAGATGATCAATCGGTCCTGGTCGGTCATGGTCTGCTCCTGTGGTGATGTGGGCGGTGGATGGCCGATGAAACGGTGCCGGGCAGGCGCAGATCGGCCGCCCGGCTACGTAAGGAGCAGGCCGAGGAGACGCGTCGATGCGGTGCGCGATGCAACTGTCGTTCGATGCATGCGGTGCACCCGTTCCTCTTCGATCACCGGCGATGTCGGAGTCATTGTGGCACGTCTCCGGCCGCTCACGCCGAGCGCAGCTTGCCGCGCTTGGGGTCCTTCGCCTTGACGTCCTTGGCGAGCGCGATGCGTCCCGACTTGGCGAGGTCCATCACGCCATAGGGCTCCATGAGCTGGAGGAAGTCCGCGAGCTTGTCAGGCGAGCCGGCGAGCTCGAACGTGATCGTGGTGGTCCCCACGTCCACTGCCTTGGCCTTGAAGATCCCGGCGGCATCGAGGATCTCGCCGCGCTTCTGGGGATCTGCACTGATCCGCACGAGCATGATCTCGCGCTCGACCGCCTCGTCGGGTGCGAGCTCCGTGACCTTGACCACGTGCACGAGCTTGTACAGCTGTTTGATGATCTGTTCCATCGCGGGCCCGTCGACCACGATCGTCATCCGGCTCATGCGGGGGTCCGTCGTCGGCCCGACGGCCAGGCTGTGGATGTTGAAGCCGCGCCGAGCGAACATCGAGGCGATACGGGCCAGCACTCCCGGCTTGTTCTCGACGGTCACGGTGAGGAGATGCTTGCTCACAGCAGATCCTCGGGTCCGAGAACGACGTCGTCGTTCGAGCCGCCGGCCGGAATCATCGGGAAGACCATGGCATCCGGATCGCAGCGGATCTCCAACACGACGGGCTTGTCGTCGATGGCGAGCATCTTCTCGATGGCGGGACCGACCTCGTCGGGAGACTCGGCGCGCAAGCCGACGCATCCCATGGCCTCGGCGAGCTTCGGGTAGTCGGGGGTGTGGTCGGTGAGGTCGGTTGCGCTGTAGCGGCCGTCGTAGAAGAGCTTCTGCCACTGCCGGACCATGCCGAGGTAGACGTTGTTCATGACGACGATCTTGACCGGGATGTCCTCGGTGCTGGCCGTGATGAGCTCCTGGATCGTCATCTGGAAGCAGCCGTCTCCGTCGATGGCGATCACGGTGTCGTCGGGCATGCCGGCCTTGGCGCCGACGGCGGCCGGCACCGCGTAGCCCATCGTGCCGAGCCCGCCCGAGTTGATCCACGTGTTGGGTCGCTCGAATCCCCAGAACTGCGACGCCCACATCTGGTGCTGGCCGACACCGGCGACGACGATGGCGTTGCCGCCGGTCATCTTGTGCAGCTCCTGGATGACGTACTGCTGCTGGATCGGGCCATCGGGGTCCTGCTCGTAGCGCAGGGGGTGTCGCTCCTGCCACTCACGCAGCTGGGCGAACCAAGCGGTGCGCTCCGGCGCTGCTCCGTCTCCGCGCTGCTTCGTCATGCGCTCGGTCAGCTGACCCAGCACGGTCTTCGCATCGCCGACGATGGGCACGTCCGCTTCGCGAACCTTGCCGATCTCCGCAGGATCGATGTCGACGTGGATGACCTGGGCTTCGGGAGCGAAGGCCTCCACCTTTCCGGTCACCCGATCGTCGAACCGCGAGCCGATGGCGATGAGGAGGTCGGCCTTCTGCATCGAGGTGATCGCGGTGTAGTTGCCGTGCATGCCCGGCATGCCGAGACACAGCGGGTGCGAATCGGGGATGCCGCCACGACCCATCAGCGTGGTCACGACCGGCACGTTGGCGAGCTCCGCGAACGCACGCAGCTCGTCGGAGGCCTCGGCGCGGATGATGCCGCCTCCGGCGTAGAGCACCGGTCGCTGCGACGCTTCGATCATCTCGATCGCGGCCTTGATCTGCCTGGGGTGGCCCTTGATCGAGGGGCGATAGCCGGGGAGATCGATCTCCCCTGCACTGCGCCAGACCATGGTGTCGTTGAGCACGTCTTTCGGGATGTCGACGAGCACCGGGCCCGGACGTCCCGTGGCGGCGAGGTGGAACGCCTCCCGGATCACGTGCGGGATCTCATCGACGTCGGTGATGAGGTAGTTGTGCTTCGTGACCGGCATCGAGATGCCCCACGTATGCGCCTCCTGGAAGGCGTCCATGCCGATGGCATGGGTCGCGACCTGACCGGTGATGGCCACCACCGGGATCGAGTCCATGTGGGCGTCCTGGAGCGGCGTGATGAGGTTGGTGGCACCCGGCCCCGAGGTTGCGATCGTGACGCCCACCCGTCCGGTCGCGTGTGCATAGCCGGACGCCATGTGTCCCGCACCCTGTTCGTGGCGCGCCAGCACGTGGCGGATGGGGCTGTCGAGGATCGGGTCGTACGCCGGCAGGATCGCCCCGCCGGGCACGCCGAACACGACGTCGACGCCCTCGTGCTCGAGGGCTCGGATGAGGGCCTGTGCTCCTGTGAGTTGCTCGCTCATTTCGTTGCTTCCAGTGGGGGTCGTTCTCCATCAAAAAACCCTCCGCTGGCGGAGGGTCGGGCACACGCGTCTGCAGGCGTGTGCCTCAGTCGATGAGTACGAGAACGAGTTGTGGGTTCATTGTCGGTTTTCCCGCTTCGCGGACCTTGGAGTATGGCATCTGCGCGATGGCTGTCAACCGCCGTGCAGCCTACTGCCGATTCGGCACGATCCCGCCGCCACGTGAGCGTTTTCCGGTCTGTCGCACAATCGTCGTCTTCCGCGATAGTGGGGGAGATGGAAGGACGTCCAGCAGCCGATGAGGCGCTCGGCTACGTGTTGGCGCCCGCCGTCGAGGCGGTGCGAACCGTCCTGCGACGTCGCGAGCCGGACGAGGTGCCGCACCGGTTGCGCCGCGTGGTCCGTTCATCGAGCAGGAGACTGCCTCCGCCACTGGCCACCACGTTGCTCGATCATCTCGAGGACGACGCCGAGCTGCGTCTCGAGGCGAGCGAGCTCCTCGACGGTCCGCCTGCCGCCGTCGCCTATCTCGTCCGGAAGGCCGGATGGTGGGAGGTCGTGGCCGGAGCCGTCGAAGATCATGCGGCGACCCGCCAGGCAGCCGAGGGTGACGCCGCGAATCGTGCCCTCGCAGAGGCCGAGCGCCAGATCGACGAGACCAGGAAGCGATTGGCCGCCACGCGTGATGAGGTCGAGCAGACCGCGGCGGAGCTGGCCGCAGCGAAGACCGAGCACGCGCAGCGTCTCGCCGCTGCCCGCGCTCGCGACACGGCTCGCATCGAAGAGCTGGAGACGGAGATCGCCGCGTTGGGACGTGAGCTCGATCGTTCGACCGAGGAACGTGAAACGATGCAGCGCGACCTCGAGTCGTTGCGACGGCGGGCCAACCGGGGTCGTCCGCATGTGGATCGACCGGCCGGCACCGGGAGTGACTTCGGAGGCGACCCGCTCCGCCTCGCCCGGACGCTCGACCTGCAGTTGGGCATGCTGCAGCGACGCGGTGCGGCCCACATGAGAGGCTCGGCGGGTGAGTCCGATGGGATGAGCGAGCCGGTGGTGCTCGACCCTCCGACGGGGCTGCGGGCAACCGACGAGGCCTGGTTCTCGTGGCTCGCCTCGGTCGATACGCCGTTCTGGTTGATCGTCGACGGCCACAACGTCGTATTCACGATGTCGGGCGATCGTTCGCAGATGATGGATTCGATGCGGCGTCTCGAGACGGCGCTGCGCCGGCTCTCCCGGGTGGCCAGGGCGCGGGCCCGCATCACGCTGGTCTACGACTCCAGCCTCGCCGGGGAGCGGGAAGTGGTGATGTCGGAGCGTGGGTTCGTCGTCGAGTTCGCCCCCGCGGGGGTCACGGCGGACGACGAGATCGTCGCCCTCGCCCACAGCGCAGACGTGTACGACGAGGCGGTCGTCGTCGTCACGAGCGATCGGGAACTCCAGGACCGTGTCGGCGGCGCGGCGATCGTGGTCGCGGCGTCGGCGCTGGCCGGCCATGCCACGAGCAGCTAGAGGAGATCGGGCAGCGCCCGCAGCGTCACCGGATCGGGAGTGTGTGCGAGGAGCAGATCGACCCCGGACTCCCGCCACATGGCGAGCTTGTCCTTCACCTCTGCGGTCGAGCCGATGATCGTGACGGCGTCGACGAGTTCGTCGGGGACGGCGGCCACCGCCTCGGTGCGACGACCCGAGAGGTAGTGATCCTGGATCGAGCTCGCGGCCTCCTCGAACCCGTACCGCGCGGCCAGGTCGTTGTAGAAGTTCCGGCCCTTGGCGCCCATGCCTCCGATGTACAGCGCCAGGTGTGGTTTGACGGCGTTTCGGGCGCGCTCCTTCTCCTCCGTCACCACGACCTGTGCGGCCGGGGCCACGGTGAACCGGTCTCTCTTCCCGGGATCCCCGGCTGCCGCGAAGCCCTCGGCGAGCACGTCGTCGAACACGGCAGGCGTGTGAGCTGGGGAGTAGAAGATGGGGAGCCATCCGTCGGCGATCTCGGCGGTCAGACGCACGTTCTTCGGCCCGATGGATGCGAGATAGATCGGCAGCGGGTGGGTCGGGTGTGTCATCAGCTTGAGCGGCTTGCCCAGACCGGTGGCCTCGTCGCCTCGATAGGGGATCTGATAGTGCTCGCCATCGTGTACCACCGGCTCGCTCCGGTCGACGATCTGGCGGACGATCGACACGTACTCCCGCGTCTTGCCGAGCGGCTTGCCGTAGGCGACGCCGTGCCAGCCCTCGACGACCTGAGGTCCGCTGAGGCCGAGCCCGAGGATGAAGCGACCGCCGGAGAGCTCGTTGAGGGTCGTCGCCGTCATGGCGGTCATTGCCGGCGTTCTCGCCGGCATCTGGAGGATGCCGCTTCCGACCTTGATGTTCTCCGTGAGCGCGGCTGCGTACGACAGCACGGTCACCGCATCGCTGCCCCACGCCTCCGCGGCCCAGATCGAGTGATAGCCGAGCCGGTCCGCGGCGGTCACGAAGTCGGCATCGAACTCCTTCTTCGATCCCCAATACTGCATTGCGATCCCGAGCTGCACCCCTGCGATCCTCTCGTGCGTGCCGTGGGTGGTGTCCGATCTGTCACCACCGATGTGGACGCGACGATTCTGTCACACCTCCTTCGTACCGTGCGACGCACCGAGCGAACGCCCGGGTCCCGTCTCGGGCGAGGCGGGACACGAGAGGAGGACGGCGTGATCATCGACTGCAACGACTGCGCCATGCAGCACACTGCGACCTGCGACGACTGCATCGTGCCGATGCTCCTGGATCTGTCCGCCGGAACCGCAGAGCTCACCGACATCGAGACCGACGCGGTCCGCCATCTGTCCGAGGCCGGGTTGGTCAGCCCGATCCGGCTGGTGCCGCTGGGCGACCCGACTCGCAAGCGCTCGGCTGGTTGACACGACGGATCCGACCCCGATTCGCGCTGGCACAATGGTCGGCGTGGCCAGCGACCATCACATCGCCCAGCTGAACATCGCCGCAGCCCGAGCACCGCTCGACCACCCCAGCATGTTCGGCTTCACGAGCCGGCTCGACGAGATCAATGCCCTGGCCGACGAGGCACAAGGGTTCGTGTGGCGGCTCCAGACCGATGAGGGCGATGCCACCTCCATCCGGGCGTTCGACGATCCATCGCTCATCGTGAATCTCTCGGTGTGGGAGTCGATCGAGGCCCTCCACGCCTTCACCTACCGATCGGAACATCGCGAGCTGCTGCGCGGTCGGAGAGAGTGGTTTCTCCGCCGGGACGGCCACCATCAGGTGCTGTGGTGGGTTCCGGTCGGCCATCTGCCGGACGTGGACGAGGCCCGGCGACGTCTCGACCATCTCGAGCGGCACGGGCCGACGGACATGGCGTTCACGTTTGCCGACCGGTTCTCCCCTCCCGGCTGATGGCGACGCTCCTCGAGAAGTTGAGATCGACCGCCCTCGCGGCCGGGGCCATCGGCGTCGGGGTCACCACAGCCGACCCGTTTCCCGAGAGCCGCGAGGAGTTGCGCAGGCGCACCGCGAACGGGCAGAGGGGTGAGCTGGGCTTCACCTATGGGGATCCGTCGACGTCGACCGACGTGCGGCGCTCGTTTCCGTGGGCGAACAGCCTCGTCGTGATCGCCGTTCCGTATCTCCCCGACGCCGGGTCTCCCGGGTCCACCGACTCGCCATCGGTGCGGGTCGCACGGTTTGCGACAGAGGATCACTACGTCCCGGTTCGGCGAGCCCTCGATGAGGTCGCCGCGGTACTGCAGCTGGCGGGCCACACCACGGAGGCGCTGACCGACGACAACCGCCTCGTCGATCGGGCGGCGGCGGTGCGGGCCGGCGTGGGGTGGTGGGGCAAGAGCACGCTCGTCCTCGTCCCCGGAGCCGGTCCCTGGGTGTTGCTCGGATCCGTCGCGACCGATGCCGAGATGGATCCGTCCCCGCCGATGGTGAGAACGTGCGGGACCTGTGTCGCCTGTATCGATGTCTGTCCGACGGGGGCGATCGTCGCACCCGGCGTGCTGGACGCCAGGCTCTGCATCGCCCACTGGACCCAGGTCGCCGGCGTGGTGCCCAGATCGATGCGCGTGGCGATGGGGGATCGTCTGTACGGCTGTGACGACTGTCTCGACGCGTGCCCACCGGGCTTCAAGTTGCTCGAACGCAGCACCGAATCGGCCGGCCGCCACGATCTGTCGGCGTTGCTCGCCGCTCCCGACGACGAGCTCCTCGATCGCTTCCATCACTTCTACATCCCGAAGCGGCGGGCGGGCCAGCTCCGGCGCAATGCCCTGATCGCGGCAGGCAACATCGGGGATGCGGCGCTGTTCGACATCGTGGCCGGATACACCGGGCATCCCGATCCGATCCTGCGGGTCCATGCGGTGTGGGCGCTGATCGCCATCGACGCCGATCGAGCGCGGGCCGTCCTGGAAATCGTCGCCGCGACCGAGCGCGACGACGACGTGCTCGACGAGCTCCGCCACCACGGTGTGAAGACGGGGCGCCGACAGCTGCCGGGGTAACGTCGTCGTCGTGGTCGCGCTGTTCGCTCTCGCCCTCGTCGCAGGCATCCTCGCATCGGTGCCCTACATCGTCGGGGTCGGTCCCCGTGTACCGCGCCCGGTGACCGCGGCGTTGCTCGGCACCGGGCTCGGCGGGCTGTCGTCGTCCTATGCCGGCTGGTCGGCGCCGCTGGCGGCTCTGGCCGCGGTGGGAGCCGCAGCGGCGCTGGCCGCTCTGGCCGTCGTCCTCGAGCCCGGTCGCGGCCGGGACGTCGCCCCATGATCCGGATCATCTCGGACGTCCACGGGCAGGTGACGGGGCTGCGAAGGCTCGTCGAGAACCAGCAGGGTCCGCTGCTCGTGCTCGGTGACCTGATCAACATCATCGACTACCGCACCCTCGAGGGCATCGCCACGGACGTCTCCGGCCGGGAGTTCATGGAGGAGCTGGTCCGGTTGCGAACGGCGGAGGACTACGCAGGCGCCGGTGCCTGGTGGCGGGCTCACGCCGAGGGCCGCGAGCAGGAGCTGCGAGAGAAGTATCACGAGGCGACGATCCGCGCCTACCGGGAGATCCTTCCCGTGCTCGACGGAGTCGAGGCGTACGTCACGTATGGCAACGCCGATCGCCCCGATCTGCTCGAGTCGATGCTCCCCGAGTCCTGCCGCTTCGTCGACGGCGACGTTGTCGAGATCGAAGGCCTGCGGATCGGCTTCGTGGGCGGCGGGACAGAGGCGCTCGGTGCGGTGGGGGAGCGCTCCGAGCCCGACATGGCGGCGAAGCTCGCCGAGCTGGGCCCGGTCGACGTTCTGTGCACCCACGTTCCTCCCGCCATCTCGCCGCTCATGTCCGACGTGATCGGGGGTCGCATGAAGGGCTCCGACGCCGTGCTTCGTTACCTGGAGGAGCACGAGCCCGGCCATCACTACTTCGGCGACATCCACCAGCCGGTGGCCACCCGGTGGCAGCATCGGGCGACGACGTGCGTCAACGTCGGGTTCTTCCGGGCCACACAGAGAGCGATCACTCACGACTGACAGCGACCTCGCCCGACTCGCCGCCGCCTATGCGCACCGACCGGCAGACGACTTCGCCTTGACGCGGGCCGCCGCACTCGCGCAGCGAGCCGGCGTCGGATCACAGGCAGTGGCGCTCGATGTGGGCGGCGGCCCGGGTGAGCACGCCGCATTGTGGGCAGGGCGCGGGGTCCGCGCCATCGTCGTCGATCCGTCACCCGACATGAACCGCCGCTGCCGTCGATCCTTCCCCGATCTGCCGGTGGTCCGGGCCCGGGCCGAGCGGCTCCCGTTCGAGGACGGCGTGGCGAAGCTCGTCTACTTCCACCTCTCCATTCACCACACCGCCTGGCGTCTCGCTCTCGACGAGGCGGCACGGGTCGTCGAACCGGGTGGCATGGTTGCCGTCATGACCCTTGGACCCGACCATCACGCCCAGTCGATGTTGCAGCGGTGGTTCCCACGGGTCGCCGAGCTCGACGTCGCCAGGTTCCCGGACCCGGTCGACCTGGCAGCACATCTCGAAGCGCTCGGCGCCGAGGTCTCGCTCGTGCGAACCACCCAGGTCAAGCGTCGCCGGACGGCGGACTGGGTGGCGGCGGTTCGCGATCGCTTCGTGTCGACGCTCCAGCTGCTGACCGACGATGAGATGAAGGCGGGGCTCGAGCGGATCGCCGTCGCCCACCCGGACGACGACGCCCCGCTCGAATACGAGATGCTCTGGGACGAGATCACGGCGCGGTTCTCGCTGCGGTAGCCATCCAGCAAGCGCACCGGCCCCACTACCCTGCGGTGTGACGGCGCATTCACGCAGGAGCAACAGACATGGCAATGGAAGGAACGGTGCAGACGATCGAGGTGTCGGCTGACCCTCAACTCGTCTACGAGGTCGCGCTCGACCTGGAGGCATATCCGTCCTGGGCCGTCGGCGTCAAAGAAGTCACGATCCTCGAAGAGGACGACTACGGACGGCCGGTGCGGGTCGAATTCGTGACCGATGCGATGATCAAGGAGATCTCCTACGTCCTCAGATACAGCTACGAGCTCGACAACGGCTTCTCCTGGACGGCCGAGCCGGGTGACGACATCAACGAGATGGAGGGCTCGTACCAGTTCAACGAGCTCGACGACGGGAACACGGAGGTCCTCTACGCCCTCAAGGTCGATCCCGCGTTCTCGGTTCCGGGCTTTCTCCGGCGGCAGGCGGAGAAGCAGATCGTCTCGAGCGCGCTGCGGGGTTTGAAGAAGCGTTCCGAGTCGGCCTGATGCGGGTCATCCTCGTCACGGGGAAGGGCGGCGTCGGCAAGACCACCGTCTCGGCCGCCACGGCGCTCGCCGCCGCCGATGCCGGCCATCGGACCCTCGTGATGTCCACCGATCCCGCTCACAGTCTCGCCGATGCCTTTCAGATCGAGCTCGGCGACGAGCCGACCGTCGTGGCCCCGAATCTCCAGGCGCAGCAGATCGACTCACAGGCGCGGCTCGAGGACTCCTGGGGCGAGGTCCGCGATCACCTCACCGACCTCTTCGACTGGTCGGGCCTCAAGGGGATCGAGGCCGAAGAGCTGACGGTCTTCCCCGGCATGGACGAGATCTTCGCCCTGGCGACCGTGCGTGATCACACGAAGTCGGGCGACTACGACGCGGTCATCGTCGACTGCGCTCCCACCGCCGAGACGCTGCGGTTGCTCAGCTTGCCCGAGGTGCTCTCCTGGTACATGGAGAAGATGTTCCCCATCGGCCGCAGGGTCGCCAAGGTCGTTCGGCCGGTGCTGTCGCGGGTGACAACGATCCCGGTGGCGGACGATCGTGTCTTCGACGCCGTCGCCAGGTTCTACGAGCGGCTCGACGGGATCCGGGAGATCCTCGCCGACTCGGCGATCACGAGCGCCCGGCTCGTGATGAACCCGGAGAAGATGGTCATCGCCGAGGCCCGCCGCACCTACACCTATCTCGGCCTGTTCGGCTACGCCGTCGACGCCGCGATCGTGAACCGGGTGCTGCCCGAGGAGGTCCACGACCCGTACTTCAAGCGCTGGCACGAGATCCAGGGCGAGCACCTCGCCACGGTCGAGGATGCCTTCGCCGACGTCGACGTGCGCCGGCTCCGTCTGTTCGACGAGGAGATGGTCGGGGTCGACAAGCTGCGACTGATCGGCGAGGAGCTGTACGGCGACCTCGATCCCATCGACCGGATGAGCGAGACGGTGCCGTTCCGCGTCGACGACGATGGCGACAACGTCGTGCTCGTCCTGTCGGTTCCGTTCGCCGAGAAGAGCGACGTCGATGTGCTGCGTCACGCGGATGAGCTCTTCATCACGGTGGGTCCCTACCGGCGCTCCTTCGTGCTGCCCGACTCGTTGAAGCGTCGGCAGGTGCGTCGTGCCCAACTGATCGAAGGTGAGCTGCGGGTAACCTTCGGGCTCGATGAGTGAACCGCACGATCCCTGGGCCGACATCCCGCTCGACTCCACCGAGCCGCCGGGCGACGCCGCCGGCAACGGCCAGCGTTCCGACGACTTGAACGAGGCTTTCAAGATGGGCTTGCGCCGGGCGGGTCTCCACTGGATGCGCGCCGGCTACGAGCTCCTCGCCGGCGTGGGTGCGCTGCTCGATGAGCTGAACCAGCGCCCCGAGCCGGACTCGACCGGCTCGGATCCCGCCGAGCGGATCGAGCTGGAGTAGCCGTGGCGACCACGATCGGCATCGACCTCGGCGGCACCAAGCTGCTCGCCGTCCGCATGGTCAACAACCAGGTCGTGGAAGAGGTCAGGGTCTCGACGCCGGGGGAGGCCGACCGACTCAGCGAGGCTGCCATCGAGGCGACGCGAGCGGTATGGACCGACGATGTCGGGGGAGTGGGGATCGGAGTCGCCGGTCTCGTGCAATACCCGGAGGGTGTCTTCGTCTGGGGCCCTCACGTCGCAGGGACGCGCGTGCCCGTGCGCGCCGACGTCGAGGAGGCCGTTGGCGTTCCGGTCGTCGTCGACAACGACGCCAACACCGGCGCCTGGGGCGAATACCTGCTCGGTGCCGGCAAGGGCTCCGATTCGATGCTGCTGGTGACCCTCGGCACCGGCATCGGGGGAGCGATGGTCGTCGACGGCAAGCTGCATCGGGGTCGTTCGTTCGCCGGGGAGTTCGGCCACATGCGCTACGAGCCGAACGGTCTGCAATGCGACTGTGGCAAGCGGGGTTGCTGGGAGACGGTGGCCTCCGGCCCGGCCCTCATCCGGCTCGCCACCGAGCACATCGCCCGCAATCCGACCGGTCCTCTCGCCCACNNCCATCACCGGTGAAATGGTCACATCCGCGGCGGCGGCAGGCGACGAGATCGCACGCGGGCTCGTGGCGCAGGTGGGAGCGGCATTCGGCGAGGGTCTGTGCAGCCTCATCGCTGCGTTCGATCCCGATGTCATCGTCGTCGGTGGCGGTCTCGGCTCCGTCGGCGAGAGCATCCTGGACCCGGCCCGGCGGGTCGCCGCCAATCTGCTGCATGGCGGCGCTCACCGTGGTCTTCCTCCCATCGTCGTCGCCGGACTCGGTCCGCACGCAGGAGCGATCGGCGCTGCGCTCATGGCAGAGGACCTCGTCACGGGTCGGATGCGCCTGGCGGGGGCAGCGACATGACGGAGACCCGTCTCGACGATCGGATTCCCCCGGAGCGCCGCTCACAGACCGAACTGCTCGGTGAAGCGACGCTCGCCCTGCCTCGACTGATCGCTCTGCTCTATGCGCTGCTGCGAGACCCGCGTGTGCCGAGACGTCCGAAGATCGTCGCCGGTGTCGTGTTGGTGTACGTCGTGTCACCCATCGATGTGCTGCCCGATGCCATTCCGTTGCTGGGTCGGCTCGATGACGTCGTGCTCGTCGCCGCTGCGATCGAGCTCCTCATGGAGGCGGCACCCGAGGGCCTCATCGAACAGCACTGGACGGGCACCGACGACGCACTCGAGATCGTCACGGGTCTGTCCAGGTTCATCGGGGGGATGATGCCGAAGCCGGTCCGGAGATTCTTGCGATCGGGGCCGGTCGCCGGAAGCGGAGCGGCGTCGGAAACGCAAACGGACGACAGCGACACCGACGGCGGCGATGGGGACGGCGAGGACGAGAGTTCCGGGGAGCAGTTCGGCTGACGCCTGAGCCGGCGGTGTGCGGCATGTCGCCGTACGTCCGGTAGCCTGCGCGTCATGGAATTCCGCAGGATCGACGGGCTCCCGCCATACGTCTTCGCCGAGGTCAATCAGCTCAAGCTGGAGGCGCGCCGCGCCGGCGAGGACATCATCGACCTCGGCTTCGGGAATCCCGACATCCCTTCGCCGGACTTCGTCGTCGACAAGCTCGTCGAGGCCGCCCGCAAGCCGCAGAACCACCGGTACTCGAGCTCGAAGGGCATTCCGAACCTGCGCAGGGCGGTGGCCGATCGATACCGTCGGCGCTTCGGTGTCGAGCTCGACCACGAGACCGAGATCATCACGACGATCGGGGCCAAGGAGGGCCTGGCCCACCTGATGTGGACGCTCGTCCAGCCGGGTGACGTGGCCATCGTCCCGGATCCGTCGTATCCGATCCACATCTACGCCCCGGCGATGGCTGGAGCCGAGGTCCAGCGGGTGGAGGTATCCAGCGACTCGGACTTCATCGAGCGGCTGCGCCGCACGTTCGACCATTCGTGGCCCAAGCCCCGGGTCATCGTCACGTCGTTTCCCCACAACCCGACGACGACCATCGTGGACATCGGCTTCTTCGAGGAGCTCGTGGCCTTCGCCAAGCAGAACGACGTCATGCTCGTGCACGACTTCGCCTACGCCGACATCTGCTTCGACGGCTACCGGCCGCCCAGCCTGCTCGAGGTGCCGGGCGCCAAGGACGTCGGTGTCGAGCTGTACACGCTGTCCAAGGGGCACTCGATGGCGGGCTGGCGGGTCGGCTTCGTCGTCGGCAACCCGGAGATGGTCGCGGCGCTGGCGAAGCTGAAGTCGTACCTCGACTACGGCACGTTCC
>JABAOD010003417.1_pt3 | contig 23768 bp, 26 predicted proteins | sample 7062151 | NCBI WGS metagenome assembly JABAOD01 (sample SAMN14538626, study PRJNA623070) | marine sediment metagenome | biome: marine biome [ENVO:00000428]; feature: marine pelagic biome [ENVO:01000023]; material: deep marine sediment [ENVO:00002113] | place: India: Gulf of Khambhat ... | reverse complement strand
GGAATGATCATTGCGCGGTATGCAGCCATGCCTTCGGTCCTCCGCGAAATTCGGGTCCAACGAATGCCCGGCGCATCCTAGTCGATCGTGCGGACGCGGGAAAACGCTGATGGACGCAGTATTGTCTAGCCGAAGGCGAAGGCCCGCATCGACAGGACGCCGTGGATCCAGGCGCTGTGGATGACCCGGCCGGGGCCGCCGCCGGCCCCCATGGCGACCGGCAGGGGCAAAAAATGTTCGGGCGTCGGGTGGCAGCGGGCGTAGTGCGGGGCGTCGGTGGCGCCGGCGATGGCGTCGCTGTCGCCCGCCTCGACGGCCGCGGTCGCCCAGGCCTCGAATTCCGCGGCATAGGCCTCCGGCAGGTCGTCCACATCGTGTTGCCGGAATTCCCGCAGGTTGTGGGTCAGGCCGCCGCTGGCGAGGATCAGCACGCCGTCCTCGCGCAAGGGCGCCAGGGCCCGGCCGAGCGCCAGATGGTGCGCCGCATCCCGCCCCGGCTGGACCGACAGCTGGACGACCGGCACGTCGGCGTCGGGATACATGAAGCGTATCGGCATCCACGCCCCGTGGTCGAGGCCGCGGTCGGGATCCGTCGTCCCGCCGGTCAGCTCGGCGGCGCGGCGCGCCAGCGCCGGGTCGCCCGGCGCCGCATATTCGATCTCGTAGAGGGGCTGCGGAAAGCCGTGGAAGTCGTGGATCGTCGCCGGGCGTGCCGGCGCGCTGGCGACCGGCGCCCCGGTCTCCCAGTGTGCGGAGACGCAAAGGACCGCGCGCGGCCGCGGCAATTCCCGGCCAAGGTAGCCGAGGAACGCCGCCGTCGCGTCCGGCCGCAGCGCCATCATCGGCGAGCCGTGGCTGATGAACAGGACAGGCTGGGTCTTCTCGGTGCCCATGACGCACAGTTTCGCGAATTCGGGGCGGCCCGTCCACGGGCCGCCCCTCCGGGTTCAGAATTCGCGGCCGAGCTTGGCGTCGACGGAATAGGCGCCGGCACCGCGGAACAGGATGACGAGCGCGATGATGCCCCACATCAGCGGGTACTCGTAGCCGCCGTTGTTCCAGAAGAAACCGTTGCCCCAGTGGACGTAGAACGCGGCGACCGCCATGAAACCGGCGACCATCGCGGCGACCGGGCGGGTCAGGAAGCCGACCGCCAGCATGATGCCGCCGAAGAACTCGAGCAGGGCGATCACCCAGGCCCAGAAAATTCCCGGCGCGAGGCCAAGCGAATCCAGATATCCGGCCAGGCCGTCGATCGCACCGGCGGTGAACAGCTTGGTGTAGCCGTGCGGGATCAGCAGGACGCCCGCGGTGACGCGCACCACGAGCCACGAATAGGGGGAGATGTTTTCGTAGACGCCGCCAAGGGCGGGGATGATCAGCTTGCTGCGATCCATCGGCGGGTGTGCCATCGTATGGTCTCCTTCGGGGTCAGGGAGTTGTCACAGAGAATCCGTTACGGCAGGTCGGCGAGCAGCAGTTCGCTGTCCTCGACCGCCTCGATCAGGATGTCGTTTTCGTCGGCGATGGCCAGCCCGTCGCGCGCCGCGACCCGCTGGCCGTTGACCGAGACCGCCCCGGTCGCGGGCACCAGGTAGCCGCTGCGCCCGGCGCCGAAGCCGTGGCGGATGGCGGTCCCGGCGCGCAGCGTCGCGCCGTACAGCGTGGCGTCCTGGTGGATCGGCAGCGCCCCTGCGACGCCGGACTGTCCGGAGGCGAGGGCCACCAGGCCGCCTGCCCGCTCGCCCTTGGGGAAGGCGCGCGTCCGCCAGTGCGGCGCATGGCCGATGGCGTCGGTTTCAAACCATATCTGGAAAATCCAGGTGTCCTCGTCTTCGCGGTTGTATTCGGCATGGACGATGCCGGTGCCGGCCGACATGACCTGGACGTCGCCGGCCTCGGTGCGGCCGCGGTTGCCCCTGTTGTCCTCGTGGGTGATGGCACCGCGCCGCACATAGGTCACGATCTCGAAGTCGCGGTGCGGATGCGGATCGAACCCGGTGCCTGGCCGGATGATGTCGTCGTTCCACACGCGCAGGACGCTGTGCCCCATGCGCGCAGGGTCGTGATACGCGCCGAAGCTGAAATGGTGCCGGGCGTCGAGCCAGCCGTTGCGGAATTGGCCCAGCTCCTCGAACGGGCGCAGGTCCAGGCTCATGCCGCCCTCCGCAGCTTGCTCCGGCCATGCGGTGCGGCGAAGTCGATGTGCGGGCCGGCAGGAACGATCCCGCTCGGGTTGATGGCGCGGTGACTGCGGTAATAGTGCTCCTTGATGTGCCGCAGGTTCACCGTCTGCGCGATGCCCGGCATCTGGTAGAGCTCGCGCGTCCAGCCCCACAGGTTCGGATAATCGACGAGGCGGCGCAGGTTGCACTTGAAATGGCCGTGATAGACCGCATCGAACCGGACCAGCGTGGTGAAAAGCCGCCAGTCGGCTTCGGTGAGCCGGGCACCGGCGAGATAGCGCCGGCTTGCGAGCCGCTCGTCCAGCGTGTCCAGTTCCGCGAACAGCGCCTCCACGGCCTCCTCGTATGCCGCCTGCGTCGTGGCGAAGCCGGCCTTGTAGACCCCGTTGTTGACGCGGTCGTAGATCGCCTCGTTCAGGGCGTCGATCTCGTCGCGCAGCGCTTCCGGATAGAAATCCGGGCCGACGGCGCCGACTCCGTCGAACGCGGTGTTGAACATGCGGATGATCTCCGCCGACTCGTTGTTGACGATGGTCCCCGTCTTCCTGTCCCACAGCACCGGCACCGTCACCCGCCCGGTATAGTCCGCGTCGGCTTTGGTATAGACCTCGTACAGCCGGCGCGTGCCGTTGACGCCGTCGGCGACGACGCCTTCGCCGGGCTCAAAGGTCCAGCCCTCGTCCAGCATCAAAGGGTTGACGACCGAGACCGAGACGATGTCCTCGAGCCCTTTGAGGGCACGGAAGATCAGGGTGCGGTGGGCCCACGGGCAGGCCAGCGACACATAGAGGTGATAGCGGCCGGGCTCTGCCTTGAAGCCACCGTCTCCGCTCGGCCCGGCGGTGCCGTCCGCGGTCACCCAGCTGCGGAACGCCGATTCCTGGCGTTCGAACCGGCCGCCCGTCTTTTTCGTGTCGTACCACTCGTCACGCCACTTGCCGTCGATCAACCGCCCCATCACTCGTTCTCCGCCATTGTTTCCGGGCCGTGCCGGCCTCTTTGCGGGCCGGCCACGGCGGTCAAGCTGCCAGCTTCTTCGCGATCTCGGCCACGTGGCGGCCCTGGAAGCGGGCCAGTTCGAGCTCGTTCTCGCTCGGCTGGCGCGAGCCGTCGCTGCCGGCGATGGTGGTCGCGCCGTAGGGCGAGCCGCCGGTGATTTCGTCGACGTCCATCTGACCCTGCGCGGAATACGGCAGGCCGACGATGACCATGCCCTGGTGCAGCAGTGTGGTATGGAAGCTCGTGATCGTCGTCTCCTGCCCGCCATGCTGCGTTGCCGTGCTCGCGAAGACGCTGCCGACCTTGCCGATCAGCGCGCCCTTCATCCACAGGCCGCCGGTCTGGTCCAGGAAATTGCGCATCTGCGCCGCCATGTTGCCGAACCGCGTCGGCGTGCCGAAGATGATCGCGTCGTAGTCGGCCAGCTCGTCCGGCGTGGCGACCGGCGCGGCCTGGTCGAGCTTGATCCCGGAGTTGCGGGCCACGTCCTCGGGCACCAGCTCCGGCACCCGCTTGATCGTGACCTCGACGCCTTCGACCGCTGCCGCGCCCGCGGCCACGGCGTTCGCCATGGTTTCGATGTGTCCGTAACTGCTGTAATAGAGCACCAGCACCTTACTCATTCGTTGCCCTCGGCCTTGCTGTCGGTCGGCGCCAAATGTCGGGTTGGACGCCTGATGATTTCGGTTCACCTACGACAATGGGGCCGCCCGCTGGACACAACAATCCGCCTCGGTGTAAAAACATTGTTTCGAAAATAGAAACAATAGAGAATCGAAGTGGACAATCTTTCCGGTATGGCGGCCTTCGCACGCGTCGTCGAGACAAACAGCTTCACCGAGGCGGCACGCAGGCTCGGCATGTCCAAGGCGGCGGTCAGCAAGCAGGTCTCGAAACTGGAAGAGCGGCTTGGCGCACGCCTCTTGAACCGCACCACCCGTAGGCTCAGCCTGACCGAGGTCGGCGCCGCCTTCTACGAGAGCTGCGCACGGATCATTGCCGAGGCCGAAGATGCCGAGCTTGCGGTGTCCCGGCTGAACGTCACGCCGCGCGGCACCCTGAAGATCGACGCGCCGGTCAATTTCGGCATGCAGTATCTGGCGCCTCTGCTGCCGCCGTTCATGCTGCAACACCCCGAATTGCGGGTTGATATGAGCTTCAACGACCGCTTCATCGACCTTGTCGAGGAGGGCTGCGATCTCGCCGTGCGGATCGGCCAGCTGCCGGATTCGAGCCTGGTTGCCCGCAAGCTGGCGGAAACGAAATCGGTGATCTGCGCCGCCCCGTCCTACTGGGACCGCCACGGCCGTCCGTGCGAGCCGTCCGAGCTCGCCGACCACGAGTGTTTTGCCTACAGTTACCTTGCGACCGGCAACGAATGGCGGTTGCGGGGCCCCGGGGGCACGGTTGCGGTGCGGATCTCCGGCTCGCTGGCCGCCAATAACGGCGACGTTTTGCGTCAGGCCGCGGTTGCGGGCGTGGGGGTGGTGGCGATGCCGGTATTCATCGTCTGTGACGATCTGCGTGCCGGAAGGCTGGAAGCGGTTCTGCCCGATTACGAACCGCCAACCCGCGGAATCTACGCGGTGTATCCGCACAACCGCCATCTTTCGGCCAAGGTGCGGGTGTTCATCGACCATCTGGTGGGCGCCTTTGACCCCCCGCCCTGGGAAGTGGCGGCCTGACCGCCGTCGCCGGGCCGGGCCCATCAACTCTGCGTTATCTCACGTCCTCGTTAGTTCAGCCTCGCCGGCACTTGCCGTAGCCTGTCCCTGCTGAAAGGAGCGTTCGATGGCCAGTGACCGGCTAATCAAGACCGGAGCCGCCGCAACATCGGCGTTACTGCTTGTCGCGGGGGCGGTCGTCGCCTTCGGCGCAGACACCGCGTCGGGCCAGCAGGACAGCGCAACGCTCGCCAAGCCGCGGACCCATTTCAAGGTCGAACGGCCCGCCGACCTGTTCCCCAATACGGCGGAGACCGTCTATCAGAACATCCGCGCCGAGATGGCGGCGGGCTATGCACTGGCCCGGATGCCGAAGTTGCGGAGCTACCTGTCGTGGCGCCGCTTCAACAGGGCACCGTACCGCTCGGCCACGCACGGCGCGCGGTACGTCAACAACTACGCCAACCGCACGGGTGAGGGGTACGGCGCCTTCGAGCAGGTCGATCGGCTGCCCGAAGGGTCGATCCTGGTCAAGGACAGCTTCACGGCCACGGTCGATGGTGGCATCTACCCCGGCCCGATGTTCGTCATGGAGAAGATGGACGTCGGCTTCAACCCGGCCGGCGGCGACTGGCGCTACCGTATGATCATGCCCGACGGCAGCCTGTTCGGCGAGACCAACGGCGTGAATTCGGACAGCGTGGCCTTCTGTATCGGCTGCCACGCCACGCGGGCCGACACCGATCATCTGTTTTTCCTGCCGGAGGCCTATCGCCTTCGGCCGCTCGACGCAAAGCAATAGGGTCGGCGCGTTTCGCCGACGGTTTCCCGGACGGGCGGGCACATTCGGGCAATTTCGGGCAGTCGGACAACCGGGCAAGATCGCAACGGGCAAGTGCCCGGCGCGGCGGCACACCGCCGCGTCGCAACCGGCATGCGCGGCTAAGTAAAAGCCTCCAAAATTCCAGATCATTGACTGTGAAACCAAATATATAAGCCGATCAAGAAAAATTGTTATATGATTACATATTCGTAATCAGAAATAATAATTATGTTATTTCACGGACCTGTTTATTGCGTCTATTTCAATTCCGCCTCCAAGGTCGATGCGGGGCCGCGCTCCATTGAGTGGTGCGGGCGTTGCCCGCGATGCATCGGATCAACCGTAAGGAGGCAGACATGTCCAAGGCGTACTTCCTACCCCGTCTATCGGGTCCTGCGGCGCTCGCCGCCGTTGCCGCTGTCATCGGGTTGCCGCCGGCCGGCCTGGCGTCGGCGGCGGAAATCTCCTCCGGCACCGACGATGTGAAGCTGTCGATCTCCGGCCAGGTGAATCGCGGCGTCCTCTATGTCGATGACGGAACCGAAAGCGAATTCCTCCATGTCGACAACGACAATTCCTCGACCCGTCTGCGATTCATCGGGTCGGCCGCCTACGACGAGGCGATCACCGTCGGCACCCAGATCGAGGTCCAGTTCGAATCGAACTCGACGGCCGACATCAAGATCGACGGTTCGGCGCCGGGTGGCAGCAACAGCTTCACGGAGCGAAAGCTGGAGCTGTACTTCGACCATGACCGGTTCGGCCGGCTGTGGCTCGGCCAGGGCGATACCGCATCGAACGGCACATCCGAGGTCGACCTGTCGGAAACCGGCGTGATCGGCTATTCCGGGATCGCCGACTTGGCCGGCGGCATCGAGTTCGGCGGAATCGGGGTCGGGCCGACGATCGGTACGGTGTTCAGCAACTTCGACGGCCTCAGCCGGGATGACCGGATCCGCTACGATACGCCGAGTTTCGGCGGCTTCAGCCTGGCCGCCAGCCATGCGGAAAGCCGCAAGTCGGACGTCGCCGCACGGTTCTCGGGCGACATCGGCGGCGGGCTGACCCTGGCCGCGGCGGTCGCCTATGCGATCAACGGCAACGTCGATTCGCAGGTCAACGGCTCGCTGTCGGTGCGCCACAGCTCCGGCTTCAACGTGACCGCGGCGGCCGGGCAGCAGGACCTGCAGGTCGGCACGAGGGACCCGTTCTTCTGGTATGCGAAGCTCGGCTATATCTGGGGCGGTGGCATCGGCGACACCGCCTTTGCGGTCGACTATGCGGTGGCCGAGGACGTCGCCCAGCTCGATGACGAGTTCACGGCGATCGGCGCCTTCGTGGTCCAGAAGGTCGACAGGATCTCGACCGAGCTCTATCTCGGCGCGCGCACCCACGAACTCGACCGCCCCGGCAGCAATTTCGACGACATCGTCGCGGTGCTCGCCGGCGCCCGCATCAAGTTCTGAGGAGGAGTCGCCATGAGCCACAGAGGCAGATCGCGACGCCGTGCCGGCCTCCCGTTGGTGTTGGCCGCGGCGCTGGCGGCGGCGCTGGCGGGTTGCTCGGGCGTGCGGCCCTACAGCTACACGCCGATCGACCAGATCCCGCCGGGGCCCGGCCTGTTCAGCGGCGAGGCCGGCGAGTTCGTCCTGTACCGCCGCTGACGCCCCATATCGTCGCAGCGTCGAGGCCGCCGTTTCGACGGCGGCCTCGTCTTGACAGCCGATGACAGTCCGCGCGCGGACCACCGGTCGACCCGTGGACGCAGCGGCTGCCCGCCCGTAATCCCGCGCCCGGCGGATCGGCGTTTAACCGTTTGGTATCGAATGCCGATGTATGACCGAACCCGTGCGATTCCTGGACGGGGAGTCGGGACCTGAACTCAAACATTCGCCACGAGGAGGTAGGCATGTTTGCAGGAATCAGAAATTATCCGACCACCGGCGTTCAGCGGTCTCTTCGCATCGTGCTCGGCGCGTCGGCTGCGCTGGCCGCGACCCAGGCGGGCGCGGCGGAGGTGTCGTCCGGCAATAACGAGGTGTCGCTGACCCTCTCCGGCCAGGTGAACCGCGCGCTGCTGTGGGCCGACGACGGCACCAACAGCCGGGTGCTCCACGTCGACAACGACAATTCCTCGACCCGGATCCGCCTGGTCGGTGACGGCAGGCTGAACCCGGACATCAGCGTCGGCGCCCAGATCGAGGTCCAGTTCGAGTCCAATTCGTCGTCCGATATCACGATCGACGGAACGTCCGGCAGCCCCGACAATTTCACCAAACGCAAGCTCGAGGTCTATTTCGACCATCAGCGCCTCGGCAAGCTCTGGCTCGGCCACGGCGATACCGCGTCCAACGGCGTTTCGGAAGTCGACCTGTCGGGCACCGCGGTGGTCACCTACTCCAGCGTTGCCGACATGGCCGGCGGCATCGAGTTCGGCGGCCTCGGCGGCGTGCCGATCAACGCCGTATACAGCAACATGGACGGAATCGGACGCGACGACCGCATTCGATACGACACGCGGTCGTTCAGCGGGTTCGTCATTTCGGTCAGCAATGCGGACAGCGCGAAATACGACGTCGCCGCGCGATACGCGGGCAGCCTCGACGGCGGCACGAGATTCGCCGGCGCGGTCGGCTATGCGGTCGACAAGAACGGCAGCAACATCGAGTCGCAGATCAGCGGGTCGGTGTCCGTTCTGTTGAGCTCCGGCTTCAACCTGACCGGCGCGATCGGCGTGCAGGAGCTCGAGGGCGCGGCGGCACAGGACCCCGCCTTCGTCTACCTCAAATTCGGCTACATCCGGGGCGTCAACGCCTTTTCCGTCGACGTCGCCCAGGCAGACGAAATCGCGGCGGCCGGCGTGGATTTCAGCACCGTCGGAGCGGCCTATGTCCGCAGTTTCGAGAACGCCGGAACCGAAATCTACATCGGGGGCCGGCTCCATTCCCTGGATGCGCCGGGCAATCCCGACGACATCTTCGCGGTGCTCGCCGGTGCCCGTGTCAAGTTCTGAGGAGGACGCGATGAAGAGTGCATTTTCGGGCGTGCGCGCCCTGCGGCGCTGGCTCGTCCTCGTCTGGCTGTCGGGCGTGCTCGCCGCCTGCTCCGGCGTCCAGCCCTTCGCATATACCGAGGTCCACGAATTGCCGCCTGGGCCGGGGCTGTTCAGCGGCGAGGATGGCGAGTTCGTCCTGTACCGCCGCTGACGGCGCGTGCCATCGTAACGCAGACGCCGCCGCTTCGCCGGCGGCCTCTGATTCATGCCGGTATTGGGTCGGGTTGTCGGTCGACAGATCGCCCGTATCGGGCAAGCTCATGGCCGCCCGCGGCCACGCTGGAAAAGCGCGGTGATTCGGCAGGCGGTCTCCACTCCGCGCGCTACTGCCCCTCGCGGCGCCAGGCGATGACCATTGTCCCCAGGGCCAGGATCAGGGCCAGCAGCGCCGGGTAGGCCGGCACCTGGCGCACGCCGGTGACCAGGTAGTCGCCGTTGGCGACGAGGCCGATCCAGCCGCGTCCGGCATGGCTGCGCCCCGGCTTGACGCGGCGGATCGACGGCAGCCCGTCGGCCAGCCAGTTCACCGAGCCCTGCGTCGCCTCGGCGGCCGGCCGGGCGATCGCCGCGGTCGCGCGCACGTCCGCCCATTCCAGCGGGTTGAGTGCGCCGACCGCCGCCATGGCGACGTTGATGCCGTCGCTGACCTTGTAGAGGCCGGCCTCGGTTACCGGCAGGATCGCCTCGTAGCGGCCGGGCTTGGTCTCGGTCAGCTCCACCGACAGCGTTTCGCCGTCCGGCTTCAGCACCTCGATCGGCCATTCGTCCGGCTCGACGCTGCGCCGGACGATCTTCAGCTTGTCCTCCTCGACCGTGGCGACGATCGACTCCTCCTCGAGGTCCGGCTCCTGCATCAGCCAGTGGGCCATGCGGCGCAGCAGCTCGGCCTGCGGACCGCCGCCCTCGAAGCCGCGCGCCCACAGCCAGATATGGTCGCTGTTGATCTGCGCGACGCGGCCGAAGCCGATCCGATCGAGGATCAGCAGCGGCCGGCCGTCGGCGCCGTTCATCAGCACGTGGCCGCGCGTCGCGTCGACGTCGATCTGGCGGAACCAGCGGCCCCATTTCGGCTCGTCCTCGCCGTCGCCGCTGCCCGGCAGGTCGGCGGTGACCGGATGGCGGGTGCCGGTTTCGGTGACGGTCGGCTTGTAGCCGCGCTCGATGATCGCCCCGGTGGGCTCGCCCGGCAGTGCCGCGCCGAGAGGCGTGCGATAGATGCTGTACGGGCTCGCGAAGGTCGGGCCGACCGCCTCGAGCAGGGCCCCGCCGGCGAGCACGTAGTCGACGATGTTCTGCAGGTAGACCGGCGGCAGGACGCCGCGCCGCCGGTAGCGGTCGAAGATCACGAGGTCGAATTCGTGCAGCTTGACCTCGAACAGCTCGCGCGTCGGGAAGGCGATCAGCGACAGCTCGTTGATCGGCGTGCCGTCCTGCTTTTCCGGCGGCCGCAGGATGGTGAAGTGCACCAGGTCGACCGACGGATCGGACTTCAGGAGGTTGCGCCAGGTCCGTTCGCCGGCATGCGGCTCGCCCGAGACCAGCAGCACCCGCAGCCGGTCGCGCACGCCGTTGATCTCGACCACCGCGCGGTTGTTGGACAGGGTCAGCTCGGAAGGGCCGCCGTCGACCGACAGTTCCAGGATCGTCGGCCCGGCATGCTCCAGCGTCACCGGGATCTCGGTGTCGGCGCCGATCCTGGCGGTGAAGCTCTCGACCCGCCCGTCCGGGCGGCGCAGCTCGACCACGGCCTCGCCCCCGGCAGAACCGCCCTGGTCCTCGATCCGCACGGTGATGCTCAACAGATCATCGACGATTCCGTAGCTCGGCGCCCGCGTGACCACGAGGCGGCGGTCGCGCTCGTCGCGCTCTCCGGTCAACAGCACGTGCACCGGGCCGGGCAGTCCGGCCTTGGCCGGATCGTCCGGCAGGTCGTGGATCTGGCCGTCGGTCAACAGGATCGTGCCGGCCAGGCGCCGTGGCGGCACATCGGCCAGCAGCTGGACCAGCGGCTCGACCACCCGCGTGCCTTCCTCGGCGGCGGCGACCGACTCGTGGCGCAGCGTCAGCACGCGCACCTCAAGCGACTCGTCCTCCTCGGCGAGGCGCTCGCGGACCGCTGCAAGCGCCTCGCTCAGCTGCGCCCGGCGCGCGCCCACCGACTGGCTCGGCGTGTCGTCCACCACGACCGCCGCCACGTCCTTGAGCGGCTCACGCTCCTCCTCGACCAGCGACGGGTTGGCCAGGGTGAGCAGGATGGCCAACGCCGCCAGCACCCGGAACCCGGTGCCCTTCGCCTGCACCCACAGACCGGGCAGCAGGGCCAGCACGGCGAGCGCTGCCAGCGTCGCCAGCACGGGCCACGGGAACAGCGGCGCGAATTCGATGGCTGTCGTCGACATGCCTGCCCCCTACTGGCCCAGCCGTTCGAGGATCGCCGGCACGTGGACCTGGTCGGACTTGTAGTTGCCGGTCAACGTATACATCACGAGGTTGACGCCGAAGCGGAAGGCCATTTCGCGCTGGGCTTCGCCGCCGGGCACGGCAGGATACACCGGCAGGCCGGCCTCGTCGATCGCCCAGGCCGCGGCCCAGTCGTTGCCGCCGACGATAACGCGCGACACGCCGTCATTGACGCGTTCGCCGGGCTGCTCGACCCACACGCGGTCGCCGGCCCAGCGGCCGGGGAACTCCTGCGTCAGGTAGAATGCCTTGGTCAGCACGTGATCGACCGGCACCGGCAGCAGGCGCGGGATATCGAGGTCCCGTGCAATGGCGCGCAGCTGCTGCGTGCCCGGCCCGACACCGGCGCCGCCATAGCTGCCGTCCCGCGTATCGAACAGGATGGTGCCGCCGTTCTCCATATAGCGGTTGATGCGCGCCACCGTTTCCGGCGACAGCGGCTGCTGTTCCCGGGCGACCGGCCAGTAAAGCAGCGGGAAGAAGGCCAGCTCGTCCCGCGTCACGTCAACGCCGAGCGGCGGCCCGGCCTCGACCGCGGTCCGCCGCCTGAGCACCGTCGTCAGGCCCTCGAGGCCGGCCCGGCTGGTGTTGTCGATCGATTCGACGCCGGTCAGTACATAGGCGAGCCGCGTCTCCAGCGTGGCTTCCAGCGCCAGCGCCTCGGGGTCCCTGCTGCCCTGTGCCAGAGCGTCGCCCGACGCAAGCGCGAAGCCCCACAGGGCGAGCGCGAGCACCGCCGCGGCTGCCGGTGCAGGCTGGTGACGCGGGGGGCGCACGAAGCCGCGCATCACCAGGGTTGCGAGCCCGTCCGCCAGCAGCAGGATCAGCGCCGCCGCCAGCAGCCACGGCATCAGGTCGAACTCCGTCGTCTCGAAATAGGGCGAGGACGGAATGCCGTCCGGCACGGCCAGCGGCTCGAGGCCGGCGAGTGCAGGGCCGAGATTGAGCGCCCGCCGCTCCGCCTCGGTCCCGTAATAGCCCGGCGGGGTGCGCGGGCCCGGCTTCGCCTCGGCGAAGGCATCGGCCCGAATCGGCATCGCGACCGGCGGCGGGCGGACCAGGCGCCCGGCACCGTCCAGCACCTCGAGAGGCGGCAGCGGCCGGCGCGAGGCGGACTCGCCGCCGACGCCCCGGCTCATCGCCACCGTTCGCTCCAGCATCTGGACGAACAGCCCCGAAATGGCAAGGTTCGACCAATCCGGATTGGCCGTCGTGTGCACCAGAACCAGCCAACCCTGGCCACGTCGCTCCGCGGTCACCAAGGGCGTGCCGTCCTGCAGCCGCGCCCAGGTCTTGGCCGGCAGATCCAGCGTCGGTTCTGCCAGTACCTGACGCGCGACACGAACGTCGGATGGAATCGTCAGACCGTGGAACGGGGTTCCTTCCGCGAACGGGGCGAGCTGCGCCGGCTCGGTCCACAGCATGGCGCCGCCGAGCGCGCGGCCACCGCTGCGCAGACGCACCGGCGAAAGCCCGTCATCCTCGCTCTGTGCCGTGCGCGGGCCGGCGAAGCGAAGCACGAGTCCGCCCTGCTCGATCCAGCGGTTCAGCGCCTGCGTCTCGGTCGAGACCAGCATGTGCCCGTCGGGTACCACGATCGCCGCCCGGTTGGCCGCCAGCAGCTCGTCGAGCGGCGCCCGCTGCACCTCGCCATAGGGGGCAAGGGCCCGCTCGATGTAATACAGCTCATCGAGCAGCGACAGGTCCGCGTCCAGCGGGCTGGCGGAAATCAGCCCGACCGGGCGGCGCCGCCAGCGATCGTCCAGCAGGGCGACGCCGCCGGCCGTGCCCGCGTTCTCGATGTCGATGCGGACGACCTCGTTGCGCAGCTCCAGCGGCAGCGAGAAGGTGGCCTTGGCGATGGTCTTGCCGGATTCGAACCGCACGTCCTGACCGGCGACGATGCGACCGTCCTGTGCGATCGCCCGCAGGCGCAGATTCCGTTCCGGGCCGGGGGCGGCTCGGCGGACCGTCGCTGCGAACTCGACGGCGCCCGGTTCCGGCGGCAGCACGACCGCAGGCAGCAGCAGCGCCGAATCGGTCAGCACATGAAGGCTCGCCATGCGCCGCAATGCGCTGGCCAGCGCCGTCGCGCCCGGGTCGTTCAGCCCGTCGCTGAGCCATACGATGGCCCCGATCTGGCTTGCCCCGAGCCCCGACAGCGTGGCGGCGGCCGCCGCCCGGTCGACCGGCCACGGCCGGGGCTGCAGGGCACCGGCCAGATTCCGCGCTTCGGCGGCGCGCAGCACACCGCTCGGCGCAGGCGGCTGGCCGGCCTCGCCCGGCGCCGTCGGCAACAGGATCACGGCGCGGTCGGTACGGTCGGCGCGGTCGATCAGTGCGATCAGCGCCTCGCGCCGCTTGTCCCAGTCTGCCGCCGCGGCCCANNGGGTGCGCGAGGCCGATCATCAGCAGTGCCGCCATCGTCAGCCGCAGCAGGATCAGCCACAACGGCGCCGAGGCCGGGGTTTCTTCCTTCGAATGCAGGCCGAACAGCAAGCGGATCGGCGGGAATCGCAGAAGGCGCGGCATCGGCGGGGTGATTCGCAGCAGCCACCACAGGGCCGGCAACAGCAACAGTGCCAGCAACATGGCCGGCGACGCGAAGGCAATGGGACCCAGTTCCAGCATCAACGTCGGCCCGTCCATTCGACCATGCCTGCCATCGCGGTATAGAGCGGCAGCAATGCGGTCTGCGGTGGATGATCCGTGTGGTGCAGGATGAAGCCCCAGTTGGCCCGCCGGGCGATCTCGCGCAGGGAGTCGCGATGCGCCGCGAGCCGGTCGCGATAACCGTCGCGCACGGCCTCCACGCGACCCATGAGGGCCTCGCCCTCGCCCTCGAACCCGGCGAAGCGGACGCGGCCCTTGAACGGCAGGCTTTCCTCGGCCGGATCGAGGATCTGGACGATCTGGCCGCGAACGCCGCGGCCCGCATAGCCGGTGACGACTGTACGGAACGCCTCGATATCGGACAGGAAGTCGCCGAACAGAGCGATATGCGCGGCCCGCGGCAGGGGCGCAACGACGGGCAGGCTCTCCGGTCCCGGGCCATCGTTGAGAATGGAGTCGGCAACCCGGTTGAATCCGGCCCGGCCGGTCGTCGGCAGCTGGCCGCTGCCCAGCATGGTCACGCGCTCACCGCCGCGCACCAGCAGCGCCGCCGTGGCCAGCAACAGGAGGTCCGCGCGCTCGCGCTTGGTCACCAATTCTGCACCCGACGCGTACTCCATGGACGGCGACGCGTCACGCCACAGCCAGACGCTCTGCGCCGCTTCCCACTCGCGCTCGCGGACGAAGACGGCCTGCGTCTTCGCCGACTGCCGCCAGTCGATGCTGGTCGTCGCGTCGCCGGGCTCGTAGCGGCGGAATTGCCAGAAGGATTCGCCCTGGCCGACGCGGCGGCGGCCGTGCACGCCCTGCGCAACCGTCTGGGCGACGCGATCGGCGGCGACCAGCAGCGGCGGCAGCGCACCGCCGAGCCGCTCGGCTTCCTGCCGGCGTTGCACCGGCGTCGGCTTGCGCATGACCCCCTGCATCCGCCCCCTCGCCGTCAGGCCAGCGGTTCGGCCAACCGGGCGATGATCTGCTCGATCGTCACCCCCTCGGCGCGGGCTGCAAAATTGAGGGCCATTCGGTGGCGCAGGACCGGCCCGGCCAATGCCACGACGTCCTCGATCGACGGCGCGAGGCGCCCCTCGAGCACGGCACGGGCGCGGCAGGCCAGCATCAGCGCCTGGCTGGCGCGTGGCCCGGGACCCCAGGCCACATGCGCCTTGATCTCGGGGAGGTCGCTGCTCTCCGGCCGGCCCGAGCGAACCAGCGACAGGATCGCCTCCGCCACCTTCTCGCCGACCGGCGCCTGACGCACCAGCCGCTGCGCCGCAATCAGCGATTCGCCGTCGAACACGGCAGGCGGCGTTTCCTCGCCAAGCCCGGTCGTGACCGTCATCATGCGGCGCTCGGCCTCCGCGTCCGGATAGCCGACGTCGATCTCCAGCAGGAAGCGNNCGGGTTCTGCGTCGCCAGCACGTGGAAGGGTGACGGCAGGGGATGATACTGGCCGGCCACGGAGACCCGGTGCTCCTGCATCGCCTGGAGCAACGCCGACTGGGTCCGCGGGCTGGCCCGGTTGATCTCGTCGGCCATCAGCAGCTGGCAGAACACCGGCCCCTTGATGAAGCGAAAACTGCGCATGCCGGTCTCGGACTCCTCCAAAACCTCGGACCCCAGGATATCCGCGGGCATGAGATCGGGTGTAAACTGCACGCGCCGCTCGTCCAGCCCCAGCACCTGTCCCAGGGTCTCGACCAGCTTGGTCTTGCCGAGGCCGGGTACGCCGACCAGCAGCGCATGGCCGCCGGACAGCAGCGTGATCAGCGTCTGCTCGACGATCTCCCGCTGGCCGAAGATGATCCGGCCGATATGCTCGCGCGTCGTCTCCAGGGTCTCCCCGAGCTTCTCGATCTCTCCGGCGAGCCGGCGCGCCTCGCCGTCCGCCTTGCTCTGCACCGCCGGGGGGTTTGTATCCGTGCTGCTCACGCCTATCTCCAGTGCTACGGTCGATTGGATATGGTGCCGATATTAATCGGATGCACATCTTATTATAACAGGTATATGGCAGCATCATGAGAAGGCAAGGCTCGCTTCGAGGGATTGTGAGTGCGCCGGCCGCGTCCGCCGCGCGCGGCGCCGGCAAGACGCTGCCGCTTGCCGTCGACGCAACGGGCGCGTTCCCGATCCGGATTGCGCGCGACGGCACGTGGTTCTACCGCGGATCGCCCATTCGGCGGCGCGAGCTGGCCCGGCTGTTCTCGACGGTGCTGCGGCGCGACGAGGCCGGACGATACTGGCTGGAAACGCCGGCCGAACGCGGCACGATCGAGGTCGACGATGCGCCGTTCACCGCCGTCGAGCTGGCCGTGGAAGGCGAGGGCCGAAACGCGCGGCTGCGATTCCGCAACAATTTCGATGACTGGGTGACTGCAGGGCCCGACCATCCGATCACGGTGACGATCGATGGCGAGAGTGGCGAACCGTCGCCGTATGTCCGGGTTCGCGACGGACTCGATGCGCTGATCGTCCGGTCCGTATTCTATGAACTGGTTGACATCGCCGTACCGGCGCGGCGCGATGGCCGCCACGTCCTGGGCGTGTGGAGCGACGGCGTGTTTTTCGAACTGGGGGAGAGCCCGTGAAACCGGTGCCCCCGCTGCACGAGGCAATCGTCGAATCCATCGCGCGTGCCGCCGAGTGGCGCGCCGAACGACAGGCGCGAACGCCGCATGGTGACCACGATCTCAACCCTGGCATCCGCCCTCGGGGGCCGTTGACCCCGGCCGCGGTGCTGGTGCCGCTGGTGTTGCGCCCGGAGGGCCCGACCGTGCTGTTGACCCAGCGCACCGACCACCTGAACGATCATGCCGGCCAGATCAGCTTTCCCGGCGGTCGGATCGAGCCCCAAGACGACACGCCGGAAGCTGCGGCGCTGCGCGAGACCGAGGAGGAGGTGGGCTTGCCGCGTGCTCGGATTCAGCTCATCGGCCGGCTCGACACCTACATCGTGCGCACCGGGTTCATCGTCACGCCCGCGGTCGGATTCGTGCATCCGCCCTTCGAATTCGACCCCGATCCGTTCGAGGTGGCCGAGGTTTTCGAGGTGCCGCTGACGTTCTTCTTGGATCGCAGCAACCATCAACGCCAGAGCCGCGAGTTCCGAGGTGTGCAGCGGTCGTTCTATGTGCTTGAGTACGAGGACCGGTACATCTGGGGCGCGACTGCGGCGATGCTGGTCAATCTCGTCGATATTCTGGACGGCCGGTGACGACGCGTCGGCACCTGACGGCGGCGCCGCGGCGATGACGCGCGGATCATGACCGAACTCCGGATCGACCCGCAGCCATGGATGCAGGCACCCGAGACGCGCGCCGTGCTCGACGCGTTGCGGGCCGGCGGCGCGACCGTGCGGTTCGTCGGCGGGTGCGTGCGCGACGCGGTCGCCGGCCGCGCCATCTCCGATATCGACCTGGCCACCGAGGCGCCGCCGGAACGGGTCGCCGAGCTGCTCCAGGCGGCCGGCCTCAAGGCGATCCCGACCGGCATCGCGCACGGCACGATCACGGCGGTCTCGGCCGGGCGACCCTTCGAGGTGACGACCCTGCGGCACGACGTCGAGACCGACGGGCGCCACGCCGTGGTTGCGTTCACCGATGATTGGGAAGCGGATGCCGCGCGCCGCGACTTTACCATGAACGCCCTGTCGCTGGAGCCGGATGGCCTGCTCCACGATCCGTTCGGCGGCGTCGCCGACTTGCGCGCCGGACGCGTGCGCTTCGTCGGCGACCCGTATCAACGTATCGAGGAGGATGTGCTGCGGCTGCTGCGCTACTTCCGCTTCTATGCCCATTACGGCCGGCCGCCGCCGGATCCGGAGGCGCTCCGGGCCTGCGCCAATATGGCGCATCTGCTGCCGCGCTTGTCGGCGGAGCGGGTGCGGGTGGAACTCCTGAAACTTCTGGCCGCGCCTGATCCGGCGCCGGTGGTGCACCTGATGCGCGAGGAGGGCGTGCTCGACCATTTCCTCGCCCACGCCACCGCCATCGACCGGCTGGCGCGGCTCGTCGAGATCGAATCGCGGCTCGGGCTGAACGACCCGCTGCGCCGCCTCGCTGCAATGCTGCCCGTGGACGCCGAAACCGCGAACCGTCTGTCCCAGGGGCTGCGCCTTTCCAACGCCGAGCGCGGCCGGCTGGTCGCCATGGCGGCGCCGGATCCGGTTCCGTTGCCCGACCTCGACGGCGCCGCCAGACGCCGCACGCTGTACCATATCGGTGCCGCGGCGTGGGCCGATGCGGTGCTCATCACCTGGGCCGACCGCCGCGCCGCCGCGGACGATGCGCGCTGGCACGACCTGCTGGCCGCGGCCGAAGGCTGGCAGCGGCCGAAATTCCCGCTGACCGGTCGCGACGTCAAGCGGCTTGGCATCGCCCAGGGCGCGATGGTGGGAGAGTTGCTGAACGCTGTCGAATCCTGGTGGATCGCCGGCGATTTCAAGGCGGATCGAAACGCATGCCTTGCGCATCTGAGAGCGCTTGCGTCGCCCGATTCGTGATCAGTCGTCGGCGCGGGCGAGAATGCCCTCCAATCGCCGTATCGCGATGCCGTCCCGGTAGCGCGTGAAGCGCAGGTCCATGCCGAGGTCGGTCAGGGTGCGTTCGTAAACCCGCAGTTCGTAATGGCCGTCGTCCAGCACATCCATGGCATAGACGCCGAGCGTACGCCCGCGGATGCTGGCCCAGGCCACCGTGTCTCCCTTCAGGAGGTTGGGGCTCCGACGCTGAGCGAACATGCTTTCGCGCAGCATCGGCTCATAAAGACGCGGCACGCTCGACTTGACGAACCGCTGGGTCTCCGCCCGCCACTTGACGCCCGGGACCGCACGCACCGGCCCCTTGCGGATGACCGTCGAGGTGTAGATCGAGAACCCCTTGTGGGCCGGCGCAATGGCGACGATGATGTCGCGATACTCACCGTCTTCCTCGACGCGCGCGTTCCCGACATAGGTGCCGAAAAAGTCCCCGATCGTCGCCTCCGGCTCCGCCGCGCCGGCCGCCGTGGCGAGCAGCACGAATCCGGCAACCGCCGCAAGGAAGGACCGGACTTGCCGCCGCTCAGCCGCCATACCGCGTCAACCTTCCGCTAGAAATCTGGGGCTCGGCCCCGGTGACGAGACGCCGGATCACCAGGTCGAGGCCGGTGTCGGCCGGCGCGTATATGAAGCTGTCGATGCGGTAGCCGCCCAGTTCGTCGACCTGCGCCGCGTAGACGACCAGGCTGCCATTGTCGATGCGGGCCCAGTAGACGGGGTCGCCCTCCAGGATCTGTGTCCGCTCCCGGCTGACGAACACGCCGGGCCGGCCGGCCGGCTCGAAGCTGGCGCTGATCCGCGGCGGCCAGGCGATCGTGAATCCGCCGTCGGTCGTGCTGATGGCAACCGTGAACTGGCTGGTGACCATACCGCCGCTCGCGCTGAGCGTGCCGCGGAATCTTCCGGCGAAGCCGTCGGGCAGCGATTGCTGCGCGAAGGCGGTCGGGCCCGCCGCCGTCACACCAAGTGCGATCATCACGAGGAGGTACAGAATTCGCATGCCGATATCCGGGTTTCCGACAGAGACAGGGAGTCTAGGTCAAATTCCAGTTAAGGCCAACGGACTTCGGGCGGCATCGACATCAGGATCGCCTCGACATTGCCGCCGGTCATCAGCCCGAACTTCGTGCCCCGGTCGTAGAGCAGGTTGAATTCGACGTAGCGCCCGCGGCGAATGAGCTGGTGCTCCCGCTGCGCGTCCGTCCAGCCCTCGTTCAGGTGCCGCCGCACGATCCCCGGATAGGCCTTCAGGAACGCCCGGCCGACGTCCTGCACGAACGCGAAGTCGGCGTCCCAATCGCCGCTGTTCAGATCGTCGAAGAAGATGCCGCCGACGCCGCGCGGCTCGCCGCGGTGCTTGAGGTAGAAGTACTCGTCGCACCATTTCCGGAACCGGTCGTAATAGCGGGGGTCGTGCGCATCGCACGCAGCCTTGAGGGCGGCGTGGAAGCTGGCGGTGTCGTCCTCGTCCGGATAAGTCGGCGTCAGGTCGGCGCCGCCGCCGAACCAGCTCGTTTCGGTGACGATGTGGCGGGTGTTCATATGCACCGCCGGGACCAACGGCGACTGCATGTGCGCCACCAGCGAGATGCCGCTGGCCCAGAACCGGCCGCTTGCCCCGGCCCCGGAAATCTGTTTGCGGAACTCCTCGGAGAAGGTGCCGTGCACAGTAGAAACGTTGACCCCGACCTTCTCGAAGACCCGGCCGCGCATTACCGACATGACACCGCCACCGCCGCTGCCGGAGGGATCCGGCCGCTCCCAAGATGTGCGTTCGAAACGCCCCGCCGGACGGTCCGACAACGGCCCTTTGAGCTCGACCTCGAGCGTTTCGAAGGCGACGCAGATGTCGTCCCGCAGCGCCTCGAACCAGGACCGTGCCCGGGCTTTTCTCCGTTCCGTATCGTCCATGTCCCTGCCTTCCGACCTAGCCGTTGCCCGGATATCTGCCGCATTGCCGCAGCGCCTCGCCCAGCACCATCGCTGCCGCCAGCGCAACGTTGAGCGAGCGGAGCGGAGCGGCGAGCGGCACACGGACGCGCGCGTCCACCGCTTCGTGCACGCCGTCCGGCACGCCGGCGCTTTCCCGGCCCAGCAGAAGCGTGTCGTCCGGACGGAATGAGAACTCCGTATGCGTGATCGGGGCCCGCGTCGTCAACAGGACGAGGCGGCCGGCGCCGGACCGCGCCGTCACGAAGGCCTCCCAGGACGCGTGACGGGTAAGCCGGACATGCGCCAGATAGTCCATTCCGGCGCGCCGCAGATGCCGGTCCGACCATACGAATCCGCACGGCTCGATGATGTCGGCCGCGACGCCCATGCAGGCGGCGAGACGCAGGATGGCGCCGGTGTTCTGGGGAATGTCTGGCTGGTACAGGGCGAGACGCATCGTCGCAGCAAATGGCAATTTTGGTCGAATCGACAGCCGGGGGCTTTGCTTTCCGCCGGGATATGCATTATACGGTCCGCGGCGCGGCGGCGCAGCGCTCTCATTCGGCCGCTGCAAGGGGGCATTCCAATCTCGTCCGCGTTCCGCGGACGGTCTGTCGATGGCGAGGATCGAACTATGGCGGATGAGGTTCAGACGTCGGATACGGATGTTGAGGAACCGTCCCGGCGGGATTTCCTGTACCTGGCGACCCTGGCGGGAGGCGCCGGTCTCGGCCTCGCCTTCGTGTGGCCGCTCATCGACAGCATGAATCCGGCGGCGGATGTGCTGGCGCTGTCGACGGTCGAAGTGGATCTGGGACCGATCGAGATCGGCCAGGCCATCACGGTGAAATGGCGCGGCAAGCCCGTCTTCATCCGCCATCGCACGGCCGAGGAGATCGCGGAGGCGCGGGCCGATGACGATGCCGAGCTGCCGGACCCGCAGAGCGACGCGGAGCGGGTGAAACGGCCCCAGTGGCTGATCATGGTCGGCGTGTGCACCCATCTCGGCTGCATACCGCTGGGCCAGAAGACCGGCGACCCGAAGGGTGAGTTCGGCGGCTGGTTCTGCCCCTGCCACGGCTCGCACTACGACACGTCGGGCCGTATCCGCAAGGGGCCGGCGCCGGAGAACCTTCCTGTGCCGAACTACACCTTCCTCGACGACAACCTCGTGCGCATCGGCTAGCAGGGCAATCATGGCAACCAGGACAGAATTCAAGAATCCGCTCGTCCGCTGGGTCGACGAGCGGCTGCCGGTCTTCACGTATCTGGACCACGAGTACAACCGGTTCCCGATGCCGAAGAACCTGAATTACTGGTGGAACTTCGGCGCGCTGGCCTCCGTCCTGCTGGTGCTGATGATCCTGACCGGGGTCATGCTGGCCATGCAGTACACGCCGCATGTGGACTACGCCTTCGAGAGCGTCGAGCGCATCATGCGCGACGTCAACTACGGCTGGCTGCTGCGCTATCTCCACATCAACGGCGGGTCGATGTTCTTCATCGTCGTCTACATCCACATCTTCCGCGGCATGTATTACGGGTCGTACCACTCGCCGCGCGAACTCCTGTGGATGCTGGGCGTGGTCATTGTCTTCCTGATGATGGCGACGGCGTTCATGGGCTATGTGCTGCCCTGGGGCCAGATGAGCTTCTGGGGCGCCACCGTCATCACCAACCTGTTCTCGGCGATCCCGTGGGTCGGCGATGCCATCGTCACCTGGCTGTGGGGCGGCTTCTCGGTCGACAACCCGACGCTCAACCGTTTCTATGCCCTGCATTACCTGCTGCCATTCGTGATTTTCGCGGTCGTCGCGCTGCACGTGATGGCCGTGCACGTCACCGGATCGAACAATCCGAAAGGCATCGATGTGCAGGTGCCGCGCGACACCGTGCCGTTCCACCCGTATTTCACCGCCAAGGATTCGGTCGGGCTCGTCGTCTTCCTGCTGTTCTTTGCCGCAGTGGTGTTTTTCTACCCGAACATCTTCGGCGAACCCGATAATTACATAGAGGCCAATCCGTTGCAGACGCCGGCGCATATCGTGCCGGAGTGGTACTTCCTGCCGTTCTACGCGATCCTGCGCGCGATCCCGCACAAGCTGCTCGGCGTGATCGCGGCGGCCGCGTCGATCCTCGTGCTTTTCCTGCTGCCCTGGCTCGATCGGTCGAAGGTGCGTAGTGCCCGCTACCGGCCAATCCACAACGGGTTCTTCTGGTTCTTTGTGTTTAATTGCTTCGTGCTGGGTTTGGTCGGCGCCAACCCGCCGGAGGGCAACTGGATCCTGATCGGGCAGATTTTCACGTTCCTGTACTTCGCGCATTTCCTGATCTTCGTGCCGGTGGTCAGCCTGATCGAGACCCCGCGACCAGTGCCGACCAGCATCAGCGAGCCGGTGCTCAAGGAGAAGGCGTGATGCGAATGACCCGGACTCTGATTTCTGCTTTGGCGGCAATCGCTGCCGGTGCGACTGCTGTCGGGGCCGCGCTCGAAAAACCCGAACTGCCCGACCGGGATTGGTCCTGGAACGGGCCGTTCGGCACGTTTGACCGCGCCGAGCTGCAGCGCGGCCTGCAGGTCTACACCGAAGTCTGCGCCTCCTGCCACAGCCTGCGCCTGCTGGCCTACCGCAACCTTGCGGCGCTCGGCTACGATGAGGACGAGATCAAGGCCTACGCCTCCAACTACGAGGTGCAGGACGGCCCCAACGACCAGGGAGAGATGTTCCTGCGGGCCGCCCTGCCGTCCGACAGGTTCGTGCCGCCGTTTGCGAACGAGCAGGCCGCGCGCGTCGCCAACAACGGTGCCTATCCGCCCGACCTGTCGGTGATGACCAAGGCGCGGAAGAACGGCGCCAATTACGTCTTCGGGCTGCTGACCGGCTACCAGGACGAGCCGCCCGAGGGCGTCGCACTGGCGGACGGGATGTATTACAACAAGGTCTTCCCCGGCCGTCAGATCGCCATGGCGCCGCCGCTGTTCGAAGGCGGCGTCGAATACGCCGACGGCACCGAGGCCACGGTGGAGCGCATGGCCGCGGACATCACCGCCTTCCTCGCCTGGGCCGCGGAACCCGAATTGGAGGAGCGCAAGGCGCTGGGAATCTGGGTCATGTTCGTTCTGGTGGTCCTGTTCGGCATGGTGGTCGCCGTGAAAAACCGTGTCTGGTCCGACGTGAAGAAGTAACCGGCCGGACGGGATCGGATCGATCGCCGAAGGGGCCGCGTCCAGGCCGCGGCCCTTTCGCATCGCCCCATTGCCGGTTGATCCCGTCGGCGTCTCGACCGATACTCCGGCCAGCGTGACTTGGGCAGCCAGGGGGAATGCATGGGCGAGGCGAAGACGCCGCCGGTCGTCGGCATCATCGGGGGCAGCGGAATCTATGACATGGCCGGCCTCGACTCCGTCGAGTGGCGCACGGTGGAAAGCCCGTTCGGCACGCCGTCGGACGACCTCATGTTCGCCGAGCTTGCGGGCCAGAAGATGGTGTTCCTGCCGCGG
>JABAOD010001155.1_pt7 | contig 23770 bp, 17 predicted proteins | sample 7062151 | NCBI WGS metagenome assembly JABAOD01 (sample SAMN14538626, study PRJNA623070) | marine sediment metagenome | biome: marine biome [ENVO:00000428]; feature: marine pelagic biome [ENVO:01000023]; material: deep marine sediment [ENVO:00002113] | place: India: Gulf of Khambhat ... | reverse complement strand
TGGGAGTTCGAGTCTCCCCGGGGGCACCATTCCTTTCAGACACCGGAATGCCGGCGATGTCCGGCACCGTTCAGCCCGCCGGAATGCCGAATGGCGGCGCATAGCGGACCACGCCATCGTCGATGTCGAGGCTGCCGGAGATCAGCTCCAGTGCCATGAACGCATCGCCGGCTTCCGGAACGGGGCAACGAAGTCTCCGTGCCGCGTCGGCCGAGAAACCGAAGCGCGGGTAATACGCTGGATGGCCCAGCACCACCACGGCGGCAATGCCCGCGTTTCGGCATGCCGCCAGCCCCGCCACGACCAGCGCGGAGCCGATGCCCGCGCGCTGACGCTCCGGCAGCACCGCCATCGGCGCCAGCGCCGCCGCTTCAACCACACGGCCGGGGCTCTCGATCGGCAGGCGGCTGAACAGGATATGGCCGACGATTTTGCCCGCGTCCTCGGCGACCAGTGAGGCGATCACGTACCCTTCGTCGCGCAGCGCATCGACCAGGTTCGTTTCCTCCGACTGCCCGAAGGCAAGTCGGTTGACCGCGCGGATCGCGGGGATGTCGGCCGGCCGCTCCGCCCGGATCAGCGCCATCTCCGCTGCCCCTAGCGGCCAGCCGCCGCCTCCCGCAGTGCCCGGACCACCCGCTCCGGGGTGATCGGCAGCTCGAAGATGCGGACGCCGATGGCGTCGGCGACGGCGTTGGCGATCGCCGGCGCGACCGGCGTGAGCGACGGCTCGCCGATGCCCTTGGATCCGAAGGGCCCCAGGCCGCTGCGCGACTCGAGAATGATCGACTGCACGCGCGGCATGTCCATCGAGGTCGGCATCAGGTATTCGCTGAACGACGGCGTGACCAGCTTTCCATCCTCGTACAGCAGCTCCTCGCTCAGCGCGTAGCCCTGGCCCTGGGCCGCGCCGCCCTCGATCTGGCCCTCGACCGCGGCCGGGTTGATCGCCTGGCCGACGTCGTGCGCGCCGACGCTCTTCAGCACCGTGACCTCGCCGGTCTCGGTGTCGACCGCGACCTCCACCGCGTGCGCGCCGTAGGTGTAGTCCGGATGGACCTGGCCCTGGCCGGTCTCCGGGTCGATCGGGTCGGTGAACGGCGCGCGGAAGATCGCGAGCTCCGAGCGGTGCACGCCCTCTGCGGCGCACAATTTCACGAGATCGACGAAATCCAGGCTCCGGTCCGGCCGGTCGATGACGAAGGCCTTGTTGCCGGCGAGGTCGACCTCGCCGGGCGCGACGCCGAAGACCTTTGCGGCCCGTTCCACCAGCCGTTCGCGCACCGCCGTCGCCGCCATCCGGCAGGCGTTGCCCGTCATGTACAGGGCGCGTGTCGCAGTGGTCGTGCCGGCCAGCGGCGTGACCGCGGAATCGCTGTTGTAGATCGTCACGTCATCGAGCCCGACTCCAAGCAGCTCGGCGGCGATCTGGCCGAGGGCAGAGACTTGGCCGGCACCGATGTCGGTGACGCCGGACCGCACGACGACGGTGCCGTCGACCTCGACGCCGACCCAGCATTCGGACGTGTCATGCAGCCAGGTGATACGGCCGTAGGATTGCTGGTACGCAGCGACGCCACGGCCGATCCGCACCGCAGGATGTGGCGGCGCGCTGGGCGTCCCGAGAGCTTCCAATGCACGGTCGACGCAGTCCTCGGTCCACACCGCGCTCTGGATCGGCACCCCCGTGGCCAGCAGCTCGCCCGTTTTCAGGTAATTCTTGCGGCGGAACTCGATGCGGTCCATGCCCAGCGCCTTCGCCACCTCGTCCATCTGCTGCTCGTAGGCGATGCAGGCCTGGGCGCCGCCGAAGCCGCGGAAGGCGCTGGTGAACATGTTGTTGGTCGTCACCGCCTTGCCGTCGACGAACAGGTTGTCGATCCGGTACGGGCCGGGGGCCGCGACGGCCGCATAGAGCAGCACGTAGGGCGACAGGAACACGTAGGCCCCGGCATCGGCGAGCAGCCGCACCTCCAGCGCCGTGATCTTGCCGTCCTTCGTGACACCGGTCTTGTACGTCATCTTGAACGGATGCCGCTTGCCGTGGCCGAGGAACGAATCCTCGCGCGTGAACTCGAGCCGCACCGGCCGCCTTGTGTGCATGGCCAGCAGCGCGAGGTAGGTCTCGACCGTTACGTCCTCCTTACCACCGAAGCCGCCGCCGACCAGCGCGCCGCGGATGCGGATCTTGTTGTGCGGCACGCCGACGGCGTCGGCGATTCCCCGAAAATGCTCGATCACCTGGGTGGCAACGCGGATGTTGACGACGTCGTTCTCGTCGACCCAGGCCAGCCCGACCTCGGGTTCCAGGAAGGCATGCTCGATGAACTGCGTCCGGTAGGTATTCTCGACGATCAGGTCGGCCGCGGCGAAGCCTTCGCCGACGTCGCCCTTGCGCATTTTCTGCGATGCCACGATGTTGTCGGCCCCCTGGATCACCGGCGCGCCGGGCTGCAGCGCCGCTTCCGGGTCGAAGACGCCGGGCAGGGGCTCCAGCTCGTAATCGACGAGCCGCAGCGCCTGCTCCGCGATGTCGCGGCTCTCGGCGGCGATCAAAGCCAGCGGCTCGCCGTAATAGCGCACGCGGTCGCGCACCAGGATGGGCTGGCCGGTGTCGCGGCGCTTCTGTCCGGTCTGGCCCGGAATGTCGGTCGGGGCGAGGCGGTCCGGCAGGTCGGGGCCGGTCAGCACGCAGGCGACGCCGTCGAGGGCGCGCGCCTTCGCGGCGTCGATGCGCGTGAGCCGGGCGCTCGCCTCGGGGCTGCGCAGCACCCTGGCGTGCAGCATGCCGGGCATCACGTAGTCGCCGGCATAGGGTGTCCGTCCGGCGGCCTTGCCGGGGGCGTCGGTGCGGGTCAGCGCCCGCCCGATCTGGCGGAATTCGACGTTCGCCGGACTCTGGGTGGTCATGAGCGGCCCCTCGCCTCCTTCATTGTCCGGGCGGCCTGCGCGACCGCCTCGAACACCTTGGTGTAGCCGGTGCAGCGGCACAGGTTGCCGCTCAGCGCCAGCCGGATGTCGTCCTCGCCGGGATCGGGGTCGTCGTTCAGCAGCGACTGCGCCGCGACGATCAGCCCGGGCGTGCAATAGCCGCACTGCGCGGCGCCGGTCTCGGCGAACGCCTGCTGCAAGGGATGCGGTTTATCGGCCGTGCCGAGGCCGGCGACCGTGGTGATGGCGCGGCCTTCCACGGTCCAGGCGAGGGTCAGGCAACTGTCCACCGCCACCCCGTCGACCAGAACGGCGCAGGCACCGCAGTCGCCCTTTTCACAGCCGGACTTGACCTCGACATGACCCATGGCGCGCAGCGTCTCGAGGAGCGTGCGGTGCGCCGGAACAGAAACGGTTTCCCGGCGGCCGTTGATGTCCAGCGCAATGGTCTTTTCGTTTGCCATGACATGTACTCCTTCAACGCAGCCGTTCGATGGCCTGGCCGACGAGCCGCCGGACCAGCATATGCACCGTGTGGCGGCGGTATTCGGCGCTGGCGCGGACGTCGTCGATCGGACTGCACTGCTGCGCCGCCTGCCGTGCCGCGGCATCGATCAGCTCGTCGTCGGGCGTCTCGCCTTCCAGCATTGCCTCCGCCTCCCGCGCCCGCACCACCGTCGGCGCGACCGCGCCGAGCGCGATGCGCACGCCGCGGCAGGTGCCGTCCGCCCATGCCATGGCCACGGCGACGCCGGTCACCGTGATGGCATCGCCCCTGCGCCGAGCCAGCTTGTAGAACAGGTCCGCCGTGCCGGGCCCGCGTTTCGGCCACGCGATCCCGGCGATCAGCTCGTCCGGCTGACGCACCGTCTGTTTGTAACCGGTGTAGTAGTCGACCAGCGGGACCGTCCGTGTGTTGGCTCTCGAAATCAGCGTGACCTTGGCGTCCAGCGCCATCAGCGGCGGCACGAGATCGGCCGCGGGTGAGCCATAGGCGACGTTGCCCGCGACCGTTGCGGTATTGCGCACCATCTGCCCGGCGAACAAGCGGGCGGCCTCGACCAGCGAGGCGCCGTGCGTCGCGATCCGCGTGTCGCGCAAAAGGTCGCTCACCGTCGTGCCGGCGCCGATGGCGATGCGGCGGTCGCGCTCCTCGATCCAGCGCAATCCCTCGAGCCGGGACAGCGAGAGCACGGATGGGGGCCGAGCGCTTCCGGCCCGCATGTCGACCAGCAGGTTGGTGCCGCCGGCCAGCGGCAACGGCGCGTCGTCCTGCGCCAGCGCCTCCAGCGCCTCCTCCGTGCTGTCGGGAATCTGCAGATCGAACTCACCAAGCATGGCTTCCGCTCCCTTCGCGAAAGTTCAGACGTCCCAGCCGCCGTCGACCGCGACCTCCTGCCCGGTCATGTTGCGGCTGTCGTCGCTGGCCAGGAACAGGACCGCATTGGCGATGTCCTGCGGAGTCGTCACCCGCCGCAACGCCATGTCCTCGACATATTCGTCATAGACCTGCTCGCGCGTCCAGCCGCGGACCCGCGCCTTCTCGTCGCACAGCTTCTGCATGCGCGGCGTCTCGACGATCCCGGGGCAGACGGCATTGACGTTGACGTTGTGCGGCCCCGCCTCCAGCGCGACCGTCCGGGTGATCCCGCGCACCGCCCATTTCGAGGCGCTGTAGGCGGTCCGCATCGGATAGCCGCGCAGTCCGGAGGTGCCGCCGATATTGACGATCTTACCGTATTTCTGTGCGAGCATCGTCGGCAACACGTGCTTGATCGGCAGGAACGTGCCACGCACGTTGGCGGAGATCACGTCATCGAAATCGGCGACGTCGATGTCCTGCACCGGCGTCTCGATCGGGCCGGTGACGCCGGCGACGTTGACGAGGATGTCGATACGTCCGCCGAACGCGTCCTTCGCGGCATCGACCATGGCCTTGACCTGGTCCTCCCGGGTTACGTCCACCGACACGCAATGCGCTTCGCGGCCCATGCCGCGCACTTCGCTCGCCACCCCTTCCAGTGCCGCCATGTCGCGGGCGCCGAGCACGATATCCGCGCCCTCGCGGGCGAGGGTCGTGGTGATCGCCGCGCCCATGCCCTTGGCGGCACCGGTGATGATTGCCTTCCTGCCTTCGAGCTTCATGCCCCTGCCTCCTTCCGATAACCTGTCACTCTTCCGCCCCCGCGCCGCCGTAACCACCGCCACCGCAGCTTTCCACGATGACGCGGTCGCCCCGTGCCAGTCGCACGTTGGCCTTGCCGGGCAGATCCTCGGCCGTGCCATCGCCACGGACGATGGTCACCCGAAACGGCTCACCGTCCTCGCCGCCCTGCAGGCCGTAGGGCGGCACCACGCGGCGTTCGAACATCGAGGTCAGCGAGACGTCGTCGACGCGCATACGGTACTCGCGGTGCACGCCGTCGCCGCCGCGATGGCGGCCGCCGCCGCCGGAGCCGCGCCGCACGGCCTGCCGCGTGACGTCGATAGGATATTCCGCCTCGATGACCTCGGCCGGCGTGTTCATCACGTTCGACATGTGGACGCGGACCACCGACGCGCCGTCGCGGTCGGTGCGCGCGCCTTCGCCGCCGCCATGGGTTTCGTACAGGGTCGTCCAGACGCCGTCCTCGCGTCGGCCGCCGAACAGCAGGAGGCCGGATGTCGTCGGCCCGCCGGCGCTCAGCGCCTCGGGCACCGCCGGCTCGAGCGCCCGGAACACCGCATCGGCGACGCGCTGCGAAGTTTCGTGATTGCCGCCGACGACCGGCCTGTCGGGGCCCGGGTCGAGCACCGATCCGGGACGCGTGCGCACCTCCAGCGGCCGGTAGCAGCCGCCGCTCGGCTGGATGTCGGGCCCGACCAGCGCCTTGACGACATAGAACGCCGAGGCGGCGGCGATGAACGGTGTCGTATTCAGCGGCCCGCGCGCGGCATCGCCGCAGCCGGTGAAATCGAAGACGGCCCGGTCGCCTTCCAGCGTCACCGTCACGCGGATCGGCAGCGGCGCGCCCCCGGCGCCGTCGTCGTCCAGGAAATCCTCGCCGTCGTAGACGCCGTCGGGCAGCGCCCGCAGCGCCCCGCGCATCTGCGCCTCCGCCCGGTCGTGAATGGCGGCGATCGCCGACTCGACGACGGCCACGCCGTACTCGTCGAACACCCGTTGCAGGGCACGCTCCGCCGCCCGTGTCGCGGCCATCTGGGCGAGGATGTCACCCTCGCGCTCGTCCGCGCCGCGGACGTTGGCCAGGATCAGATCGAGAGTCTCGCGATCGGGCCCGTCGCCGGTAAACAGGCGCGTTGGGGCGATGCGCAGGCCCTCCTGCCAGGCATCGGTGGCGCCGGCGACATAGGATCCCGGAACCGCACCGCCGATGTCGGCCCAGTGCGCCAGGCTGACCGCGAAGGCGCGGATCGCACCGTCCGCGAAGACCGGGCGAATCGCCTTGACGTCCGGCAGGTGGTTGCCGCCCACCTCGGGCAGGTTGAGGAACCAGACGTCGCCCGGGGCGAGGCGCGCCTTCGGCACGCGTTTGAGGAACTCCTTTACCGTGAAGCTCATGACACCGAGATGCATCGGGATGTCGCGACCCTGCGCGATCAGCTCGCCGTCCGCGTCGGTCAGCGCCGAGGACAGGTCGCCGGCCTCGCGCAGCAGCGGCGAGCGCGCCGAGCGCATCACCACCAGCGACATCTCCTCGGCGATGGCGGTCAGCCCGTTGCGGATCACCTCCAGCGTGACCGGGTCGACGGCAAACGTCATGGGGCGCCCCCGACATCGATGTGCAGATGGCCGCTCTCGTCGGCGCGCAGCGCGGCACCGGGCGGCAGCACGGTCGTCGACCACGGGTCCTCGATGATGGCCGGACCGGCGATCGTCTCGCCGGCCGACAGCATGCCCCGATCCAGGCGGCGCGTCGACACCGGGCCGTCGGGTCCGAACACGCAGTCGGCGCTGCCGCCTCCTTCGGGCGCCGCGGTTGCGGCGCATCCCCCGGCGTCGACGGCCGGACGCGGCACCGATACGGTCACCCGCAGCGAGACCAGCTCCCAGGACTCGTCCGTCGCGAACCCGTACAGCTGTGCGTGCTGTTCGCGGAAGGCCCGGCCCAGCGCCGCTGGCTCGTCCAGTGCCGGGTCGGAAATCTCCACCGCATAGCTCTGGCCACTGTAGCGGACGCCGGCCACGGTCTGCGTTTTCAGCTGATCGGCGTCGTGTCCGGCAACGATCAGCGGCTCGGCGAGCCGTGTGCGCAGGGCTTCGTGGGCGGACAGCACCTCGCCGGTCCGCCACGACCCGGATTTCATCCGCAGCGTCCGCTGCTGCGCATAGCTCTTTTCGGCGGCCACGCACCCCAGCGCGGAAAACATGCTGGAATAGGCTGGGATGACCACCCGCGCGATCCCGAACGCGCGCGCCACCGCCACGGCGTGCATCGGACCGGCACCGCCGAAGGCGATCAGCGTGCAGCCTCGGCCGTCGATGCCCCGCTCCACCGTGATGCGGCCCAGCGCCCGCGTCATATTGGCGTTGGCAACCTGTGCGATGCCGAGCGCGGCCTGTTCGGGCGAGACCTTCATGGCATCCGCCAGAGGCGCGATGGCATCGCGCGCCGCGTCGGTGTTGAGGCGGATTTCGCCGCCCAAGGGGCGGTCCGTGGACATGTAGCCGAGCAGCAGATTGGCGTCGGTTACCGTGGGCGCGGTGCCGCCATTGCCGTAGCAGGCCGGCCCGGGATCGGCGCCCGCGCTGTCCGGGCCGACGGTCAGAGCGCCGTGATCCAGCCGCGCGATCGAGCCGCCACCGGCACCGATCGACTCGACCGCCACCATCGGCTGGCGCAGCGGCCTGCCGGCCACGGCGCGATCGTTATCGATGTGCGCACGACCGCCGGTGATCAGGCACACATCGGTCGTGGTGCCCCCCATGTCGAAGCTGATGGCATGCTCGATGCCGAGGTTCGCGGCGATGCTGCCCGCGGCCGCGACCCCGGCGGCGGGGCCGGACAGCGCCAGGCCCAGCGGCAGATCGCGGAGCGCCGTGGGCGACGCCATGCCGCCAGCGGAATGGAACATATGGAGCCGCGACCGCCCCGGCTTGGCCGCTTCCAGATCGTCGAGATATCCCGCCACCAACGGCATCAGGCTGGCGCTCAGCACGGTGGTGGCCGTGCGCTCGTATTCCCGGGCCTCCGGATTGACCCGGCTGGACAGCGCGATGTACGGGACGCGGCCCGCGAGCGCCTCGGCCAGCGCCCGTTCATGGCGGTCATCGGCATAGGCGTGCAGCAGCGCCACCGCGACCGCCGACGCTCCGCTCGCGACGGCGGCGTCGACGGCGGCCTCGATGGCCGGCCGGTGGAGGGGCGTTACGACCTGCCCCGTGTGGTCGAGCCGCTCCGCGACTTCGAAGCGACGCTCCGACGGCACCTGCGGCGCAAGTTTCGGCGGCAAATCCAACCGGTACAGGTGCAGCCGGTTCTGCCGGCCGATCTCGAGGGTGTCGGCAAAGCCCTCCGTTGCGATCAGCGCGACGTCCGCCAATGTGCCCTCAACGACGGCGTTCGTCGCCATCGTGGTGCCGTGGATCAGATCGTCGACATCTTCCCAAGCAAGATCGACGGCGACCAGCGCCGCCACGATGCCCGAGATCCGATCGCTCGTTCGGGTACGGACCTTCGCCGCCCGCGTCTCGCCGGTCGCACCGTTCCGCGCCACCACGTCGATGAAGGTGCCGCCGACGTCGATCCCCGCCTGCCAGCCGCCGCTCATATGGTCGGCCCTGCCAGGCTGTCTTCCGGAACGCCCGCCTGCAGCCGGATCGCCAGCAACCCCGCTGCTTCGCCCAGGGCGGCGACGATCTCCGTTGCGGCGAACCGTCGAATTCGCTCCTCCAGGCCCACCATGCCGACGGCGTAGACGACATCGGCACCTTCGACGCGGACCGGGCAGGCATAGCTGGCAACGCCCGGATCCAGCTCGTTGATGCAGATCGCATAGCCCTGGCGTTGCACCCTGGCGAGATCGGCCCGGACCGCCGCCTCGTCGGTTACCGTGTTGGCGGTGAAGCGCTGGCGCGGCTCGGCCAGCACCCTGTCGAGCAGTGCCGGGTCCTGAAATGCGAAGATCGCCTTGCCCGACGAGGAGGCGTGTACCGGCATGACCCGTCCCGGCTGGACGAAGGTCTGGCCGCCCGTGTCGGGCAGCACCATCGCCGCCGACTCGACATGGGTGCCGGCCAGCCTGGCAAGGTAGGCGGTTTCACCGAACCGTTCCGACAGGTCCTGCAGCATCGGGCGCGCCAGTGCAGAGACCGCCGCGGCCGGCGCCCCCAGGTGCAGCAGCCGCAGCAGGCGCGGGCCCAGCACGTAAACCTTGCGGCCGTCGCGGCGGGCGACATAGCCGACCTCTTGCAGCGCGGCCAGTAGCCTGTGCAGCGTGCCGCGCGGCAATCCCGTTGCCGCGATCAGTTCGGTCAGCGTCATGCCGTCCGGCGCCGCGGCGACCGAGTCGAGGACACGGGCGTAACGCCCCAATATGCCGGCGGATTCCGACATGTCGCCTCCGGTAAGTTCCGATTTTCGGAATTTTATTTTGTTTAATGGAACACAGTAGAACGAACACTCGTGCCGAGTCAATGTCGCGGCGGGTCCAACCCCCTGCCACGAGGCGAAGCGGCGAGGTTCCGGAAATGTGCCGCCATCCACTTTTGGCACGAAAATTGCTTAATACAACATTGACATAGCGGCGAGCCGCTTCCAGTCCGGCAGCCATCGGACCGCGTGGCGACGCCGACGGATGGGGAGTTGAATGTTGATCATCGGTGGCGGCAAGGATACGGAGTCGGGGACACGGGTGCCCACTCTTGCCGTGCGATCCGTCGTTCTGGTCATCGGGCTTGGCACGGCGCTGGCCGTGGGGCCCCTCGGGCTGGGCATGACCGGCGGCGACGGCGCATTGTCGATCGCAGTTTCGTTTGCCGACGAAGAAAAGGGCGGCGACGACGATCGGGACAAGGGCGACCACACGGACCGCGACATGGACGGCGACATGGACGACGGCCGGACCGACGGCGCGGAACGCGACGCAGAAGGCGGAAACAGGGCCGGCGCGAACAATCGGCCGGAGGGCCGCGATTTGGCCCGCGAAGGTCGCGACGAGCTGCGGTTTAACGTCGATCGGGGGGTGGCGTTGGCGCAGTTTACGACACAGATCAGCCGGCGCCTCCCGGGAAACCAGGTCAGCTCCCTGAACGACCCCAATCAGGCGGTTTCGTTCTTCACCGAACTCGTCGACATGCAGGGGCGCACGGTCACCCATCGTTGGCGCTACGAGGGCGCCGTGGTCTATGAGGCGTCGTCGACGATCAACGGTTTCAGGTGGCGGTTCTGGTCCACTCAGATTCTGCCGGCCGACAAGGCAGGAATCTGGAGCGTCGAGGTGGTCGACGAGAGCAACAGGATCCTGCAGTCGCAGCGGCTGGAATATCGACCGGCGGACTGATTTCCGGCCGTAACGCCATTGGCTGAACCGTTGAAATTGGGCCCGGGGGTTGTTCCCCGCGGCTGCCGAGAGACCAAGGACCTGTGATCCGGCCCCGTTTCCAGGTTTGAATCGGCACCACCCGGCGATAGTCTGACGGCAGTCGGGAATCCTCTCCGGCAGAACAGGGTTGGCGGCGATGGTCGGGCAGGAAGAACTGCGGAACATACTGATACTTCGCAACGGCGCAAAATCCGCGCGGGTCTTCTCGGATGCGGAGATTGCGGCTCGGCTGGACCGGCTGCGGCGCCACATGGCGGCATCCGCGCTCGACGCGGTTCTCTTCACCTCCTATCACAATATCAATTATTTCAATGACTTCCTATATTGCGCCTTCGGCCGACCCTATGGGCTCGTGGTCACGCACGACGGATCGACGGCGATCATCGCCAATATCGATTACGGCCAGCCATGGCGGCGCGGATACAGCGATACGGTCACCTACACAGACTGGCAGCGGGACAACTATTTCCGGGCCGTGCAGCAGCAGGTCGGTCCGGCAAAGCGGGTCGGCATCGAGTTCGACCACGTGAACCTGGACATGCATGCCAAGCTTGGTGCCGCGCTGCCGGGTGCCGAGCTCGTCGATATCGGCGGCGCCACCATGCGCCAGCGCATGGTCAAATCCGACGAGGAGCTGGCGGTGATCCGCAACGGCGCCCGCATCGCCGACATCGGCGGCGCGGCCTGCGTCGCGGCGATCGGGGAGGGCGTGCCGGAGCACGAGGTGGCGCTGCAGGCAACCCGGGCCATGGTCCGCGCGATCGCCGACACCTATCCGCAATCGGACCTCATGGACAGCTGGACGTGGTTCCAGTCCGGCATCAACACCGACGGCGCCCACAACCCGGTGACGACGCGCCGGATCGGCAAGGGCGACATCCTCAGCCTCAACTGCTTTCCGATGATCTCCGGCTACTACACGGCGCTGGAGCGCACGCTGTTCTTCGACCATGCCGATGCGCGCAGCCGCGAGCTCTGGGAGGTCAACGTGACAGTCCACCGACGCGGGCTGGAATTGATACGACCCGGCGCCCGCTGTTGCGACATCGCGGCCGAGCTCAACGAAATCTACCGCGAACACGGCGTGCTGCAGTTCCGCACGTTCGGCTACGGGCATTCGTTTGGGACGCTGTGCCATTACTACGGCCGCGAGGCGGGGCTGGAGCTGCGTGAGGACATCGAGACCGTCCTTGCCGCCAACATGGTGGTCTCGATGGAGCCGATGATCACCCTGCCCGAGGGCCAGCCGGGCGCCGGCGGCTACCGCGAGCACGACATCCTGATCGTCCACGACGACGGCGCCGAGAACATCACCGGTTTTCCCTTCGGGCCGGAGCACAACATCATCCGGACCTAGCTCCGCTCCTCAGGCGGAGCTTTCCCCCTGGCCGAGCCGCCACAGGGCCTCGATCCCGACCGGGCGGCCGCCGAATTCGTGCATTGCGTCGAGCAGACAGCCCCACTGGTATTCCGCCGCCGCGCAATCGCCAAGCAGATGGAAGGCGGTCGTTTCGCCGAGATCGGCGCGAATGACGGCGCAGTTTACGCGGGCGACCGGGGTCTGGGCGACGGCGTAGGGGGGGAACTTGCCGGGCCGCAGATCGACGCCGCAGAGCTTTGCGAACATCGCCGGCCCGTGCGCGCCGGTTACCATGAACCAGAAATTACCGGCTTGGCGGCTGACCGGCCAGGCGCCGGGCGCCTCGTCCGCCGACCATGCCGCTTCGATGCGCTGCACTACTGTGCCCGTGCCCTTGAGGCTGTCGAGGATCAGCACTTCGGTGTCGGCCAGCCGGGCGGCCAGCCCACCGTCCGGCTGGGCATATGCGGCATTGTTGGCGTCGCCGATCGATATGCCCTGGCCACGCACCCACTCGAGCGCGCCACGGCCCTTGCAGCCGACCCGGGGCAGGGGCGAAAGTTCGGCGACAGCCATGGTGCGCGCCGCATCCGGCTCCGCTTCGGCGGATCCGAAATCGACCGCGACGGCGGCGCCGTTGATCTCGATAAAACGCGCCCCGGCCCCATGCAGTTTGCGATACAGGAAACTGCGCCGCGGCCGGTCAGCCGGCCTGATGCCGTCCGCCTGTGTCATGCCTCACATCTCCTGGCGCCGGTTTTCGGGGTCATAGAACGGCATCGGGACGACCACGGCCTCGATCGTGTGCGCCTTACCGATCTTGATGTCCAGCCGGGACCCGAGCTCCGCTTGATCCGGCCGGACATAGGCCAGTCCGATGAGCGCGCCCACCGCCTCGGAGCGGCGGGCCGACGTCACGCGACCCGTTATCTCCCTGCCCCGCACCACAAGATGGCCTTCCTCGGGGACCGGCGCATCGGGGTCGACGGTGGTGAATCCGACCAGACGGCGCCTCGGGCCGGCCTGCTGCTGTATCCGCGCGGCTCGTTGGCCGACGTAATAGGGCTTTTCGGCGGCGATCGCCCAGTCGAGCCCGGCCTCATGCGGGGTGGTGACGCCGTCGGTATCCTGGCCGACGATGAGATGGCCCTTCTCGAGCCGCAAGGCGCGCTGCGCCTCGACGCCGAAGGGGATGATTCCCGCATCCTGCCCGGCGTCCAGCAGCGCATCCCAGAGGGCCTCCCCGTGATCCGCGGGGCCGTGGATCTCGTAGCCGAGCTCGCCGACGAAGCCGACGCGGAGCACGCGGCAGCGGATGCCGGCAACGGTTCCCTCGCGGACGGCCATGTAGGGGAATGCCCCGGCGGCAAGGTCTATGTCGTCGCAGACCCGTGCCAGAACCGCGCGCGATCGCGGCCCGGCGAGGTTGACGCCGCACCAGGCGGCCGAGCCGTTGGTCACGTCGACATCGAGCCGCCACTGCGCGTTGTGCCATAGCATCGCGCGGTGCACCCCATCGACGGCGCCGGTCGTTGCGGTTACGTAATAATGCTGCCCGGACAGGCGGCAGGCGATGCCGTCGTCGATGACAACGCCCGTCTCGTCGGTCATCAGCGCATAGCGGGCCCGGCCCGCGGGCTGCCTCATGAAAGCACCGGTATACATGCGTTCGAGGAATTCCGCCGCGTCGGCCCCACGGATCTCGAGCCCGCCCAGGGTCGAAACGTCGATCAGGCCGACATTGGTGCGCACCGCCCGCACCTCGCCGCGGACCGCCTCGTCGCGCGCGGCGCGGGCGCCATACCAGGCGGGGCGCATCCACGGGCCCGCCACCATCATCTGGGCGCCTGCCTCGAGGTGCCTGTGATGCATGGGCGTGCGACGCACGGGGTCGAAGGCGCGACCGGCAAGATGGCCGAACGTCAGCGGACCGACCGGCGGCCGGGTCGTCGTCGTGCCGACCGCGCGGATGTCGCGGCCTGTCGCGTTCGCGGCAAGGCGCAGCGTGGCGACCGCCGAATGGCGGCCCTGGCTGGGCCCCATGCCGACCGTCGAATAGCGCTTGAGCAGCTGGATGTCGTCGTAGCCCTCGCGGATTGCGTCGATGATGTCGGTGACCTGAAGATCTTCGTCGAAGTCGATGAATTCCTTGCCCTTCGCGTGGGTAAAGATGGGCCAGGGGTGGGTCTGCGCCGCAGCCGACGGATCTGGAGGCGCGTCCGGAACCGAGCCCGCGTCGTGCCCGGCGTCACGCGCTCCCGCGCGGCCCGCACGTCGCCCGTCGGCCAGCACCGCGTCGAGCGCGTACCGGCCGTCGACGGATCCGGCGGCGTACAGACGCGCCGGCAGGGTTGTGGGCGTGAACGCCGCGGCATCGTCGTCATAAGCGAGGGTGGCGCCGCCGTGATACAGGAGCGCGGCGTCCGGCGCATATCCCGTCGACATGCAGACGAGATCGCAGGAAATCCGTTCTTCGGCACCCGCTGGCGGCCCGTCGTCGGTGAGCGGCGCGACCACGACTCCCGTCACGTGGCGAAGGCCGCGGGAGCCGCGCGCCTCCTTCACGCCATGGCCCGGCAACACGCGCAAACCCTTCGCTGCCACTGCCGCCGCCATCGGCCCGGCCCCCGTGCGGGCTCGCAGCTCGACGACGGCGGCGACGGCAATGCCGGCCTCGGCGAGATCCAGCGCCACGCCGTAACCATCGTCATTGGCGGTGACCACGATCGCGCGTGAACCGGGCCTGACACCATAGAGCCGGATCAGCCGCTGCGCCGCGGAGCCCAGCATCACGCCGGGCAGGTCGTTGTTGCGGAACACCGCGGGCTGCTCGATCGATCCGGTGGCCACCACGATTGCCGCGGCCCGATACTTGTACAGGCGGTTGCCGGTCGTCACGGGCAGCCAGTTGTCGGCGAACACGGCCTGCGTCACGGCATCGGTGCAGATGACGATACGGGGATGCGCCGAGGCCCGGGCGACGAGGTCGGTGCGGAGCCGCTCGGCTGGCGCGCGGTCGCCGTCGAAGCGCGCGTAGTTGAGGCTGCCGCCGAGCATCGGGTTCTCGTCGACAAGCATCACCTCGGCGCCGGCATCCGCCGCGGCCAGCGCCGCCGCCAGCCCGGCCGGCCCGCCGCCGACGACGGCGACGTCGCAGAACCCGTACGACTTGTCGTAGTCCGCGGGGCGGGCTGCCAGGTCCACCCGTCCCAGCCCGGCGACGCGGCGGATGATCCGCTCCCAGAACCGGAAAGCGTTGCCCGGTCGGTAGAACGCCTTGTAGTAGAATCCGACCGGCATGAAACGGCCGAACCAGCCCAGGAGCGCGGCCCGATCCCGGTCCAGCGACCCGAAGACGTTCTGCGCGGTGACCGGCATGTCAGGCGCAATCGGCATCCGGTCGGCCGACACGTTCGGTTCGCCCGGCAGCTGCACGAGGCTGTTCGCGTCATGGCCGGCCATCGTCAGCACGCCGCGCGGCCGGTGGTACTTGAACGAGCGCGACAGCATCCATCGCCCGTTGGCGGCCAGGGCGCTGGCAATGCAATCGCCGGCATAGCCATCGTACCGTCGGCCGTCAAAGGTGAACGAGACCGGCGTATCGCGGTCGATGAGCAGGCCGTAAGGCGGCGGCAGGCGGCTCGGCTGCGGCATCAGCGCGGGCCACCTTGGCCGGGTCCGCCGAAGTCGACGCGGTCCCGGAACACTTCGTTTGCCGGATAGGTCCGGATGATCTCGTCGGTGATCGTGTCGCGTTCGGCGATGAACCAGTAGGCCGTTGCGACATGGCACCACCATTCGCGCACGATGCCGGCCGTATTGTGTTCCATCACCACGTGGTCGACCCACTCCGCATCGCTGCAGGCGTTGGGGTCGGGGATCTCGCGCACCTCTCCGCCATGGGCGAATTCTGCGATGTTGCGCGGGCCGTTCAGCGGGCAGTTGAGAATCTTCATCGACGACCCCCGCTAATGGCCGACCGCGGCCGCGCCCTTCTCGCCGAGCATCGCGAACCGGTCGAACCGCTGCAGCGCGAACGGCGCGATGAGGCCCGGTACGCGCCCGGTGGCCACCAGCGCCGCCATGGTCCTGCCGCACGCCGGCGTCGCCTTGAAGCCCCATGTGCCCCAGCCCGCGTCCAGGTAATAGCCATCGAGCGGCGAGAGCCCCATGATCGGCGCGAAATCCGGGGTCATATCCGTGATGCCGGCCCACTGCCGCATCAGCTTGACCTCGCCGAGGAAGGGGAACAGCTCGAGAATGTGGGCCATGAGGCCTTCCGCGAACTCCAACGTGGAACGGGTCGAATAGAGCGGATAGGGGTCGGAGGCGCTGCCCATCACCAGCTCGCCGCGGCTGCTCTGCGAGATGTAGACATGCAGGCTGCCCGACACGACGATGGTGTTGAGGAACGGCTTGAGCGGCTGCGAGACGCACGCCTGCAGCGGGATCGAACGGACAGGAAGGCGAATTCCCGCCAATCTGGCAACGACGGAGCTCATCCCGGCGACGGCCTGGATTACCGCGCCACACCGGACCGTGCCGCGGCTCGTGACGACGGCGCTGACCCTGCCGCGCGACCGTTCGATGGCGGTCACCTCCGTCAACGGGTGCAGTTCGACACCGCGTTCCGCGGCGCGGATCGCGTAGCCCCAGGCGACCGCGTCATGGCGCGCGATCGCGCCCGGGAGGTGGTAGAGCGCGCCGAGGACCGGGTAGCGGGCGGCGCGCGACAGGTTCAGAGTCGGCTCGATGCGGGCGATCTCGTCCGGGAAGACGAGCCGCGACTCGACGCCGAGATGGCTGTTGACCTCCGCGCGCCAGCGGCTTGTGCGCATCGCGGCATCGGTGTGCGCCAGCGTCAGGTGGCCGCGCTCCGAATAGAGGATGTTGAAGTCGAGCTCATGGCTCAACCCCCTAAACAGGCGCAGCGATTCGTCATAGAACGCGACCCCTTCCGGCGTCAGATAGTTGGAGCGGATGATTGCCGTATTGCGGGCGGTATTGCCGCCACCGAGATAGCCCTTGTCGAGCACCGCCACGTTGGTGATGCCGTGATACCGTGACAGGTAATACGCGGCGGCAAGCCCGTGCCCGCCGCCGCCGATGATCACCACGTCGTAGCTGCGCTTCAAATCCGGGCGGGCCGGAATCTGCCGCCGTGCCGGACAGGATTTTGAAAACCCGTATTTGAGAAGGCCGAACGGCATTGCGTTTCCTCACCGGACCGGCATCATCGCCGAATCGCAATGATCGGCGGCAGAACGGGCCGGAACTGTGCCGGAACCGTCACCTTCTTGTCAGTGCGCGATCGCTGGCCGGAAAGCGCGAAATCAGGAGCCTTGGGTTGAGTGCAGGGGTCTCCGTCTCCCGGGCGAACGCGTCGAACTTCCCTGCATTTTAGAAAAAACCAAGGCGATATTGCTACCACAGGGTGCAAATCTGCGGTACAAAGAAGCTTAACAAACACTTAACCGAAATTTCGGTGGCCAACCGGGCAGAACGTCCGGGAGGGCCCGGAACGCCCGGCGCGGGCGCACGGCGACGGTAAAAAGGGGATCGGAATGTTCGACACGATGGAAATTCACGGCACCCGGGCGCAGGAAACGGGGAGTCGGCGCGCGGCCGCCAATAGCGCGGACTTGCACGATATGGCACGTCCGCAAACGCAGGCAGTGGCATTCGACGGCGCCATCCCGATGCTCAGCGCCATCCGTTCGATGCTCGCCCTTGCGGTCGAAACGGCCTTCGACCTGCGCGGCGGGCACGCGCACAGCCCTCATCTGGACCGGTTCGCCGACATGGTGGATCGGCAGGCCGGCCTCCTTGACGGCCTGAAGGCGGGTCAGTTCGAAACGGACCCCACACTTCTCATGTACCGCGCGAGCGTGGCTCTCGACGCCTTCGCCCATGCGGTGCGGGAGGAAATCGTCGACTGCGTGCGCCCGGGCATCGACCCCGGCGCCTTCCATCTCGCCCTGCAGCGCATGACCGACCGCGCCATCGCCGCGGGTGTCGCGTTCGCGTCGCTCGATCTTGCCCTGTCCCGCACGATCTGATCCGCCACGGCGCGCCGCGTTCCGTTATGACCGCAGCGCGTCGTTGCCCGGATCGAACGCCGGTTCGGCCAGCACCGTCGCCGGCCGCCGGTCGCCGAGAATCTCGACCTCGAAACGCTGGCCCGGCCCGGCATAGCCGGGCTCGACATAGGCGAAGAAGAGGCTCTTCTGCACCGTGTGGCCGTAGCCGCCCGAGGTGGCGACACCGATCACGCGGTCGCCGGCCAGGACCGGCTCGCCGCCATGAACGTCGGCATCGCCGGCCGCGGCCTCGCAGTAGACGATGCTGGTCCACGGACCTTTCGCGGCGGCCGCGGAAACCTCGGGCTTGCCGGTGAAGTCCTTGTCCAGCTTGACGAAGCGCATGATGTCGGCCTCGACCGGGGTGATCTCGTTGGTCAGCTCGGCGCCGAGGCCCTTGTAAGCCTTCTCCAGGCGCAGCGCGTTCACCGCGTAGACGCCGAAATCGGCGATGCCGTGCGCTGTGCCCGCCGCCCATACGGCGTCGTAGAGCTCCTTCAGGCGCGCCATCGGACAGTGCAGCTCCCAGCCCAGGGATCCCACGTAGTTCACGCGAAGCGCCCGCACAGGGATGCCGGCGACGGTGATCTCGCGGCCCGAGAGCCAGCGGAATTCCTCGTTGGCAAGGCTTGCATCGGTGAGGGTCGCCAAGGCCTCGCGCGACTTCGGCCCGGCCACCACCAGAACGCCCCAATCGTCGGTGACGTTGGCGATCTCGACGGTCTCGCCGTCCCGCCGGGCCATCGTCAGGGCGTCGTAATCGCGGATTTCCCAGGCGGCGCCGGACAGGATGTAGAACCGGTCATCGGCCAGGCGCGTGATCGTGGACTCGCCGCGGATGCGGCCGGTCGGCCCGAGGATGTGGGCGAGCACGACACCACCCGGTTTCTTCGGCATGGCGTTGGCGTAGACCCGGTTGAGGAAGGACTCCGCGTCCGGCCCGGCGACTTCGAACTTCGCGAAACTGGAGAGGTCGAGAATGCCGACCCTCTCGCGCACCGCGCGGCATTCGGCGGCGACCACCTCGTGCGTGTTGTTGCGGCGGAAGCCCGGCGCCTCTGCGCGGCCGTCGAGCGAGAACCATTTCGGCCGCTCCCATCCGAACGCCATCGTGTGCACCCCGCCCTTGTCCTTGAGCGTTTCATACAGCGTCGATGTCCGGACCGGACGCCCGGCCGGCCGTTCCTCGCCCGGCAGATGGAGGACATACATGTGCGCATAGTCCTGGAACGACATCGCGCGCACATAGCTCTCGCTGGTCCAGGGCCCGTAGCGCCGCGGATCGAGGCCGGCCATGTTGATCTCGGCATCGCCGTGCACCATCCACTGCGCCAGATACTTGCCGCAGCCGGCACCCTGGGCGATGCCGATCGCCGAGCCGCAGCACATCCAGAAATTCCGCAGGCCCGCCGCCGGGCCAAGCAGCGGATTGTTGTCCGGGGTGTGCGGGATGGCGCCGTTGACGATGCGCTTGATGCCGGCCTTCTCGAACATCGGCATGCGCTCGAACCAGCGCTCCATCCAGGGCGCCGCCCGCTCGAGGTCGCCTTCGAACAGCTCGCTCTCGGACTCCCATTCCGGATAGCCGCCGCGGTCGGCCCAGGCCTCGCGGCAGTTCGGCTCGTAGATGCCGATCAGGCCGGCCTTTTGCTCCTGCCTGTAGTAGGCCGTAACGTATGGATCGCGCATCACCGGGATTTCCTCGTTGCGCGCGAGGAACTCCGGCATCGCCTCGGTGACGATGTACTGGTGCTCCATGTTGGTGATCGGCGCGTCGCCGCCGACCCACTTCATGATCTCGCGCGCATAGCAGCCGCCGGCGTTCACGACGTGCTCGCAGGTCACTTCGCCCTTCTCGGTGACCACCTGCCACTCGCCGCCGGGCAGCGGGCGGATGTCCAGCACCCGGTTGTGCCGTTCAAGCTTGACACCCAGGTCGCGCGCCGCCTTGGCCATGGCGTTGCAGCAGCCGGCCGGGTCGACATGCCCGTCGTCGAGGGTCCACGCCACTGCCAGCACACCGTCAAGAGATTCGAGAAAGGGATTGATCTCCCTCGCCTTTTCCGCACCGATCACGTCCATGCGGAAGCCGATATTGCGCGATATTCCCTCGACGTGGCGGAACCAGTCGACCTCCTCCGGGGTGGTGGCAAAACGTAGCCCGCCGCAGCCGTGCCAGCCGGCGGACTGGCCGGTCATCGCCTCCAGCTTCGGGTACAGCGTGTTCCCGTAATGGTGGATCTTGGCCATGTTGTAGTCGCCGATGAAGCTCGGGCACTGGCCGGCCGCATGCCAGGTGGAGCCGGAGGTCAGTTCCGCCTTCTCGATCAGCAGCGTGTCGGTCCACCCTTCGAGGCCAAGGTGATAGGCCAGCCCGACCCCCATCATTCCGCCGCCGACGATGACGGTCCTCGCATGTGTCTGCATCGCTGCCTCCTGCCAGAATAAGCTATCGACGCCGCGCGACCTCATGCTTCGAGACGGCGCTCCGCGCCTCCTCAGCATGAGGCTCCGATATTTGTGTCCTCATCCTGAGCAGGGCCGAAGGCCCGTCTCGAAGGATGAGGTCGCTCGGTACGAACGCCACGTACCCGATCCCTACCAGCGGCCGTTGCCGGGGCGCATGAAATCCCGCGGCAGCCGGATGCCCGATTGGGCGCGGATCGCCCGATCGACCTCGACTCCGATATGCGCGGGGTAGTGCGATCCGAGAATCTGCTTCACCCGTTTTTGCGCCTTCTGGACCACATTGGTCGAGCCGATCTCCTTCCACTCCTTGGGACTCGTCCGGTCGCCGACCACCGGATAGACATATTCGCGCTGCATCAGCGCCAGGGTCTGCTCGTGGCCGAGGAAATGTCCCGGCCCGTCGAGACAGACCCGCCGGATCACCTCCACCGAGAGATTGTCGTCGGTCACCTCTATGCCGCGCGCGATGCGCATCGACGCGCCGAGAATGTCGTTGTCGATCACGTAGCTCTCCAGGCAGGTGCTCAGAAGGCTCGCCTGCATGCCCAGCGACTCGTACACCATGTTGGCGCCGGCGACGCCCGCGATGGCATTGGTGTAGCCCTTCTCGTACCCGGCCTGCGCGTCCGGCAGCTTGGAGTCGGTCATCCCCGCCGGCACGCCGCCGGTCAGGTCGTAATGGTGCATCATCTGCGCGCAGGCGGCGGTCAGCAGCGCCTGCTCCGGGCTGCCGCCGCTCATCGCGCCGGTGCGTAGGTCGGAGACGAACGGCCACGGCCCCATGATCGCCACCGCGCCGGGCTTGATCGCGTTGACGTAGGCGAGACCCGCGAGGCATTCGGCGACCTGCAGCACAACGGCGCCGGCCAGCGCCGCCGGGCTGGTCGCGCCGGCCTGTCCGGCCGAGAGCAGCAGCACCGGCATGCCGCCGCGCACCGCCGCCTCCAGGCAGGCGCAGGCATCCTCGGCGAATTTCAGCGGCGGCACCACGAAACAGCATGACATGGACACGAACGGGCGGGCGCGCCATTTGTCCTCCCCGCCGGCCACGAGATGCAGTATCTGCAGCCCCTCCTCGACGTTGCGGGGCGACACGAAGCTGGTGCCGACATGCTTGGTGGTGCCGGAAATGCAGGCGTACAGCGTGTTGATGTCGAGGTCGTGGCCGCTCTGCATGTCGCGGGTGGTGACCGACCGCTGATAGAACGCCGCATGCTCCAGCGTATCGACCAGGCGGGCGATGTCATACAGGTCGGCCAGGGTCGAGTCGCGGTGCTCCCCGGTCATCGCGTCGACCATGTGAACCGCCGCGCCGGCGGTGCCGAAATAGACCCGCTTGCCCCACGGTTCCATGTCCTGTGCCGGATTTTGGGCGTGCACGGGAAACCGCCGCGCCGCCTTGGCGATCGTGTCCTCGATCAGCGTGCGCGGAAACAGCAGCCGTCCCGTGTCGCTCAGCCGCCCGCCGGCGGCGACGACCGCCTCGACGCAGGACGGGATGGCGTCGCACAGGCCGACCGTCTCCAGCACGTCGAGGGCGGCGCGATGGATCTTCGCGATGTCCGCCTCGGTCAGCGGCTGGTAGCGGCCGCCCTCCATGCCCGGCCGGACCGGCCGCAGGTCGTCGTGCAGCGGCGCCGCGCGTTCCGCCTGCCGGGCCGCCCGTCCGCCCCGGCGTCGTCCTGTTGCCCGCGCTTCCGTCATCTCCGTCCTCCCTCAAAACACGCCGGCGATCGCCGCCGCCTAGACCTTCACCCGCTGCGCCCGCGGGTCGTACATCGGCCGCAAGCTGGCGGACGCCGGGATGCGTTCGTTGGCGACCTCGATCTCCCAGCCGCCGGAGGCGACCCAGTCCTGGGTCACACCGCCCTCGCATCGCACGTACCCCATGCCGATGGCGCCGCCGAGGAAATGCCCGTAATTGCCCGACGACGTGTAGCCGACGATGACACCGTCCTTATAGACCGGCTCGTTGTGGTAGAGCAGCGGCGCCGGGTCCTCCAGCTTGAACTGCAGCATGCGCTTGGCCGGCAACCCCGCCTCCTTCTGGCGCAGCAGCGCGTCGCGGCCGATGAACGGGACGGCCTTGTCGAAGGCGCAGGCGAAGGCGAGGCCCGCCTCGATCGGCGTGTCCTCGTCGGTGATGTCGTGGCCGAAATGGCGGAACGCCTTCTCGATCCGGCACGAGTCGAGCACGTGCAGGCCGCACAGCTTGAGGTCGAACGCCTCGCCCGCCGCGACGATCCGGTCGAACACGTCGGGTGCGAATTCGGTCGGGATGTACAGCTCCCAGCCGAGCTCGCCGACATAGGTGATGCGCTGCGCCAGCACCTTCGCGTAGCCGATCTCGATCTCTTGCGCGGTGGCGAACGGGAAGCCCTCGAGCGACAGGTCGGCGTCGGTCACCTTCTGCAGCAGGGCGCGCGAATTCGGCCCCATCACGGGCAGAACCGCCTGGCCGGAGGTGATGTCGGTGACGAACACGTGGGCATCATCGGAAATGTGGCGCCGCAGCCAGTCCATGTCGCGCACCGCCGCGGCCGCGGCCGTGGTCACCTGGTAGCGGTCCTCGGCAAGGCGCGTGACCGTGAGGTCGGCCTCGATCCCGCCGCGCTCGTTCAGCCACTGCGTATAGACGACGCGACCCGGCGCTACGCCGACGTCGTTGGCGCAGATCGCCTGCAGCGCCGCCTCTGCGTCGCGGCCCTGGACCAGGAACTTGGCAAAGCTCGACATGTCGAACAGGCCGACATTCCCGCGCACCGCCATGTGTTCGGCCTTCGCATAGTCGAACCAGTTCTGGCGGCCGTAGCTGTATTCGTATTTCGGCTCCACGCCGTCCGGCGCGAACCAGTTGGCGCGCTCCCAGCCGGCGACGGTGCCGAAGCAGGCGCCGCGCGCGGCCAGCCGGTCGTGCAGGATCGACTTGCGGGCGCCGCGCGCGGTCTCGTACTGCCGGTACGGCCAGTGCATGTCGTACAAGAGGCCGAGCGTTTCCGAGACGCGCTCGCGCAGATACTGCCGGTTGCCCTGGAACGGCATCATGCGGCGCACGTCAACGTCCCACAGATCCATTGGCGGATGTCCCTCGACGATCCATTCCGAGAGCACCTTTCCGGCGCCGCCCGCCGACTGGATGCCGATCGAGTTGAAGCCGCAGGCCATGAAGAAGTTCTCCAGCTCCGGCGCCGCGCCCAGCAGATAGGCGTTGTCCGGGGTGAAGCTCTCCGGGCCGTTGAAGAAGGTGCGGATACCGGCGGTCTCGAGCACCGGCAGGCGCTTCATCGCCGCCTCCAGCACCGGCGCGAAATGCTCGACGTCCTCCGGCAGCTCGTCGAAGCAGAAATCCTCCGGGATGCCGTCCATGCCCCAGGGCTTGGCGTTC
>JABAOD010004674.1_pt2 | contig 23776 bp, 20 predicted proteins | sample 7062151 | NCBI WGS metagenome assembly JABAOD01 (sample SAMN14538626, study PRJNA623070) | marine sediment metagenome | biome: marine biome [ENVO:00000428]; feature: marine pelagic biome [ENVO:01000023]; material: deep marine sediment [ENVO:00002113] | place: India: Gulf of Khambhat ... | reverse complement strand
TCGGCGAAGCGCATCTACAGCAGTGACGGCGTCGTCGTCAGCGAGGTCGGGCAGTCGGGCGGGGCACCGGTGCTCGAGTTCGACGCGCCGATCCTGTTCCAGGACAAGATCGTGGGCCGCGTCCGTCTCGGCGTCGTGCAGACGCCGCTGCAGGCGGTCGCGGACATCACCCGCACCCTGTTCATCGTCCTCGGCGCGGTGACGGTGCTCGCGGTCGGCCTCGTGTCGTATGGCCTGGCCCAGCTGCTGTCGCGCCCGATCCGCATCCTGCGCGCCGCGCTGCAGGAGATCGCGAAGGGCAATTTCGATTGCCGCATCTCGGAGCGGCGCAAGGACGAGCTCGGGCTGGTGTTCGCGGAATTCAACCGCATGGCGGAGTCGTTGGAGGGAGATGATGAGCCGTACGAGTCGGCGCCTGAGGCATAACGCTGCGGCCGCCCTGATCGTGCTGGCGGCTGCGGCGCTTTCGGGTTGCAGCACCAACGTGGTGGCGCGGAGCGACGATTTCATCGTCGTGTCCGCCGGCTGGGGCGAGTCCCTCGACGGTCTCGCCGCGACCTATCTCGGCGATCCCGGCAAGCACTGGGTGATTGCCGATTTCAACAAGATCGACCGCGTGCTGCCGGGCCAGCAGGTGGTCATTCCCCTGCGCTGGGCCGACCAGGCCGGCATTCTTCGCAACGGCTACAAGAAGGTCGCGATCCTGACCTATCACCGGTTCGTCCCGGGGGACCGCAAATGCGACCTGCTGTCGGTGTCGGCCACGAGCTTCCGCAGCCAGCTGCAGTATTTGCGGGATAACGGCTTTACGGTGATCAGCTTCGCCGACTTCGCCGACTTCGTCGAAGGCAAGGCGCCGATACCCCGCAAGCCGGTGATCCTGTCGATGGATGACGGCTACAAATCCGTCTACCAGGTCGCCTATCCGGTGCTCAAGGAGTTCGGCTACAAGGCGACGGTCTTCGTGTACACCGAATTCATCGGCGCGCCGGCGGCACTGAACTGGGCGGAAATGAAGGAGATGGTCGCTTCGGGGCTGATCGACATCCAGCCGCACTCGAAGACCCATTCCGACCTCACCGTGCGGCAGCCCGGGGAGAGCACGGCGGCGTACCGGGAACGGATTCGCGACGAGGTGCGCGATCCGACCCGGGCGATCCGGGCGCACCTCGACATCCCAATTCACACGTTCGCGTTTCCTTACGGTGCCGAGAACGATGTCCTGCTCGAGGCGCTGGAGGCGGAGGGCTTCCGCCTCGGCGCGACGGTGACCGCGGGCGGCAATCCGTCCTTCGTGCACCCGATGGCGCTGCGACGCTCGCAGATCTACTGCGATGACGACCTCGTGGCCTTCGCCAAGCGTCTCGATGTCTTCGAAGGGATGGTAGTGCCATGATTCGGTGCGCGACGGGGATTTCGGCGTTGGTGCTGGCCGCCGGCCTGATGGCCGGCTGCGCGCAGCTGCCCTTCTTTGGCACGGCCGGCGTAACGGAGCGCCGGCAGCAGGCCGAAGAGCTGATCCGCCAAGGCAACCTCGCGGAGGCGCTGGTCGAGTTGCGGGTTCTGGAAACGCTGCGTCCGCACGACCCGGAAATCATTGCGCTGCGGCGCTGGGTCGAGGCGGACGCCAAGCGCCTGGCAGAGAGTCGCTTCCAGGAGGCCGAGGCGGCTGCGAAAAAGAACAGCCGGGAGGCTTGGCGGGACTACGTGGCTGTGCTGGCCTACGACCCCCAGCATGAAGGTGCGTTGCGGCGGCTGCGGCAGATCGAACTGCAGCGCAATCGAGGTAGCCGCCCGCGGATCGGCGGCCCGGAGGCGCCCACGAAGTTGGCTGATTCCGAATCCGCCGTGCAGATGGCCGGACCGGTGACGACGCGGCGTCCGCCGCCGGAAGATTTTCCGCTGCCGCTCGCAAAGCCGGAGCCGCCGCAGGTGCAATCCCCTGCGGTCGCCACCGGGCGGGCAGCTGGTGAGTCGCGGGGCGATACGGCGGCACGACAGTCGCTCGATCAGGCCGTCGCCGACGTCAAGGCCGGCACCTATCTCGATCTGATCGCGTACGCGGAATCCTACCTCGCCGAGCATCCCGGTGACGACAAGGCGGTGGAGTTGCTGGCCCTGTCGCACGAAAAGGCGGGCCTAGCACTGTATCGCGACGGCAAGCTCCGCCAGTCATTGCGGCACCTCGAATTTGCGGTGAAATATTCCGGCAATCACGAAAGTCCGCCGGCGACTGCGCTCGCCACTGCGAAGGCCCGCCTGGCAAGCGAGACATATGAGCAGGGTGTCCGAGCCTTCCGGCAGGACATCTCGCAAGCGATCGCATACTGGGAAGAGACGCTGACCTACGATCCCGAGCACGTCAAGGCGAGGGAATACCTCATGAAGGCCTACCGCATCCGCGAGACGCTGAACGAGATATCCAACCCGTGATGCGGCCCGGATGTCTACGCCGCCGTGCCCGACGCCCGAGCTCCGATCCCAACTGTCTGCTTCAGCCCGCCTGTTTCAGCTTGTCGATGAGCTGAATGGTTCGCTGACGTTCCAGCTTGGCCGGCTCGTGCGAGGAATCGATCTCGAGCGTCTTGTCGTAATATTCGAGGGCCTTCTCGAGATCGTGCTGCTGGAAGGCGGTTCTGGCCTCGCGATAGTACTTGTCGGCAACCTCCGGCCTGACCTTGGCCAGCGCGATCTGCGCCGGTTCGTGGCGCGGCCATACCTTGAGCGCGGCCTGGTATGATTCATACGCTTCGATATAGGCGCGTGAGGCTTCGTATTTCTGGCCATCATGATACAGCCCGTCCGCCCGCACGCCCTTCTTTGCGTCCTCGATGCGTTTGGCCAGATCCCTGTTCTCGGGATTGAGCGCCGCACCGCGCTCGACGGCCGCCAGCGCCTCCGGGTATTTGTGTTTTTCGAGCAGGCTTCCGCCGTGCTTTTCATAGACGTCGGCTCCGTAGACCTTGAACATCTGGTCCTGCGGAAACTGAGACAGGCCGTCTTCGATGATCTCGATCGCGCCGGGGTAGTTGCCGGCGTCAGACCTCTCCCGAGCCGCTGCGAACAGCTTCATCTTCCGTTCCGTCGCCTGCTCCTCCGGCGTCAGCGTGGCCACCGGCGCCGCCACTGCGACCGTCTCCGATTTCGGTGGTGCCGGGGTCTCCGGCTCGACCTTGTCGGTCTCGGCCGCGACCGGCGCTGCGGGCGCCGCCGTTTCGGGCGGATTCGCGGGCGCCGCGGCTGCCACCTCGGGCTCCTTAGGCGGCGTCGTTGGCTCGGCGGCAGGTTTCGCAGGGGCGGCGGCAACCTTCGGCGGCTGCTTGCCCGGCACCTTGATTTTCGTGCCGGCCTGCAGGAGACTCGGATTTTCTATCCCATTGTAACGGGCAAGCGCATAGAACTTGAACTTGTCCCCGAGATACCGTTCGGAAATGGCCGACAGGGATTCTCCCTTATCAACCGTGTGTGTGAAATTCGCAGTCCCCAGCATGGCGACCGGGTCGTCGTCGATCTGCGATAGCAGGTTCTGCGCCAGCGCATTCCTTTCGGCAGGCGCGTCGGCGAGCGACGCCACGAGCTCGACCCTGGCCTCGTCGCGCTTGCCCTGCTCAAGCAGACCGAGTGCTTTGATGTTCCGTTCCTTTGGCGTCAGTCCAGGCGTCGGCTGCAGGACAACTGTTGACGGAGCCGGCTGCGGCAAACTGCCTTGTAGCCCGCCGTCCATACAGGCGCTGAGGCCGAGAAGGAACGCGGCGACGAAAACCGAAACAAGTCTTGAGCGCATGGCCCGGGTCCCCCTGTTTAAGGGATCGTACGAAGAGTTGCCGGAACCGGCCAAACCTCTACCGCGCGCAAGCTTCTTCGCCGGTACGCGCTACGGTATGCGTACGTCCCACAATATTAATTCCGGGCATTTTAGCAGAATTTGCCACATGCACCATACCCTATCCCGGGGTCGCAGTGGCTGCGGCAGCGGAGCATCGTCGTGGCAGCAACGAAACGCCGAGCTCTGGCCAGGGGACGACTGTTTCAGGGTCTTCGCGCGGCGCCGCAGGCGGGGGACACGGGGGGCTGTATCAGTTTGCCCCTCTCGGTGTCAGCAACGCACCGGGGGGTCGACGCTTGAGTCGATCCGGCGTGCGCCAAGAAGGCCCGTACCGGCCGATGCGGTACCGCCGCGATGAGCCCGCCGCGGATCGTACAGGGCCCGGTCGACCCCAGTCTGTGGCACATGGCCGAGGAAATATTCTTTCTTTCCGCGGCAATTCGGGATTTCGACGGCGCCGAGCAAGAGCGCGCCTTCCTGGAACGCTGGACTGGTTATTACCGGGAGTGTGAACCGCAACGGATCTTTTTGGCGGTTTCCCCCGATGGCTTCGTCGCGGGTTACCTTACCGGTTGTCTCGACAGCAGGACCGCGGAACGCTTGTATCACGATATCCCTTACTATCCGCTGTTTGCGGACCAGTTTGGTGATTTCCCGGCCCATCTCCATGTCAACGTCCATCCGCTCTGGCGCGGCCGCAAGATCGGGTCGAGTCTCGTTAATGCATTTGTCGAACATTGCGAGGCAGCGCGCGTTGCGGGCGTCCATGTCGTGACCGCAGTGGGCCTTCGCAACGTTGGTTTTTACCAGGCTCTCGGCTTCGCTTCCGCCGTGCAGCGCCCGTGGCAGGATAAACACCTGCAGTTTCTCGGAAAATCGCTGCACCATTCCTGACGTGCAACGACCGCGCGAAACCGATTTTGTCTTGCCGGTTTTCGCGGATTCGTGACAATATATTAAAATTAATAATAACGAGATGGGTTTACGCGACCGTGAGAAGTGCGGGCCCATCGCCCGAACGAGTGTGACGAACAGGTTGAGCTTCAGCCGTCATAACGTCGTAGTGCCGTAAGTCTGGCGATCCGGCTGAGATCGGCACTACACAGTTAAGTTAGGCTGCGCATGTAGACAGGGGGAGACCAGTGCCCAGATACAATCTCTGGGTCGCGCAAGATTTGCACCAATACATCGCGCGTGGAGCCTGCTTGAATGTGGGTCCGACGAACCCGGCGGACTGCCGCCTTCGCGCTGGCCCGCCTGCAAGCGATGGCATGGCGGGTGCGCGTGAACCGGGGGTTGTGGAATTCGTGGAGCGGAGCGGCCGATGGCTTTGATCGACGTGGAACAACTGCTCCAGGAAATCTCGTCCGAGCATCCCTGCGGCGAGAACATGGAGTACGACACGGAGTACGGGGACCTCGAGCGCGCGGCGCGCGGTAGGGAAGAGCATTCGATGGGCGATGCCGTCGTCGCCGCGGAAGAACCCGACTGGGCCGGCGTTGAGGCGAAAGCGGTTGAGCTGCTTGCGCGATCGAAGGACCTGCGAATAGCGTCGTATCTGGCACGGGCTCAACTCCACACGCGCGGGATTGATGGCTTCACCGCCGGACTGGGCCTGTTGCGCGGGCTCTTGGAGCGATACTGGGACTCGGTCTATCCGCAGCTCGATGCGGACGACGACAACGACCCGACCGTGCGGGTCAATTCGATCATGTCGCTGTGCGATCCTGCGACGGTCATCCGCGATCTGCGCGTGACGCCACTGGTGCAGACACGCGGGTTCGGGACGGTTACCTACCGCGATATTGCCATCGCCAGCGGTGAGCTCAGCGCCGGAAACGGCGCAGGCGACCAGGGCCTGGAACCGGCGGCCATCGAGGCCGCGTTCGCCGACTGCGATATCGACACATTGCAGGCATCGCAGCTGGCCGCCCGTACGGCACTCGAACACGTCGCGGGCATCGAGGCCCTGGTGACCGAAAAGGTGGGCGCGGCGAATGCCCCGAACCTTGAAGAACTCACGAATGTGCTGCGGGCGATCGACAAGGTGCTGACCGAGAAGGTCTCGGTGCGCGTAGGCGACGGCGAAGTCGCTGGCGCTGGCGAAGGCACCGCATCCGGAGATGCTGGCGGCGCGGCGGGTGAGGGCGCTGGCCACGCCTCCGGGGCGATCCGAGGTCGCGAGGACGTGGTGCGGGCTATCGACCGAATCTGCGAATATTACCAGCGCAATGAGCCGTCCAGCCCGGTGCCGCTGCTGTTGCGCCGGGCACGGCGCCTGGTCGCCAAGGATTTCATGGAGATCCTCCGCGACATGGTTCCCGACGGAGTCACGCAGGCGGAGACGATCACCGGTGAACGCTCCGACGGCAGTGGAGGGAGTTACGATTAATTGACGACGTGAGAAATACCACAGACCAACCGCGGCACCGAAGTTCTCGTATAGTAACAGGGGGCCCCGTAGGCAACGGCCGCGAATCAGAGTACAGGAGGCAGGCAGAATGGCGAAGACAAGCGCCCAAAAATTCATAGCGCGGAACCGGGCCCCGCGCGTCCAGATCGAATACGATGTCGAGCTGTACGGAGCTGAGAAAAAGGTTCAGCTGCCGTTCGTGATGGGCGTTCTGGCGGACCTTTCCGGGAAGCCCGAGGAGCCCTTACCGGCTGTTGCGGACCGCAAGTTCCTCGAGATCGACGTCGACAATTTCAATGATCGTCTCAAGGCGATGAAGCCGCGGGCGGCCTTCCAGGTTCCCAACACGCTGACCGGCGACGGAAATCTCAGCGTCGATATCACGTTCGAGAGCATGGACGATTTTTCGCCGGCCGCTGTCGCACGCAAGGTCGGGGCGTTGCGCAAGTTGCTCGACGCGCGAAACCAGCTTTCGAACCTGATCACCTACATGGACGGCAAGACAGGTGCCGAGGAACTGATCGCCAAAGTGATGCAGGACCCGGCTTTGCTGCAGTCCCTCGCATCCGCGCCAAAACCGGATGACGAGGCGGAAGAGGCATCGGAGGAGGGATAAAATGGCTGACGCGGAAACAAAAACCAAAGAGGAAGCCCAAGTCGAAACAATCAGTCCCGATGACTTTGGCGCCTTGCTGACCAAGGAATTCAAGCCGAAATCCGACCGGACCAAAGAGGCCGTCGAGACCGCCGTCCATACACTGGCGGAGTATGTGCTTGCAGATACGGATGTGGTTTCCAGCGATGTCGTCCTGACGATCGAGGCGATCATCGCCGAGATCGACCGGAAGCTCAGCGAGCAGATCAACCTGATCATGCATCACGAGGACTTCCAGAAGGTCGAAGGGGCTTGGCGCGGACTGCACCATCTGGTCAACAACACCGAGACCGACGAGATGCTGAAGATCAGGGTCTTCAACATCTCCAAGAAGGACCTGCACAAGACGCTGAAGAAGTTCAAGGGCACGGCCTGGGATCAGAGCCCGATCTTCAAACGCGTGTACGAGGAGGAGTACGGTCAGTTCGGCGGCGAGCCGTACGGCTGCCTGGTGGGCGACTACCACTTCGACCACAGCCCGCCGGATGTCGAGTTCCTGAACGAGATTGCACAGACCTGTGCGGCGTCACATACACCCTTCATCGCGGGCGCCGACCCGAAGGTCATGCAAATGGACACCTGGGGCGAACTCGCAAATCCGCGCGATCTTACGAAGATCTTCCTGACGCCGGAATATGCGTCCTGGCGCTCGCTGCGCGAGTCGGAGGATTCCCGCTACATAGGACTCGCCATGCCCAGATTCCTCGCCCGCCTCCCCTATGGGTCGAAGACCGATCCGGTAGAGGAGTTCGACTTCGAGGAAGACACGGGGAGCGCCGATCACAGCAAATACACCTGGGCAAACTCCGCATACGCGATGGCGATCAACATCAACCGATCGTTCAAGCTTTACGGCTGGTGCTCGCGCATCCGCGGTGTCGAGTCGGGCGGTTCGGTCGAGGGACTGCCCACGCATACTTTCCCGACCGATGACGGCGGCGTCGACATGAAGTGCCCGACCGAGATCGCGATCAGCGACCGGCGCGAGGCGGAGCTGGCAAAGAACGGATTCATGCCGCTCATTCACAAGAAGAACTCCGACTTCGCCGCGTTCATCGGCGCGCAGTCGCTGCAGAAGCCGGCGGAGTACGACGACCCCGACGCCACTGCAAATGCGAATCTGGCGGCGAGACTGCCCTATCTGTTCGCAACCTGTCGTTTCGCCCACTACCTGAAATGCATTGTCCGGGACAAGATTGGATCGTTCAAGGAACGCGCCGATATGGAACGGTGGCTGAACGACTGGATCATGCAGTACGTGGACGGGGACCCGGCGCATTCGAGCGAGGAGACGAAGGCATCGCGGCCGCTTGCTGCGGCGGAGGTCACGGTCGAGGAGGTCGAGGGCAATCCGGGCTACTACACCTCGAAATTCTATCTGCGGCCGCATTACCAGCTTGAAGGCCTGACGGTGTCGCTGCGTCTGGTTTCCAAGCTGCCGTCGGCCAAGGCGGCCTGACGACGTTCATGCCGAGTTTCGGTCCGCACCGGGAGACGCGGGCCGGGTAACCGAGACCCTGGCAGGGTGGTCAAGGCAATTAGGGGAGTGCGAGCGCAGGAGTGGCGCTCGTCTGGATGTCAGACAACTCAGATAGGGAGTGCAAATCAATGGCTGTCGATATGTTTGTCAAGATTGGTGACATCAAGGGGGAGTCGCCGGACGATAAGCACAAGGATGAGATCGACGTGTTGGCGTGGAGTTGGGGTCTGTCGCAGAGCGGATCGACCCATTACGGCACCGGCGGCGGCGCCGGGAAAGTGAACGTGCAGGATATCTCGCTGACCAAGTGGGTGGACAAGGCGTCGCCGGTCCTGATGAAGATGTGCTGCAACGGAAAGCACTATCCCGAGGCGCTCCTGACCGTTCGCAAGGCTGGCGAGAGTGCCCTGGAGTACTTGAAGATCAAGATGGAGGACGTGATCATCAGTTCGATCTCGACCGGTGGCAGCGGCGGTGAAGATCGTCTGACGGAGAATGTCACCCTGAACTTCGGCAAGGTTTCGGTGGATTATGTGCCGCAGAAGCCGGACGGTTCGGGCGACGCTCCCATCAAGATGGGATGGGATATCGCCGCCAACAAGGCGACCGGCTAGACGACGGTTCATGGTGGCAGACAGGGTACAGGCCGGATAGGCAGCCGTAACGATTTGAAAGAAGAGCGCCTGCCGGCCTGCCTCCGTAGTGGGCACCCGGGCAGGATTCGGATGTGTATCACGAGCTTCTGTTTCCGGTCCGCCCTGTCTGTCCGGCTAAAACACGCGCATATCGCGGGGTAGACGCCATGTTGCTGGCAGAGCAGAGCCTGCGGGAAGGCAGTCTCGAGGCATCGTTGTCGCAACTGCAGGAGCAGGTGCGCAAGGATCCGTCCAACGCGAAGTATCGGGTGTTTCTGTTCCAGCTTCTGGCCATTCTCGGCCAGTGGGACAGAGCTTTCAACCAGTTGAAAGTCGCCGGCGAGCTGGATGCCGGCGCCCTGGCTATGGTGCAGACCTACCGCGAGGCGCTGCGCTGCGAGGTCTTGCGGCAAGCGATCTTCGCCGGCAGGGGCACGCCGCTGGTGTTCGGCAAACCGGAGCGCTGGGTGGCGTTGTTGATCGAAGCCTTGCGCCTGACGGCGGAAGGCGACGAGGCGGCCGCACGGCCACTGCGTGAGGAGGCCTTCGAACTGGCCCCCATGACGTCCGGCGAGATTGACGGTCAGCCCTTCGAATGGATCGCCGATGCGGATCAGCGCCTCGGGCCGGTGCTCGAGGTGGTGGTCAACGGCGCGTATTACTGGGTGCCGTTTCATCTGATCAAGTCGCTTCGTGTCGAGGAGCCTGCGGACCTGCGTGACCTCGTGTGGCTCCCGGGCCAGTTCACGTGGTCCAATGGGGGTGGCGCCGTCGGGCTGATCCCGACCCGGTATCCCGGGTCGCAGACGGATGCCAGTGCTGAGATCCGCATGGGCCGGCGTACCGAATGGCAGCAGCGCGGTGATGACCTGTTCGTCGGGTTGGGGCAGCGGATGTTGGCGACGGATGTCGCCGAGCATCCACTCATGGAGATACGGCAGATCTCGCTAAATGTCGTGGCGACGCCGGAGGTGCCCGAAGTCGCGGAAGCGCACGATGGCTGAACTTTCGCCCAAAGAGCGTCTGCAGCCTTCGCTGCTTGATCGTCTCACCGACAACGAGCCGGACAAGAAAAAAGAATCGGCGGACAAGCGGGTGCTTTCGATGCGCCGACTGCGGGAGAGTGTGCTGCGGGACCTCGGCTGGTTGCTGAACTGCGGAAATTTGGCGTCACTGGAAGATCTCGATGATTATCCGCTTGTCGCCCATTCGGTGGTCAATTACGGCCTTCCGGATTTGACGGGGGTCAGCGCTTCGGGAATCGACGTGCCGCAGGTCGAGCGTGCGTTGCGGCAAGCGATTCTCGATTTCGAACCGCGCATCCTGCGCAATTCGGTGAAGGTCCGCACGATCGTCTCGGAAGGCGAAATGAACCGCAATGCCATCGCGTTCGAGATCGAAGGCGAGTTGTGGGCGCAGCCGATGCCGCTGCGCCTGTATCTGCGGACAGAGCTGGATCTGGAATCCGGAAACTTCAGTGTGACGGATCGCGGTTCGACGGGATCGGCCTGATGGATCCGCGTCTGCTACAGTATTACAATCGCGAACTCCAGCACATTCGCGAGATGTTCGCGGAATTCGGTGCGGAATATCCGAAGATTGCCGGTCGGCTCGGGCTTGAGGGTCTGGACTGTGCGGACCCCTATGTCGAACGGCTGCTCGAAGGGTTCGGCTACATGGCCGCGCGCGTGCAGCTGAAGGTCGATGCGGAATATCCGCGCTTCACGCAGAACCTTCTCGAGATGGTCTACCCGCACTACCTGGCACCGGTTCCCTCCATGGCCACCATCCAGCTGCAGCCGGACCTCACCGAGGGTAGCCTTGCGGACGGTTTTACGGTACCGCGCGGCAGTGCGTTGCGTAGCCGCATGGGCAAGGACGTGCAAACGCCGTGCGAATATCGCACGGCGCACGATGTGACGCTGTGGCCGCTCGAGATCGCGGAGGCGGGTTACCTCGCTTCGACCGCTGCGGTCGCCGCGATGGGTGTTCCGAATGTCGGCCGCGCGAAGGCGGGGGTTCGCTGGCGGCTGAAGACGACCGCTGGTCTGACGTGCGACAAGCTTGCACTCGACGAGTTGGTCATCTGTCTACGCGGGACGGATGCGCTGCCGACATACGTATATGAACAGCTGGTTGCGAATTCGATCGGAGTGGTCCTGCAACCGGCCAAAGGCAAAGATGCGTCGTGGCGCGAGATCCTTCCCAAATCGACGATTCGGCCGCTCGGTTTCAACGAGGACGAGGCGCTGCTGCCAAACGTATCGCGGTCTTTCGACGGCTACCGCCTGCTGCAGGAGTATTTTGCGTTTCCGGAGCGCTTCCTCTTCGTCGAGCTGTCCGGTCTCAATGCCGGCCTGCGTCAGTGCAAGGCAACCGAGATCGACGTGATCGTGTTGGTCGACACCGTGAACCCGGCTCTCGAAGACGCGATCGACGCATCGCATTTCGCGCTGTACTGCACGCCCGCGGTCAACTTGTTCGAGAAGCGGGCCGACCGCATCCACCTGGCGGACAACGTGCCGGAGTTCCATATCGTTCCGGATCGCAGCCGGCCCCTCGATTTCGAAGTGCACAGCGTCGTTTCCGCCGTCGGTTTTGGCACCAGCAACGAACGCAAGCAGGAATTCCTGCCGTTCTATGGCGCCGCCGACCAACGCGATTATCGGGAGCACCGCGCCTATTACACGCTGCACCGAGAACAGCGGCAGCTGTCGTCACGCCAGCGCACGTTCGGGCCGCGCTCCAGCTACATCGGCAGCGAAGTCTTCATCTCGTTGGTCGACGGCAACGAGGCACCGTTCAGCAGCGACCTGCGGCAGCTGGCGCTCGTCACCCTGTGCACCAATCGGGATCTGCCCGTGCACATGCCGGTTGGCGGCAGCAAGACCGACTTCACACTCGAATCGGGAGCGCCCGTGGTCGCTGCGCGCTGCCTGGCCGGGCCGACACGACCGCGGCCGTCCGCGGCCCAGCGGGAGATCGCCTGGCGGCTGATCAGCCACCTCAACTTCAATTACGCCACGCTGCTCGACAGCAACGACGGCACGGGTGCTGCGGCTCTCAGGCAACTGCTGTCGCTTTACGGCGACCTCAAGGATCAATCGACTAGGAAACAGATCGACGGCGTGGTCTCGATTTCGCACCGCGCGATCAACCGGCGCATCGGCGGCATGGGTCCGATCGCGTTCGGGCGCGGGCTGGAATTAACGCTGACCATGGAGGACCAGGCGTTCGAAGGCACCGGCGTATTTCTGCTCGCCAGTGTGCTCGAACGGTTTTTTGCAAAGTACGCAACGATCAATTCGTTCACTGAAACGGTTCTGCGGACGACGGAACGTGGTGAAATAGCGCGATGGCCGACCAGGATCGGACAAAGGCATCTGCTCTGACGATTTGTCGTGCTCTCGAGGACGCGCCGCACAGGTTCGATTTTTTCGAGGCGGTGCGACGCCTGGAGTGTGTCCTCAGCGATGAGCCGCGCCTCGGCCTGACGACCCGGGCGGTCGATGATCCTGTGCGCCTGGCCCAGGATCCCAGCCTGGCGTTCGCGCCTGCGACCCTGTCGTCCTTCCGGCAAGGCAAGGATGGGCGGCCGCCGCGACTCGCCGGGTACTTCTTCGGCCTGTCGGGTCCCAACGGGCCGCTGCCGATCCATCTGACGGAATATGCCTATGACCGCTTGCGCAATGCGCACGACCCGACGTTTGCCCGGTTCCTGGACGTGTTCCACCACAGAATGCTGTCGCTGTTCTACCGCGCGTGGGCAAACGCCCGGCCCGCCGTAAGCTTCGACCGCCCGGATTCGGACTGGTACGCGAGGCAGCTGGGTGCCCTTTGTGGCATCGGGATGCCGGCATTGCGGGATCGCGACGACATGCCCGACGTCGCGAAACTGCACTACGCGGGCTTCCTCGGCAGCGAGAACCGCCACCCGGAAGGCTTGCGCGCCATCATATCGGACTTCTTTGGAATCCCCGTACGCATCGCTGAATACGTCGGCGCATGGCTGCAACTGCCGGCGGCCGACCGCTGCCGGCTCGGCCGTTCGCCGGCGACCGGGACGTTGGGCGTCAACGCGGTTGCCGGCGCGCAGGTGTGGGGTTGCCAGCACAAGTTCCGTCTCGTCCTCGGGCCGATGAAGCTGGCCAGTTTCCAACGCCTGCTGCCAGGCAGCGACAGTTTCAGGCGGCTTCTGGCGATCGTCCGCAACTATACGGGCGAGCAGCTGGCCTGGGACGTCAACCTGATCCTTGCGCGCGACGAGGTCCCGCAGGCGAGGCTGGGGGTGAGCGGCCGGCTCGGCTGGACGACCTGGTTGGGCTCGCGCCGCACGGAGACGGACGCCGACGACCTGATCCTCGATGCCCCGGCCTACGCGGATCGCAAGACCGCGGAGCCGGTGGCGGCGCCGCAACATGTACCAAAAGAAACAAGAAAGGCTGGAGATGAGAGATGTCGGAAATCAGTCGAGTTGCTCTCTTCGGTAAGCTGAACCCGGTCGGCTACAAGTCGATCGAAAGCGCGACCGTCTTCTGCAAGATGCGGGGCAACCCCTATGTCGAGCTGGTGCACTGGCTGCATCAGGTCCTCCAGCTGCAGGATTCCGACCTGCATCGCATCGTCAAGCAGTTCGACATCAACCCCTCGCGACTGGCCCAGGATTTCACCGACGCGCTCGACCGGCTGCCGCGCGGGTCGACCTCGATCTCGGATCTTTCGGCCCATGTCGAGGAGGCGGTCGAGCGCGGCTGGGTGTACGCCACGCTCTTGTTCGGTGAGGCGCAAGTCCGCACCGGCTATCTCGTCTACGGCATTCTCAAGACGCCGGGGCTGCGCAATGCCCTCCTGTCCATCTCCCGCGAGTTCGAGAAGGTCAAGCTGGACACGTTGAGCGACCGCTTTGATGAAGTCGTCGGCGGCTCGCCTGAGGATGCGCTACATGCCACCGACGGTTTCCAAGTCGGTGGCGGCGCCGCGCCGGGCGAGGCGAGCGGCGCCATGGCGCCGTCGCAGATGGGCAAGCAGGAGGCGCTGCGCCAGTTCTCGGTCGACCTCACGGAGAAGGCGCGCAAGGGCGAGATCGATCCGATCGTCGGCCGCGACGAGGAGATCCGGCAGATCGTCGACATCCTGATGCGGCGCCGCCAGAACAACCCGATCCTGACCGGCGAGGCCGGCGTCGGCAAGACCGCGGTGGTCGAGGGCTTCGCGCTGCGCATCGCCTCGGGCGACGTACCGCCGCCGCTCAAGGATGTCACCCTGCGCAACCTCGACGTCGGTCTGCTGCAGGCCGGCGCCAGCATGAAGGGCGAGTTCGAGAACCGGCTGCGCCAGGTGATCGAGGAGGTGCAGTCGTCGGAGAAGCCGATCATCCTGTTCATCGACGAGGCCCACACCCTGGTCGGCGCCGGCGGCGCGGCCGGCACCGGCGACGCGGCCAACCTGCTGAAGCCGGCGCTGGCGCGCGGCACGCTGCGCACCGTCGCCGCGACGACCTGGGCCGAGTACAAGAAGCACATCGAGAAGGACCCGGCGCTGACCCGGCGCTTCCAGGTCGTGCAGGTCGGCGAGCCGAGCGAGGAGAAGGCGATCCTGATGATGCGCGGCGTCGCCTCGACCATGGAGCAGCACCACCGGGTGCAGATCCTCGACGAGGCGCTCGAGGCGGCCGTCCGCCTGTCGCACCGCTACATTCCGGCGCGCCAGCTGCCGGACAAATCGGTCAGCCTGCTCGATACCGCAAGTGCCCGCGTCGCCATCAGCCAGCACGCCGTGCCGGCCGAAGTGGAGGATTGCCGGCGACGCATCGAGGCGCTCAACACCGAGCTGGAGATCATCGGGCGCGAGAAGGCGGTGGGCGTCGAGACCGCGGCACGCGAGGCCGAAGCCTCGGACAAGGTGGCCGTCGAGACGGAGCGGCTGAAGGGGCTTGAGGACCGCTGGGGGAAGGAGAAGGGGCTGGTCGAGCAGATCCTCGAGCTGCGCGCCAGCCTGCGCGGCCATGTCGGCAAGGTCGAGGGTACGGAGAGCGAGCTGGAAAGCGCTGCCGACGAGGCCGCCGCCACCGTTGCGGTGGAAACCAGAGCCGGGGCCGCCAAAAAGGACACGTTGTCCGAGGCCGAGCGCACGGATCTCCTCGCGCAGCTCGCAGGATTGCAGGCGGAACTCGCCGAGCTCCAAGGCGAACGGCCTCTGATCCTGCCCAGCGTCGACCATCAGGCGGTCGCCTCGGTGGTCGGCGACTGGACCGGCATCCCGGTCGGCCGCATGGTCAAGAACGAGATCGAGACGGTGCTGCACCTCGCCGATACGATGGAGAAACGCATCATCGGCCAGCGCCACGCGCTCGACATGATCGCCCGGCGCATCCAGACCTCGCGCGCCAGCCTGGACAACCCGAACAAGCCGATCGGCGTCTTCATGCTGGCCGGCAGCTCGGGCGTCGGCAAGACCGAGACGGCGCTGGCGCTGGCCGAGGCGCTCTACGGCGGCGAGCAGAACGTGATCACGATCAACATGAGCGAGTTCCAGGAGGCGCACACCGTCTCGACCCTGAAGGGCGCGCCGCCCGGCTACGTCGGCTACGGCGAGGGCGGCGTGCTGACCGAGGCGGTGCGGCGCCGGCCGTACAGCGTGGTGCTGCTCGACGAGGTCGAGAAGGCCCATCCGGACGTCCACGAGATCTTCTTCCAGGTCTTCGACAAGGGCTGGATGGAGGACGGCGAGGGCCGCGAGATCGACTTCAAGAACACGCTGATCCTGCTGACCACCAACGCCGGCACCGACCTGATCATGAGCATGTGCGCGGATCCGGAGCTGATGCCGGAGCCCGAGGGCATCGCCAAGGCGCTGCGCGAGCCGCTGCTTAAGGTGTTCCCGCCGGCGCTGCTCGGCCGCCTGGTGGTGATCCCGTACTATCCGCTGAACGACGAGATCATCGCGGCGATCACGAAGCTGCAGCTCGGCCGCATCGAAAGACGCATCGCCGAGAACCACAAGGTGCCGTTCACCTATGACGAGGACGTGGTCAAGCTGATCGCCGAGCGCTGCACCGAGCTGGAGAGCGGCGGGCGCATGATCGACGCGATCCTCACCAACACCGTGCTGCCCAGGATCAGCGGCGAGTTCCTGACCCGCATGATGGAGGGCAAGCCGATCGAGCGCGTGCACGTCAGCGTCCAGGACGGCGAGTTCAGCTACGGGTTCGAGTGAATTTGCGACGAGATTGACCCCGCCATTCATCTCGCGGCTGTAAGAGCGTCTTGAGCGAGTGCAATAAACCAAAAGAGCGATACTAATTTGCCCCGCGGGATGGGTGCTCTCGGTAGGTTGGTAACGCGCCAAGTGTCCGAGCGTTGGTCGGCTTGTGCTCAGAAATCTATGGAGCGGGGATGACGGAGAATATCGGAATGGGGTTCTTCAGTCTCCACGGAGATCATCTTGTCGAGATCTCACCGCCATACGGCACCAGGAATTCTTCCGAAAGAGACTGCTGAGGATGCAAAAACCGTGGGGACTGCAGGGAACCTAAATGAAGCGAACATGCTCGTACTCTGCTTACCTTACGTTCAAGAGTATTCGTGTGACAGAACATCGGATCGAGAGGAACGAAAATGCCCAGCTTCGACGAAATGAAGATCGCAGCTTTTCAACAAGTTTCCGTTATGGGACCTCGAGTCGGCCGAAATAAGGCAGCGGTTGAAGGTGCTTGCCATAACTTTTCCCTTGAGTGGATCGCCAACATCGCCCGCAACCCGGAAGGCTCGGCGAGCGACCGCATGGCCGCGTTGGCAAAGAAATCCGGAGGCGCGAATCCGGTGCTACAGAAGATGTTCGGGGACCGCTGGAAGCGGGAAGGCGCCGGCGGAGCCGACGAATTGATCACGCAGATACATGGTCTGTCGACCAAGGATGTTTTTGGCTACAAATTCTATAGCGCCAGTGAGATCTTACCCGGCCTTCGCAATGGCGTGGGCCAAGGCTTCCTATATTCCTTCTGGTTTTCCGGCGGGGTGGTGGGCGCAGAGGGCGGGGCCCATTCGGTGGCATTCTACTGTACTAGGCATGGTGGCAAACTGGCACTTCATTTCTTCGACCCGAACTTCGGTGAGTTCCTCTGCAACGAAGACGAGTTCACCGGATTTTGGAATGCGCTTACAGGCAAGTATGGTCCCATCACAAATCATTGGATGCGCGTTTGCACCACAACAAAGCCCATGGTCCTAGCCGGCCGTTAGATCGCGTGGGCAGCAGGTGGCGCTTGGGCCTGGAATTATAACGTTTTGCCCTACTAGCACTTGTTGAACGGCGTGCCACGCCACTGCCATTGCCTGGCCCTTTCGGCTTTCAATTTCTCAGGCCGAAATGCTTCACCCTGATCCCCGTCGCCCCGACAGCTACCCCACCCGCCGGAGGAACAGCGTCGCGCCGGGGAACGGGCCCGCCTCGTCGAGCCACGGCCGCACCCGCTCCTGGAACGCGTCCCCGGCGACCGTCCTGTGGGCATCGCCCTCCAGCCCGATCGCCCGGGCGCAGTCGGCGAAGGCGGTGTTGTGTCCTTGCGGCAGCCCGACGGCGGCGTGCACCATCTCGTGCGCCAGGATGTCGGCAGCCCGCAGCGGGTCGCTAATGTGCCGGGAGATCACCAGCTCATGGGCGAGGCGCGCCTGGCTCAAATTCTCGCCGCCGCAGGTGATCAGGTAATGCGGCACGCGGTAGCCGTTCTCGAGAAACAGCGTCTCGAGTTTCCTGCCGACGCAGGTCAGCCATTGTTCGCGAAGCATCGAAAAATCCCTTAACGAATGAACGACGGTGTAATCGCTCGGCTCCGGTACGCCGGGCGGCGACGGTCGGATCGTCGCCGATCAGCGTTAACAATGGTTTAAGGCCCACTCGCCGTGTCGACAGCCGGATCGCCGCGTTCGACAAGGCGCCAGTCGACGACGACGCGGGTGTGGTGAAACTCACAGCAAAGCCGCGCATCAAGGGCGAAAGTGACACAAGGACATTTGGCGCGATCCGGAGCCGCGCCGTACCGCCGGGGATCAGCGGAGGGACTTGACGTGAATGACGGGGGCAGACCAGTCGAGCAGCTGCACCTTTCGCATCGGAGACTGAGGGCGGTTTTGGCTGCGGATCCGACGGTTCGTTCGCCACTGGTTCGAACCCGGTTTCCGAGCCGCCTGGATCGGAAGACTCCCGACGCAGGCGACCTCGTGGTCGAACCGGCCGACCGTCCGAGACCGCGGTGTCACCTGGATCCACTTGGGGCAAAGCAGGAGTTGCAACATGATCAAGCAGGTCGTCTTACATGATACGCGCCTTTCGGGCATCGCCCCGGCAGCCGATATGAACATAAGCGTGGATGGGACCGATCCGTTGACGGAGACCTTTTTGCGGATCCGGTGGTACGCGCTGACGCAGGGCAGGCCGGTTGACCTGGAAATCCTGTGCCACGGATACGCGGCCCACAATGATCAAGTCCGCAGCGAATCACGCGCAGATTCACCGGGCGGCACCGGTTTGCAGCTTTGTCGCGAAGGTTTGCACGACACGACCGTTGTGACGACAAGCAAACTTCGGGGCGTCGTGAACACCCTTGTCGCCTATGTCTGCAGCGCCGGCGAGGCCTATCCCTCTTTTGTCGGAACCAACAAGGACGGGCAGCGTCTGTTTCGAGCAATGGCAATATACACCGACGCGACCATATACGCGGTCGATGCCACGAGGTGGTACTGGCATCTCCCGCCGGTCATACCCAACGCGTGCGCGACCGTGATGGAATTCCGGGCATTCAAGGGATATCTGTGGCGGTTCAGGCCCGATGGCTCGACAACGATCGTCGAAAGCAACGCGCTCAGCGCAGCGTGAATTGGAGCTGGCCTGGCGTCTGAACGACTTCATGGCTGCTCGGGTCGACCCCCGAAGTGTTTGGCGGCCGATCGGTCTGGCACTGTCGATTCGGCGTGACTGCTCTGCCGGTCCGACCTGAATCGCCGGGCGCTTGGACGGCAGGTGCGGTATACTTCGCTTTTGGCGGCGACGTGTGGGACAAGGACGATGAGCGACGATCCGGGCAATGCGCCGGCCGCGCCCTTCGACGGAACCGACATGCGCATGGATCTTCCCGATGCGCTGACCTTGGCCGTCCACCTGCACAAGGAAAGCCATTTCGTGGAAGCGGAAGGGCTCTACCGAACCATCCTGAAGGCCGCTCCCGACCAGCCGGACGCGCTGCATTTCCTCGGCGTGCTCAATCACCAGCTTGGCCGCAGTGACGAAGGGATCTTGCTGATCGAACGCGCCGTGGCGGCGCTGCCCAATGATGCCGGCATGCGCAACAATCTCGGCAATGTGCTGTCGGAATGCGGCCGGCTTGAGGCGGCCGAGGCGGCTTACCGGGAGGCGATCGCACTGCAGCCGGATCACGTCGACAGCCATAACAATCTCGGCATCACGCTGAAGGAACAAGGCCGATTCGAGGAGGCAATGACCACCTACCGGCACGCGCTCGACCTTGTCCCCGATAAGGTGGAGACGCTGCACAACCTCGCCGTCGTCTTGCGCAAACTGGGCCGCAACGACGAGGCGGTGGCGACCTACCTGAAGGCCATCGAGTTGATGCCGTTCCATCGGGAGACCTATCGCAAGCTGACCCGCCACTATTACCTGTGCGGCCAGATCGGGGAGGCGGCGGCGCTCTACCGGCGCTGGCTGGAGCATGCGCCGGACGACCCCATCCCGCGCCACATGCTCGCGGGCACTGGCGATGCGGCCATACCGGAGCGCGCCTCCGACGATTTCGTCCGGCAGACCTTCGATGGATTCTCCGCCAGCTTCGATAAGGTGCTTGAGCGACTGAAGTATCGCGCGCCGGAACTGGTGGCAGGGGCGCTGGCCGAGATACTGGGGGAGGCGGACGGAAGTCGCGACGTGCTCGACGCCGGATGCGGCACCGGATTGTGCGGCCCGCTGCTCGCGCCCTATGCGCGGCGCCTCGTCGGTGTCGACCTGTCACCGGCGATGATCGCCAAGGCGACCGGACGCGACGTCTATGACGAGCTGATCGCGGTTGAGCTGACGGAATTCCTTGGCTGCCAGCCGGCCGGCTTCGACATCATCGTCTCGGCTGACACGCTGTGCTATTTCGGGGTGCTTGGGCCTATCGCGGAGGCGGCCGCCGGCGCGCTACGCAGCGACGGGGTCCTCGTTTTCACGCTGGAGAAGTTCGAAGCCGATGCCGGAGTCCCCGCGAACGGGTTCTTCCTGCATCCGCATGGCCGTTACAGCCACACCGAACCCTATGTCCGCAAGACCCTCGCCGAAGCCGGGCTGACGCCCTTGTCGATCGGCGAGGCCGTCCTGCGCAACGAGAGCGGCAGGCCGGTCGCCGGGCTGGTGGTCGTCGCGCGCAGGAACGCCGCCAACAGGTAGACCGCGTCAGCGCCACGGACCGGACAACGCGGCCGGTGGATCGGCAATCGATTGCATCCGCGTGAAGCGGATCGCGTTTCGGTTGCGGTGGCTCAGCACCGGCATGAGGCCGCGCGCCATCATTGCATCCGCGGTGCGGTGGCTCAGTAGCGCCTCCGCGCAGGGCATGAGCCGGGGTTCGCCGTTTTCGGACAGGGTGACGGCGGGCAGGTCGTCGAGGTCGAGCGGATCGCCGGGCGCCATGTTCCAGCCGGTCTCGAGGAATGACCGGCCCATAAGCAATGCGCAAGCGAGGGCCGGACTGCCCCACAGACATGATTCGTGATCGTCTGCGGACAGCACCTCCTCGAACGCGAAGGCCTCGACGGGGTCGCTGCGGCTGCCGTACGGACGACGCAGCAGGACACGTGGCAGGGCAAGGCCGAGCCATGGCGCGACCGATGCCCTCCGCAAGGCCTGCCACCGTTCCTCCGTCTCCGCGTCGGGCGCTGCCCAGTCCAACGGGTCAGGCTGCGCGGCGATGCTCACGGCGCCGAGCAGGGACGGTTTGCCCTCGGCGACGAACGGACCGCCGGCATGCGCGCCGATGGCACCCAGTGCGGCGAGCAGGCGCAGATCCGATTCGGCGATGCCGAAGCGGTCAAGCCCGACCAGCAAAGACCAGGCCGAGCCGCCCGGCGTATCGGCGTCGCCGCCGACCAGTTTGCGGTAGATCGCGGTGGTCTCGATGCCGTCGTCGGCGTGCTCAAGGTCTGCGGTCAGTTCGTCGCGGCCGGCGTCCAGCATATGGATCTGCAGGTCGGCCCCGGTCTCAAGGCTGCTGACCAGCCACCAAAGACCCCGCCAGGCCGATTCCAGTTCCTGAAAAGCGGGATCGTGCAGCACGCTGCGCATGCGCTCTGCGATGGCGCTGTCGACCGCTGCGACGAGCAGACGTTGGCGGTCCGGATCGGCGCCGCGCTCGATCTCCGGTTCGACAAGCCGTTCGATCAAACGCGTCGCGTGGTCCGCGCCGCGGGAGGTTGGCTTGCTATCCGCGGTTACGGGACGACCGCCGAGCAGCCGCTCGATCATCGCACCGGTGTCTTCGGCAGGGATCTTCTGGTCGCCGTGCTCGACCGTACCGGGTTCGCCAGCGTGCGCGGTGACGCTCGTCAGTTCTGCCGCCGCCGCCTCGAAGCGACTGGAGTCTTGCAGGTCCTCGCGCAGCCGCCGCAGGTCGGCGAAGAGCTCGAGCTTCGCGAAAATCGTGTCGGGATGGAAATCATCCATTTCGGTGAAGACGAGCTCCGCCCCCTCTCCGCCCGGGGCATCCGTGGTGATCGCAATGCTGGGCGCGAGCCGCGCGAGGGTCTGTTCGAAATTGTCGATATCGACCGCCACCACCGGACGGTCGGCAAGGGAGGGCGCCGCCCGCCGTGCTTCCGGACCTCTGAAATCGCCCACGATCAGGATGCGGAATGCTTCGCCTTCCGCTTTCACCGGTCGCGGCCTGTCAGTCGGTTTTGGCACGTGAAACTCGAACTCGAGCCGTCCATTCATGTCCCGGTCCTCCTCGCGCCTGCCCTTGCCAATCCTAGCACGGGAACGGCGGATACGGTGCGCCAAACCGCGCCGATGGGCCGGAAAACTCGCTTATTTGCCTATGCATGCTTCGCTTATTGCGATAAAATCGCAGCAAAACAGGGAGCAGGGGAACGCGCGATGGCGACGGTGGAGGCCACGCAGGCGGACCGGCTGTTCGAGGTCTCAAGTCCACTCGGTAAGGACGTGTTGCTGTTCCGTGCCATGAGCGCGAGCGAGCGACTCAGCCATCCCTTCGAATTCGACCTCGAGCTGCTGAGCAAGGATCACGATATCGAGCTGGACGACGTGGTCGGGCAGCTCATGACCGTGCGGCTCGATCTTCCAGCGGAACGCAAGACCCGGTATTTCAACGGGTATGTCAGCCAGTTTTCGTACGAGGGCGGGCTGCGGGAATTCTCACGCTATCGGGCCACCCTGCGGCCCTGGCTGTGGCTGCTGACGCGCCGCGCCGACTGCCGCATCTTCCAGGGAAAGACCGTACCCGAGATCATCGAGCAGGTGTTCCAGGACGACGGGTTCTCCGATTTCGAGAAGCGCCTGAGCGGCAGTTACCGGACCTGGGAATACTGCGTGCAGTACCGCGAGACGGATTTCAACTTCGTCAGCCGGCTGATGGAGCAGGAAGGTATCTACTACTACTTCAAGCACGAGGACGGAAAACACACCCTCGTCCTGTCCGATTCGGTCAGTGCCCACGACCCGATCCCGGGGTTCGAGACCGTTCCTTACTACCCGCCGATCGAGGGCAGCCATCGGGAGCGCGATCACCTGTCGGCATGGTCGGTTGCCAAGCAGGTGCAACCCGGAAAATACAGCCTCCGCGATTTCGACTTCGAAAAGCCGAGCGCCGATCTGGAGACGCGCAACAACAATCCGCTGGACCACGCACAGAAGGAATTCGAGGTCTACGATTATCCGGGCGAGTACGTCGAGACCGGTGACGGAGAGACCTATGCGCGCATCCGCCTGGAGGAACTGCAAAGCCAGCACGAACGCGGGTACGGCAGCGGCAACGCGGCGGGCCTGTTTGCGGGCGGGCTGTTCAAGCTGGACGGCTTTCCCCGCGACGACCAGAACCGCGAATACCTGGTGGTTTCGTCGACCAGCGAGCTGAGCTCCGAGGCCTATATGGCGGGCATGGGCAGCGGCGAGTCGGACAGCCAGTGCAGCATCGTCGCGCTCGACAGCAAGACGCCGTACCGCGCGCCCCGGATAACCCCGAAGCCGATCGTCCAGGGCCCGCAGACGGCGATCGTCGTCGGCCCGTCGGGCGAGGAGATCTATACCGACGAGTACGGCCGCGTGAAGGTCCAGTTCCACTGGGATCGCAAGGGCAAGGACGACGAGAACTCGTCGTGCTGGATTCGCGTGTCGTATCCATGGGCCGGCAAGAACTGGGGCGCCGTCCACATCCCGCGCATCGGCCAGGAAGTGATCGTCGACTTCCTCGAAGGCGATCCGGACCGGCCGATCATCACGGGGCGCGTGTACAATGCCGAGAGCACGGTGCCCTACGCCCTGCCGGACAACATGACCCAGTCCGGCATCAAGTCGCGCAGCACCAAGAAGGGCACCGGCGACAACTTCAACGAGATCCGCTTCGAGGACAAGAAGGGCGAGGAGGAGATCTACATCCACGCCGAGAAGGACATGAACCGCGTTGTCGAGAACAACGACACGCTCAAGGTCGGGTTCGACAAGAAGGATCCCGGCGATCAGGGCGTCGAGATCAACAACGACCAGA
>JABAOD010001895.1_pt3 | contig 23994 bp, 26 predicted proteins | sample 7062151 | NCBI WGS metagenome assembly JABAOD01 (sample SAMN14538626, study PRJNA623070) | marine sediment metagenome | biome: marine biome [ENVO:00000428]; feature: marine pelagic biome [ENVO:01000023]; material: deep marine sediment [ENVO:00002113] | place: India: Gulf of Khambhat ... | reverse complement strand
GAGAGCGAGCTCTTCGGCCACGAGAAAGGGGCCTTTACCGGAGCCGTCGCCACCCGGCGCGGGAAATTCGAGCTGGCCGACAGCGGAACCATCTTTCTCGACGAGATTGGAGAGATGGATCCAGCGCTGCAGACCAAGATTCTTCGAGTCTTTGAGGAGCGGCGCTTCGAGCGGTTGGGAGGAGAAGTCCCTATCACCGCGGACGTCCGGATCCTTGCCGCCACCAATCGCGATCTTCCGACCCTGGTGACGCGAGGGATCTTTCGGGAAGATCTCTTCTACCGGCTGAATGTGGTGACCATTGCGCTCCCGCCCCTGAGGGAGCGTCAGGATGATATCCCGCTCTTGGTGGACCATTTCCTTCGCCTCTATGCGGGAGCAGACCACAAAGAGGTTGCGCCAGAAGCGCTCAACTGCCTTCTCCGGTACCATTGGCCGGGCAATGTTCGGGAACTGGAGAATGTGATCAAGCGAGCCTGCCTTCTGGCCCGGACGCGTCTCATCCTTCCGGAGCATTTCTCTGAAGCCCTGCAGGCGGCGGCCAGCGTACCCCATGCTGAAGATTCCGCTAGCGTCCCGGGAGGACTCGGACGGGAGGTCCGCGTAGAGCTCAAACGCGTAGGTGGAGAGAAAGACGGACAGCTGTACGAGCATCTCCTCTCCCTGGTAGAGCGCCCCCTGCTACAAGCCGTGTTGGATCGGGCAGGGGGGAATCAACTCAAGGCGGCCCAGCTTCTCGGCATCAACCGGAACACCCTGCGAAAACGGATGCGGCAGCTTGGGATCTCAGGAAAGAGGGAATCCCCGGAGGGTAGCGACCCTTCCTGATCGCCCCAGTCGAAATCTGTAAAACCTTACGGACCTCTGTATGAAACAAAAAAGAGAACCCGCCCCCTTCAGTCCTTCTGGTCTCCGGGAGAGGCCTACTTATGATGGGGGGTATCCCCCTGTCCTTTTTACAGCAGGGCCCGGAGTCGATCGGGAGACTTGAGGGTCAGGCGTCGGCCGTGCACCTCCAAGAGCCCTTCCCGCTGAAATTGGCTCAGAAGGCGCATGGCCGTCTCCGGGCTCAGACCGACCAACGCAGCAAGCTCCCCCCGACGTAGAGACAGATTGAGCATCGTTCCCTTTGATCCCGGCTGCCCGTAACGATCTGCGAGGTCCAAGAGCTGGGCCGCCATTCGCGTTCGTGCGTCGCTCAGGGCCACGTGGGTGAAGCGGACTTGGGTATCTATCAATACCTGGCACACGTGACGGAGGATTGGGAGGAGGACTCGATCCCGCTTTTGGAGCAGTTCGAGAAAGGCCTCGCGCCTTACGAAGGCACTTTGACAGGTGTCGAGCGCTTCAGCGGTATTCGTGTAGGGTGCCCCGTCCAAGAGGGCTTCTTCCCCGCAGATCTCTCCGGGACCCACAATTCGCAGGATCTGCTGCCGCCCATTATTGGCCCCCCGGGAGAGTTTTACTCGACCCGAGCAGAGGATGTGGATGCCTAGGGCCGGCATCCCCTCGTGATACAGGATTTGTCGGGGCTGGTAAGTCCGGGTGTGGCGGATCCCTTTCGTGGCCTCGATCTCCTCGGGAGTGAGCTGGCTAATGAGGAGACACTTCTGTCTGGCTCCGCATTCAACACAGCCGTTCTCTTCCACTGTCACCTCCTTGGACCGCCGTTCCCCCTAAGCCTGAGTGGATGTGGGGGTCACTGCTGGTCTCCCGGGGATTTGCCCCCGTCCGGTTGGTAGACGCAGAGGGGTTCCTCCGCTAGATAGTCTCCGCTCGTTGCATAGGCTCGTGCCCGAGAACCTCCACAGATCCACCGAAACTCACACTGCCCGCATTTTCCCTTCAACCGGTCCATATCCCGGAGTTCGGCCAGCCAGGGAGAGTTTCGGTAGATTTCTGACAGGGGTTTCTCCCGCACGTTCCCGAGGAGGGGATAGGGGAGAAAGCCCGCGGGGTAGACCTCCCCCTTGTGGGAGACGAAGATCACCCCATTTCCGTCTCTGACCCCGAAGCCCATTGTCTTTCCCAGTCTCTCGATATCATCGAGGGCCATGCCCTCCTCGAGCTTTCGTTGAATCCAGTGCCTTCGAAAATGTGGAGCCTCCACCGTACTTACATGGAAGGGTGCATCCCCGGAGATTGAGTAGATCCAGGTGAAAAGATGCTCCACGTCGTCCGCCGAAGGGAGTCCCAGCGTGGCTCCCCGACCCACCGGGACCAGAAGGAAGAGGCTCCATCGGCGGACGGGAGGGGAGGCTTCTTCCTGCAACAGGCGGTAGAGGGCGGGTAGATGGGGAAGGGTTTCACGAGTGACGGTGGTGTTCACCTGCACGGGGATGTTGGATTCCCGAGCCCACTGGAGGGCGTTCAAGGAGTGTTCGAACGTTCCGGGGACTCCCCGAAAGGTGTCGTGGACCTCTTGGTTAGGTCCATCCAGGCTGACCCCCATGGCGACCACCCCCAGCCTCCGGAATTGGTGGACGGCGTCCCGAGTCAGGGTAGGGGTCGTGCTCGGGGTGATTCCGAGGGGTAAACGGATTTCCCGGGCGTACGCGATGAGCTCGAAGAGATCAGGCCGCTTCATGGGATCCCCGCCCGTGAAGATCATCATGCTCCCCATGGTCTTGACATCTCGCATCAGGCCTTTCGCTTCATCGGTGGTGAGCTCCAGGGGGTCTCGGTGGGGAATGGCCTCGGCCCGACAATGCTGACAGGCAAGATCACACGCAGTAGTCATCTCCCAGTAGACGTTGCGCGGGGCATCCAGATAGAGGTCTCGGGGATAGGTGAATCTCTCTTTGAACCCATCCTGGATCACGCGGATCTCCTGAGCGATGATCGTGCTTCCGGCTGCATGGGCGTTCTCTACCGTCGAAGCCGTCTATACTGCCGACAGAGGATATGCTTCACAGTCGTACACCGGTTCCAGTATTCCCAGAAACCAGGGACCTTGGTGAATCCAGAAGCGAGGTCCCGACAGTATCCCGGGATAACCCATTCCTGCGCGTCAGCCTGCCGCCAGAAATAGGGGCAATCTCTTTCGGGGAGTCCTCTTCGCATCGGATCGGCCATGATTGAGCCTTCCTATCACTTGCTTGCCAAATTTCCGATCGTGAGGCCCTCCGGTCCTGAATCACGTCCGAGGGGTACAGCCGCACTCCTCCTCGAGTGGTCACTCAACGCAAAAACCTTTGGCTGTTCTTCAAGAAGGAGCCAGACGAGTATACGGTCGTTCAGAGCAATGGCAGTGCCACAATCTCCGCTGTGGGCCCGCTGAGGTGTTGATTATTTAATCTCTTAATTTTAAAGGACGAAAGACAAGTGTGGGTGGCGGCACATGACAGGATCTGAAATGGGAACTGGGACAACCATGTCCCAGAGCAGCGTGTTTTCTGACGCAGAGCATGTCTGGACCATATTTTTTACAGGGAGATATCCCCTGGGGCAACTCTGCCACATTGGGAAACGGCTTGCCCCACTTGGTACGCCAGACATGTCCCTCGGCCGTGGTGACGTCTTTACCTTTTTATTTATCAGAAATTGGGAAGGCGTAGGTCAGGCCAAAAGTGATCCCCCAATTGTCCGATCCATCGCTCAGGCCGGCGAAGCCGCCAACATCGAATTTCAGTTCACCTGGCGTCGTATACGTAAGCCCTAAGAGCGCGGTTGCCTCGTCGTCGGCGTCTGGGATTGCCTTCCCCTGGAATTCGCCGACGAGGGCGATCCCATCGGCGATGCTGACCTCAGCCGCCATCGCCCAGAGAAAGACACCGACGTAATCGGCATCGTCGGGGTGTGGCTCGACTCCACCCCCGAGGTCCAGGATGTACAGGAGGGGTCCGGCCTCTCCCGTGAGGGCCACGAGACCGGTGACACCGACCCGCCGCGTCTCATCCGGCTGAAACTCCTCCCGGGCCGTGGGAAAAGTGAGGCCGAGTTCGGTGGCGAAAGATGGAGCCCCCTCCTCACCCTCCCACCAGAGGTTCTTAAAGGTCAGCTCCGTATCGCTAACGCTGCCGAGGGTCTCATCGGCTTCGTCATCATCCACGAGCTCGAATCCGGTGCCGATATCAATTTCGAACCGGTTTACGATGCCGATGTTGAAGGCGGCACTCGGCAGGGCGTAGCTCGTCTCGTCAGCATCATCCCGGGTATTTCGACTGACGTCGATCCCGAGCTCTATTTCTACCTCTCCAGGGGCCACGACCGCGGCATCGGTGGCGGCGAGGAAGGGCCGGAGGGCATGGGCGTCTTCACCCAGGATCAGGCCCATGATCCCTCCGGCCATGAGGACAATAGACCCCCACCTCATTACACGGCGATCCACATCTTCGCCTCGCATCGCCTAAGCCCTCCTATCGTCTTGGTGGAAGACGAGGAAAGGGGGGCTTTCGACGAGGCCGTGGTTCGCCCCCCAGCGAAATCTTCTGGTCTTGGCGTTCTGGCTCCCGCTTTACCTCCTCGCTCGGGGCAGAGACTTGAGCCTGTGCCGGTCAACGCTATTTTTTCGGCAGTGTCTGGGAATGAGCGAGCACATCGACAGCTTGCTTGATGTCCCAACCCAGAACCACCGCCGAAGGCATAGGAGGATCACTCCCGGGATGTCCCATCCGGACTTTATGCAGGAACTCCTGCGGGTTCTTATTGGCCAACGTGCCGAGGAACTCAGGCTTTTCCTCGCTACCGAAGTTCAACTTCTTCCCGTCAGCTCCGTGACACGCAACGCAAAGACCGGCAAGCGTCTTCCCGCGGCTCGCATCTGCTCCGATCGGCTTCTTCGTCGTGTAGTCGATCACCTTGGTCATGTCGACAAGCCCATCGTTGAGAAAGTTCGCGAGATCGGCGATATCTTGGTCCCGCATGACTTTTGAGAAATCATGTTTTTTATTGGCCGATCCTCGCAGGATTGCCGCCAGTTGCTCGACACCCTTCTTTTGGGCTGCGTCCCACACGCCGGGGAATCCTGTGCGATGAGAGCCTGACCCGTAGGCACCATCCTTGCCTTGATAGTCCCAGCCATGGCATTCCTTGCAGCGCCACGTAGTATCTCCCTTCCGTGTGTTGGTAGTCTGGAGGGACCACAGGGGATGGTCACCCTTGGGCGTGGTAGCCCCCGGAACAACTTTCCACCACTTGTCGTATAACAATCCTCCACGGGCGACACTCTTGGCGTCAGACCCCGCAGCGGCAGCAAGTGAAATCAGCCCGCTCCCATAGTCCGGTTGGAAACTTAGAGTGAGCCACGCTGCCAGAAAAACCAAAGCACTCGCGAACATAACCTTTTTCATGTCTTTTCCTCCTTCTCTCTCAGTTCCCTTCGTTCTCTGTCAGATACTCTAAGATATGCCCGCACGGGGGACTTCGTTGTAAAAAGCGCGCGAGCGACCTTCAGGCTAAGGAATCTTTGCTCCTGAGGCGATCTTGGATCTCTTTGGCCAGCGCTGCCTGCAGCGTTTGGAATCGTCCACCAATGATACGGGCGGTGTTTTTCATGACAATGTAGCCCAGGCGAATATTTGTCTCACACAAGTGTTGAATATCAGCTTGGCTTATCTGCAACACCTCAGAATCTTCTTTCGCGTACGCCGACAACGTGTATTTGTGGGGATGGGTCACCGCCGACCAACCAAACACTGCCCTTGGGACCTTTATTTCGAAGGGGATTTCTACCGTGGCACTGTAGTACGAGACTCTGGACCGAAGCTCAATCTCTCCCGCGCATACTAGAAACAGGGATGTGGCCTGTTCGCCCTCCTTGAAGATTTGTTCTCCCTTCTGGAACTTCTTGGTTTTGCACAGCTTTTTGATGGCCGCCAGGTCTTCCGGTCCCAGACCTTCAAAGATGCTGAATCTCACAAGTTGTTCTGTCACGGCTACTTCCTCCTATCCCGCACCGCTGTCTGGATTTCACTGAATAAGCGGAGCCAAACCGCTGCCCGTGCCGCCGTGTGGGCAGCAGCCGCGCCAGTCCGGGAGCCCGCGAGTGAAACTTCTTTGCGGGCAGGATGACACCCGAGAAGGTGTCGCGCTTTCTGGTCCGCGAACCCACTGTACCGGAAATGGGCTACGAAGTAAACCTACCCGAGCTCTACCGCTGCATCTCCTGTGGTGTCTCCTCCTCCCGAGGATCTCGTCGGCGGCCGCCAAGGCTGTCACGTTGTTGGGCTGCACCTGTTCCCGCGTGAGTCTGTCGTACCGTCGATCCTAGGTGCATCGGTATCCTTGATCTTCTTGGTTTCCAACCCGATCTGCGCTGACTAGGCTGTTCCGGGAGTAACCAGGGCGAATGGCATCAGTCGAACGAGCGCCCCCAGTAACCGTTTGATGGTCTAGGCACTTTTCCTTTATGCGTTGGGTGTCTCCTTACTTGCGCTTGCCCTTGAGCCCGTCCAGCTCAACCGATCCTCCCCCCATGTACAGCAGATAGGCAATCAGGTCGGCCATCTCCCCTCCCTTGAAGACCGGCCAGGCCATGTCCTGCTCCAGCATCATTTCTTCCATACTGGCCGCGTGATTCCACATCGCCGTGATGACGTCCAGGGGGGTACCAAGGCCCGCCGCCGTCGCGAGATTCGGCCCCACAGTTTCGCGAACGCCCCCGAAGGAGTGACAGGAGACACACTGTTTCTCCACGATCACAACCCGCCCCCTTTGGGGGTCCGCCGCCGGGTCGATGAACTGGAAGAAGTAAAGGTAGTTAATAAGATCCGACATCTGTTTCGTGCTGAGAGAGGGCTCCTTGATCCCCATCTCAACCATTTTCTCCCACATCTTGGGGCCGTGGTTCCACATGGTTCCGGCGATGCGCATGAGGCTTCCCGTGAGCGTGGTGCCGAGGTCTGGACCCACCTTGGCGCCGTGGCCTCGGATCGCGTGGCACTCGACGCACCGCTTCTCCCGGTACAGCTTCTCGCCCCGCTCAGGACTTCCCGGCGGGGCGTACACTCGCTCGAGGCCGCCAGCGACATCCCGGATATAGGCGAGGAGGTCTGGGATGTCATTCCCCTCAAAGGTGGGGCGCGACACGCCCATCTCCCGCATCGTCTCCGCCATCGCCTTCCCCTTCTTCCACAGGTCAGTCGTCAAAAAGAGGGGAGAAGCGTACCGGCCGTACTTGTCAAGCGCGGGGCCGATACTCCCGCCTCTCCCTCCCAAGGAGTGACAGGCCTCGCAGCCCTTTTGGCGGAAGAGGCGTGCGCCGAATGCCGGGTCTCCCGGAGGATCGAGGGAGTTTAGGTAGTACAGGAATGCGATGAGGCTTGCCATTTCCGAGGGCTCGAATGTGGGCCGGGAAACCCTTTTTTCTCGGAGGACCTGCTCCATTCCGGGGAAGTGGTTCCACATCACCCCGGCGATCTCCAACAGAGGACGGTTCAGGATCCCCCGGCCCAGCTCGGGCCCCGCGACTCCTCCCACTCCGGTGACCGCATGACACTGCAAACACCCTTTCTCGATGAACAGTCGGCTTCCTTCAAGGGGATCACCCGGGAGGAGGGCCGAGAGGGCTCCATGGCCGCCAAAGGATGACGCAGGCACAATGCCAAATCCGACCAGTAAGGCGAGGCCGAACAACAGGGTTTTGACCTTCATGGCTCGCTCCGATCCGTGAGGAGCCCCCAGATGACGTAAAGGACCACGCCGAGGAGCACCAGAAAGACCGGGATCGCCACTAACGAGATGCCGATAGAGGCAGAAGGGACGTCCCTGAGGTACCAGGCGGTGCGGATCAGGTGGATGATCCAGATCACGATCCCTCCGACGAACAGGACAAAACCTCCCGCTATGGCCCACTGCATGATTCTCACGATTCGATCCGGCGCTGCATGCGGGCGATCCATGTCACCCTCCTCCCTTGGCCGGGATGAATTCGGGCTCACCCGCTTCCGGGAGGTAGGTCAGGAGACGCTCCTCCACCTCTTTGATGCCTACCTCCCGCCCCTCCTCTATCTCCCAGATGGAGATGATGGGGAAGAGCTTGGTGAAGAGGAGATAAAAGAGGGCGAACAAGGCAAAGCTGGCCGCCGTTTCTCCCAGCTCTACCCACGTCGGCCAGTAGATGCCCGCGGGGAATGGCAGCCGTGGGTACGACAGGGTGGGAACGACGATGATGAAGCGCTCAAGCCACATCCCCACCAGGACCGACAGGGACGCGGTCAGGACTTTTCCGATGGTTTGCCCGTCGAGCCTCACCAGGCACAGGAGTGGGATGACGAAGTTGGTGAGGATCATCCCCCAGAAGAATGGCCAGAAGGGACCCGTGAACTTGGCCCAGAAGACCTTCATCTCCTCTGGCTCGCCGCCATAGTAACCGGTCAGGTACTCGGTGAATGTGAAGTAGAACCAGAGGAGTGACATCACGAGCAGGAGCTGTCCCAGGTACCTAAAATGAACCGGTCTGAGGTAGCTCTGAAGACCGTACATCTTTCTGAAAATGAGCATGGCCACGATGAGGGCGGCGAAGCCGGAGAAGATGGCCCCGGCCACGAAGTAGGGCGCGAAGATCGTGGCGTGCCAGCCCGGCACGATCGACATCGCGAAGTCCCACNNGAGCGTCATGGAGAAGACGAAAGAGACCACCGTGTGGACCGAGACGGCGATCGGGATCACGAGGACCGCCATGATGGCAATGGCGCGGTTGAGAACCTTATGCTGACGCTCCGTCCCCCGCCATCCCAGGGCCAACACGGTATAAAAAAACTTTCGCTTTCCGAGACGGTCCCTGAGAATGGCGATATCCGGGATCATAGGGATCCACAGGTAGATGAGGCTGGCCGTCAGGTAGGCGCTGATACTGGTAGCGTCCCAGAGGAGGGGAGACTGGTAGCGGCCGTGATGGATGACGTTCATGGCCCGGTCAGGCCGACCCAGGTCCACCAGGATCTGTCCGGCGCCGATGAAGAGGACCATCACGGTGATCACCTCNNTGGCTGATCCCGATGAAAAAGACAAAGTTGGTGACGTAAAAACCCCAGGAAACCGGCTGGTGGAGCCCGGTGACGCCCAGGCCTTCGTTGAGCTGGACCGAGTAGGCAAAGCCTCCCCAGAGGACAATGAGAAACAGGATGGCCACGGCCAAGTAGAAATTACGTCCCGTGTGCTCGATCGGAGCGAGGAGGATGGCATCTCGCATGTCAGTGGTATGTGCCACGAACTTCACCCTTTCAGGTAGATCACCTTGGGCTTTGTCCCGAGCTCTTCCTGGAGCCTCATGGCCCGTGGGCTCCGGGCGAGCTTTGACACCTCGCTGCCAGGATCGGAGAAATCCCCAAAGACGATGGCTCGGGCGGGACACGCCTCAGCACAGGCGGGAACGTATTCCCCCGGCTCGATCCCCCGTTCTTCGGCGCGGGACCGTGCGCGCACCTTCTGGAGACGATGGTGGCAGAAGGTGCATTTCTCCACCACGCCGTTTGAGCGGACGGAGACGTCTGGGTTCTGCGCTGGGCCCTCTTTCTGGTAAGTGTGCCAGTTGAAGTACTTGGCGTTATACGGGCAAGCGGCCATGCAGAAGCGACAGCCGATACAGCGGGCGTAGATCTGGGCGACGATCCCCTCCGGGTTCCGGTAGGTGGCGTAGACGGGACAGACCTTCGTGCAGGGAGGATCGTCGCAGTGGAGACACGGCCTTGGCAGGAACCGGATCTTCCCGTCAGGGTGTTCTTCATCCGCTTCGGTGAGGACCTGCATCCAACTGATGGTCCGCCCTCTGCTGGCCTCCTTGGCTCCAACGGCCGGGATGTTGTTCTCGGCCTTGCAGGCCATGACGCAGGCCTGGCAGCCGGTGCAGCGGTCCAGATCGATCACCATCCCCCAGAGCGCCATGTCACGCCCTCCGTATCCTGACCCTGGTGGTGTTGAAGAGGCCGAAGCCCTTGACAGGGTCCAGCTCGCTCGAGATCAGGTCGTTGGGATTGGGACCATCGCCCCCGAAAAGGGGCATAAGGACGACGCCGGGAAGCGTGCCATCATAGAGCTTGGCCTGAAGCCTGATTCGCCCCTTGGAAGATTCCACCCAGACCCAGTCGCCGTCGTTGATGGCCAGTTTCTCGGCCGTCTCTGGGTGAACCTCGATCCACTTCTTCCAGGATGCTTCGACGTGGACCGCGGGCTGCTCCAGGAGCCACGGCTGGTTCTTTCCGCCCCCGACGGGCCGGGTCACAAGCCGGTAAGTGATCAAGCGGAGGGAGGATACTTCCGGCTCCTGTTCCTGAGCGGAAGGGATCGTAACGGCGGGAAGAAAGAGCAGGTCTCCCCGATCCCACCCCCCGATGGCGCTCACAAAGCGACCTTTTTTCCCCTCGCGCTTCACGGCCTCATCCACCCACCGCTTGAAGCGGCTCGAGTAAAACTCGAACTTCCCAGACGAGGTCGTAAGGAGGGCTTTCCGGCCAACTGGGAGGCCTGTAGGGTCCCACCATACTCCCCGCTTGAGCAAAGCGTTCCAGAACTCGTCGTAGTTCTTGAACTCGGGGATCCAGTATCCCTGGCGCTCCAGGATTTTCCTGAGCGATTCCTCGGCATGGATCGAGACCACGTATCCCCGCCCTGCCTCGTAGAGTCCTCGGGCTCCTTCGTGAAGGAGGGCCTCGAAGGTGTTCCACGAAAGGCTTTCGGCAATGGTGCCGCCCAGAGCCTTCGAGATCTGGAGCAGCACGTCACCCGTGTTGCGGGTTTGGTGGAGGGGGGTCGCAGCCGGCCGGGCCAGGCTGAAGCAGGTGAAGCCAGCCAGATGCGTGACCTGGTCGTCCTGCCACCGCTCCAGATAGGTGTGGTCTGGCAGGATGAGATCGGCCAAAGCGCTGGATTCATCCAGAAATGGAGAGAAGCTAACAACGAAAGGAACCTGGTCCATCGCTCTGGCAAAAGCTTCTTTAGCCGGATGGTTGGCCAGCGGATTGGTGGCGAAGAGGAAGAGAGCGTTGATGGGATACGGATCCCCGCTCAGAATCTTTTCTGGTACAGCCTGGGAAGCATCGGAGACCAGGAAGTATTCCCCCAGCCCCGCCCCATCGATCCTCGGTTTGGCAAGTGCATCCTTTGCGGCCTTGTCTCGCTTAACCGGACGAAGCGGGGCCAGCGGCAGCTCGCCCTGGATCAGGAGGCCGCCGTGGACGCCGATGTTTCCAATGAGGGCATTGAGGCTGTGGATGGCCATCCGGGTGTGAAGATCGTCAGGGCCGTACGCTGGTCCCCGCTCGCCGATAACAAGGGCGGGCTTCATCGTGGCAAGATCCCGGCCGATCTCGAGGATAACATCTGCGGGGACGCCGGTGGTCTGCGAAACGGTGAACAGGCCATACTCACTGAGCACCAGCTTCTTGAACCCCGTGTGGTGCTGACCGGTTCTGTCCACCCAGTCCTCAAAGCCGAACGTGTGTGTGTCCAAGAACTCTTGGTCAATGAGCCGTTCCCGGATCAGCACATTGGCGATCCCTAGGGCGAGGATCCCGTCCGTGCCGGGGATGATTGGGACCCACCGATCTGCCTTGGCCGCAGTCTGGGAGCGTCTGGCATCCACGTGAACGAGCCGGCCCCTCGGACGGTCGCCCGCCCCGCGCAAGCCGGCGAAGGCAAGGGAGGAATGCACCGGACCCATCCAGGATTCCAGAAGACCGGCCCCGAAGGAGAGGATCAGTCGGGTCTCAGCGATGTCATAGCCCAGCGGGCTCGTCACTCCCTGCATCAGGTAGTGGGCGAGGGCAGGTCTCTCTGGCGAGAAGCAGCGGACCCGGATGTAGTTTGGACTCCCGTACGCCTCGGCGAAGCGTTTCCAGAGCGTGTCCCGATAGCCGCGGTACTGTCCCCCCAGGATCGCCACGGTGTGAGACAGGCCCTGATCGCGAAGCGCAGCAAGGCGCGTTGTTACCAACCGTAGAGCCTCCTCCCACTCAATCGGACGCAAGCGCCCCTTCTTTTCATCCCGCACCATCGGCCCCTTCAGGCGGTGGGGGTCGTAGAGGAGCTGGAGTCCCCCAAACGCCTTTGGGCAGAGGGCTCCCCGATTGACGGGATGAAGAGGGTTCCCTGAAATTCCCACCGCTTCCCCGTCCAGCGTCCGGACCAGGAGACCACAACCTCCCGGACACTGCTGACAGATGGAGGGGACGACGACCTCCTCTGGGGTGGCCCAACGTTCAAAGTCCTGGCGTGCCTGGTCGGCCCTGGTCAGTCGGCCTCTCACCAGGGCGGCGGCTCCGGCAGTTCCACCCACAGCCTGTAGGAATCTACGTCGCGTGACTCGCATCGCTTCCCTTACCGATGACAGGCGTTGCAATCAGTCAAGATTGCTCGCTGCGCCGCCGCCTCCGGTTTCACTTCTCCTGCTTCGTTTCCTCTGGACCACTCCCACTTCTCGTGACAGCGGATGCAGTCGTCCATGGTGAGGATCTTGAGGGCGCGCGCGGGGGGGCGGTCAAGGGTCTCCATCGGTCCATGGCAGGTCTGGCACTTCACCTTTGCCACCACCACGTGCGTGCGGTGAGGGAAGAAAACGTGAGAGGGGAGTCGCCAGACGCGCTTCCAGGGGATCTCCTCGCCCTTTTCTTCGAAGGCTTGGAGCCTCTTCAATTCCTGGCTCTCGGGCTCCCCCCCCGAATGGCAGCCAAGGCACAACGTGGTGGGAGGACGGCCTGCGACGACATCCTTCTCCGCTCGTTGGTGGCAGTTCGTGCACGTCAGGCCCACCTCCAGGTGGGTCTTGTGGGGGAACTCGATCGGCTGCCTGACAGCGGGCTCCGCCAACAGACGCCATGCTCCCCACGCGAAGAGGCCCAGGGCGAGCAGACCGACCGCAGCGAGCCACCTCATGGTGTTTCCCCGCGCTCGGCCCCTTGCGTTTGTCCCATAGCAGCCGGCGCCCCGCATCGGCCGTCGGCATGGTGTCCGTGAAGCCTTGATGGCACAGCCACCCTGACTGTGGTGAGAGGGGGTATCCAGCGTTTCTCCGTAGCGCCGCCCCCGTTGGTGTTCGTGGGGAAAAAACCCCGCAGGCCCTTCACCGGTTCTGCCTCAGCGTCTGGAGGTAAGCAACGAGGTCAGCCATCTCGTCTTGGCGGAACTGGGGCCAGGTGACCCCTTTAACCTCGGTTACCCGTTCCATGACCAAGGCGTGGTTCCACAATATTGAGATGACTGCGGCAGGCGAGACAAGGTGCTTCACCCGGGCGAGGTCGCCCGCGACCTTCCCGCCCTTCCCACGGACCGAATGGCACTGCAAACACCCCTTGTCCTTCACCAGCTTCCGTCCCTTGCGGGGTTCGGTCGGTCCGCCGAAGTATTGGACAGAGTAAAGGTAGGCGACAAGGTCCGCCATCTCTTCCGCCCGGAGTTGTGGGATGGAGATTCGCTTGGCCTTCATCGCCTTTATCATCGCCGGGGTCTTGTTCCACATCGCTGTCGCAAACTCAGTAAGGCTCCGGTGAACTCCTCGCTCGCCAAGGTCAGGCCCGAGCCGACCGCCCCGTCTTCCAATGCTGTGGCACACACGGCAGCCCTTCTCCACGAACAGCTCGCGCCCTTCGTCGGCGCGGCCGGGCAGGACATACAGCGGTTCCTCCTCCGGCTCCGGCGAGGCGGATTTGAGGTAGGCGATCAGATCGATGAGCTCCGTTCCCTTAAATGTGGGTCGCTCTATTCCTCTTGCCCGCATGGCCTCGGCCATGGCGGGGCCGTGGTTCCACATCGCCGTCGCGACATAGATCGGCGAGCCATACTGCTTGAGCAAGTCGAGGTTAGGGCCGATCACGCCGCCAGTTCCACCCACCTGGTGGCAGATCACGCACTGCTTCTCGATGAAGATTTCTCTACCGGTCTCGGGATTCCCAGCGGGATCAAAGTAGTTGAGGGTATACAGAAAGGCGATCAGATCGCCGGTCTCCTGCGGACTGATGTGAGGGTGGGAGATCCCGAGCTCACGCATCTTTTCGGCCATGCGGGGAAAGTGGTTCCACATGGCCGCGGCAAGATCGTAGAGCGAGCGGGGACGCGAGATACGGCCGAGATCGGGCCCGACCTTCCCGCCCTTCCCGTTCACGGCGTGACACTCGGTACATCCCTTAGCCCCGAAGACCCGCGACCCGACAACCGGGTTGTGGGTCGGGCTGAGAAGTTGCTGGGCGAATGCCAGTCCCAGGGACCAAAGGAGCAGAAGGACAACAGATATCAAGGAGAAGAAATAAGCTGGAGGAAAAGTGATAACGCCGCCCCGGGCAGCGCCAGAGCGAGGGATCTCGGCCAGATCCGGATGGCCGAGAAATTTCGTTTCGCAACAAGAGGAAGGGGTTCTCCCTCTCGCCAGCGATTCCCAGGCGGGTTGTGTGCGCTGTCGTCTGATCCTCATCCGAGTTCGAATGATCGAGAGCTCCCCTGCTAGCGCAGTGGTTTGAGGAGGAGAAGAGCAAAGAACCTCGCCGTTTGTAATCGTTACATGCGCAGATCCGGTGGCAGACTCGGGGTCCGTGGAAGCAAAGGCGGTGCCACATACTGCCTGGCAGGGCAAAGGAGGGTCGTCGCGACGTAACACATTGTCTTTAAAGGAGTACTTCAATCGGAGACGAGCCGACCAGAGAGCGGTGGAAGACGTCATTGGGGCAAATACGCCCCAGAGCAGGCCCTCATCTGACGGCGGGCAGGTTTGTGCCTTATTTTTTACAGGAAGATACCGTTTGGGGCAACTGTGCCACACCCGACAAGGCCTTGTCCCACCCGATACCCTTTCTTAATGAGTCGAAGGGGTTGTGCCACCTCACGGCGTTCCTGAGAAGCTGTGCAAGCCCTAGACCGAACAGGAGACGGTCGGGGAGGATAAAGGTTGTGGTCTCGCCGCGCGTACTGTCCGGGCAGCACGCTCAGCTCGCGCCGTGGCTGGCGAAAATGATTCATCCGTTAGGATGAAGTGTTGGACGTAACAATCCCGGGTCTGACGGCGGCCATGCACCAAGAGGCTCGATTACGGTTGCCGCCTTTTCAAGGTCTTCAGATATCTTTCGACATCCCGGACCTGCTGCTGCAATAGCGTCGTGCTCCACTCGGGCGCAGAGGTCCCTTTCGCTGATCGCGGACAAGTCCTATTTCTTTGCCAATGTCTGGGCATGGGCCAGCACATCGACACCTTGCTTCATGTCCCAGCCGAGAACCAGCGCCGAAGGCATGGGAGGATCGCTACCCGGATCTTTCACCCAAACCTTGTGTACGAACTCTTGCGGGTCCTTATTGGCGAAGGTGCCGACGTACCTGGGCTTTCGCTCAGAGCCGAAGTTCAGCTTCTTCCCGTCAGATCCGTCGCACGGCACACACAGATGAAAGAGCCTCTTTCCACGGCTCGCATCCCCTCCGATCGGCATGTTGGCCCTGTGGTCGACGTATTTGGTCATGTCTACAAGGCCATGCTTGAGAAACTTCGCACGGTCGGCAATATCTCGATCCCGCATGACTGAGGAAAAATCATGTTTGCGATTGGTCGATCCTCACAGGATGGGCGCCAGTCGCTTGATGCTCTTCTGTTGGGCCGCGTCCCAGACACCGGGAAATCCTGTACGATGTCTTCTCTCTCATTACGGATTAGGCTTTTTGAAGGTCTTGAGATACTCCATGACATCCTGAATCTGCTGCTGCGATAACGTGGTCCTCCACTCGGGCATATNNTGGTCCTCCACTCGGGCATATAGGGGGAGCCGTGAAATCCTTTGGCCCCCCCCATGAAGATGGCTCGGGAGATTTCCTCTTCCCGCCCCTCGATGACAAATTCCTCGGAAGTGAAATCCCTTGGCGTCACACCGACCAAGTTCTTGGCGGCGGGCCCTTGTCCATCCCCTCGGGATCCATGACACGCTTGGCAGAAGGTGTTGTAAATATCCTTGCCCGCCAGGATGCTTACATGTTTGCCCGGCACTGCGAGGGTCCGGATATACGCAATGGCATCGCGAAGCGCCTCTTCCTTCAGCGACTCAATGACAGTTGCCATGGGCATATGCGCAGTGTCGGGACGCCCCTTTCTTTGTGTGAGCGTGGAAACGATCTGCTGATTAGACCTGCCTCCGAGGACTGCGGGGTTGGTAAAATCGGGTAGCGGTGTAGCGATATATTGGGCAGCCGGGCCATCTCCCCGGCCGTAACGACCGTGACATGTCCAGCAAAAGGTCATATATACCTCTTCCCCCTGGGGAACCACCGCTTGGGCCTGTGGCTGAGCGGCAACCCCGCCTGCCATCAAGAGGAGTCCGAGAATCGCCATCCCCGCTCTCATTTCGCTCCCTCACTTCGCCTGCACGTGCCGAATGAAATTGACGATGTCCCAACGCTCCCGGCGTGAAAGGGCGTCCCCCTGACCAGGCATGAGGGCACCCCCATTCCGGATGGTACCATACATGAACCCGTCAGTTCGTTGCCGGAAAATCTCCAGGGTGAGGTCGGGCGGAGGAACAAATTTGGTCGCGACAGGCCCATCCCCCTTCCCATCAGGGCCGTGGCACAGGGCGCAGTAGATCTGAAAGAGCCGCTTTCCGTTTTCGATGGACGCGGCAGTCGGCTGCACAGGATTGCGCAACTTCTCTGATGCTTCGATCCGGTCCATGCGCGGCTCTTTTCCTTGCCTCGGGATTGAGCCAGGCGGGGGGAGCCGCGGGTCCTCCTGAGGTCGGATGGAGGGCTGTTTCTCCATATCGGTGCTCCAGGGCCATCCATGGGCAAGGCTTACCCCGATGAGCACGAGGCCCACTGCCGTCGCCAGGGACCGGAAGAGCTCTCTGACGGCCATCCTCTTCTCACGCCAGAGGACGCGCCGGCTTCCAGGTCTGTCCCTGGAACAGGTGGGACTGGCGTGGATGCTGCCGGCCCTAGGCCCTTGAAGACGTCTCCTCAAGAATCTTCCCTCCTGAGTGGCCCGAGGCCGAGACAATGGGGAACCTCACGCGCGGGACGATGGGGATGTGCTGTACGAAGAACACATAGCTCAACCCGACCGTTCCGAGGAACCCCAGCGTCACCCCGATCTCGAGCCACCCGAACGGAACCCTTTCCGCGTGCCAGAGCGATGGGACCACCAGGACATACCGCTCGAGCCACAATCCTGCCGCAATCAACGTGCCCACCGCGAGCATGATGGATGGGATCTGTTTGGCTCGACGGCTGAGAAAGACGACGGAGGGGATGAAAAAGGTCGCGACCAGGACAGTCCACGACAGCAGCGCCCAAGGTTTCTCCCAGAGGCGGAGCATCACAAAGTGGGTCTCCTCGGGGAGATTGCCGTACCAGATCACGACATACTGGGACCAGAGCATGGCCATGTAGGTGAGGCTGAACCCAAAAAGGAGCTTGCCCAAGTCCAAGAAGTGGGCGGGAGTGATGTCGTGGATGCCAAGATAGCGGCGGGTGAGTGCGGCTCCGATAGTGAGGCCAGCGAGGCCAAGGAGGAAGGTGCTGACGAGGAAGTGGCCGCCGAAGAGCGAGCTGTACCAGAAAGGATCCAGCGCCATAATCAGATCGAACGCCATAAAGCTGTAGATCATCGGATACGCGAGAAGCACCGCTGCAGCGAGGACGTCCAGTCCCCGCTCGCTTCGCTGAATCTCCGCCTGCTCTCCCTGCCATCCCTCGACCAACCATCCGTAGAGCCATTGCCGGGGCCGAAGACCCTGCTCGATGAGCGAACCCATATCGAGGCGGAATGAGTAGTAGACAAAGAGCAGGCTCAACACCGTCATGGATCCGATGCCGAGACCGCCGCGAACGAAGATGAAACGGAAATCAAACCACGCCCCTCGGTCCGGGTTGAGTTCGCGGATCTGGCCAAAGAACAAGTCCAACCCAAAGTACAGCGGCAAAAACAGCACGAGACTCACCGGCAGAAAAGCAGACATTCCCTCGGCCAAGCGACGGATGGGTGGTCCCCATTGTCCGCCAACCACATGGTAGACGGCCGCGAAGACTACCCCACCCTGGGCCAACGCACCCCAAAAGAGGAAATTTACCAAGTACGCCTGCCAGGCGCGCCCTGGGTCGAGCAACAGGCCGGAAAGGAAAGCCCCGACGCCGACGGCCAGCAGGCCCCCCAATGTCCAGGTCAGTCCTGATGGGATCGAGAGGGATTGCGCCCAGCGCTCTTCCCAGCCCTCGTGCATTACGCCTCCTTCACCGGGTGATCCGCCTGCTCTCCAGCGCGGTGCACCTCCTCGGCCCCCGCGCTTTCGAGCAGTCGACTGACCGTGTCGAAATCCTTTGTCTCACAACGGACAAAGAGACCAAATCGGTCCTCCGAGAACCGGGGATCGTAGGCTGGGACAACATGTACGCGCGGCAGGCGGGCATTGAGCAGCATCCCACCGAGCGTCATGAGCCCGCCGAAAAGGATTGTCAGTTCAAAGACGATAATCAGGAAGGGGGGCATCGAGACGATCGGTTTGCCACCGGTCATGATGCCACCGGCGATGATCGGGTAAAGCTTCGAGGTATGGATGGTAAGAAACAACCCCGTGGCGCCTCCCAGCAGACAGCCAATCAGGGTGAAGACGCGCACGGGGCTAGGCGGCTTCTCCAGCGCCTCGTCGATGGCGTGGTGGGGAACCGGAGACAGCGCCTGAAGGTTCCGGTAGCCGGCTTGACGCAGTCGTTCGATGGCCTCAAGCAGGCTGTCCAGGTGGCGAAAACTCCCGACAATCCCTCCGGACGGTCGAGCCATCTTATGTGACCCCCTCCGTAGCTCTCGTGGGAGGTGGCAACTCCTCCTTTACCTCCACAATAGAGACGACGGGCAAAAGCTTCGCAAAGAGCAGAAACCAGAGGAAGAACCAGGCAAAGCTCCCCAGCGTGATGCTGATATCCACCCAGGTGGGAATGTACAGCCCCCATGCATACGGAACGTATTCGTGGGCCAAGCCGGTCACGATGATGACGAAACGCTCCATCCACATGCCGATGTTGATCAGGATGGCGATCCCGAACAGCCACGGGGTGCTGGTCCGGATCCGTTTCACGAAAAACAGGAGGGGAACGAGCGAGTTGAAGAGGATCATGATCCAGAAGGGAATGGCGTACTCGCCAGCGACTTGATAGACGAAGCGCTGCCACTCGGGGACGTTGTTGCTGTACCAGGCGATATAGGACTCGACCACGTAGGCGTAACCCACGATCAGGCCGGTGAGGATGATGAGCTTCGCTAAATTCTCCATGTGCCACTGGGTCAGATAGACATCGAGGCGGAAAATCCGCCGCAGCGGAATCAGCAGGGTCAGAACCATGGCGAGCCCGGAATGGATCGCCCCCGCGACAAAGTACGGAGCAAAGATGGTGCTGTGCCAGCCCGGAACGATGGACTGGGCAAAGTCCCACGAGACGACGCTATGGACTGAGATCACCAGGGGAGTGGCCAACGCTGCCAGAAACACGTAGGCGGCCTTGTAGTGGCGCCACTGTCGGTCGGTCCCTTGCCATCCCTGTGCGAGGAAGGCGTAGAGGCGATGCCGCCACCCGGAGGTTCGGTTGCGGACCACGGCCACATCCGGGACCAGCCCGGTAAAGAAGAAGAGGATGCTGATGATCATATAGGTCATCACTGCAAAGACGTCCCAGACCAGGGGCGAGCGGAAGTTAACCCACAGCCCCCCCAGTTGCGGGTAGGGCAGGAGCCAGTAGAAGAACCAGGGACGGCCCAGGTGAATGATGGGGAAGAGCCCCGCCGTGAAGAGGGCAAAGACCGTGACCGCCTCGGCCGTTCGGTAGACGCTTGCGCGCCACCGGACCCGGAAGAGGAAAAGGATGGCCGAGATGAGGGTACCGGAGTGGGCAATTCCCACCCAGAAAACGAAATTGGTAATGTAAATACCCCACATAACCGGGTGGCTGAGCCCGGAGACGCCCATGCCATGGACGATTTGATACCACCAGGCGAAGGCCCCCCAGGCTAGGACGAGGAGGGTGGCCGCAAGGACCGCGTAGTAACGCGGCCCGGGTGCCTCCATGGCCTGGAGGATATCCCGATCCACTTGGCTGTACGTGAGATGGGACACCTAGCCCTCCACCGGCCCGGCGGTGATCTTCTTCAAGTAGGTGATCGCCGGTTGGGTGTTCACATGTTCCAGAATAAGATACCGCCGGGGGTTTCTTGACAGCCTGGAGGCCTCACTTTCGGAATCATTCAGGTTGCCGAAGACGATGGCCCGGGTCGGACAGGTCTGGGCGCAGGCGGGGGTGATCTCCCCGTCGCGGACTGGTCGCTTCTCCGCCTTTGCCGTGAGTTTCGCGGCTTGAATCCGCTGCACGCAGAAGGTGCACTTCTCCATCACCCCCATGGTCCGGACGGTGACATCCGGGTTGAGCTGGAGGTGAAGCGGCTCGGGCCACTCCGCCGTGAACCAGTTGAACCGGCGGACCTTGTAGGGGCAGTTGTTGGAGCAGTACCGGGTGCCGACACAGCGGTTGTAGACCTGCACGTTGAGGCCCCCCGGGTTGTGGTAGGTCGCGTAGACGGGGCAGACTGGTTCACACGGAGCATAGTCGCAATGCTGACAAAGCATCGGGAGAAAGTGGTGCTCGGGTCGGTGAGGTGCTCCCACATTGACGCGTTCGATCCGGATCCACGACATCTCGCGCCCCTTCGCCACCTCTGCTTTCCCCATGACCGGGATGTTGTTCTCGGCGTAGCAGGCGGTCACGCAGGCGCCGCACCCGATGCACGCATTGAGGTCGATAGCCATACCCCAGCGGTGCTGGGGATGGGGGTGCTCTGGATAGACCTGAAGCAGGTGTGGGTGTGCTTTAGCGTGACGGCCGCTCTGCAAGCTCGCCAGCGAAATTGTCTGAATGATGTCCCGGTCGTGGGGCTGATCGCTTCCCGCGGTGGAGATGAGCGGACGTCGCCGTCCCGTTCGGGCAATGGTCACGCGGGTGGCAATCCAGGGAAGCCCCCCTGAGCTTTCCTCGGGCTCGGGTGAGAGGAGGGGAATCGGGTTGGCCCCCTGCCCATTCGCGGTGCGACCGTACGCGGTGTGTCCCTGGCCGATGGCGACCGCGAGTGTTCCGGGGTGTACACCACCGGAAAGATGGGCTGGCAGCTCCATGTGGCCGAACGACGACTGCACCCGGAGTAGGTCTCCTGTTTTTACCCCGAGTCGGCTGGCATCGGCGGGGTGGATGTCAAGCCAGCTATCCCAGACGATATTGGTTAGGGCGTCGGGAAGCTCCTGGAGCCACGGGCGGTTCGCCATCCGCCCGTCATAAAAAACGGGAGACGGAAAGGGAATGAGCGTCAGCCCTTCAGTCTCCCCGACAAACCTCGGCGGTGTGAATTGGCGTGTGAATATCTCCGGGTTCAGCCGGACAGCCCGAGTAGGGGCGGCTTGGAAAAGGCCACCGCGCTGAAGTGCCTGGGCCCAGAAATTCTCGAAGTCCTCTGCGGGCTTGAACCCTTGGGAGAGTTCCTTCCACTGCTCCCTCAGATACGCATAAAAGTTCTCCCATGGGAAGCGCTGCTCTAGCCCGATCCGTTTCGCTACGGATATGAGGACGTCTCCGAGGGCCCGGGTGTCGTATAGTGGCCGCATGGCGGGCTGCTGGAGACCGCGGATCCCCTCCCACGGTTCGTGATCACCCCAGTTCTCTAAGAAGGTATGATCCGGCAGGATCAAGTGCGCCGCATTCGCCGTTTCGTCGAGAAAGCTGGCGAAACTGACGACCAGGGGAACCTTTTCGAGTGCTTTGCGAAAGCGCTCGCCCTCCGGAAGAGTGAAGACTGGATTCACCCCGGACAAAAGGAGCAGGGAGATCTCCCCTGCCTCCATCGCCTCAAGGAGGTTTCGCATCTCCCGGTATGTCGAGGTTTTCCCGACCGCGGCCGTGGGACCAAAGTGAATCGTCTCGCCCACATTACCGACCACATAATTGAGGAGATTCACCGCCAGACATGTTGCTGTTCCGTTGGAGGTCTTGCCATCGACCAGGGCGAGGCTCGGGCGGACACGAGCGAAGGCGCGGGCCAGGGCGCGGACCTTGTCGGGTGATACTCCGGCCTGCTCTGCCACTGCAGCGGGCGTGTAGGGTAGCACGAGCTTCAGGAACGCCGCCTCTTCGTCGGCGGGTAAGGAGGTCGCGAGCCCCTCTTCGATGATGGCCTGAATCATGCCCAGTGCGAGGAGGCCTTCGGTGCCCGGTCGAATGGCGACCCACTCGTCCGCGTTGGCCCCTGTCAAAGAGAGGCGAGGACCAACGTAGGCGAAACGCCCCATACGCCCCTGCCGGTAACTTCGCATGGAGGCAAAGTGGCGCGCGTACTCTACCGGTGACAGCCATGTCTCCAGGAAGTCGGCCCCGAAGGAAAGGATCAGTTCTGCCTGCTCAAGGTTGTAAAAGGGGACGGCTTCGATCCCAAAGGCGGTCCCATTCGCCTCCCGGAGCGACTCGTAGTTAATCGCCTCGTAGCGGAGACGGCGACCACCACCCAGGGCTTGCAGCCACGTTTCGATCAGGTGATCCAGACTGCCTGTGAGGAGGGACGTCACACAGGCAATCCGATTTCCCTCCCCCTTAAGCTCGGCGAGGCGGCCGGCGAGAAGTCCCTCGCCTTCCTCCCACGAGATCGGCCGCCACATGCCATCCTTCCCCTTCCTCATGGGCTCTCGAACCCTCTCCGGATTAAAGAGACCCTGGAGGCTTGCCTGTCCCCGGGCGCAGAGTCGGCCGCGGTTTACCGGGTGGTCCGGGTTTCCCTCGACCTTGATGGCCCGTCCGTCCATGGTCTTCGCCAACATCCCACAGCCAGCGGGGCATTCCCGGCAAACGGTGGCATACCAGGTGGCCTGGCCCGGAATGATCTCTTCTGGGGGAACGACATACGGGATGAGCGTCTCAGGCGGCTGAGCCGAGCAGCCCACCATGGCGGCCGCGGCGCCCCCAATCCCCAAGACCTTGAAGAAATCTCGGCGATTCACTTCCATCACTACCGTCCGATGTCTGAAGTCCGCCTCTCTGAGCCCTCAACCCTGAACTATTTCTAGCGGTGGCACACCGCGCAGTCGATGCTCGCCTTCTTCCGCCGATGACAGTTCACGCAGAATTTCATGCTGAGGTCCCTGACCTGCCGCATGCGATCCATGGTCTCTACCGGGCCGTGACAGGTCTGACACTTGATTTCAGCCCGGACGTGGGGCCAATGTTCAAAAAAGACAAAGTCAGGCATCCAGGTGACCTTCGGCCAAGGGATCGACTCTTTCCGGTCCCAGTACCCCTTGAGTTTTTTCACTTCGGGTTTGTTGGCCGCGGTGATCTTGTGACACCCCATGCACCGCTCCACCGAGGGGATGCCAGCGGTTGATGACCGTCGGGCATTTACATGGCAGTACAGGCACGGGATTTTGTTCTCCCCGGCATGCACCCGGTGATTATAGGCGACAGGCAGTTCCGAGGTCGCTTGGCGACCGGAAGCCATCGTAAAAAGCCCAAGCGCGACCACGGCCAGAAGTGCTGCCGTAATGCCTGCGATTCTGAGAAATCTCATCGTAACAACAAATTATTTTCCAGATTTCGACAGCGATCGGATGTGCGCCACGACATTCCAAATATCCTGATCCTTCAGCTGGCCACCCCAGGGAGGCATGAGGNNCCCACGCTGGCACCACCCTCTTTGATGACCTTGAACAGATATTCATCTTTCAGAGTGCTCACGTACTTGCCATCCGCAAGATTCTGAGGCTTGGTGGGGAGTGCCGCGGCGGCCGGGCCATCCCCCTTGCCGGTGTTCCCGTGGCACGAGGCGCACAGAACATCGTACGTTTTCTTCCCCGCTTGAGCATCACCCTTCTGACCGGCAAAGCTCGTCGAGACAGCTGCCACAACCAGCAAAAGCATAGCACCCATACTCACTAAGATCTGAAATCCCTTCAAGGCTGCACCTCCATGCGAGAGAATTGTCTTGTGTTTACGCTCCCCAAGCTTCCTCTGTAAGACGAAACGCCCAGTTTGGAAATTCCGAGTACGTTTACTCATGCCTTACCACACCCGAAGGCC
>JABAOD010004336.1_pt4 | contig 24031 bp, 19 predicted proteins | sample 7062151 | NCBI WGS metagenome assembly JABAOD01 (sample SAMN14538626, study PRJNA623070) | marine sediment metagenome | biome: marine biome [ENVO:00000428]; feature: marine pelagic biome [ENVO:01000023]; material: deep marine sediment [ENVO:00002113] | place: India: Gulf of Khambhat ... | reverse complement strand
CATCGTCGTGATCTGGCCTTCCGGGTGCACCTCCGGGCACCCCGAGGGCCGTTTTGTTTTCCAGCCACCCATGGATCGCGACGATGACGGGCCATCAGCGCCAGATAGACCAGGGCATTATCGCCCGCTACACCGATCAGCCCGACCGGCTGCCGCTGGAGCTGCGCCGGCGCATCGAGGCTGAGTGGGACGGCGGTCCGGTGCTGCTCTACGCGCTGGCGGACCTCGACGAGCGGCTTCGGCTTCGCGAGACCTGGCTGGCTTTGGGCCCACGCCACCTTGCCGTGGCGAGCCCCACGGAGAGGCATGGCGCCTGGGAGGTTCGGACGATTCCCCGGTCGCGCATCCGCGCGGTCCGGGAAGTGCCGGGTTTGAGCAGTTTCTCGCTCGTCTTGCTCGGCGAGCCCGACCAGCCAGCCCTGGCGGCGGTTCGCTATACGCATCGTCAGCGCCGCGCGATGGAGAACATCAAGTTCGTGCTCCAGGAGGGTGCGTCCGGCCGGGTGGTGGAGGCAGGCGACGCGGACGAGATGTATGCCGAGAGCGTGGCAGGCCCAATCCGCGAGGCGCAGGCGCTGGTAGCCAGCCAGCAGATGGCGGTGCTGCGTCGGCTGTTGTCGTACCTGTTGCCGTATCGCCGCGAGCTGGTGCTGGGTCTCTCGGCGGCGGCGCTCATCACGCTGGTCAGCCTGGTACCGCCGTTCCTGGCCGGGTATCTCATCGATCGAGTCGTGAGGCCGGTTCAGGACGGAACGCTCTCGGTGGGCGAGGGGAGCGCCATCGCCTGGCTGGCGGTGACGGCGATGGCGGTCGTGTATCTGATCAAGCAGGCGGCCGCGGTGGTGCGGCTCCGCAAGATGTCGATTGTGGGCGAGTGGGTTGCCCGCGATCTGCGTACGGCGTTGTACGAGCAGTTGCAGCGGCTCAGCCTCAGCTTCTACTCGCGCCACAAGACTGGAAGCTTGATCACGCGGATGAGTTCCGACACCGACCGGCTCTGGGAGTTCCTGGCCTTCGGAGTGGTCGACGTTTCGCTGTCGTTGATCATGCTGGCCGGGCTGGGAGCGGTCTTGGTCGCTCTCGACTGGAGGCTGGGCCTGGTGATGACGGTGCCGGTTCCCCTCTTCTGCTGGGCGATCTATGTGCACGGCGAGCGGATCAACCGTCTGTTCCTGCGCTCCTGGCGAAAGTGGTCTCGGGTGAGCGAGGTGCTGTCGGATACGATTCCAGGAATCCGGGTAGTCAAGGCGTTCAATCAGGAGGAACGCGAGAAGCAGAGATTCGGAGCGCGGAACGACGATGTGACGGAGGAGTTCAACCGGATCCACCGGCACTGGACGACGTTCTGGCCTTCGTTGATGCTCGCCGTGCACGCGACCACGGTGCTGGTGTGGGCGTTCGCTCTGCCGCGCCTGCTCGGTGGGGATGTCGCCTCGGTTTCGTTGTCGGCCGGGACGTTCGTGTCGTTCCTGCTTTACACGACGATGTTCATCGCGCCGATGGAGGCGATCGGGCAGATGGCCCGCACGCTGAACCGAGCGACGACATCGGCGCACCGGGTGTTCGAGGTGCTCGACACGGAGCCGGAGGTGGTGGATGTGGCGCAGCCCGTGCGGCTCGAGCCGCTGCGGGGCGCCGTGTCCTTCGAGAACGTGAGCTTCGCTTACGACGGCGTTCGCCAGGTGCTGCGCGGTGTGAGCTTCGACGTGGCGCCGGGCGAGATGATCGGACTCGTGGGTCCGTCGGGTGGGGGCAAAACGACGGTCGTGAACCTGCTCGCGCGCTTCTACGACGCGACCGGCGGTGTGGTGCGGGTCGACGGTGTGGACATTCGCCAGCTCGATACGGGTCACTACCGCCGACAGGTCGGGATGGTGCTTCAGGATCCGTACCTCTTTCATGGAACGGTGCTGGAGAACATCCGCTACGGTCACCCCGAGGCGTCGCTCGAGTCGGTGATCGACGCGGCGCGCGCGGCCAACGCGCACGACTTCATCTGCCGGCTCGCTCACGGCTACGACACGCTGGTGGGCGAGCGAGGGCTCACGCTGTCGGGCGGGGAGCGCCAGCGCATCTCGATCGCCCGGGCGATCCTTCACGACCCGCGAATCCTGATCCTGGATGAGGCGACGAGCAGCGTGGATACCGAGACCGAGCGGAAGATCCAGGAGGCTCTGGAACGGCTGGTGGCGGGTCGGACGACCTTCGCCATCGCGCACCGACTGTCGACGCTGCGTCGCGCGACACGGTTGTTCGTGATGAAGGACGGCCGGCTGGCAGAGGCGGGCACTCACGCCGAGCTGCTGGCAAAGTCCGACGGGATCTACCGCAAGCTGTACCGGCTGCAGCGCGAGCTGCAGTGAGCCGGATGACGGCCTGCTGTCGCTTGGCGAGCGGCGCGGGAGGCCGGCGCCTGAGATTGAAAGGAGGTCATGATGAGCACGATGCTCGAAGCGCAAAGGCTGGCACGCGACGAACCGGCCGATTCTCGGAACAGCGAACTCGTACTGCGTCGCCTGGGCGACGGTCGTCTCTATGCCCGGCGCGAGTCCCTGGCGTGTGTTGTATCAGTGCGCCGCTGCTTTCCCTGGTCGGAGCCGGGCCGTTTCATCTCGCTCCGCGACGAGGATGAAAACGAGTTCGCGCTCGTACGTGATCTGCACGAGCTGGATGCCGATTCCCGGCTGGCGCTGGAAGGTGCGCTCGCCGAGGCCGGTCTCGTGCTGGAGGTCGTTCGCGTCCTGAAGATCGAAGAGGAAGTCGAGATCCGCGATTGGCGGGTCGAGACCCGTCAAGGCCCGCGCTCGTTTCAAACGCGACTGGACGACTGGCCGCGCCAGATTCCGGGCGGCGGAATCCTCATCCGCGACGTGGCGGGAGACCTGTATCAGGTCAGTGACCCCGCCTCTCTGGACAAGTCGAGCCGCGATCTCCTCTGGGTCTTCGTGGACTGACGATGAGCGGGGCGTTGCGCATTGACGCGGGGAGCGTGGCTCGGCGCGGCTCGATAGACTCACGGGCCGCGTCGCCTGCTCCTTCGTTGACGAGAGGAGACTCGAAACGCAATATCCGGAACTTACCGGCCGATTCTCCGCGCGGTCGGACACCAGCCCTGGTTCCCAACCTCCAGGCCGGTTACGCGGGGGAGCGACAGCACCAACGCCCGCGAGTTTTCCCTGAGATCGAGAACGGCATGGGCCCGATGGCGGCGGGCCGGCAAAGTCGGTCTCGATGCCCTCGGTCTACGCCGGCCCGAGCAGTGGCAGGAGAAGATCGTCGATCGCCTGATCCGCCGGAGCGGTCGCCCCTGCAGGGATCTGAGTCGTTCTTTCGTCCGTGATCCGGGTGGCGAGCCTCTGAGCCGTCGTTGCCGCCAGTGATCGGACTCGTCGGTCGTCAAGGGCGCGTCGGCGGCGAGGGCGCCAGGCAGCGTCTACTTGCTTTGCTGTGGCGGGATGCCCCATTATCCGCCGTCCGACCAACAACCGGCATGGACAGCTGCGGGGCAGAACCAACAGCGCATGGCTTCGTCTCCTTCCAATATCACCCGGTTCTTGGCCGAGCTGAAGCGGCGGGGGGTCATTCGGGCCGCCGCCGTTTATGCAACCGCAGCTTGGGTAATCGTCGAGGTCTCAGCGACGGTGCTGCCGGCGTTGCACCTGCCGGACTGGACCGTGACCGCAGTGGTCATCGTCGCGCTCGTCGGCCTGCCGTTGGCTGTCATCCTGTCCTGGGCTTTCGACCTCACGACCGAAGGTCTGCGCCGAACGGAGCCGGTCGAAGCCGGTGCAATTCCCCCCAGACGCGAGCTGTCGCGGGCGCGAGGACTCGTCGCCGTGGCGCTGGTCGCGGTGCTCGCGGCGACCGGCGGGTATCTCGCCGGGCGTCGAATAACCGGCGTCGGACGGACGGCCGATGATCGACTGGGTTTGGCCGTCTTTCCGTTTCGGGCGACCGGCGGCGCGGTGGAGGATCTTTCCGAAGGGGTCGCCGATCTGTTGGCGACCGTACTGGACGGCACGCACGGCATCCGCATCGCTGACCCCTGGTCGCTGTGGCGTAGCCTGCGCCCTGAGAGGGCGTCGCCGGCGCTCAGCCCCGACCCCGAGGAGGCCAACCGTCTGGCTTTGCAGGCGGGCGCTCGCCACTTCCTGTTAGGCTCGGTGGTGAGCGCGGGCGATTCGCTGGGGCTGAACGTTCGGGTGTACGATGTCGGCAACATTGAGCCGCTTTACTCGTTCGCTCACACCGGCGACCCGGCTCGACTGTCCGACGTCGTGCAACGGCTTGCGGTGGAAGTCATCACCAGACTTTGGAGTCGTGGGAACGCGCCCCACGTTCCCGACCTGGATCGGTACGCGACGCGCTCGGCCGATGCGCTAAAGGCTTACCTCGATGCGAAGGCGGCGATGCGGCGGGGTATGGTGGATTCGGCCAGCGCGGCCATCGACCGAGCTATCGCCCTTGACTCAACCTTCGCCCTCGCTCTGGTCGAGGCGACAGCGATCAAGTCCTGGCAGATGTTCATGCGGGGCGAGTTCTATATGGGCTTGATGGAGTTGGCCGAACGCGCGGTGGCGCACAGCGACTCACTCAGCGAGCGCAACCGCCTGCGAGCTGAGGCGGCGCTCGCTTCGATCCGCACCGACGGCGCGACGGCTGGACGAGCGGCACGCCGAATTCTCGAGATCGACAGCACGGACTTCGCCGCCTGGGACAGTCGCGCCTACTACGATATGGTCTACGGGTGGCAGTATGGCGCGGACGAGAGCGACATGCTCGAGGCCGCCGAGCGGGTCGTGCAGCTCGACTCAACCTATGTGCCCGGCCTCTTTCGGCGTGCTTGGCTTGCCGTCGCCATCGAAGATCCCGACGACATGCGCCTTCAGATGAGCCGCTTGCGCTTCGTCGACACGACGAACGTGCTCGTCAGCGGAGCGCTCCTCGGCCTGAAAGCCATCTTGGCGAGCGACAGCGCTTTCCCGGGCGTCGTGGAACGGATCGCGGCGGCGACTCCGCGAGAATCGATCACGACGCTGAGATACTTGCGGAACTTGCAGCCTGACCGGGCGGATCTCTTGCTCGAGCGCCTGCGCCAAACCGCTGAGCCGGGCGGTCCACAGTGGAAGGCGGCTGCGGCGCGCCTCTACCTGGCCGAAGGCCGCATGGTCGCGGTGGATGAGGCGGCGCGGGCCGGCGAGTACCAGGTCGGCGAGTTCTACAAGCACCTCTACCGTTTTCAGACCGCAGCCGCATTATCAGGCGTGGGCGAGCCCGAGGTCGCCGATCGCGCCGTGGATTGGCTCGCCGAGTACGTTACCCCTGACTCGGCCCTCGCGTACTGGGATACTCGGCCGGTTTGGTGGACCGCCTGGCTGGTCGCAGCTTATCACGCCTCTTTTGGCGACACGACGATCACCCGCCGCTGGCATGAGACCATCGAGACATTCCCGGAAGGCGGGACGCCGCTTGATTATCGCGGCGGTCTACAAGCCGACCTGGAAGCACGTCTGGCGGTGCGGCGTGGCGAGCTGGCCCCCGCGCTCGAGAAGGCGAGGCAGGCCTTTCAGCTGTGGTCGATTCACACCGAGAACGACTGGGAGGCGCTGGCCGAGCCTCAGATGCGCTTCCACCTCGCCATGCTCTATCGAGCGAACGATCAGACCGACAGCGCGGCGGCGGTGTTGCGTTCCCTCGTTCCGCCGACGACCTGGATGGGCTTTCTGACCGCACGCGCCTCCTACGAGCTGGGTGAGCTGGCCGAGAACCGTGGCGACCTGGCTGAAGCGGCTCGCCACTATCGGCGTGCCTTCCGATACTGGCAGCACGGCGGTCCCGAGATCGCTCCCTGGCGCGAGCGGGCGGAGGCAGGTCTGCGGCGGACCGTCGCCGCAGAACGGGCGGGCTGACGCTGCTCGAAGTCTCGGCGCGGGCGTCTACTCCTTCCGACCGAAGTTGAAGATCGGAAACACCGGGAACAACCCGCCTTCCTTGATGATGTTAACCAACCCGATCTGCAGGCCCTTCATCGTCTCGGCGTAGTTGACCAGCGAGAGCTGGAAACCTTCCGTGTCCTTGGAGTAGTTTACCAGGCCCAACTGGAAACCGCGAAACACCTCGCTCACGTTCACGGTTCCGTCCTGAAAACCTTCGAACTTGCCGTTCACCACGTTTACCGCGTGGCTTTGCCAGCCCTGAAAGTCCTCGGTGATGCCGACGATGCCGTACTGAAGGCCGCGCGAGATTCCGGTCGAGTGGTTGACGAGGCCGATGTCGAGCCCGGTGACGGCGACGTTGCGGCCATAGAGGATGTTGATCCGCACGCCCGCGATCGTGTCCTCGGGCGGGAAGATCTGTACGGGGGTGACGAGAGAGATCTGGATCGGCCGCTTCTGCGCCAACGACGCTTGGGGCGTCAAGACCAGGGCAGCGAAGGAGCAACTCAGCATCACGAACAATCGAAGTTTCATGCCTGAACTCCTCTTATTCATCGGTGCAGAGCGCGAGAGTCGCGCTGCTTCGGGCGGCGCCTCGAATCACGCGGGCCTGGGCCGGTCAACCGAAGCGAGCCGGCGCTAAGGCGCTTCGGCGCGAGCTCGATCGAATATGACGCGCAGTTCCGCTTCCCAGCGGGCCACCGTCTCGCTGTCGTTCGGATCACTCAGGTAGGCGTCGACCAGTTCGGCTGGAAGCTCGGCGCGGGTGATGGGGTGCGAGTGCACGCGAACGAGCCAGCGGTCTTTGGGCGCCGCGCCGGTACCCGGTGCGATTGGCGAAACGTTCCACTGACCGCCCCAGGATCGGAAGGTTTGCATCAGAATCTCACGAAGCTTCTTGCGTTTATCCTCGTTCATTTCACCGCTCACTGTGGAAGATTCGGTGATCTCTGGGAGAGCCAGGGCCGCGAATCCGGTCCGGGCAGATCTTCGCCGCCGCGCCACTGGCGGACCGGGGGCCCGGCGGTCGTCTCACAGGTGCCGGGGGAACGTTAGCGATCGCGCGCAAACAGGTCAAAGCGGCACGCCGGCGATCGACCCGCACTCCGGGCCCGTCTTCCGGTGCCGGGGCCGACTCCCCATCTTGCCTACGAAATCCCCGGGCACGGTGTGCCCGGTGAACCCGGTTCCAGGACGGGGGTGGTCAGGTGATCGCGCTAACCGTGTACGGTGGGGCCGCCGGCGATTCCGCCTCTGGCGAGATCGGGGGAAACAAGATCCTGGTCGAGCTGGACGATCGCTTCTACTTCCTCGACTTTGGCACCCGCTTTTCAGTCGCTGGCAAGTTCTTCGAAGAATTCCTCAAGCCACGATCGGCCACCGGTCTGCGCGACTTTCTGCGCATGGGGCTGCTGCCGCCGATCGAAGGCATCTATCGGGACGATCTCGCCGCTCATGAGCCGGGTTTGTGGGAGCGTTACCGCGGGCACCCGGACTACCGGCGGCTCGAGCGCCTCGATGGTGTTCTCCTTTCTCACGCCCATGTGGATCACAATGGCGCCCTCGGGTTTCTGCGGCCGGAGATTCCGGTCTATACCGGCCTCATGACCTCGGTCATCGGCAAAGGGATTCAGGACACCCGCCCCACGGGGCCGGACAGCGAATTCTGTTACATCGCGCCCCGCGAGGTTGAGGATCGTGTTCTGCGAGCGGTGAAAGGCGCGCCGCGGGTCGGTCGCCCGCACCTCATCTGCGATGACCCGACCGAGTTTGGCGAGGCGATGGAGCGAATCGGGGCTTTCTGGAGCGACGTGCCGGGACCCCGGACGACGCTCGATGAGGTTCCGTTGGCTTGGGCGGACCCGGCGACCTCCGGCTTTCGCTTTTTCCGCGTCGATCACTCGATCCCGGGGTCCGGCGCATTCGCCCTGCAAACGCCGATCGGCTGGCTGGTGTACAGCGGTGATCTTCGGCGCCACGGGCACTCGAAGTGGCGGACGGAGAAGTTCGCCCGGGAGGTCGCGGAGCTGCGACCGGCCCTGCTGGTGGTCGAGGGTACGTCGCTTCGGCCCGAGCCGGCGCTGGAAGAGCCGGCCGTGCACGAGGCGGCCGACGCGATCGTCGGGCGCGAGGCCGGTCTCGTGATCGCCGACTTCTCGCCGCGGAACATCGAGCGGCTGCGCACCTTTCATGACATCGCCCGCGATCGCGGACGTCGTCTGGTCGTGACTACCCGTGACGCGTATCTGCTCGAGTACATGAACTTGATCGATCCGGCCATTCCGCGCCCCGACTCAGAGCTGCTTGCCGTGCTGAAGGAGCCGGCGGCGTCGCGATTGATTTGGGAGAAGGCGCTGCTGGCGCGCTTCCAGAACAACGTTGTGGAGGCGACAACGATACGAGACGAGCCGGGCGCATACATCCTCTGCCTGTCATTCTTCGACATTGCCAATCTCGTCGACCTCGAACCCGTCGGCGGCACCTACATCTACTCCAGCTCCGAGGCCCACAATGAAGAGCAGGTGATCGACCAGACGCGCCTGGCGAACTGGATCGCTCATTTTGGGTTGAAGGCCGTTGGCGGTCTTCCGGGCGCCGAAGAGGGACCCTATCACGCCTCGGGTCATATCGACGGCCCGGGCATGGAGTGGCTAATCGAAACGATAAAGCCCGAACGCATCGTGCCGGTGCACAGCCAGCAGCTGGGTTGGTTCGAGGCGCGCTGGCCGGAAAAGACTGTGCGGGCGAAGTACGGCAACCGTCTGCAGGTGGGCTGACTCTTGAAGATCGTGAGCTGGAACGTCAACTCGATCCGAGCGCGTGAGACGCGATTGCTTCGCTGGCTGGAACGCGAAGAGCCCGATGTGGTCTGTCTTCAGGAGCTGAGGGCCGCCAGCGACGAGTTCCCGCACGAGGCGATGGACCGAGCGGGCTACCACGCCGTCGTCCACGGGCAGAAGCGTTTGAACGGTGTGGCGATCCTCTGTCGTACGGCGCCGACCGAAATCGAGCGTGGCATGGGACCGGCCGATCGAGATCCGCAAGCCCGATTGGTGAGCGCCACGATCGGTGGCGTTCGGGTGATGAGCGCCTACTTTCCCGCCGGCCGGGTCGTGGGCTCCGAAGACTATGCTTACAAGCTGGACTGGATGAAGCGCCTGCGGCAGCACCTCGACCTCGCGGTCTCGCCGACCGACGACGTGCTCCTGGCTGGCGACTTCAACGTCGCGCCGGAGGATCGCGACGTGGCGAACCCCGAATGGTGGGGCGGAAGCGTGCTGTGTCACGAGAGCGCGCGCGAAGCGCTGAAGCGGATACGCGATTGGGGTTTCGTCGATGTGTTCAGGAAGGTCGACCCCGAGGCCAGGGCGTACAGCTGGTGGGACTACAAGCTGCGCGCCTTTGAAAAGGATGATGGGCTGCGAATCGACCACATCTTCGCCACCGAGTCGCTGGCCGCTCGCGTCATCGGCGTACGCATCGACCGCGAGGAACGGCTGGGTGCGGCCGCCGAGGTACCTTCAGACCACGCGCCCGTGATCGCGGAGTTCAGCGGCTGATCCGCACCGGCAGCCGCTTCGCTCCCCAACGCCCGGGCGGTCCCGCGAATACACCGCTGCAGGCGGTGCCACAACGGGTGCAACACCCCTCGTCGGTGAGGTTCCACTCCATCATGACGTACCAGTCACGAGCGATGAGCGTCTGCCCGCAAACGTGACAGAGCGTGCTGCCACCCTCGAGGTCGTGAACGTTCCCCGTGTACGCGTAACGAACCCCGTTACGCAGCGCGATCTGACGAGCTCGGCTCAGCGTCGCGGCCGGGGTGTGCGGCACATCCATCATCTTGTAATCAGGGTGGAACGCCGTAAAGTGGACGGGAACGTCAGGTCCGAGGTTTTCGACCACCCACTGCGTCAGCTCCTCGATCTCCGTGTCGGAGTCGTTCTGCCCCGGGATCAGCAGCGTCGTGATCTCGAACCAGACGTCGGTCTCGTGCTTCAGATAGACCAGCGTGTCGAGCACCGGCTGCAGGTGCCCCTTCGTAATTCCCCAGTAGAAGTCCTCCGTGAACGCCTTCAGATCGACGTTGGCCGCATCCATGTAACGGTAGAACTCGCGCCGCGGCTCGTCGCAAATGTAGCCCGCAGTCACCGCCACCGACTTGATGTCTCGTTCGTGACAGGCCTGCGCCACGTCGATGGCGTACTCGAGGAAGATCACCGGGTCGTTGTAGGTGAAGGCGACGCTGCGGCAACCCAGTCGAGCCGCCGTCTCCGCCAGCGCCTCCGGTGACGCCGCGTCGGCGAGCGTGTCGATCTCGCGCGACTTGCTGATGTCCCAGTTCTGACAGAACTTGCAGGCCAGATTGCAGCCCGCGGTGCCGAAGGAGAGCACCGGCGTGCCCGGCAGGAAGTGGTTCAGCGGCTTCTTCTCGATCGGGTCGACGCAGAAGCCGCTGGAGCGGCCGTAGGTGGTGAGCACGATCTGATCGTCCTGGCGCATGCGGACGAAGCACATCCCACGCTGCCCCTCCCGCAGCTTGCAGTATCTCGGGCACACATCGCATTGAACACGCCCGTCCTCCAGGGCGTGCCAATACTTCGTGGGAACGACGGACTCCGCGACGTCGTGCATCTTCCTCAGCCCCTCGATTCCGTGCTCGTTCCGGCTGTCAGGACGCTTACCGCCCCGCGGCGCCGGCACCCAATAACAATTAATAGGAAAACAGCGATCGTAGCCAGAAGGACGGCAGGTGAGAGCCCCGGTGCATCCCGCTGCCTGTTCGGCAGTTGGTCGGCGCCGCCCCGACGCCGGGCTTTGGCGGGCGTCCTTGGGCCCGCGACGCCGGCCTCCGCGCTGAAACCTTCCGGCCCCCGTCACGTATGTCCTAGCGAGTCGAGAAGCGGGCTTGCGACTGGGGCCGCGCCTGGGAGGGGGGAATTGGCGGGGGCAGTGGTGGCGCCAGGGCTCTCTTGGACGTTGATGGCGAGCGTTTCGGGGAGCGCGCGGTGCGACTTGTTCATTAACTATCCATGGTAAATAGCAGACATTCAATGGACGTGTCTGCCCTCGGGGGTTTCAAGTCATCCATAAGGTTGGAGCGATGAAAAGACGTACGCTGGTCAAGGTTGCCGTCGTACCTGCGATCCTGGCGCTGGGCTTCGTGGCGATGCAGGGCCTGGGCTCCACGCAGAAGCAGAGTAACCGCCGGGAGACGGCCCCGGAGGCGCGGGCCGTTGAGACCAAGACCTTGAAGTTCGGTGACTTCACGCTGCGGGTGGAAGGCGACGGGGTGGTGGAGTCTGAACGGACGCTGCAGATCATCGCGGAGGCGAGCGGGCGGGTGAAGTTTGCGAAGGCCGACTTGAAAGACGGCACCTTCGTCCGTTCTGGCGAGGTCGTGGTCCGGATCGATTCACGCGATGTTGTAAACGATCTCCACGCGCTGCGCTCCGATTTTCTCAACGCCGTGGCGTCGGTCCTGCCCGAGCTTCGGATCGATGATGCGCGGATCTACAAGCGCTGGTTCGATTACTTCAACAGCCTCGACATCGACGAGCCGGTTCCGGAGCTGCCCGAGATCACCAACGCCCAGGAGAAGATCAAGGTCAGCACCAAGAACATCATCGGTAAGTATTACGAGGTCCGCAACCAGGAGATTCTGCTTTCGAAGCATACTGTACGCGCGCCGTTCGACGGCTACGTGAGCTCGACCGGTGTGATCGAGGGGAGCTTCGTCACCACGGGACAGCAGCTCCTGACGCTGACGGATCCGAAGAACCTGGTGGTCAAGACGCCTCTTCTCATCGAGGAGAGCCAAGTGATCGATTTCGGGACGATGCCACGCGTGACGATCTACGCAGACCGGGCGAGCGAGGTCCGAATGCAGGGACGCATCACGCGCAAGGAAACCAAGGTCGATCGCAATTCACAGACACTCAACGTCTTCGTTACGTTCAAGAATCCGGGACTGCACCCGCGGTTTCTACCCGGCAGCTACGTCCATGTGGAAATCGATGGAAAGACACTCCGCGATGTAGCGCCGATTCCTAGGCACCTCTTCGACAACCAGGGCTACGTCTTCACGATGAGCGACGGTCGACTGGCGCGTGAGCGTCTCGAGGCGGTGGCTTATCAAGGTGATGTGGCCGTCGTGCGTAAGACAGTGCCCGAGAATACGGTGATCGTCACGACGATACTGCAGAAACCGCTGATCGGCATGAGGGTTCGCTCGATCAACATGCCGGAGCTCAACGTCGAGGGTGAGCTGGCGGAGCAGGGCGAGAGCGAGTCTGGACTGGCGGAGCAAGAATTACGAACGGAGTCTGCAAACGCCGGTGGATGAGCTCGTCCTTTTGACGGGACGCGGACGTCGTGGCATGGAGCTGCGACGTCTCGTCACAAGCTTCTAAGTCGACAAATAGGTGCCGCCTCGATGAGTAGAGTCATCCATTACTTCATAAAGCACTCGGTCGTCACGAACTGGCTGATGCTCGCGATTGGCCTCGCGGGCGTATTTGCGCTCTTCAACTTGGAGCGCCGGCTCAGCCCCAAGTTCGAGCTGGAGGAGGTGGAGATCGATGTAGCGTTCCCGGGTGCCTCGGCCATCGAGGTCGAGGAAGGGATCACCATAAAGATCGAGGAGGCGCTGCGCGGGATCGAAGGGATCGAGCAAGTCAGTTCAGTATCCAGCGAGGGCTTCGCGAGCCTCGATGTCGAGATCACGCCCGGCTACGACATGAACAAGGCGCTCCAGAACATCCGGAACGCCGTCAACTCGATCAACTCCTATCCCAGCGGCGCCGAGATCCCGGTCGTCTATCAGGAGACGCAGTGGAACCGCGCCGTGCTGCTGAGCATCTACGGCCCCGATGACCTGTTCACCCTCAAGCGGATCGTCGAGGAATTCCGCGACGATTTGCTGGCGACGGGCGCCGTGTCCGAGGTGCGTTGGTGGGGGTTGCCGCCGCGTGAGATTTCCATCGAGGTGCCGCCGGAGAACCTTCGGCGCTACCGGCTGACGATCGGTGACATCGCGGCTGCCGTGCGCAACTCGAACCTGAACATCTCCTCCGGGTCGGTGCTCACCGACCAGGAGGAGATTCTGATTCGCTCGTACAATCGGAAGTACGAGGCCTCGGAGTTCGAGGGCATCGAGGTGGTGTCCGCGATCGACGGCACACGTATCCGCCTCGCCGACATCGCCACCGTCGAGGAGCAGTGGCCCGACAACATGTTCTACTCCGAGTTCAACGGGCGCCGCTCGGTCATGTTCAACGTCATGTACAACATGAACGAGGACGTGATCGAGATCACGCAGATTACCGAACGGCTGGCGACGGAGTACGAAACGAGGTACGCCGGGTTGGTGAACGTCGATACGTTCATCAAGGACACCGACGAGCTGGAGGAACGCCTGTCGTTGATGACGACGAACGGCCTGATCGGGCTGGCGCTCGTGCTTGTCCTGCTGGGGATCTTCTTCAATCTGCGCATGTCGTTCTGGGTGGCACTGGGGATTCCGTTTTCGCTGTTGGGGCTGTTCTTCGTTCTCTGGCTGCTCGGAATCACGATCAACGAGATGAGCCTGTTCGGCATCATCATGGTGATCGGTATTCTGGTGGACGACGGCATCATCATTGGGGAGAGCATCTATTCGCAGTGGGAACGGTACGGCAAACAGCCGGTACAGGCGGCGATCGACGGGACCCTGGATGTCATCAAGCCGGTGTCGATCTCGGTGGTCACCACGATGGTGGCCTTCGTGCCGTACTTCTTCTTCTACGGCATGCTCGGGAAGTACGTCTGGCAGATCGCCGCGGTGGTGATCATCGCGCTGTTCTTCTCGCTGATCGAGGCGTTCATCATCCTCCCGGCGCATCTCTCCCATTCACGCGCGCTGCAGAAGCGCCCTGACGCTCACCGGTCTCTGGCGAGCCTGCGCAGGGGAATCGACCGGTTTCTGACGGCGGTACTGAACCGGGTATACAGCCCTATGCTGCGCCTCTGCCTGAGGAACCGCTGGGCGGTGACCGCGGCTCTGGTCGCCGTGGTAATGATCATCGCCGGCATGTTTCGGGGGCAGCACGTGCGGGCGCAGTTCTTCCCGCAGATCGAGCCGCCCTACGCGCGGGTGCAGGTCGAGATGCCGGCGGGCACATCAGCCGAGGTGGCCAACGATCTTCGTAAGAGACTGATCGAGAAGTCGCTCGTGTTTGCGGAGGCCTGGGACCACCCCGAGAAGGGTGAGAAGAACCCGATCCAGAACTATACCTCGTGGATGGGCGGCGGCACGCTCAGCATCTTCTTCGTGCTGCCGTCTTCCGCCGAGCGCGAGTACTCGGTGGGCGAATTCTCCGACGCGCTGGCGGAATACATCGGCGAGGTGCCCGAGGCCGAGAACGTGATCGTGGGCGGGTTCTCTTTTGGTGGGACCCCCATATCCGTGCGGTTTCAAAGCAGCGATTACCAGCAGCTTCTCGCGGCAAAGGATCTGCTAAAGGACGAGCTCCGGCAGATCTCCGGTGTCAAAGACATCCGCGACGACACGCCACTGGGAAACAACGAGTTCGTGGTCACGCTCAAGCCGCAAGGTCAGGCGCTCGGCTTCACGGTGAGAGATCTCACGACTCAGCTGCGGCAGGGTTTCTATGGCGAGGAGGTGATGCGGCTGCAGAAGGGGCGGGACGAGGTAAAGGTCTGGGCTAGATTCCCCAAGCAGGACCGTGTTTCCATCGCTCAGATCGAGAACTTCAGGGTTCGATCGCCGGCCGGGGACTATGTGCCGTTCACCGAGGTGGCGAGGTATGACGTTGAGCGAGGTCTGCGGCGCATCCGCCATGACAACGGTATGCGGGCCGTCACGGTCTACGCCGATCTCGACTACAGTCAGAACGAACTGAGCGTCGTGCTCTCAGAGATCAATCGTGAGGTGGTCCCGCGCGTGTTGGCGCAGGTTGATGGCGTGCAGCGCGCCGTGGGAAGTGGCCAGCAGGAAGAAGTTCAGAAGATGGTCGGGTCGATGACGTACACCATGACGCTGGCCCTGGTCGTGATGTTCACGATCCTGCTGTTTCTGCTGAAGTCATACTTGCAGACCCTCTTGGTGATGGGGCTGATTCCGCTGGGAGTGATCGGCGCGGTGATCGGCCATTTCATCATCGGCATCCCCGTCTCGATCCTCTCGTTCCTCGGGATCGTGGCGCTGGCCGGGATCATCATCAACGACTCGGTGGTGCTGGTCGATCGCTACAACAAGCTGATTCGCCGAGGGGTGGAGGTCGGCCAGGCGCTCTATGAGGCGGGCATGACGCGCTTCCGGCCGATCGTGCTGACCACGATCACCACTGCGGGAGGGTTAGCGCCCATCATCCTCATGCGCAGCGAGCAAGGTCAGTTCTTGGTACCGATGGCTGTGTCCGTAGCCTTCGGCCTGTTGTTCGGCACATTACTGACATTGATTCTCCTCCCATCCGCACTCTACGCGATCAGCGATCTGCGGCTGCTGTTCCGCCGCGTCGTGCTGCGGAGACCGAGCTCTCGGCTGGAGGCAGAGCCGGCGTACTCGGGCGATTGACGGCACATCGCAGGCGAAAGGACCGAACCGGGGCGCCCGTCGGGGCCCCGGTTTTCCATCGAAGTTCCAAGCTCAGCTCTTCGTGGTGGGGTGATTGCCGGCGTCCAGGGTCGACTCGGATTCGCTCCGCGCCCGCCGGAAGCTGGAACCTAGCAATAGAATGAAACCCGCGAGGCAGAGCCACGAGAACAGATCGCCGACCGTTCCGTACACGGTGGCCTTCGAGTCCGGGACGAGATGCACGATCATAGCGTCATCCGCGTAGTCGAGGGCGGCGTATGTCCTTCCCATGGCGTCCGTGGCGATCGACCGGCCACCGGAGGTAGGTCGTAGAAGCGCGAAGCCGCTCTCGATCGCTCTGAGAATCGACATGTTGGCGTGAAGCGGCGTGATCGCGCGCCAGTCCGCCGAGGGTCCGACGATCAGCCCGATCCTCCGCCGGCTCGCCTGGCGCAGCAGGGTAGGGAAGTCGAGATCGTGACAGATCACGGCGCCGACGCGGCCGTAAGCCGTCTCCAACACCCGAATGCCACCCTCGCCTTTTTCGACGAACGGCGACTCGGCGCCCACGATCGGATGGGCCTTGTGATAGTCCCAGGCGACTTCGCCACGCGCGCTTACCGCGGTCACCTTGTTTTCTAAAGGAGGCTGAGTGTCCGGGTGCCAAACGCCATAGGCCAGAATCAGATCCACGCCCTCTTCCGCGGCGATCTTCTGGGCGGCCTCCAGCAGTGCGGGCTCCTCGCGCCCGAGGACGCGTGCCGCGGTCTCTGACCAGGCCACCAACCGGGCACCGGCCCGGGCCTCGCGGCGGCTCCGCGCTAAAAGGTCTTGGTTGAGACGCCGGGCGATAACGGTCAGTCGGTCCATATCGTCGGGCGTGAGCGGCTCGCCCCGGCGGACTGGGGCCAGCACGGATTCCAGCTCACCGAGATGATTTGCATTGGGCACGATCGCGGCCACGCGAACGACCTCTGCGTCGCCGGCCGATCTAGCCGCCAGGCGGATCTGTCCAAACGCCAACGCGGCGACCAGGGTGAGCGCATATGCGGCGGCGAGCCGTGGTCGGGCCCGGTCACCCACGCCGGGACGGAGCAACGCCGCCACGATGGCGGAGAACCATGTGATGAGGAACGACACGCCGGCGGTCCCGGCGAGCGAGGCGGTCTGTAGCAGAGCGAGGTGGTCCGTTTGCGTGTAAGCGAGCGAGAACCAGGTGCCGTAGGGAGTGATCCAGCGCTGTAACACGAACTCGATGCCGACCCAGGCGAGTGGAAAGGTCAAGGTGGAAGTGAAAGGCGCCAGCCTCGTGACCATGAGCCGGTGCAGGGCGAACGGCAAGAAGTAGACGATGGCGTACGTCCCGGCGATGAGGTAATAGAGCACGCCGGGCGCGGGGATGAGGCCACGCCAAACGACGAAGTTGACCAGGACGTAGAGGACGAGGACGAGGGGGAGGCCGTACAGAGCGCGAGAGCGCTCGAGGAATACCAGCAAGCCGATCGGGGCGAGCCACGTGGCCAGCGGCATGATCCAGCGGCCGTTGGCTACGATGTGGAGAGCAACGCCGAAGGTCAGCCAGAGAAGGAGATAAAGGACCGTGTCGAAGCCGGCCTTCGCGGCGGCCTGCGATGACAGATTCCGCTGGCTCTCGACCATTATCCCGTTGAAAGTCAGGGCCGTCGCACGTGACGCGAGCGGCGACTAGTGAGCCACGGGAGTCTTGCCGCGTGCGTAGATGCCGGCGCCCACCAGCACGCCGACGGCGCCCAGCAGTGGATTGAGCAGAGCGATCCAGACGGGCTGCTGAGCCTGCTGCATGGCCTCGACCGGCCCGACGTTCTCCGTGCGCGCGGCGGGAGGGGCTTCATCCGACTTCGTGATCGCCGGCACGGCGAAGATAAGCCCGAGCACCAGGACGACGGCGGCCAGAGCTTTGCTGGCGTTTCCACCTTTCGCGATGGCGGCGCAAACCAACCCGCCGATAACCGCCGCGATGAAGCCGAGCACGATGCTCACGACGATCCACAGACCCGACACGTCATAAGAACCTGGGCGGAAGGCGCTGTCCACGCCCATGGCGAGGAACGCGACGCTGAAGCTCACGAAAACAATAATGAACATCAGGACGTACCCAACGATAACAGCAGCAATCGCCCTGCCCATGTAGTCCCTCCGCGGTGTTGGGAGCCAGTCGTGCGAGTTGACCAAGATGAGCGTCAACGACGTGGCCAGGCAAGCCGCGGGCTCGACGGGCGGGTGCGCGGTCGGCGCTGAGCGCCGAAAGCTTGACCTAACGAGGGGCGATCGCTGCCCCCGTGCCGCGCGATCCGGAACCGTGACCGCAGGGGCGGGATCGGCAGGCTGGGGTCATATGTTCCCCTCGACCTCGGTGGCGCTCAGCTCCAGACCCGGCGCGCCAGACAGAATGGGTAGTGGGTCGGTCTGTATTGACGTGACGGCGGCCCGCAGGTTCAGACGCCGAACAGCGCCGCGAAGAAGATTGTCGAGTGACGGAGGTGGTGCAGCAGCACGAGATAGTAGATGAAGAATACGGCGAAGATGGCGATGACGGCGAAAGCCTGTCGCCTGCGGAGCCAGAGAAACATGGCGCCCAGCGACACGAGTATGATCTTGACGAGCATGAACATGAGAGGTCGCTCGCTCACCAGATCTCTGAGCAGTGCGTTCGCCTCTTCCGCCAATCCAAGGCGGACCCACCAGAGAGTGAAGACGGCGTCGAGCAGATTGAGAACGACGACGGCCTTGACGATCCCATGCAACCAGCCGAACTGCTGGGGGGTGCCGATGCTCAGCGGAGCGAGACTGCTCACCGCCGGCCTACGCCTGAGGTTCCGCAGCGCCATGACGAGTGTGCGAAGCTCGGGTTTCTGTCTGTCGCCGGTTCTCGAACAGCGGATCTGCACATTTCGATCCCATCCGTCGCTAGGCTGCTAAAGCATTTAATAGCAAGCACTTAGATGGCCGACGCCCGGTGACCGATGCGTGGAGGCGGGCGCAACGGTGTTGCGAGAGGTCGTCGCTTCTTCTCGACGACGCCGGTGGTGCGGGTTACGACGGTCTAAGCCGTTGACGCCGCGGCCCGACAATGACCAACTTGCTGCCACGCAGCCGGACTTGCACCAGAAAGATGATCATGCTCCACCTGACCAACGGCGATCACGCAGCGACACGAATCGCGGCGGCGGGGATAGACGGCACCATCATCTCCTGGAAGGACGTTCTGCACGAAGGTCCGGTGCCGGCCGATCTCGATCTGGACGACCTGCGGCGCGTACGGGCTCGCTTTATCGCCGACCAGGGTTGGGGCGAGTTCGATGGGGTACTGGAGGAGCTGAGCGACCGCGATTCAGCACTTCTGGGCTTTCGCCGGCACGAGGAAGTGGTCCTCTGGTTCGAGCACGACCTTTACGACCAGCTCCAGCTGCTACAAATCGTCGACTGGTTCGCGACGCAGGAGTTGGGGACGAGCCGCATCACTCTGGTCAGTACGAGCGACTACCTGGGACCGATGGAGGAAATTCGGCTGCGAGCGCTTTTGGCCAGCCGCAAGCCAGTGACCGGGGCACAGCTCGAGGTCGCGCGTCGGGCCTGGGGCGCTTTCCGCGCGCCTGAGCCCATCGAGATTGAACGGCTGCTCGACGGCCGTCTCGCGCCGCTCCCCTTCGTGGAGCCTGCTCTGCGTCGTCATCTGGAAGAGTTCCCCGACACGCGTACCGGCCTCTCCCGCTCCGAGCGCCAAGCGCTGGAGGCTTTCAGTGGCGGCGCTCGCTCACTGGCGGAAGCCTTCCCCGCGGCTCACCGCGATCGCGAGGATCCGGTGTTCCTCGGCGATGCTGTGTTTTTGCTTTACCTGCTCAGGCTGAGCCGGGGTGCGGAGCCGTTGATCGTGCTGGAGGGGGAAGTCCCTGTGACGGCAGCCGCCGATTCGGATCTCAAAGCGCTCTGGAGGCGACGGGCTTTGCTGACCGAGGCGGGCGTGGCCGTCCTGTCGGGGCACCGCGATTGGCTGCAACTGCAGCCGATCGATCGCTGGCTGGGCGGCACTCACCTGCGCCCGGGCGCGCCGATCTGGCGCTGGAACGCGGCGCTTCAGCGGCTCGAGGTCGCGGCGACATGAGAAGGCGACCGTGACGGTGCCGGCGCTTGTTCGATTGGCGCTAGCGACGAGCCAGTGCCAACTTCTCGTCACGAATCACCCAATGATCGAAAACTCGAGGAGCCCAGCATGCGCATGACCCCATACGTCTTTCTCGTCCTCGCCGTCACGGTCACCGCCGGCGCGTGTGCCCGGGGCCGGGCGCAGACGGCGCCCACGCCACGGCCGCAGGCGGAAGCGTCGAAGGAGAGAGGGGAGGAGAAGGTGAAGCCGTACCGTGAGGTCATTACCTCCGAGGCGAAATCCGATTCCGGCTTGTTCACCGTTCACTGGGTGGACGACAAACTGTACTACGAAATCCCGGCAGAGATGCTCGAGCGCGAGATGCTCCTGGTGTCGCGGCGGGCGCGAACCGCGGCCAACATCGGCTACGGCGGTCAGAAGAACAACACCCAGACGGTACGCTGGCAGAAACACAACAACCAGATTCTGTTGCGCATCGTCTCTCACTCGAACGTGGCGGATGACTCACTCCCCATATTTGAGGCGGTGCGCAACGCGAATTTCGAGCCCATTATCCACGCCTTCGAAGTCGCGGCCTATCAGTTCGCCGACAGCGCCAAGAAAGACACGAGTGATGTGGTCATTCAGGTGAATGATCTCTTCACGACCGATGTGCCGGTGTTGGGTCTGAGCCGTACGACGCGAGAGCGCTTCAAGGTGCGGTCGCTCGACAAAGACAGGACTTACGTCGACTGGAGCAAGAGCTTTCCACGCAATATCGAGGTGCGGGTGGTGATGACGTATAGTGCACAGGAGCCACCCTCGAACTCGTCGACCGGGACGATCTCGGTCGAGATGAATCATTCGATGATCTTGCTGCCCGAAGTGCCGATGCGCCCGCGTCTGGCCGACGCCCGGGTCGGCTTTTTCGCCGTGTCACAGGTGGATTACGGACGAAGCGATCAAAAGGCGACGACTCGGCGCTATATCACGCGCTGGCGCCTGGAGCCGAGTGATACGGCGGCGTTCCTGCGTGGCGAACTGGTCGAGCCGGTGACGCCGATCGTCTACTACATCGATCCGGCGACGCCGGAGAAATGGCGGCCGTATCTGAAGAAAGGCGTCGAGGATTGGAACGTCGCCTTCGCCGAAGCCGGCTATCGCAACGCGATCGTCGCCAAGGATCCACCGACGCCCGAGGAAGACCCCGAGTTCAGCCCGGAGGATGTGCGCTATTCGGTCATTCGCTGGTTCCCGTCGCAGGTTCAGAACGCGTACGGACCACACGTGCACGATCCGCGCACGGGTGAGATTCTCGAGAGTGACATCGGGTGGTTCCACAACGTGCTCAACCTGTTGCGCAATTGGTACTTCGTGCAGACGGCGGCGGCGAATCCCGAAGCACGTGGCGTGAAGTTCGATGACGGGGTGATGGGCGAGCTGGTCCGTTTCGTGGCCGCGCACGAGGTCGGGCACACCCTGGGCCTACCCCACAACATGAAGGCGAGCGCCGCCTACCCCGTGGACTCGCTGCGCTCGGGCGACTTCACCTGCCGAATGGGTACGGCGCCGTCCATCATGGACTATGCACGGTTCAACTACGTCGCGCAGCCCGGAGATGAAGGGGTGTGCTTCATGCCCGCGATCGGGCCCTACGACAAATACTCGATCATGTGGGGCTACCGGCCTGTGATCGAGGCGGCATCGGCGGACGCGGAGCGGTCAACGCTCGACCGCTGGGTCCGGGAGCATTACGGCGACCCCACGTACTACTTCGGCAATCCCAGCGCCATCGATCCGACGTCGCAGACCGAAGCGATCGGAGACGATGCTATGCGGGCGAGCGAGTACGGTATTGCGAATCTAAGGCGCATCGTTCCGCGGCTGATCGAATGGTCACACCAGGACCTGGAGGACTACGCCGAGCTCGAGGAGCTTTATGGCCAGGTGTTGGCACAGTGGAACCGTTACATGGGGCATGTGGCGGCCAACATCGGAGGTGTTTACGAGACGCGGAAGACGTATTCGCAAGACGGGCCGGTCTACGAGTTCGTTCCAGAAGAGACCCAGAGGCGCGCGATGCGGTTTTTCGCCGAGCACGCTTTTCAGCCGCCGCTCTGGGTTGTGAACGAGGACGTGTTACGGAGGATCGAGAACGTGGGGACCGTCGAACGACTGCGGGCACTTCAGGTGGGAGCGCTCAATCGAGTGCTCGACCCCGGCCGTATGCAGCGGCTGATCGAGGCGGAGGCGCGTAACGGCGACGCCTACACGCTGGGCGAGATGCTCAGCGACTTGCGCGGCGCGGTGTGGAGCGAGTTGAGGACCGGCGGATCGATCGGCGTGTACCGTCGGAATCTGCAGCGTGGCTACCTTGAGCGGATGCAGTGGTTGATGACTGAGGAGCCCGAAACGCCGCGCTTCGTCTTCCCGGGGTCTGTGACGCGTGTCGATGTCGCGCAATCGGACATCCGGCCGTTCGTACGCGGCGAGCTGGAGACGCTGACGGGAGAGATCGATCGGGCGTTGCGCCGTGGGGGGCTCGACCGGGCCACGCGCCTTCACCTGCGCGACGCGCGGGTGAGAATCGAGCGGATCTTGAAGCCCGAGGAGTAAGGTGAAGATCGAGAAGGAGCCGCACATCGGTGCCGGCCAGGAGCCCGAGCCCCACCCGGCGGAAAGAACAGTTCAGGAGCTGACGGTTCCCAGGATCATCCTCCTGGTGGAGTTCGTCGCCCTGCTCATCGGACTGGCGATGCCCATCACCCCCAGCAAGACCGGGGGAGACTTCAGCTTCGCCGATTGGTTCTTCGAGGATCCTTCCTATCTGCAGGAAGTGTTCGTCTACTTCGTGATGACCAACCTGCTGATCGGGATCCTCGTACTCGTCGCATTCGTTATCATCCGCCTGCAAAATCGCGGGCGCGGCGCTCGCTCCTGAGATCGCCGACGAGCGGATGTCAAACATCTTTCGACCGCGTAAAGGAGGAGGTGTGAGGAACAGAGCCGAGTGGGTGATGGCGGCGTGCGCTCTGATCGCGCTCGCGATGGCGCCCGACACGCAGGGACAAGAGGTCGAGGTCCAATCGGACCCCGTTGAAGAATCGATTATCGAGGCGTGTGCCGGGGCTGAGCATCGCCAGTTCGATTTCTGGGTCGGCGATTGGGAGGTCACCGACGCGAATGGCGAGGTGGCGGGAACGAACGAGATCACCCGGGTCGCCAATGGCTGTGGGCTGAGCGAGTACTGGCGCGGCGCGGCGGGCAGGAACGGGACCAGTCTGAACTGGTACGATCCAGCCGGCGGCGAGTGGCATCAGGTCTGGGTGGGACTCGGCTTGTATCTCCACCTCAAAGGCGGTCTCGAGGGGAACCGGATGGTGCTCTCCGGAGAGCGGGCTACGGCGAGCGGACCGGTCATCGACCGTATCAGCTGGACGCCGCAGAAGTCAGATCAGGTTCGCCAGCTCTGGGAGTTCTCGCCGGACGGTGGCGCAACCTGGCAGGTCGTCTTCGACGGCATCTACCGACGGCGCTAGGGAGGCCGGATTCCGCAATCAGACGGCTATTCTATATTAATGTAGGAGTAGAAGATTCAAGGGAACGTATCATCTCAACTCGCCGAGCCGATAGCCGTTCGCGCAAGAGCGCGGTTGCAAGCGCGCTCGGTCCCATACGCAGAGGAGCATGGTGGAGAAGGGGAGAGCCGAGACACGCAAAGTCGCAGTGAGTTGCCAGTTCTGTCTGACACTAAACCGTGTGGACGTCAGCAAGTTCAACCATAGTCCGAAATGCGGCAGTTGTGGCAAGCCCATACTGCTGGATCGGCCGATCAGAGTGACTGACGACGATTTCAATCACGTCATCGGCAAGTCCGAGATTCCGGTGATGGTCGATTTTTTCGCCGATTGGTGTGGCCCGTGCAAGATCATGGCTCCGATCCTGGACGAATTCGCTCACCAGCATATCGGAGAGATACTGGTCGCCAAGCTGGACACCGACCGGAACCCGTCGACGACTGAGGAATACGGGATTCGCGGCATCCCGACCATGATCGTTTTCAACAAGGGCGTGGAAGTCGCGCGGCGTACCGGGGCCGTTCCGCGCGAGGAGCTGGAGAAGTTACTCGTCGCAGCCTGAATCGAATCGGTACTCGGGCCCCGATAAGGTCGAGTTGGATGGGTCTCTCTGGTTCAGCTCGGCTTATTTGTTTTTCGCGTCCACGATCCGTAAGCGAAGGGATTAGCGATGGGCCGTGCTTTGAAGGTTGGAGCGCTCGCGTTGCTGCTGCTGTTGCCGCTTGACGCCCGACCGTTCTTCGCGCAGCAGACGGCGGCCGATGCGGAGTCAATCCGTCAGGCGCTTGTCGATGCGATCTTCATGAGCGTTGACAAG
>JABAOD010004430.1_pt1 | contig 24154 bp, 24 predicted proteins | sample 7062151 | NCBI WGS metagenome assembly JABAOD01 (sample SAMN14538626, study PRJNA623070) | marine sediment metagenome | biome: marine biome [ENVO:00000428]; feature: marine pelagic biome [ENVO:01000023]; material: deep marine sediment [ENVO:00002113] | place: India: Gulf of Khambhat ... | reverse complement strand
TGTCGATGGTCAGGATCGACGCCTCGCGCGCTTCGGCATAGCCCGGCCTGATCTGGCTCTCCGCCCCGACAATGCGGGCCGCGATTTCCGGCGCGAAGAAGCGCGACAAATCGCGGGCCGCGGCCCCCTCGACGACGGCGCGGACCAGCAACCTGCGTGCACGGACGAGGGCGACGGAGAGGATTGCGGTCACCAACAGTATGGCGATGATCTTGTCCATTTCGGCGCCGATCAAGATCGAGTTCGATGTCAGGTAACGGACGTAATCGCGTGTCACGATACTGCCGGACGGATCGCTCAGGATCGCGTATCCGGCCATGGCCAGCCAACCTGTCGCCGCGGTCGCCCCGGCCAGGACGACGTAGCGGGCTTCGAAGCGCAACGCTCGCAGTGCAATGAAAATGAAGATATAGAGCACGGTGGGGGCCTTAAGGTAGAAGGCGGGCGGCTGCTCGTATTGGATGTGGAAGCTCCAGATCAGCAGCAGCAAGAGGGCAAGCTCGGCGACCACCGAAACCGCGACGAACCAGCCGGCGACGCGGCCCCTGTGCACCACGGCGAGGCGAAGGACGCCGGCAAGGAAGAACGCGGCAAGGGCGAACGTCACGGGCGGAAACATCCAGTCGCCCGCATACGTCTTCGGGGCAACCGCATACAGTGCCGCAAAGAACACGACGATGCCGAGCTGGACCCAGGCCGCAAGGCGCTCGCTCTCGTCCTGCTGCTGTTCGATCGCGGCGGTTACGCGTGTCGGGATGTCCCCGGAATCGGCGCGCGGCAGTGAACGCTGTGCGATATCCGTTTCGATGTCCATGCGCTTCAGTCCCAGCCCGTGGTGAAATCGCGGATCGTTCCCCAGATAGTCGGTTCGCGCGGTTCGATGACAGTCAAGTTTCGCGCGCGTCCCTTCACCGTTTCTTGAGCCAGAGGCTCGTCTCCCGGGCGCCCTGCAGAAGGGGCAGGCGCCCGACGACGCCCGCTAAGACGCGGTCGGTCATGCGGGTGACGACGTATTGGCTGGCGAATTCGACCTCCCATGCTCCGCCGGCGATCATCTGTGCGACCGCAAGCTGCTCGTTGTAGCCGCGCCACTCCCAGTCCGGCGGATAGTCGTCGGGCAGGAAGATATCGTGGATATGGACCATGACGCCGGCGGGCAGCGAGACGAGGACACGATTCAACAGCATGTCGACGTCGGTTCCGGGCATCAGGATGTGGCTTGAGTCGATGGCCACGATGTCACCCGCCCGCAGGTTCCGGAACGGCAATTCTCCGGTAGACTGCACGGTCTCGCGCAGCAATTCGACGCAAGCGAGGCTGTCGAGGCCGGCGCGCGGGGCCGGATCGATCGCGAGGATTTTGGTCGCAAGGCCCCCATCGGCAACGGCCCGTGCAAAGAATCGAGTCGAATGACCGCAACCCACTTCGACGATGTGGCGCGGCTGCATCCTGCGCGTGATCGCATAGGCACATGCGGCGTCCAGACGCGGAAACCAGTCCTGTCTCCAGCGCGGCGCCGGCGGATCCATCGCGCCGATCGCCTCCAGCTCCGCAGCGTATCCGTCGATCGCCTCAAGCCACGCCGAGAAGACGTCCCGGTAGCGGTCGAGAATCGCCGAGATGGCCTCGTAGGACGAACGGTCCCGCCGTGCCGTAATGTTTCCCGCGTACCGATAAGGGATGAAGAAGCCGCGTTGCGCGATGCCGAGCACGGTCGGAATCCCGAACCGCAATCGTCGCCGCCACGCCCGCAACGCCGCCATCGCGTGTCAGTCGGGGTTGCCGGGGTCCGGCGCGCCGGGCAACAGCACCATACCTTCGCTGGCGACGACGGTTCCAGGGCGCGCGGCCGCAGCCTCCGCCGCCACCGCATCCATGAAGGTATCGTTGTGCGAGGGATCATGATGGAAGATAACCAGCGTATCGACGCCGGCGGCATCGGCGACGCGCACACCTTCCTGCCAGGTGGAGTGCCCGTAATGGCTGTAGTGCGGAAATTCCTCGTCCGTGAAGGTTGAATCGTAGATCATCATCTGCGATCCCGACACGAAGTCGACGAGAGAAGCGTCGCGCTGTCCCACAACGTGACCGGTATCCGTAATGTAACAGAGCGAGCGCCCGTCATACTCGATGCGGTATCCGGTCGCGCGGTCCGGATGGTTCAGGCGGACTGTCCTGACCGCGATGTCTGCAGCCGGCCGCAGGGTCTTGCCTGCGGTGAAATCGCGGTAATCGATGTCGGCCGCGAATATCTCGGGCGGGACCGGAAACAGCGGCGCCATCATCATCTGGCAAATCACGGTCTTCAGCTTCTGGTCCGGCAGCAGGTGGCCGGCCCAGATCCGGAACCGGTTGCGCGCAACGAAGAACGGCCGGAAGAACGGAAGGCCGCAAATGTGGTCGAAATGCGTGTGCGTCAGGAAGATATCCTGGTCCACGGGCCCGCGATCCGCCGCCATGAGATCCCCCAGCGTGCGCAGCCCCGTGCCGGCATCGAAAATCAGACACCGATCACCGCACGTCACCTCGAGGCACGACGTGTTGCCGCCATAACGTATGGTGTCGGCCCCGGGACACGCGATACTCCCGCGCACGCCCCAGAAACGGACGCTGAATGTTTTCCGCGTGCCCAACCGTCAAGACCTCCCCGCGTACGATAAGGCCCGGCGCCACACACTGCTGCCGGCCGCTGCGCCCGTAATCGGGTCCGTCTGCCTATCCCGGCGTGCCTTCACGCACGAAAACTTTCGAGTTCTTTCGTTCCCGCGAGCCCCGGTCAGTCGACGCACGGCGCCGGCCTTGGGCCAAAGTCTATCATGGCGAACACCAACTGACAGCGCAATGCTGCGTCCCGGCGGCCGGGACTCTCTCCCTCTCTGCATCGTTGCCGTGACATGCAGAATCGACCGCTGCCCGGTCCACGTTCCCGGTATCGTGCCGACCCGGACGGCACGGGGGCGGATGCACCGCGGATGCTTGCGGCGCCGTCGCGGGGGCGGAGCCAGTCAGGTGAGGACACGGAACCGCAGGCTTCCGGGAGATACTGGAAAGACGGCGGATTTCGCGCTTTCGATTGCGCGTTCGGGACACCGGGTGGCTGCGGTTGACACTACAATAATACCGTAATACGATTTTTTCAGCGTAGCGGGACGTGGCGGCACAAGATCCGATGCGAGCTGAACGACACTGTCACGGGGGTCTGAGGGCCACGGGCCTTTTGGCCCGAAGTCGGCCGCATCTTGACCTTTTCGGCCGCCCCGTCCGACCTGGTCGCCGGCGCCGTCCGGAGATTTCATCCGGCGTGCCGCCGGTCGCCCCGGACGTGTCGGAATGGCGGAAGGCGGTTCCGTGACAGCCGACTGGAACACGATCGATACGGATCTTCTCGTCATCGGCGGCGGAGTCGCCGGCAGCCTTGCGGCGATCCCCGTCCTGGAAGCCGGCCTCAAGGTCGTCATCTGCGAGAAGGGACGTCTTCTCGACCACTGCGGCAGCGTGGGTTGCGGCGTCGACCACTACCTGACGATCATGGAAAGCGGTCCCGAATGGGATACGCCGGAATTCCTGATCAAACACGTCCCCGGCCTGACCGACGGGATCGTCGACATGGCGGTGACCAGCAAGGTCATCCACCAGATGCCGCGTATCCTGAAGAAGATCGAATCGTTCGGCGTCGACTTCAAGGATCCGCGGATCGGCGACTACTACCGTCTGCGCTCGTTCGGCCTGCCGGGCACCTACCACATCAATTTCGACGGGACCGACTTCAAGAAGCTGATCGGCCAGCAGGTGCGCCGCGGCCGCGCCACGGTCCTGATGCGAACGATGGGCGTCCAGTTGCTGATCGATGAGAACCGCGCCTACGGCGCACTGGCATTCAATTTCCGGACAGGTGAGTGGTACGCCGTCAGGGCCAAGGCGGTAATGCTCGCCGCCGGCGAGGTCAACCGATTGTCGTTGAACGCCTCTGGCATGGCCTTCGACAGCTGGCACTTTCCCTATAATACCGGGGACGCCCAGGCGATGGGCTACCGGGCCGGGGCAAAGCTCGCCAACATGGAGTTCATCGAATCGACGCTGACGCCCAAAGGGTTCTCGGCCCAAGGCCTCAATGCGTTGGTCAGCCTCGGCGCCTATTTCGTCAACAAGAGCGGTGAGCGCTTCATGTTCAAATACGACGAGAAGGGCGAGAACGCCCGCCGCGCCGTGCTCGCCGATGCCGTGGTCAACGAGTTCCTGCTCGGCAACGGGCCGATCTACGTCGACCTGCGTCACCTGCCGGAGGACGAACTCGACCACATGGAGGCGACCCTGCAGGTCGACCGCTATACGATGCCGGCCTTCTACGAGCAGAAGAAGCTCAATTTCCGCGAGGACCTCGTGGAGATTTCGGTGTCCGAGTTCAGCATCCGGCGCAGCGGCGTCTATTTCCGTGGCAGCGGCCTCGCGGTCGACAGCAATGGCGAGACCTCGGTCGATGGGCTGTTCGCGGCCGGCGACTGTGCCACGGTCAGCGGCGGCATCGCCGGGGCGGCGGTGCTCGGCCATATTGCCGGCGAGGGTGCCGTGCAGCGGATCAAGGCATCGCCGAACAGCCTGCCGCAGATCGACATCGAGGCGGCCGACGCCATTCGCGCCGACGCGATGTCCTGTCTGCGTCGCCCGGACGGCATGCCGTGGCGGGAACTCGAGGACCAGACGCGGCGGACGGTCACCGACTATGTCGGCGTGCGGCGCACCGACAAGGGGCTGCGGCTGGCGCTCGAGACGCTGCAGGCCCTGGCGGTGAAAGAGACCACGCTGCAGGCCGACGATCTGCACGGACTGATGCGGGTACACGAAGCGAGGAGTATCCGCCTGTGTGCCGAACTCATGGCCACGACCTCGCTGACGCGCAAGGAGACCCGCACCCGGTCGGCGCACCGCCGGCTCGACTACCCGGAAACCGATGACCGCAACTGGCGCAAGTTCATCATCGTCGAGCAAGGCGCCGAGGGCCCTGCGGTCAGCACGCTGCCCACCGAGCGGCCGCTGTCGGATGCGTTCGGCCGCGCGCGGGAACAGGACCAGGCCGATGTCGGCACCTGACAGGACGGTTCACAACCCGATCCGGATCGATCCCGGCAAGTGCGTCCGGTGCGATTTCTGCGACTGGATCTGTCCGGGCGACCTGATCTTCCACGAGGACGGCAACAAGGAAAAACTGCCGGTCGTCAAATACCCGGACGAATGCTGGTACTGCGGGCTGTGCCAGTCGATCTGTCCGGCCGATGCCATCACCATCATCTTCCCCGAGCAGATGATCCACAACAAGACGGATGTGGCCAGCCTCCTGGGCAAGGTCGTAAAGTAGAAGTGCGGTCAGCGGATGGAGAAGTTCGCATAACGTTGGAGCCCGGCCCACCGGGCCGAATGTCGATAAGAACAAAGGGAGGCTGCGGGAATGCTTGAGGCGATCGTTGGCGGTCTGACCATGCTGCTGACGCCGCAAGCCGTGCTCTTCATGCTGATCGGCGTGCTCTACGGCCTGATGGTGGGCATCCTGCCCGGGCTCGGCGGGATCGTCGCCATGGCCCTGCTGCTGCCGTTCGCGTACGGCTACGAGACCGCCGCCATGCTGGCCCTGCTGCTCGGCGCCCATATCGCCACGATCTGGGGCAGCTCGGTCACCGGCATCCTGTTCAAGGTGCCCGGTGCCGCCAAGAGCCTCGCCTTGATCTTCGACGGCTATCCGCTGACCCAGCAGGGCCATGCCAGCCGGGCCCTGGGCGCGTCGGCCACGGCGGCGCTGCTGGGCGGCATCCTCGGCGCCATTTTCCTCGCGATCAGTATCCCGGTTGTCCGCCCGATCATGCTGTTCCTCGGCCCCCCGGAATACCTGATGATGGCACTGTGGGGCCTGACCATAATCGCGACCTTCAGCGAGGGCTCGCTGCTCAAAGGGCTGGTGGCCGCCTGTATCGGCGTGTTGATCGCGTTCATCGGCATGGACCCGGTTACCGCCACGCCGCGGTTCACGTTCGGCAGCATCTTCCTGCTCGACGGCATCTCGTTCCCGGTGGCCATGATCGGCCTGTTCGCTGTCGCCGAGATGATGAAGCTGTATGTCAAGGGCGGCTCGATCCTCGACCGCGACGTTACCGAGGAGCGCAGCACGGTCTTCGACGGCGTGCGCGACGCGTTCCGGCACTGGTGGCTGGTGGCGCGGTCAAGCCTGCTCGGCGTGTGGATCGGCGTGCTGCCCGGCATCGGCGCCAGCGTCGGCGGCATCGCCGCCTATGCCCAGGCGGTGCAGACCTCGAAGACGCCCGAGCGGTTCGGCCACGGCGCGATCGAGGGCGTGATCGCGCCGGATGCGACGGTGGGCGCGAACGAGGGCGGCGGCCTGATGCCGACGCTCGCGTTCGGCATCCCGGGCGGCGAGAGCATGGCGATCCTGCTGATCGCCTTCATCACCATGGGCGTCACGCCCGGCCCGCAGATGATGACCAACAATCTCGATCTCGTCTTCGCCATGATGTGGATCATCGTCCTGGCCAACGCCATGACGACGCTGATCGGCCTCGGCATCTCGCCCTACCTTGCGCGGCTGCCGGCGATGAACGCCAACATCATGGTCCCGCTCGTGCTGTCGGTCTGCTTCATCGGCGCCTTTGCGACCCGCGGCGAAATCGACGACGTGATCGTGGCGGCCATATTCGGCGGCATCGGCTACGTCATGGAGAAGTACAACTATTCGCGGGCCAATCTGGTGATCGGCATGGTGCTGGCGGAGATGATCGAGCGAAACCTGCATATCTCGCTGACGCTCCATGGCGACTTCTTCATCTTCACCCGGCCGATCACGCTGATCATGTTCATCTTCGTCATCTTTACGACGGCACTGCCCTTCTACCGGAACTGGCGGCGCGCCCGGACGGCGGCGGCGACGGCGGGAGAGGTCGAATGAGCCGCCGCACGCAGGAGAATATCCTGGCGGTCCTGCTGACGGTCTTTTTCATCGGGATCATCGTGATCAGCCACGAATACGGCCCGCGGGCGCGGCTCGTCCCGGTGCCGATCGCGGTGCTCGGCCTCCTGCTGCTGGGTGCGCAGCTGGTCTGGCAGAACTTGCGGTCGCCCGACGAATTGCACATCGACATGCTGGAATTTCTCACCAGGCGGGGAGGACGCCCGAAGAGCGGCGACCGCGCCGCCGATGACGAGGCGACCGTCAGCGAGGCCGAAGCGGCAGTCCCCCCATCCAGTTTCCGGCGGGAGGTCTTTGCCTTCGCCAAGGTGGCGGGCTTTGTCGCGATGTTCCTGGCGCTCGGCCCGTTCCCCTCTGTATTCATTTTCGCTTTCGCCTATTTCACGCTGACACGCCACTACCACTGGGCGAAGGCCATCGTGGTCACGACGATCTTCGTGGCGGTGACATACGGGCTGTTCGTTGAGGTGCTGGATATCCAGCTCTACCATGGCCTGTTGGAGCCACTGGTGGACAGCCTGTACGCTGCGGCCGGATGAGTGCCGATCTGTCAGCTCGTTCAGGGTCGGAAAGAACCAGGTTCCAAATAAACACAGTGGAGGAAAGCACGATGAAGACAAGATGGAAGATGGTGATGGTCGGCGCGTTTGCCCTGCTCCTGTCGGCGATCATGGTGCCCTACGCTGGCGAAGCGACGGCGGGCGTGTATGACGGCAAGGTGATTACGCTGATCGTCCCCAACAGCCCGAGCGGTCGCATGACGCGCTATGCGCGCCTGTATGCGCCCTATATCGAGAAATATACCGGCGCCAGGGAAGTGCGTGTCGTCAACAAGCGGGGCGGCGGCGGCGTCAAGGGGACCAATTTCCTCTGGGTCCAGGACCCGGACGGGATGACCATAGCCTTTACCAGCGTTCCGACCTTGATCTTGGCGCAGCTTTCGGGCAGCGAAGCGGTCCAGTTCGATGCCACCAAGTTCGTCTATCTGGGACGCGCGGCGACCGAGCCCCGCGTGATGGTTGTCGGTGGCGACAGCGAAATCAAATCCATCCAAGATGTCATCAATCTGAAGCGCCCCTTTATTAATCCATCCCAAGGTACCGACGAGGATTTCTACACGCTGGCGATCCTCGCAGACGCGCTCGGATTCGATCTCAAGATCGTGACCGGCTATGAAGGGCAGGCCGACACCGGCGTCGCCATCATCAAGGGCGACGGCGACGGCCTGCTGACCTCATGGGCATACACCATTCCCATGGTCGAGGCCGGCGACATGCGGCCGGTCCTGACGATCTGGGAGGAGCGCCACAAGGATTATCCCGACGTGCCGACCGCACTGGAAGTCGTCAAGGGCGAGAAGAAGGAAGCGGTCGAAGCGATCCTCAACATGCTGGCAATGCATCGTGGGTTCTTCGGGCCACCCAATATGGATCCGACCGCCACGGCCGAGATGCGCAAAGCGATTTCGATGGCGTCCGCCGATCCGGAATTACAGGCTGAAGGTGCAAAGCAGGGCTTGATCCTGCTGCCGTCGGACGGCGAAACGGAGCAGAAGCGCATCGTTCAGATCACCCGGGCGAGCCAAGGCCTAAAGCCGGTTCTTAAAGCCGCGCTCGATTCGATCAAGTAACGGGCGCCGCACAAAGCGCTCGCAGTAAGGCCGCCCGTCGGGAACCCCGGCGGGCGGCCGATACGTTCCCGGTGTATCTGGGCATTCACACGGTAACAAACACCGTCGCAACCGAGCTGAGGGTCAGCTCGCTGGACTGTTGCCGAGAAGGCGCAGCACCTCGTGTGCGGCCCCGCCCGCTTCCTCGCGGGTGATGCGCTCGGCCGCCTCGGCATCACGGTCCTTGATTGCCGTCACCATGGCACGCAGGTTCCTGATGCTTTCGCGGGAGCGGCCGCCAGAACGTTTCGGATGCGTCAGCCCCACCGCCCGCCAGCGCCAGATCCGTGCATGCAGAGACGTCAGAATCGAGGTGAGGGTCTCGCTCATGACGCCATGATACAGGATGTCATAGAAACTGTTCTTGCGACTCATGACCTCCGGCACGTCGCCTTTCTCATACGCGGCGACAACCGCGTCGAGCGCCGCCTCGAGCTGCGCGATCATCGCATCATCGGCGTTTTCGACGAACAGGCGCGCCGCGAGCCCTTCCAGCAGGCTCCGGATATGGTAGACGTCCTGCGCCTCCGCCGGGCTGAGCTCCCGGACCACCGGCCCCTTGTTGGGGATCAGCGTGACCAGGCCTTCCGTCTCAAGCTGCCGAAGCACCTCGCGAATGACGGTGCGCGAGACGTCCAACATCTCCGTAAGTTCACGCTCGATCAGCCGTTGCCCTGGCGCTATTCCACCGGTGATAATGGTTTCGCGAAGGTGATCCAGCACCTGCTGGCGCAAAGGGGCGGCAGTCCTCGTTATCTCGGGCGTCTTCGACTCCTCCATTGTCTGACTGCGCTGCAGTATTACTATATTATCTTAGCCTTCAAGGAGTCGGGCGGCAACGATGCGCGGCCGACACGGCACCGGGGAATGGAACGCCTGGTTGTGGCAACGCGTCGGGGCGAGGTGGCCACGGTTGATTCTCTCGTAATACCGTAATATCATTTTGGTGCTTCCATTCCAATAATTTCCAGAGGGGGATATGCCCGATGGCATCGAAGCCGGTGAAGCTTGCCATTGTCGGTCTTGGCCGCTGGGCCAAGGTTCTGACGCGCGCCGCAAAGAAATCGGACAAGCTGGAGATCGTCGCCGGATACAGCCGGTCGGAAGATAAACGGCAAGCCTATACCGCAGAGTTCGGCATCGCCGCCGCACCGGACATGAACACCCTGCTCGGCAACCCGGAGGTCAAGGGCGTCATTTTGACCGTGCCCAACGAACAGCATCTGCCGGTGGCCGAAGCGGTGGCCAAGGCCGGAAAGCATGTCTACACGGAAAAGCCGATCGCCAATACGCTCGAGAACGGGCTGAAGCTGGAGGCGTTGTCGTCGAAATTCGGCATCCAGGTGATGGTGGGCCACAGCGCGCGGCTGCTCAAGGGCACCCGGCAGATGAAGCAGGCGATCGACGGCGGCGAGATCGGCCGGCTGTCGTTCATCGAGGCCAATTTCTCCAACGAGCGTGCGCTCGAGCTGACGCCGGACACCTGGCGCTGGTACCGTGCCAAGGCGCCGGGCGGGCCGCTGTCTCAGCTCGCGATCCATCAGTTCGATGCCCTCCACTATCTTGGCGGCGAGATCGCGGAAGTGTCTTCGATGGCCTCCAAGCTTTCGCCGGTCGGTGCCGAGGTCGACGACCAGTCGATGACGCTGTTGCGCTTCGCCGACGGCGCGGTCGGTTATGTCGGTTCATGCTGGACGTCGCCCGGCATCTACCAGATCCGCGTGTTCGGGCAGAACGGCCTGATCCACTACGAGCTGGATTTCGGGACCTGGGACAATCCGGACGACCTGCACAAAACGTCGCTGCTGTACATCCAGCGCGGCAAGGATGCCTTCGGCAAGCGCGAGGTTCTCGAGCTGGAGCCGGGCAACATGTTCGTCGACGAGCTGGAGATGTTTGCCGAGGCCTGCGCGAGTGGGCGCCTGGCCGAACTGACCGCCCATGACGGCGTGATCGCGCTGGCCGTCGTGAACGCGGCGCTGCGCTCGATCGAGCGCAAGGGACAGGCGGTCGAACTGAACGAAATCCTCGAGGAGTCGCGCCGGAACATCGCCGCCGAAGGCCAGCACGCGGCAGAGTGACGGCACGAGAGAGACGCAAGGGACCCCTTTGCCATGTCGCACGCATTATCCACGCGCTACTTCGCGGATCTGACCCAGCCGGAGATCGCCGCGCAGTTTGCCAAGAACCCGTTGGTCCTGCTACCGGCCGGCAGTGTCGAGCAGCATGGGCCCCACCTGCCGACGGGCACCGACATCTTCGCCGCCAACGTCATCTCTCATGCCGTGGCGGAACGGATGGACGGCCTCGTCCTGCCGGCGTGTCCGCTGGGCGTCACGCCCATGCACATGCCGTTCGAGGGCACCATCACGCTGACACCCGACACCTATATGCGCATCGTCAAGGAGACCTGCGTGTCGACGGCGCAGCATGGGGCAAGGTACCTGCTGATCGTGAACTGGCATGAAGGCAACATCCCGTCGCTGGCGATCGCGGCGGAATCGCTGCATCGTGACCACGGCATGACGGTGCTCACCGTGCAGGCCTGTTACGTCGCGGCCGAGCTCTATGGCGATGAGTGCAACGGCCTCACCCATGGCGGGGAGATCGAGGCGCTTGCCGTGCTCGCCCATCGTCCGGATCTGGTGCATCTCGACCGTATCGACCATTCCTCGGATCACGATCTCGGTCGTTCGATGGACCGGCTGCGCCGCACGCGCTCCTACCAGCCGGTGCTGACCGACATCCGCTCGATCGCGCCAACCGGCTGGTACGGCAGCCCCGAGCACGCCACCGTGGAGAAGGGCATCCGCATGTTGAACGACATCGCCGAGGCCATCGCCAAGGAGGCGACAGAGATCTTCCGCCAGCTCGATGCCGTCCAGGGCGGGGTCGCCGAGGTCAAGCAGCTGCGCGAAGCGACCGGCCGGTCGTGACGTGAGCGGACCACATCGATAGGCCGGCCGGCCGTGGCGCGAGTCGTCAGAGCAGGCGAAGCGAAGAGCCTTGGGCTGCCGGGCCGCATCTCGCGTGAGCTGTTCTCGGGCGCGATGGGGTCCAGCGGCCTGACGCTGCGCCTTGTCGAGATTCCCGTTCCGGAGCCTGGTGAAACGCCGCGCGGGCCGCACAGTCACAGTGATTTCGAGGAATGCATTTTCGTCTTGTCCGGCCAGGGTGTGACCCACGCCGACAGCGACGAGCATCGGCTGGCCGCCGGCGACGCGATCCTCATCCCGCCCGGTGAACGGCACGTGACCCGCAACATCGGCAGCGAGCCGCTGGTGCTGCTGTGCTTCTTCCCGGTCGCCGACGTATCGGCCGGCACCGCCGAACCGGGCGCAGCCGGATCATGAGCTGCGATGTCGTCTGCCTCCGGCCGGAGGCCGACTTCCTCACTGCCGGGGTGACGCCGTCGGAGGCGCTCTCGATCGCCTACCGCGCGCCCGACGATCCCGAGCTGGCGACCCTGATCCGCGATGCGCGGGCCCTCGTCATCCCCGCCGTCGGCCCGAAGCTGCCGCCCGAGCTGTTCGCCGGCAGCACGCTGAAGCTCGTCCAGGTCACCGGTGCCGGGGTCGACCGGCTCGACGCCATCGCCATGACGGAACTCGGCATTCCTGTTTGCAACGTCGTCGGCGGCTCGAACGAGGCGGTCGCCGAGTATGCAGTTGCCAGCGCCCTCATCCTGCTGCGTCGGCTCGCATGGGCGGATCAGGAGATCCGCGCCGGCAACTACGGCCCGTTTCGTGCCCGCATGATCGATGACAGCCTGCGCGGGGTCGACGGACTGACCGTCGGCATCGTCGGGTTCGGCAATATCGGCCGTGTCGTCGCCCGGGCCTTTCACGGCCTGGGCTCAGACATCGTGTATTACGATCCGGTCGCGCCGGATCCCAAGGCGGCCGTGGCGCTGCAGGCGAAACCGGTGGCGCTGAACGCCCTGCTGGCGGCGGCGGACGTGGTGACCCTGCACGTGCCCCTGTTGCCGAAAACAAGTGGCCTGATCGGACGATCCGAGCTGGCGCGGATGAAGCCCGACGCGATCCTCGTCAACGCGGCGCGCGGCGGCGTGGTCGACGAGGCGGCGCTGGCCGAGGCGCTGTCGGCGGGGCGGCTCGGGGGCGCCGCCGTCGACGTCTACGAGAGCGAGCCGCCCCCCGCCACCGGCCCGCTTTTGCAGCTTTCGGGCGAGGCGGCACGCCGCGTGCTGCTCACGCCGCACATCGCCGGGGTGACGCGGCAGTCCTGGGCCAGGCTCTTTCGATCGGCCTGGGACAACGTGGAGCGGGTCGTTCTTAAAGGAGAAGCTCCGCGCTATCGGGTCTATTGAGCAGGTGGGCCTTCCGGCACCCTCGTCAACCCGTCAGGTAGCCGGAGAACAGCAGGAACAGGACGACCGCAAGCACGACCAGGAAAACGGCAAGTCCGTGCTTTCTGACGGCGTTCCAGCCTCTCCACTGTGCCATGGCGGGCTCCCTTGGACGCGTCATGCTGTCGTGTCGGCGCCGCGCACCGCGTCCATCAGCGCGCTGACTTCGGCGTCGGCGACCTGCGGGAAGTGCGCGTAGAACATGCTGATGGCCCAGAATGCGGCCGGCGTGGCCAGGCAGATGACCTCGTCGGCATCATCGCGCAGGCGCTCGATCGTGTCGGGCGGCGCGACCGGAGCCGCCAGCACCAGATGCGCCGGCGCGGCCCGGCGCACCGCGTGCAGGGCCGCCCGCACCGTTGCGCCGGTGGCGATTCCGTCGTCGACGATCAGCGCGGTCCGGCCCTTGACCGCAACGCGCGGCCGATCGCCGAGCCAGAGCTCTCGCCGGCGCTTGATTTCCTTCAGCTGGCGCGCCTCCTCCCGCGCGATGTAGTCGTCGCTGACGCGCAGCATCGCCTTGACGTCCTCGTTGACAACGAGCTCCGGCCGCGCGCCGTCCACGACGGCACCGAGCGCCAACTCCGGCTGGCCCGGCGCGCCGATCTTGCGCACGAGGATAAGATCCATGGGCGCGTCCAGCGCCGCCGCCACCTCGCGCCCGATCGGGACGCCGCCGCGCGGTAGCGCCAGCACCACCGGGTTCTTCGATTTGAATCGCTTCAACCTTTCGGCAAGCTGCCGGCCGGCATCCGCCCGGTCGGCGAACATGGCGGGGCTCATTCGGGTCCTCCGTTGCGCGATGGCAGGTGTTCAACGAACCAGTCGCGGGCCAGTTCGATCACCTTGTCCAAGGTGCCGGGCTCCTCGAACAGGTGCGTCGCCCCCGGCACCACCGACAGGCGCGCCGGGCAGCGCAGCTGCGCGAGGGCGAGCCGGTTGAGGTCGAGCACCGCGTGATCTGCGCCGCCCACGATCAGCAGTGTCGGTGCACGGACCCGGGTAAGGGCCGCCCCGGCGAGGTCCGGCCGGCCGCCGCGCGAAACCACGGCGGCGATCTCGCGGTCGCTCATCGCCGCGGCCACCAGCGCTGCGGCGGCGCCCGTGCTGGCGCCGAAAAAGCCAAGCGGCAGGGCTGCGGTGCCGGCCTCGCCGGCGACCCACTCGTGTGCCGCCAGCAGCCGCTCCGCCAGCAGTGGAATGTCGAAGACGCGGGCCCGGTCCGCGGCTTCCGATTCGGTCAAGAGGTCGAACAGCAGGGTTGCAAGACCGGCCGCCTGAAGGGCCGCGGCGACATGGGTGTTGCGGGGGCTGAAGCGGCTGCTGCCGCTGCCATGGGCGAACAGCACGATGCCCCGCGCCGGCTCGGGCAGGGACAACAGCCCCTCGAGGCCGAGCGGCGCGATCCGCACCGCGCGCGGGTCCAGTCGCGGCCTGCTGCCGGCATCGGCGGGCGCCGCAGGGATCGTGCCTTGGTTGTTCGCTTGCCGTGTCATGGACTGCGGTCCGTTCACGCGAAACCGGGTCAGTCCGAACCTGTGCCCGGGTACTATCCGCCCCCCGGCCGCGCGCCTCATTGATCCAGGTCAACCTGTTGCGAACGCCGGACGTGGCACTATGCGGGTTGTCGGTTCCATACCGGGCCGAGGGTGGCAAAGAGGCAGGCAGCCGGAACCATCGCATGACCAAGCAACGCCGTCGGACAGCAGCAACGCAGGGCCTCGCAACGCCGGAGATCGGGTTCGCCGAGAAGGTCGCCTTTCTCAGCAGGGCCGGGGCCTTTCCCGGCGAAGTCGGCCCGGTGCGGGTCGTCGAGACGCACATGTCTGTCGTCTTCCTGACCGAGCGTTACGCTCACAAGCTGAAGAAGCCGGTCCACTACGAGTTCCTCGATTTCCGCACCCTGGCCGCGCGGCGCCGCAGCTGCCGCGAAGAGGTCCGCCTGAACCGGCGCCTGGCGCCGCGCGTCTACATCGCGGCGGTGCCGCTCACCGTCGATGCGGCTGGGGCGCTGCAGCTCGATGGGGACGGCGAGCCCGTCGACTGGCTCGTGCGCATGCATCGGCTGCCGGCCGAACGTATGCTCGACGCGGCGATCCGGTACGGCACCGCACAACCTGCCGAGCTGCAGGCGGTGGCCCGGCTGCTGGCCGATTTCTACCGGCACGCGGTCCCAGTCGCCGTCCCGCCGACCTTGTTCCGCCGCCGCCTGGCCGCTGCCATCCGGCAGAACCGCAGGGACCTGGGCGCCACCGAGTTCGACCTGCCGGCGCCACCGATCGCGACGGTGTGCACGACGCTGTTCCGAACGCTGGACGACGACATCGCGATGTTCGAACGGCGCGTGCGGCGCGGCTGCATCGTCGAGGGCCATGGCGACCTGCGGCCCGAGCACGTCTTCCTCGGCCCGGAGCCCGCGGTCATCGACTGCCTCGAGTTCAACCGCGAGTTCCGCACCGTCGACCGGGCGGACGAGCTCGCCTTCCTCGCGATGGAGTGCGAGCGGCTCGGCTCGGCGGATACCGGCACCGAAATCCTCGAGGCCTGCTGCCGCGTGCTGGGCGACAGCCCGCCGCCGCGGCTGATCGACTTCTACAAGGCGCACCGCGCGCTGCTGCGTGCCCGGCTCTCGATCTTCCATTTGCGCGACGACGACGTCGCCGAGCCCGACAAGTGGCGCCACCGCGCGCTGGACTACCTCGGTCTGGCCGAGGGCTACGCCCGCCGGCTGCGCTAGTCGTCGCCCGTCAGTGCGACCAGCGAGCCGCCGGCGTGGATACGGCCGATGGCCTCGGCGAACAGCGGCGCGGCGGAGAGGACCGTCAGGCGTTCCGCGACCAGCTCGGCGGGCAGGCGGAAGGCGGGGACGGTGTCGGTGACGGTGATGCTGTCGAACACCGGGTCCGCGACCGTCGCCGCGGCATCGCCGCTGAAGAGCCCGTGCGTCGCCACCGCGTGGACGGCGGTGGCGCCATGCTCCCGGCAGGCGCGGGCGCCGCGGGCCATGGTCGTTCCGGTGCTGATCAGATCGTCGACGATGAGCGCGGTGCGGCCGTCGACGTCGCCGACGAACGCCGCGCCGCTGACGACGCCGCGGCTGCGGTACTTCTCCATGAAGGCGCCGGCGACCTCCTTGCCGGTCGCCCGTGCGAGCAGCGTGCGCAGGCGGTCCGCGCGCTTGACGCCGCCGGCATCGGGCGAGACCACGCAGACCTCGCCGTCGAGCAGCGCCCGGAAATGCTCGACGAACAGCCGCGCCGCCTCGAGATGGTCGGTCGGGCAGCGGAAGGCGTTCTGGAAGGCGGCGAGGTTGTGCACGTCCACGGTCACCACCCGGTCGGCGCCGGCCGCCTCGAAGAGCTGGGCGACGTAGCGCGTCGCCACCGGATCGCGCGTCTTGGTCCTGCGGTCCTTGCGGGCGTAGCCGAGATAGGGGACGACCGCGGTGACCCGGTCCGCCGAGGCGTCCTTCAGCGCGCCGATGAAGAACAGGAGGCGCACCAGCTTGTCGTTGACGCTCTGAGTCTCGTCGCCGTGCAGCGACTGTATGACGAAGGCATCGCGACCGCGCACGCTCTCGCGCGGACGCGCCTTGTGCTCACCGTCCTCGAACTCGCGCTCCTCATGGGCGGCCAGGGTGATGCCGAGGGCGTCCGCCACCCCCTGCCCGAACTCTCGGGTCGCATGCAGCGCGAAGAGCGCAAGGTCCTGTCCGCCCATGGGTCGTCCCCCGTCCGCTGACTAAGGCCTGATTCCGGCCGTTCCGTCCATGACCCAGGTCAACCCGGCAAAGTTTGCCCGCCGCGGCGGACGGGCGCCGCGAGATGCTCCGGTATGCGTGGCGTGGCCCGGCGGCCATGATACGGATTGCAGGGTCCATCTTGAAGGACCGCACGGGACGACCGGAAGCACCCGGCGGGGAGGACGCGCGGAACGAGCCCATGCGTTAGGGCTTTCCGCGGGTTTCAGCGCCTGAATTCGGGCACGGGCGAGACGCAATGTGGCCGGTCAGGCGGCCTTGCGCGCGTTCCGCGGCGTGGCCGGCGCAGGCGTCCGCTCGGTTGCCGGTTCTGACGTTTTCGCGGCGGCGAGATCGGCGCTGCGGCCTGCGAGCCGGGCGCAGAGCCTGCGTGCGACGTCGGTGAACCTGGCGATCGCCCTGTGTGCGGCGAGGCTGCGCTGGAGGTGGCAGCGGGCGACATAATAGGCGATGTCGATGGAACCGTCGGCGTGGCGGCGGATCTCGGCGTTATTGCTCGCCATGTTGCGTCTCCTTCGTGTCTTTTGCAGTCGCTGCGCCTTTCGACGCAGCCATTCCCGCATGAACGAAGCTTAGGGCAGCGCGTCCCGTTTGGCTTTGAGGCGCCATTGATTTTCGTTTGAGAAACGCTTGATTTTCACGCTGCGGGCTTGCCCAACGCTTGCGGTCCGGGTCATAGTCGGCGAGAGGGTAAGAGGATGATCCTGCGGTTCGAGGATTGCGAACTCGATACAGACCGGTGTGAGATTCGACGGCACGGTCAGGATGTACACGTCGAACCCCAGGTTTTCGACCTGTTGTGTTTTCTCGTTGAACACCGCGACCGGATCGTCAGCAAGGACGAGCTGTTCGACGCGGTTTGGCAGGGCCGCATCGTTTCCGATGCCACCCTGAACAGCCGGATCAACGCCGCGCGCAAGGCGATCGGCGATAGCGGCGCCGAACAGCGCTTCATTCGCACCACGCCGCGACGCGGCTATCGCTTCGTCGGCAAACTCGACAAGGATGAAGACGCGCCGTCCGCGTCGTCGGGAATCCCGCTTCGCCAGAAGGTGCAGTTTTGCATGACGCCCGACGGCGTCCGCATTGCCTATGCGACACTTGGAGAGGGCGCGCTTCTGGTGAAGGCCGCCAATTGGCTCAACCACCTCGAGTACGATTGGGAAAGCGCGCTCTGGCGGTCGCGGCTGGAGCAGGTGGCCGCGGGCCGCCGCTTGGTTCGGTACGACGCGCGCGGGTGCGGTCTATCGGACTGGGACGTCGCGGACATCTCCTTCGACGGTTTTGTGCGCGATCTGGAGACGGTGGTCGATGCCCTCGAGCTGAAGCGGTTCGCGCTGTGGGGGCTTTCGCAGGGCTGCCCGGTTTCGATCGCCTATGCGGTGCGCCGCCCGGAGCGCGTCTCGCACCTCATCCTGCTCGGCGGATACGTCCAGGGCCGCAACCGGCGCAACGATCCGGCGGAGCTGGAAAAGGCAGCGGCATTGCGGTCGCTCATTCGCCACGGCTGGGGTGACGAACATTCGCCGCTGTTGCGCGCCCTGAGCACGACGATAATGCCTGGCGCGACGACCGAGCAGGTCCGCGCGCTGGCCGAAATGCAGCGGCGGTCGGCTACGGCGGACAATGCCATGCGGACCCGCGAGGCCTGCGATGACATCGACATCGTCCCGCTGCTGCCGCAGGTCGGCGTCCCGACCCTCGTCCTGCATTCCCGGCACGATGCCGTGGCGCCGTTCGAACAGGGACTCCTCATGGCGTCGTCGATTCCGGGCGCCCGGTTCGTGTCGCTGGACAGCGAAAATCACATCCCTCTGCCCGACGAGCCGGCATGGGAGCGTTTCGTCGCAGAACTGAACGCCTTCCTCGCCACCGCTTGAATCCGCGGCAAGCTATAGTCAGACCAGCCCGCCCCTTGTCAGCGGCAGCTCCTCCGGCATCTCGCCGGTCGCGGCGAAGATCGCGTTGGCGACGGCCGGGCCGATCGGCGGCACGCCGGGCTCGCCGACGCCGGTCGGCGGCTCGCCCGAGGGCACGATGTGGACCTCGATATCCGGCATGTCGTCGATGCGCAGCGGCTCGTAAGTGTCGAAATTGTCCTGGTCCACTGCGCCGTCGGTCAGCGTGATCGCGTTGCGCAGGATATGGCCGAGGCCGTAGCCGATGCCGCCCTCCATCTGGGCGCGGATGTTGTCGGGGTTGACCGGCACGCCGCAATCGACGGCGCACCACACCTTCTCGACCCTGAAGGTGCCATTCGCCCGGCGCGAGACCTCGGCGATCTGGGCGACGTAGGAGTCGAACGATTTCTGCACCGCGATGCCGCGCCAGCGGCCTTCCGCCAGGGGTGCGCCCCAGTTCGCCTTGTCCGCTGCCAACTTCAGGACCCCGGTCTTGCGGGCATCGCCCGCCAGCAGCTCCAGCCGGAATTCGAGCGGGTCGCGCCCGGCCGCCTTCGCCGCGCGGTCGATCATCGTCTCCATGGCATAGGCGGTGTGGGTGTGGCCGACCGAGCGCCACCACAGCACCGGCACCTTGACGCTGGTGTTGTGCACCTCGCCGCGGAAGTTGGGGATGGCGTAGGTCGCATCCTTGAGTCCCTCGACGGAGCTGTCATCGACGCCGTCATGCACGGCGAAGCTCTCGAAGGCGGTGCCCATCATCAGCGACTGGCCGACCACGCGGTGGTGCCAGCCGACCAGCCTGCCGTTCGCGTCCACCCCGGCGCGCACCCGGTGCACGTACATCGGCCGGTAGTAGCCGCCGCGGATGTCGTCCTCGCGGGTATAGACCAGCTTGATCGGCTGCGGCCGGCCCCAAGCCTTGGCGATCGCCGCCGCCTCGCCGGCATAGTGCGAGTCGTAGATCGCCCGCCGGCCGAACGAGCCGCCGGCCCACAGCGTGTGGATGGCGACGTCCTGCGGCTCGATGCCGAGCACCGCGGCGGCGACGTTCTGGTCCAGCGTCTGCAGCTGCGAGCCGGTCCACAGCGTCGCCTTGCCGTCCTCGAACAGGATGGTGATGTCGATCGGCTCCATCGGCGCGTGCGCGAGGTAGGGGAAGACGTAGGTGCCCTCGACTACCTGCGCGGCGCCGGTGAGCGCCGCGTCGGCATCGCCGTCGCTGCGGAAGGGGATTCCCTGGCGCCGCGCCAGCGCCCTGTATTCGCCCTCCAGCACCGAGGTCGAGCGCGTCTCCGCCTGCGAGAAGTCCCAGTCGATCTTGAGCGCATCGCGTCCCTTGATCGCCGGCCACGTGGATTTCGCCAGCACGACGACGCCCTGCGGAATCTGCAGGATGTCGACGACTCCCCGCACCTTGCGGGCTTCCGTCGCGTCGACCGATCCGACCGTGCCGCCCCATTTCGGCGGCCGCGCCAGCACCGCGACCAGCATGTCGTCGAGCTGGACGTCCATGCCGAAGGTGTCCGGCGCGCCGATCGTCTTGTTGTAGGTGTCGACGCGCGGGAACCCCTGGCCGATATAGACCCACCGGTCCGGCGTCTTCAGCGTGACCGTCTCGGGCACCCCGGTCCACGCGGCGAGCTCGGCCAGCTCGCCGAACCTTGCGGTCTTGCCGGAGGGGTGCCGGACCATGCCCTGCGAGATCGTGATCTGCGAGCCCGGCACGCCCCAGCGCTTGGAGGCCGCCTGGATCAGCATGACGCGCGCCGTTGCCCCGGCGCGGCGGTACTGCTCGAAGGAGTTGGCGATCGCCGTCGAGCCGCCGGTGCCCTGGATGCCGAACAGCAGGTTCTTGTAGAGCTCGGCATTGGCCGGGGCGAACTCGACCTTGGTCTGCACCCAGGTCGCGTCCAGCTCTTCGGCGACCAGGGTGGCGAGCCCGGTGGCCGAGCCCTGGCCCTTGTCGAGATGCTTGGAGAAGACGGTGACGGTGCTGTCCGTGTCGATGCGGATGAACGGGGTGAAGTTGGGTCCGCTCCCCGTTGCCGCGCGCGCGGCGTTGCCGCCCCAGCGCACGCCGATGAGGAGTCCGGCGCCGGCCAGCGCGGTGAATCTCAGGAAGTCGCGGCGGCTCGCCCGCGGCGGCGCTGATGGTTGCAGCTTCATCGGATACATGGCTCAGCCCTCCAGGATTTTCGCCGCGCGGTGGATGCCGGCGCGGATGCGGTGATAGGTGGCGCAGCGGCAGACATTGCCGTACATCGCCGCGTCGATATCGGCGTCGGTCGGCTGCGGCGTATCGGCCAGCAGCGCCGCGGCGCTCATGATCTGTCCGGACTGGCAATAGCCGCATTGCGGCACGTCGAGCTCGCGCCAGGCGGTGCGCACCGCCTCCGCCTCGCGGCTGAACAGCCCCTCGATGGTGGTGATGCGGCTGCCCTCGACATCCTCGGCGAAGGTCTGGCAGGAGCGCACCGGCGCGCCGTCGACATAGACGGTGCAGGCGCCGCAGCTGGCGATGCCGCAACCGAACTTCGTGCCGGTGAGCTTGAGCTCGTCGCGGATGACCCAGAGCAGCGGCGTGTCACCGTCGACGTCGACGGCCCGCTCCGAGCCGTTCAGGACAAAGCGTATCATGGAGCCTCCTGTGGTGCGGACCGGGCGCGGACCGGTGCCCGGGTCGTGTTGCCTCGAAGAGAACTTCGTTCCGGCGCGGCGGCCGTCAACCCTCGCGTGTCATGATGCGTTGGCCGGCTTTTGCCGAGGGTCCGTTTCGGGGTTCGCGGCACCGACAGGACCCCGGGCCAGCTGCGGAGCCGGCGGGATCCTGCCCGGATGCGATGCCGCGACCGGGTCAGTTGGAGATCCCGACGGCATGGTGGAGGTAGGCCGGCTCCGACAGCTGGCGGTACAAAAACCCGGCGACGTCCGCGCGCGAGATCTTCAGGGCCAGGCTTCGGTCGTCGGGCGCAACATCCTCCTTGAAGGCGCCCGTCGCGGGTCCGTCGACGAACGCGCTCGGGCGCACGATCGTCCAGTCCAGCCCGCTCGCCCGCACGAGGCTCTCCTGCAGCTCGTGGTCCCGCAGGACCGGGCGCAGGAGCAGGCCAAACATGATCCGCTTCCAGAAAAAGTCGAGGTTGCCCCGGCTTTCGTGCGCGCCGAGCGTCGACTGGCAGATCAGGCGGCGCACGCCGTTCGCCTGCATGCCCCGAATCACGTTCATCGTCCCCTGCGAGCGGATGTCGCTGTTGCGCGACATGCCGGCGCCGAGCGTGATCAGCACCGCATCGTGGCCGCGAATGGCATCGGACACGGCCACCGGATCGCGCGCGTCGCCAGCGCGCAGGGTGAGGTTCGGGTGCCCCGCGCCGAGCGTCTCCGGCTTGCGGGCGAAGGCCGTGACCTCGTGCCCCTCCGCCAGGATGCGCTCGACCGCGAGCCTGCCGACGGTTCCGGTCGCTCCGAACACAATGATCTTCATTTTCGCCTCCTGTGTGAAAGTTCGAGCCCAACTTGACACCATGTCAAGTTGACACCGCGTCAAATACGTGAGACTTTACACGATGTCAAGAAAAAATATCGAGACACGGACAAAAATCCTGGACGCCGCCTGGAAACTGCTCGAGGCCGGGCAGGGCAGCGGCGTCAGGATGGGCGATATCGGTAAGGCGGCGGGGATCAGCCGGCAGGCGGTCTACCTTCACTTCCCGACCCGCGCGGAGCTGCTGATCGCGACGACCCGTCACCTGGACCAGGTCAAGGATGTCGACGCGCGGCTTGCGGCGAGCCGCAGCGCGGCGACGGGCGTCGAGCGGCTCGAGGCGTTCATCGAGGCCTGGGGGAACTACATCCCCGAGATCCACGGGGTCGCGCGGGCGCTGCGCGCCATGCAGGACACCGACGAGGCCGCGCGCCTCGCCTGGACCGACCGGATGGCGGCCGTGCGTGCCGGCTGCCATGCCGCGGTCAAGGCATTGAAGGCGGATGGCGTGCTGTCGCCGGACCACTCGGTCCGGGAGGCGACGGACATCCTCTGGTCGCTGCTGTCGGTGCCGGTCTGGGAACAGCTCACCCGCGACTGCGGCTGGCCGCAGCGGCGCTACGTTGGCAGGATGAAAGACCTCGCAAGAAAGGCGCTGGTCGCGGGACAGGCGTCGCGCTGAGCGTGGCCGCCGCCCGGCGACGTCCGCTCACAGCGCCACGGCGTTGCTCTTGTAGACGGTGCGCATGGCGAAGATCGAGCGGATGCGGGCGACGTGCGGCAGGCGCGAGAGGTATTCCTTGTGGATGCGCTCGAAGTCCCGGACGTCGGCGACCACGACGCGGAGCAGGTAATCGGCGTCGCCGGCCATCAGGTAACATTCCATGACGGCGGGCACGTCGCGCACCGCGGTCTCGAAATCGCTCAGCAGGTCCTCTGCCTGGCCGGTGAGCGAGACCTCGACGAACACCGTGGTGCCGAGCCCGAGCGCTTCGGCATTGACCAGCATGGCATAGCCGGCGATGACGCCCTGCTCCTCCAGCCGGTGAACCCGGCGCAGGCAGGCCGAGGGCGACAGATGAACCCGCTCGGCGAGTTCCGAATTGGTCATGCGGCCATCCGCCTGCAGCCTGTTCAGGATTTTGCGATCCGTCGCGTCGAGGTCGATCATTCGATGAATATACGAGAAAATAAAAAAATAGCGCAATAAAATTCGAAAAATAACCAAATTCACGCCTCACTTCGCAAGCACATTCCGTCCGCTTCCGCGTATCATCAGCCCGTACTGCAACACCGGTTACGGGAGGAAGCCATGCTCATCGGTGTGCCCAAGGAGATCAAGAACCACGAATACCGGGTCGGCATGACCCCCGGCAGCGTCGCCGAAGCCATCGCGCACGGCCACGACGTGATCGTCGAGACCAAGGCCGGCGCCGGCATCCTGTGCGGCGACGACGACTACCGCGCCGCCGGCGCGACCGTCGTCGACACGGCCGAGGAGGTGTTCGCGCGGGCCGACATGATCGTCAAGGTCAAGGAGCCGCAGGCGGTCGAGCGCAAGCGTCTGCGCGACGGCCAGATCCTGTTCACCTATCTGCACCTGGCGCCGGATCCCGACCAGACGCGCGACCTCGTCGACAGCGGCGCCGTCTGCATCGCCTACGAGACCGTGACCGACGCGCAGGGCCGCCTGCCGCTGCTGGCGCCGATGTCGGAGGTCGCCGGGCGGATGTCGATCCAGGCCGGCGCGCACTGCCTCGAGAAGGCGCAGGGCGGGCGCGGCATGCTGCTCGGCGGCGTGCCCGGCGTCGCCCCGGCCAAGGTGGTGATCCTCGGCGGCGGCGTGGTCGGCGTGAATGCGGCGTACATGGCAACGGGCCTGGCCGCGGACGTCACCGTGATCGATCGCTCCGCCGACGCCATGCGGGCCGTGACCGCCCGGTTCGGCCCGGCCGTCAAGACCGTGCATTCGACCCGCGCCGCGGTCGAGGAGGAGGT
>JABAOD010005232.1_pt1 | contig 24198 bp, 23 predicted proteins | sample 7062151 | NCBI WGS metagenome assembly JABAOD01 (sample SAMN14538626, study PRJNA623070) | marine sediment metagenome | biome: marine biome [ENVO:00000428]; feature: marine pelagic biome [ENVO:01000023]; material: deep marine sediment [ENVO:00002113] | place: India: Gulf of Khambhat ... | reverse complement strand
GCAACGTCGCGCTCCAAATGGCGGTCGCGCGCTCGGAACACGATCGCCATGCCACCGCGTCCCAGCTCCTCCTGGATATCCCACTCGCCCTGCAGCGCCTCACGAACGGCGGTGATCTCGCCGTGATCGGCGTCCTCCGCAGTGCGTGCCGGTGTCGCCAACGAAAAATCGAAACCGCACGACGCGCAGAACTTTGCCTGGTCGTCGACTTCGGTNNGGGTTTTCGGGCCGGGGGGACCTCCCCGAGCGAGCCGCGGTCCGATTCCGGATTCCCACGGTTTGCAAAACGCGGGGAGTCAGGCCAGACGCCACGCCGGCCTGGGTGGGCCACACGGGGGTGCCAGGCGGCCCGTTTCCAACGATCCCGGTCGGTCAGGCGCGCAGGCTTCGCGTCCCCATGGACGCGTGCGTCCCGTGCCAGCGAGCCAGCGGCCGTCCTCGCGCGTTCAGCTGCGGTGCGACACCGGCCATGCCGTCTTCGCGCGCCGCGGTGTCCGCCCTACGGCGGCGACGATGGTCGGCACCCTCAGCCCATGTACGGGAGTGCGAGAACCGACGCTCACCGCCCGGGAGGTTCTCCGCGCCGCAAGGAGACGTCCGACCGTGGCACCCGACCGCCCCGTTGTCACTCTGGTTGACCCCATTTTTCTCGGACTGTAGATTGGCTCTCCGTCGCGGCGACTGCGCCTACGTGATTGGGGTACAATCATTTGGGTGGCTCCGCGCGGCACCCTTCTTGCGCGCCTGCGAGACGGCTCTGACGGTGCCGATCGCACCCCGCGCCAGGAACGGATCCACTCGCGAGGGGACCGATGGACCCATCGAAACCGTCCTCCACGGGACCGAGGCCTTCGGCTGGGATCACGACATGTCCTTCCTGCGGAGGAGCGGTCGTCTCCGGTCTCCCGTTTTGTCCCTCCTGCGGCAAGCGCGTGCGCACCAAGGTGGAGGGCCCGCCCTGCCGACGGTGCGGGACGGGGATTCCGACGGGCACGCGGTATTGCCCCGCGTGCGGACTCGACGTGGACACCCGGCCTTCGAGCGCACCGGCCGCGGCGGGCCGCAATGCCTCGGCGTTCTCCCTCGTGCTGTTGGACGAAATGAACAAGGTGACCGGGCGCTTCTCCCTCGCGCTCGGCGAAACCACGGTCGGGCGCGAGGGGGCGGCGCTGGAGTTTCCGGACGATGTCTTCATGTCGCCGCTCCACGCAAAGCTCACGGTGCGTGACGACAAGCTCTCGGTCCGCGACCTCGGGAGTCGGAACGGTACCTGGGTCTTTCTCACGGCACCGCACCGATTGCTGGACGGCGACCGGATGCTGCTGGGGTCGCAAGTGCTCGAGTACCGCCGACTCGGCTACCCCGGACCGCAGCCGCCTGAGCGCGACCAGACGCGGCGCATGGGAAGCCTCGTGCCGAGCGCCGACATCGCCTGCCTCACGCAGCTGCGAGCCGATGGATCAGCGCGGGACACGATTCACCTCTCGCCCGGTCGCACCATCCGCCTGGGACGCGACGAAGGTGACATGACGTTCCCGTACGATCCGTCCATGAGCAGCCTGCATGCGGAGATCCGTTCGGAGGACGCGGATTTCGTCGTGGTGGATCTGGAGAGCCGCAACGGCGTGGCCGTGGCGGCACGCGGGACGATCGAGCTGGCGTCCGCCGCGAAGATCCTGGTGGGCGACAAGATGCTACGAGTGGAGATCGCGTGAGAACGTGCCCGGTGTGCTCGGCCGAATGGTCCGACGACACGCGCTTTTGCCCGAACGACGGGAGCACGCTTCGGGCCGCGTCGGGTACGGTCAACCTGATCGGCACCATCATCGCGGGCAGCTACCACATCCAGCGAAAGCTGGGAGAAGGGGGCATGGGCGCCGTCTACCTCGGCGAGCATGTCAAGATGGGGCGGAAGAGCGCCATCAAGGTGATGACGCAGGCGATGGCGCGCGATCCGGAGGCCATCGCGCGATTCAACCGGGAAGCAGCCAACGCCGCCCGGATCGCCCACCCGAACGTCTGCGGCATCTACGATTTCGGCGAAACCGAAGACGGCCTCATCTTCTTGGTGATGGAGTTCATCGAGGGAGAGAGCCTGAGTGCCGTTCTCCAACGCGTCCACATGGTACCGCTGCCTCGGGCGCTCGCCATTCTCAAGCAGACGGCCGACGCTCTCCAGGCGGCGCACGACCTCGGCATCGTGCACCGCGATCTGAAGCCCGACAACATCATGCTGGCGCGCGACCGTGACGGCGGTGACGTAGTGAAGGTCGTCGACTTCGGTATCGCCAAGGCCATGACGGGAGAACAGCAGCAACAAGTCACCAAGACGGGACTCGTTGTCGGTACGCCGGAATACATGAGTCCGGAGCAGCTCTCGGGCGACGTCGTGGATGGTCGGAGCGATATCTACTCGTTGGCGCTGGTCTTCTACCGTCTGCTCACCGGCACGCTGCCGTTTCAAGCCGAGTCCGCACAGGAGATGCTCATCAGGCGGCTCACGGACGAGCCCCTGCCGTTGAACCGCGCGGCGACCGGACGACGCTATCCCGACGACATGCAGCGAGTCATGGATCGGGCCCTGGCCCGGATGCCTGCCGATCGATTCGAGACCGCTGTCGACCTCGCGCGTGCGGCGGAGCGGGCAGCCCGCTCGATGATGGCGGCAACCGAGGAGATCAGCGGCGCCGATACCCAACCCGTGGCTCCGGGAGAGGATGCCGACGTTCCGACCACTCGGATCTCACGCCCCGCGGCGCCACCGACGCCCCGGACGCCCATCCCGTCGGCCTCGGTGCGGGCGCCCCCGAAAAGGAAGCCCGCCGTCGCGGTGCTCCTCGGCGCGGCGGCGATCGCCATCGGGGGTGGCACGGCGGCGGTGCTCCTCACCGGGAACGACGGAAACGATACCCTCTCCACCCCGGCAGACTCGGGTGAGGTGGCCGTGCCTCCGGGGCCGGCGCGCACCGGGGGCGCCACCACCGCTCCACGGCCGATGGCCACCCACGAGGCCATTCCGCCGGCCGCGGCGGCGGACCAGGCCGCCGCTGGCGGCGCGGCAACGTCCACCGTGCTCGACACGGCGACGCTGCGCGCCACGCTCGTCGACCTCGGTCGACAGATCGCTGTCGAGGCGACGCGGGCCGCCGCGCGTGAACGCGCCTTGGCGCTGTACGGCGATACTACGCTGCCGGCCAAGATGCGCGGGCGCGCCGCTTCGGTGGTGGCGGAATCGTACGAGGTCGAGCGCCCTGCAGACGCTTGTCGCTGGATCGAGCGGGCGCTCTCCCTCGACCCCGACAACGTGAGTTATCAGCAGTACAAGACGGTCATCTTGGTGGGGTGCGGCTCGTGAAACTCTTCGGCTACAGGCGCTCGGGCATCCACATCGCGGTGTTCGGCAAGACCGACGTCGGACGGACGCGGGAACACAACGAGGACACGTTCCTCGTCGCAGACCTGACCCGTCAGCGGGCATCCCTCCATCCCGAGGTGCGCGAGCACGAGGTGGGCGCTCGAGGATCGCTCTTTATGGTGGCCGACGGCATGGGCGGGGCGGCAGCGGGGGAGGTCGCCAGCCAGATGGCTACGGATACCGTGTACCAGCACCTGGTGGATCGCTGGCTCGCCGACACCGACGTCACTCCACAGCAGTTCGCCTACCGGCTCAAGGAAGCCGTGGAGATGGCGAACGCGCGCATACACACGCATGCCAAGGAGCACCCGGAGTTGCGCGGGATGGGGACGACGACCACGACTGTCGGCGTGCTGGAGGACCACCTGTACCTGGCGCAGGTCGGTGACTCGCGGGCCTACCTGATCCGCGAGGGCGAGGCCATCCAGATCACCAAGGATCAGTCGCTGATGCAGCGCCTGGTCGACGCCGGTGAAATCACCGAAGAGGAAGCGGAGAAGAGCGAGCGGCGCAACATCATCCTGCAGGCGCTGGGGCCGGATGCCAAGGTGCGGGTCGATCTCACCAACCAACAGCTGCGACGCGGTGACGTCTTGGTGCTCTGTTCCGATGGGCTCTCCGGGCAGGTGACGCGTGAGGAGATCGCCGCCCTCGTCCAGCAGAGGGACAAGGACCTCATGACGCAATGCGCCGAGTTGATCGACATGGCGAACGATCGCGGCGGTCCGGACAACATCACGGTCGTGATCGTGCGGTTCGATGGCTCGGGGCTCACAGACCCGTCCAGCAGGGAGACGGTTGGTCACAAGGTGTTCCCGCTCCTCGATCCGGAGGCCGACACCGAGCCCGTCCCGATTTACCGGGACAGCCCACCCCCATTGCCGCAGAACAAGACGCCGCTCGTGGTGGCCGGCCTCACTGCTGCAGGCCTCGTGGCGGCCGCCCTGCTGTATGCCATGAGCGGCGTGTAGCCTTCGACCCGTGAAGCCACAGCTGCAGATCCTCTCTGGCGCCCGGACCGGCCATACCGAGGTCTTCTCCAAGCCGAGCATCGCGATCGGCCGTCATCCGTCCTGCGACGTGCGCTTCGACGCAGAGCGGGACCTCACGGTGTCCGCGCGGCACGCCGTCGTGCTCAAGAAGGGAGATCGCTGGTATGTCCGGGATACCGAGAGCAGCAATGGCACGCTGCTCAACGGCCACCCCGTCGTGGCGGACGCGGCGCTGAGCGACCTGGATCAGATCGGCGTCGGCATCGGTGGCCCGGTGATCGAGGTACGCATGGTCGCCGATCGCACACCCGACGGCATCGTCCGTGAGGCCGTAACGCCCGCCTCCGAGGTCTCGCCGACGGGTCCCCTTCGGATGACGAACCACGTGCCGCGACCGCGCGACAGCGCGAGCGCCGAGATTCGCGCGGCGGTGGGACGCCATACGCGAAGGCTCCGCGCGACGATCGGTGTCCTCCTCGTCGCGCTCGTCGCGGTCGCGGCCCTGTCCCTGTACCAGAGCCGCCGACAGGAGCGGCGACGCGTAGCGGATGCCGCGGCGATGCAGGCGCATACGGACAGCGTCCTCGCGGCAGCGGACCAAACGGTGGCAGCGCTCCGTGGCCAGGTGGAAGGGCTCGCCACGCGTCTCCGAGCCTCGCAGAGCGAGGTCCAACGCCTGCAGCAGGATCTCAACGCCGCCTACCGCAGCGGACAGTCGGACGATGTCCGCACCCTGACGCAGCGTCTCGAAGCCGCGACCAGGAACCTGCAGTATCAGCAGGCGGCCGCCCGCGTGGATTACGCCGCGATCGCCGAGCGCAACCAGGGAGCCGTCGCCATGGTGTGGGTGGAGTTCGGGCCCGACGATGTTCAGACCGGTACCGCGTTCGCGGTTCGGCGCGATGGCGTGCTCATCACCAACCGCCACGTCGTGGCGGGCGCGACCGGCAGTCGGCGCCCTACGCGCGTCGCCGTCCGATTCGCCGACTCCGACCAAACCTGGCGGGCCCGGGTGCTGGCGCTGTCAGCCGAGGCCGATCTCGCGGCCATCAAGGTGGATATCCGCGGTGGCGTCCCGACCGTCCGACGCATCAACCCTCGGGCCGACACGCTGCCGCAAGGTGCCGCCGTGGCGGTGATCGGGTTTCCGCTCGGCACGAGCCTCCCCATGACGGGCGAGATCGTTCGCACCACGCTACTCGCTGGGACCGTCAGCAAGGCGCTCAGTGACGTCCTGCAGATCGACGGCTACGGAGCGGCCGGATCAAGCGGATCACCGGTTTTCGACGGGAACGGTGAGGTGGTGGCCGTGCTGTACGGCGGGGAGGCGCCCAACGGCCGGATCGTCTTTGGGGTCCCGGGGGGTGCCGTGGCCCGGCTCCTGGGCTCGCTCAACTAGCACCGTCACGATCGGTCGGCGTCACGCTCCCCAGCACCCGGGCGCGTCCGGCCCCCGTCGCGGAGGGCACGTTCCCCGGCAACCCCCGCAGGGTCCGCCACCCGAGATAGGCAAACGCCACGGCCTCTTTGGCATCGCCATCGAAAAACTCGTCGTCGAACGACCGAACCACCCATCCTGTGAGCGCCCGGCGCAATTGCGCCATGAGCACGGGATTGCGGGCACCGCCACCCGACACTACCAGGTCACGCTCCCGCTCCGAGGGAAGCCACCGGGTCAGCTGGTCCGTCACGGAACCCACCGTGAACGCGACTGCGGTCGCCACGAGGTCGTCATCCGATACTCCCGGCGCCGCCGCGCGCGTCCTGGCGACCAAGGCCTTCGCGAACGGCTCACCGAACACCTCTCTGCCCGTGCTCTTCGGAGGCGGTGCGGCGAAGTAGCCACTCTCGAGGAGCTGGTCCACGACGGACACTACCGCGCGACCCCGTGCCGCGCGTCTGCCGCCGACGTCGAACGGCACCGTCGGATCGACCAGGCGCGCTACCGCGTCGATCACCGCCACGCCGGGCCCGGTATCGAACGCCACGACCCCATCCAGGTGGCCCCGCCGCGGCACCCACGTCACGTTCGCCATCCCGCCGACGTTGAGCAGCGCGCGACCGTGATCGTCATGGCCGAACAGCATCGCGTCGGCCACGGGAACCAGTGGGGCCCCTTGCCCTCCCACCGCGACATCACGCGCGCGGAAGTCGCTCACGACCTGGATCCCGGTACGCTCGGCGATGGTGGCCGGACACCCGAGCTGGAGGGAGACCAGGGGGGGCTCGTGCCATACCGTGAGGCCGTGCGAGGCCACGAGCGAGACGCGATCGGCACGCACGCGCGCCGCGCCGAGGACGTCGGCAACCGCCTGGGCCAACCACTCGCCGAGTTGACGGTGCAGCAAGGCCAGCTGCCGTGCGCTGCCGCCCTCCAGCACCTGGCGGATCGCCGTGCGCTCGGCGTTCGTGAACGGTCGCGACGTGAATGCCTCGAGCCGGACTTCGCGCTCGTCGGCGATATCCACCAGCGCCGCGTCCACGCCGTCCAGCGAGGTGCCGGACATGAGCCCGACGGCCTTCGTGGTCACGAATGCACCGGTGGGGGATCGCCGACCACGTTCCGCACCAGGCCCCCGGCATCCGCGAGCAGGCGCGCGGCTTCGTCGGCTGCCACACCCCGCCGCACCATCACGATCGCCACCTTCACCGATCCGGCAGCCTGCTCGATGGCGTCTCGCGCGGCGGGCCGGTCGATGCCGCACATCTCCATGACAATGCGTTCGCCTCGGTCGCGCAGTTTGTCACTCCACGCCATCAGATCGACCATCAGATTGCCGTAGGCCCGACCGGAGCGGATCATGGCAGCAGTGGTCACGGTGTTGAGCACGAGCTTCGTGGCGGTCCCGGCCTTGAGTCGCGTGGATCCGGTCAGGGCTTCCGGCCCGACTTGAACCACGATGGCGACGTCGCAGGCGGCGGCGAGATCGGCGGGCGGGACGGAGCACGAGAGCAGCACCGTCCGCGCTCCCAGATTACGCGCACGCTCCAGCGCCGCTCTGACGTACGGCGTGGTACCGCTCGCCGCGATGCCACACACCACGTCGCTCCCGGTGATCCTCACGTCGTCCATGGCCCGTGCGCCGGCCGTGACGTCGTCTTCGGCCCCTTCCTGGCTTCGGACCAGGGCGGGGTGACCGCCGGCAATGATGCCGACGACCCGGTCGGCCGGGGTGCCGAATGTCGGCGGACACTCGGCGGCGTCGATCACCCCGAGCCGACCGCTGGTCCCGGCTCCCACATAGACCAACCGTCCACCCGCCTGGAACGCTGCGACCACCAGATCGATCACCCGCGAGATCTCGTGCCGTGCCTCGTACACCGCGTCGGGCACCCGGCGATCTTCGGCATTCAGGAGCTCCACGATCTCGAGCGACGAGGCCACGTCGATCTGCGCCGTGCGGGGATTGCGGCGCTCGGTGAGCCGGGGATCGAGAAACTCCGGAATGGACATCGCGCGTGCTCCGGGAAACGGTAGATTCCCGAGAATCTTTCCATCTCGAACGACTCAGGTCAACGAGGCACACATGCAATCTGGTGTGTACAGACCTTGGCGGTGCCTGCCGCTCATGGTGATTCCGGCCCTGGTGGTGGCATGCGCTCGAACGGGAGCCGTCTCGCCGAGCCTGGCACCCGCGGGGGTCCTTCCGTCCCCGTACATTCCGGCCGAGTGGCCGTTGCTGGCCGCCACGACCCCGGTGACGGCACCCCACGCCATGGTGTCGTCAGTTCACCCGCGAGCCAGTGAGGTGGGTGCGGCGATCCTTCACCGGGGCGGCAATGCGATCGACGCGGCGGTGGCAGTCGGCTTTGCGCTCGCCGTCGTCCATCCATCGGCGGGGAATCTCGGGGGTGGCGGGTTCATGGTGCTCCGACTGCGCGACGGATCGGTCTACGCGCTCGATTTTCGCGAGACCGCACCGGCGGCAGCGACGCGCGACATGTACGTGGACTCGCTCGGCCACGTCTCGGAGCGCAGTGTCACCGGACATCTCGCCGTCGGGGTGCCCGGAAGCGTTGCCGGCCTGGCAGAAGCGCAGCGCCGCTTCGGGACGCTACCCCTTGCCGCCGTCATCGAGCCGGCTGTGCGCCTCGCGGAGGAGGGCGTGGTGCTCGACGAAGCGCGGAGCCGATCGCTCCGATACGCCGCCCCCCGCCTCGGCAGGTTCCCGACCTCTCGAGCGCAGTTCCTGCTCCCTGACGGAGCGGCACCGCCCCCGGGGACGCTCTTCGTTCAGCGGGATCTCGCGCGAACGCTGCGCGCCATCGCCGACAGCGGACCGACAGCGTTCTACGAGGGTGCGATCGCCGAGTTGATCGTCGCGGAGATGGCTCGGGGCGGCGGCCTCATCACGACGGCCGATCTCGCGGCATACCGAGCGGTGTGGCGCGATCCCGTCACGATCGACTACCGCAGCCACCGAATCTATTCGATGCCACCGTCGAGTTCCGGCGGTGTCACCCTAGCCGAGATTCTGAACGTGCTGGAGGGCTTCGATCCGCTGCCGCCTTTCGGGAGCGCCGCACACGTGCATCTCCTCGCCGAGACAATGCGGCGCGCGTTCACCGACCGGAATCACTTCCTCGGCGACCCGGATTTCGTGGACATGCCGCTCGATCGACTCACGTCGAAGGCGTACGCAGCCCGGCTCCGGGCGACCATCGACCCGTATCGTGCCACGCCCTCCGGAACCCTCAGGCCGGGACGGGTGGAAGGGGATCACACGACCCATTACTCGGTGGTCGATGCCGAGGGCAACGCGGTGAGCGTCACGACGACGATCAACTCGGGGCACGGCAGTGCGGTGACAGTCGAAGGGGCGGGCTTCTTGCTGAACAACGAGATGGACGACTTCACCGGTGCACCGGGGCAGCCGAACCAGTACGGCCTGGTGCAGGGCGAGGCGAACGCCATCGTGCCCGGCAAGCGCATGCTGTCGGCCATGACGCCGTCAATCGTCCTGGATCCGGCGGGTGCGCTCTTGATGATCGTGGGCACGCCCGGTGGCCCGACCATCATCACCACGGTCATGCAGGTGATCTCCAACGTGGTGGATCACGGCATGTCGCTCGCCGAGGCGATCGCCGCGCCTCGCATCCACCATCAGGCACTTCCGGATGAGATCGCGTACGAGCGCGGCGGCCTGCAACCCGCAGTGGTGGCGGACCTTGTGCGCCGTGGGCACCGGCTGGAAGAGCGGCGTGGGTTCAGCGGTGAAGTCGCCGGCATCATGCGCACGGCGGACGGGTGGGTCGGGGTCAGCGATCCCCGCTCGGGCGGCGGGTCCGTCGGATACTGAGCGAGGCCGCAACACACGAACGGGCAGCGGCACATGGTGTCGCTGCCCGTCGCGTCGAGTGGCGGGGTGCGCCGGCGCTACGAGACCGGCTCGAGCGTCATCTGCCTGGCCAACACGATGCGGATCCGGCCGCCCGCCGGCAGCACGATGTCGCGGTCCTTGGTGGCGGCGGCGATGCCGGTGCCGGCCGCCGCGCCCACGATGCCGCCAACCACGGCACCGCCCGTCTTCTTCGAGATGATCCCGCCGACCACAGCCCCGGCGGCCGCTCCCGCGCCGACCTTGGCTACGTCGCCGCCAGTCACACCACGACCCTGCGTCTGCGTCGCCAACGAGTCCGAACGGCCCTCCAGCGAATATGTCTTGCCGCCATAGGTCACGCGGTTGAACGCGAGCACGAGTGTCCCCTGGTCGCCCGGGTTTTCGGCTTCCTTGATCACGTCGATCACGCCCTGGAACGACGCGCCTGCCGGGATCAGCACTCGACCGCGCTCGTCCACCACGTCGGCGGACGATGTGGCCCACACGGCATCACCGGCTTTGTGGGTCTTGGACGAAATCGTGTCACGGGCGACCAGCTCCATGACTGTGCCGACCGGCACCGTCCGCGCGGCGGTCGGGGTAGCTGCCCGCGGCGGCGTGGTCGTCTGCGACGGCGCCCGCTGCTGCGCCGGCGCCGTCTGCCGCGGCGTGCTCGGCTGCGGCTGAGGCCCGGGTTGCGGCCGGTCGTCCAGCGCCGCGATCGACTCGGCCGGTGCCAGGCTCAGGTCACGCGCCTCGTCGTCCGGCGCGCCCTCGCCTCCGCACCCGCCGAGGAGGATGGCGGCGCCAAGAACGAGCACCGGCGTCCGAATTCCATACATGTGGCTTTCCTCCGTTCCAAGTAACATGACGCGGCCGTGGCGCCGCGGCGTCCCGCCGAAACCGGGTTTCGGCCATTGCCGTACATTCATCGGATACCGCCCAGAGGTCAACTCCCCGCGGGCCCGGCAGCCCTTCCCCGGGTGGCGAGGCAACCGGAGCCCCCGTATGTTCCACTCGCCGACGCCTCGGGCGTCGGCGGATCTACCGCAACGTCAGGCCCGCAGAAAGAGGAACCAGGCTCATGGATATCGAGAAGCTCGCCACCACCGCACAGGCCATCGTGGCCAAGGGAAGAGGCATCCTCGCCGCCGACGAGAGCTTCGGCACGATCGAAAAACGATTCAAGAAGATCGGGGTCCAATCGACCGAAGAGAACCGTCGCTCGTATCGCGACCTGCTCTTCACGACCAAGGGGATCGGCGACTTCATCAGTGGCGTCATCCTGTTCGACGAAACCATCCGACAGAAGTCGGCCGACGGTACGCCGTTCCCCAAAGCGCTCGCCAAAGCCGGAAGCATTCCGGGCATCAAGGTGGACAGCGGGGCCAAGGCGCTGGCCGGCTTCCCCGGAGAGAAGATCACGGAAGGGCTCGACGGTTTGCGTGACCGCCTGGCGGAGTATGCCAAACTGGGGGCGCGGTTCACCAAGTGGCGTGCCGTCATCACCATCGGAAACGGCATGCCCACGCGGTTCTGCATCGACGCGAACGCCCATGCCCTCGCGCGGTATGCTGCCTTGTCGCAGGAAGCGGGCCTCGTGCCGATCGTCGAACCCGAAGTCTTGATGGACGGTGACCACACCATCGAGCGCTGCGCCGACGTGACGGAGACGACCCTCAAGAGCCTCTATTTCCATCTCCACGCGCATCGGGTGATCCTCGAGGGCACCTTGCTCAAGCCGAACATGGTGCTCGCAGGCAAGGGCTGCGCGACGCAGGCGAGTATCGACCAGGTGGCCAACGCCACGGTCGAGGTCCTCCGCCGCTGCGTGCCGTCAGCAGTGCCCGGGATCGTCTTCCTCTCCGGCGGTCAGACCGAGACGGAGGCCACGGTGCACCTGAACGCGATGAACCGCCTGCGCGGGCTGCCGTGGGAGCTGAGCTTCTCCTACGGGCGCGCGCTTCAGGCTTCGGCCCTGGAAGCGTGGGGCGGGAAATCCGCCAACGTGGGCGCCGCGCAGAAGGCCTACTACCACCGCGCCAAGCTCAACGGCGCGGCTCGGAACGGCAAGTACACGCCGGCCATGGAGAGCGCCGCCTAGGCGGGCTCACGGCTCGCGTCGGCCGACGCCCGGTCTCCGCACGCGGGGACCGGGCGTCGTGCATGGTGGCTTGGAGCGGGACGGCGAACGCTCAGAGCCGCTCGCGCAGGAAGTCCGGCGTCAACCCCTGGAGCCAGGCGGCAAGCAGCGAGAAGTACCCCGACACGAGCAGCAGACCGACGACCACGAGCACGCCGCCGGCGATTCTCGTCGTCAGGGGTATGAACCGGCGGAACTTCTTGAACCACTCGATGAAGTGCTCGACCGCAAAGGCTGCCACGAGAAACGGGAGCGCCAAGCCCATCGAGTAGGCGAACAGCAGCAGGAGTCCCTGCCCCAACGATGTCTTTACGCTCGTGTACATCAGGATCGATCCGAGGATCGGTCCGATACACGGTGTCCATCCGGCACCGAAGGCCAAGCCGACCAGCACACTGCCCAGGTAGCCGACCGGCTTGTCCTGCAGATGCACCCGACGCTCCCGTGCGAGCGTGCCCCAGTTGATCACACCGAGCATGTAGAGGCCGAAGAACACGATCAGCACCCCTCCACCGCGCTCGAGCCAAACCTGATGCTGGTTCAGGAAACGACCCAGCTGGGTCGCCGAGGCGCCGAGCGCCAGGAAGATGATCGTGAAGCCGGTGATGAAGAGCAGGGCGTGGACGACGGCGGTCCAGCGACGGGCGCCGAGCTCTTCCAGCGAGAGGCCGGTGATGAACGACACGTAGCTCGGGACCAGAGGAAGCACGCAGGGAGACAGGAAACTCAGGATGCCGGCGACGAACGCGACGGCGAGGCCAACCGATTCGGTACCCATGATCGCCAGAAAACGCCCGGACTACGCCGTTCGTTCCCGACCGTGCTGGTGCCGCGCGAAGAAGGCAAGCAGCTTGTGGACCAACTTGGCCGCGAGGAAATCCGGTGCAACCACGCCGGGAAGCGGAGCCAGCTCGACGACGTCACAGCCCACGACGTGCTTCTCCCGGAAGACGGCCTCGAGCAGTTCGAGCGTCGGGTACCACTGGCCGCCACCAGGCTCCGGCGTGCCGGTCGACGGCATGATGGCGGGATCGAAGTAGTCCACGTCGAAGGTGATGTAGACGTCATCCCCCAGCGCCGCGAGGACGCGATCGCTCCATCCGGGGCGCGACAGCTCGTGTCCAAAGACTACCGGAATGTCTCGGGCTCGTATCAGCGCGCGCTCTTCGGCGGTGAGCGCGCGGATGCCGACCGGAACCAGGCGTACCCGCTCGTGCACCCGGTGCATGACACATGCATGGGAGTGGGGTGTTCCCTCGTACTCCGCCCGAAGGTCCGTGTGTGCATCGAATTGGAGCACCGAGAGCGGCCGCCCCAGCCGGTCGGCGTGCGCGAGAATGGGCGGCCCCGAGACGGAGTGCTCGCCGCCCAACAGGATTACGAACTTGCCGTCGTCGAGCAGTCCGTCGTACGCCGTTCGCAGCTCCTGCAGCGCCACCTCGGGGCCCGTTCCCGAGAGCAGCAGCTCGGGCAGCGTATGGACCCCCACCCGGTACGGCTCGAAATCCAGCTCGTGATCGTACAACTCGACGTAGCGGGACGCATGGAGCAGCGCCCGCGGGCCGAGGCGGGTGCCGCCCATGTAGGAGACCGTCGCCTCGTAGGGCACCGGCAGCACGACCACCGGCGATTCGGCATACGGGCATTCGCCGGCAGGGAGGCCGAGAAACGACTCCGGTGGAGCCCAGGCCAGCGACTCGAGGGGCGGTGGGAGCTTCTGACCCCCGCGATCGCGAAACTCGTTCACCCGCAGAACACGACGGCGCTCACGGCGGTCACCCACCGTCCGTCGTCTTGGGCCTCGGCGGAGCAACTGATGTTCATCGAGTCCACGATCTCACCGGACAACCGCCACTGCTCGCGGCGCTCGTCCCAGGCCAAATCCGGATCGAACGGCACCCCCAACACCGTCGCGAGCATGCTGGCGGCCAGGTCCTCCGCGTAATCACCCGCCGGCTGCTGGCGCTGCCCAAAGGCATGATGCTCGGAGATGTATCCGTGGTGGCTCGCATCGGCCGGAATCGCCAGACCGATGGCCGCCGTGGCCAGCCGAGACGGTTCGTTGGTCGAGGCTTCGGCCACGACCGAAAACACGACCTGTCCGGGCTGCAGCAGCTTCACCCCCTTCTCGCGCGCCACCAACTCACAATGCGGTGGCCAAATGGAACTGACGCGAACCAGGTTGTACTGCGCGATGCCCGCCTCCCGAAGAGCAAGCTCGAAACTCGTGAGCTTCTCCTTGTGGCGACCCACCCCTTTGGTGAGGAAGGCCTTGGACGGAAGGAAGGTGGCAGGATCAATCACGGTGTGCGCCTCCCTGGACGGTGACAGGTGACGTCTCCCGACCGGCGATCCGGTCAGGGGACGACGGGGCATCGTCCGCCCGTTCGATGGCGGGATCGACGCCGTTGTCGCGGAACCATCGCGCGGCCGGGACCTCGACGGGAGGATGCGCCTCCCCCGTACGTTCCTGAACCCCAACGATCACGTCGTGCACAACGGTTGGCGGGCTCTCACCGACCTCCTCGACCGTGACCCGTCCCTGGCCACGCTCGCGACCCCGCACGACCAACACGTAGCTCGCGGTGAACACCCGGTGGCGGTCGTCGTCCGTGCGGCAGGCCAGGACCGCCGTTCCCCATTCCCGCTCCTCGCGCCGAATCGGCGCGAACAGCCACACTCGGTCGATCGCCTCCGCCGGGAGCATACCGGCGATGGACTGCGCCACCCGTGTCCATCCCGGTCCGACTCCCGGCGCGGCCACCGTGCGTGCGTACGTCTCAGCGTTCACGGACCCCTCGGTACGACAAGAGCGCGTCCAAGATATTGGCGTGCCCCACCCCTATCAAGACACGGAACTCAGAGGAGCGATACGGGATCACGGTCGATCACGAGGCGCGCGGCCGCCGGTCGGGGGGCATGGCGAGCGGTGTAGCGCAGTAGGCGTCCCATGAGGCGTCGGTCGGGGGATCGCAGTAGGAGATGCCATCGCCACCGTCGCTTGATTCGGTTGAGTGGCGCCGGCGCGGGTCCGACAACCTCCGCTGCTCCCTCCGCTTTGGCGCCGATGAGACGCTCGAGCCATGTTCCGAGTGCCACGGCGGCGTCCGCCACGCGGGTCTCGTGGAGCCCACTTACCATCAGATTCGCCAGCGCGACGTGGGGAGGATAGGGCGGCGTCCGGCGCACGACCAGCTCCCGGTCGGCAAATGCATGGAAGTCGTGAGCGGCGGCGGCCATCAGCGCGTAGTGCCCCGGCGTGTGAGTCTGCGCCACTACCCGCCCACCGCGAGGACCGCGACCGGCCCGACCGGCGACTTGCGCGATTAACTGGAACGTTCGCTCCGCCGCCCGGAAGTCCGGGAGGTGCAGCGCCGTGTCCGCGTCGACCACCCCGACGAGCGTCACGCCCGGAAAGTCGAGACCCTTGGCGATCATCTGCGTCCCGACGAGGAGGTCGATCTCGCGTCGTTGAACGGCATCGAGGATCCGCTGATGTGACCACTTGCCGGTCGTGGTATCCGCGTCCATCCGTGCGAGCCGGGCAGCGGGGAACCGCTCGGCCAACCACCGCTCCACCGCCTGGGTACCGACGCCACGCGAGCGGTGGACCGCCCCGCCGCACTCGGGGCAGGCGTCGGGTACGACGCGGTGGTACCCGCAGTAGTGACACCGCAGCCCCGCCGGCCCCGTGTGCACCGTGAGCGAGATACTGCACGCCGGACACGCCCACACGTAGCCGCATGCGCGGCACTGCAGGAAGTGCGCAAGGCCGCGCCGATTGAGCAACAGTATCACTTGGTCGCCGGCGTCCAGGGCCGTCCGGACGGCGTCATCCAAGGCGACCGACCACGGCACCACCCGCGCGTCGGCCACCCGCGGCTCCGACCGCATGTCCACCAGGGTCACGGGCGGTAACGGTTGCTCCCCAACCCGTGAAGCTAACGTCACGACGGGAATCCTGTCGCGCCGCGCCCACGTCTCGAGTGAGGGGGTGGCGCTTCCGAGCACGACGCGCGCTCCCTCCAGGCGGCCACGTTTGAGGGCGACATCCCGAGCGTGATATCGCGGTTGCTCTCCCTGCTTGTAGCTGCCGTCGTGCTCCTCGTCCACGACGATCGCCGCCAGCCTCGGCAGCGGGGCGAAGACCGCCGAGCGTGCGCCGACAGCGACACGCTTGGCACCACCCGCCAGCCCCCACCATGCATCCACCCGTTCCCCCGCGGAGAGCCCGCTGTGCAGCACCGCCACCGTGTCGCCGAACACTCCGCGGACGCGCGCCACGGTCTGCGGGGTGAGAGCGATCTCCGGCACCAACACGATCACGCCATGGCCGCCCCGAACTGCGTCGCGAAGAGATTCGAGATAGACCAGTGTCTTCCCGCTTCCCGTGACACCGAGCAGCGTGACGGCCGAGCCCGGGGCTCCCGCCATGATGACGTCGATGGCACGACGCTGATCGGCGGTCGGTTCGGCGGGCGGCGTCCCCGCCACGCCCCGAAACGGATCGCGCGCCTCGACCCGCTCGTCGATGCGGGCGGCTCCACGGTCGACCATCCCACGAACGACCGAGGCGGAGAAGCCCAACCGTGTCAGCAGCCGCACCGGCATCGCTCCACCGGCGGCATCGACGGCCTCGTATGCCTGCCGCTGCCGCCTCGCTCGGCCGAACTCGCGTTGGCGCTCGAGGAGCGTCGGAAGAGACTTGACGAGCGTCACGATCCGCTCGGTGTGCGCTCGCGGACCCAGGTCCGGCGGCTCCGTCTCGAGCGCCACGGCACCCGACCGGGCAAGACGCTGCAGCACGTCCCAGACCGGCCGGCGCAGCTGTCGGGCCAGCGTCGTCGCGGTGGCGCGCCCACCCCGCTCCTCGAGCGCCTGCGTCACGACTCGGCTGGTTCCGCCGGCGGCCCGTTCCCCATCGGCCAGCCGCGCCACCAGCCGGGAGTTTCCCCACAGCGCCGCCGGCAGCATCGTGCGGAGTGTGAGCCCAATAGGACACGCGTAGTACCGTGCCATCCACGACGCGAGCTCCAGCAGCGGTGCGGACACGACAGGCGCCGAATCCGGAGCGAGCAGCACCGTCTTCAGATCGTGCCCCTCATCCTGCCCGGCTCGCGCGACCTCGAGGACGATGCCGATCAGTTCGCGGCCGCGCACCGGCACGACGACCCGTGAGCCCGGCGCCAACCGATCGCCGAGAGCGGCCGGCACGGCGTAGGTGTAGGGTCGTGGACTGGGAATGGGGAGTGCGACCGAACAGGTCGCCGTGGTCACTCGTGCGGCCAACGGATCCCCTTGATGATCGACAGACCGAGCACTCGAGCCTGCGCCAACGCCCGCAGCGCCTTGAACTCCGGGCTCAGTACCGTGGTGACCCCGGCCCACCGCGCCGCCCACCAGCCGCGCACGAGCGTGCCGAACGTGCCCTGAGCGATCCACCTACCGTCGAGGGCGGAATCTTCGACGGTGATCTCGACGACGCCGGCCAGCCGGAACGCGCTCTTCCACGCCATCAAGAGCTGGGGAACGATCCCGATCGACGCGAGCATGCTCGCATGTTTCGGGTCGGGCGTCGACAGCCAGCAGGGGACAAGCGCCGCGAGCGTGCTCATGGGGCGCGCGACACGGGCCGCTTCCTTCAGCACCTGCGCGCCGTCGACCCCGAGCAGGTGCAGGAGGTCGGCGCACGTCACATCGAACACCTCAGCCTCATGCGGCAGGTTTGTCGCCTCGGCGGTCTGAAACGTGGCGAACCGTGAGAGTCCGGCTTCACGGGCCGCGGCCTCCGCGGCTTCGATCGCTTTGGGATCGGGATCGATTCCCTCGACGTGCGTCTCGAACCGCTTCGTCCACCACAGGACCGGCCGCCCAGCACCACAGCCGATCCACAGCACCTCTTGTCCCGGCTCGGCGTCGACCAAACGAGCCAGGCGCTGGTGGATCGGTTCCGCTACTTCCGCCCACGGCTGGAGGACCGCAGTGAATTGGGTGGGAGACAGCCTCATGGGCATGATCGAACTTACCCACCCGCCCTGGGGACGACTACCCGATCGCCAGTCGGTAGAACGGTGTCCAACATGCCTCAGCGGTATCCTGTCAAGGCCCGAACATGGGCTGCCGCGGCGTCGGCGATGCGGCGGGGCACGTAGCCCCCTTCGAGGACCGAGACCGTGGGAACGGCATACCTCCGCCACCCGCCGATCCAGGCCGCGTAGTCCGGCGGCTCCAGCGTGAAGCCAGCGAGCGGGTCACCGGCCATCGCGTCGAACCCCGCCGAGATGAGGAGGAGATCGGGCGCCCAGCCGTCCGTGGCCCGCGCGACTGCCTCATCGAGGTCGCGGAGGTACTGCTCCCGAGGGAGGCCCGGAGGGCGGGGAACGTTGAAGATGTTACCGACACCGCGCTCACCGGCGAGGCCGGTCCCGGGATAGAGCGGCCACTGATGAAGCGATACGTAGCGGATCCGCGGCTCCCGCTCCACGAGGGCCTGGGTGCCGTTGCCATGATGCACGTCCCAATCGACGATCAGCACGCGCTCGGCGTCCAGGTCCTCCATGGCCGAGCGAGCCGCGATGACCACGTTGTTGAGCAGACAGAACCCCATCGCCGCGTCAGCCGTTGCGTGATGGCCGGGCGGTCGGACCGGCACGAAGGCGTTCATGCCGGTGCCGAGCGCGAGGCGCACGGCCATGACGGCCGCCCCGGCAGCATGGTGCGCTGCATCGAGCGAGTGCGCGTTCATGGACGTGTCGGCGTCGAGACGCCCGCCGCCTTGGCCGGTCAGGGTGCGGAGCCGGTCGAGATACGTCTCCGCATGCACGCGCCGCACGGCTTCCTCCGTGGCCGGCGCCGCCTCGTGCCAGACGAGCTGCTCGGGTGGATCCCAGGCGCGCAGCCGTTCGAGGATAGCAGCGGTCCGCGCGGGGGACTCCGGATGGGCGGGGCCCGCTTCGTGCAGCTGTGAGGACGGATACCAGACGATGTGGACCGACACGAGAACGATCGTCGGTGCGGGTGGCGGGTCAGCCTTTGGAGGCTATCGGATCGGCCGCCGCCGGGCTGGCACCACGATGAGCGAGGCACCATCGGCGACGTTCAGCGCCCCGAGTGTCTCGGATTCGTCGGTCACCAGAGCGCCCCGATACTTGACCACGTACTGATCCGGATTCAGCGTGCGACCAGTCGCTAGGGTGAGCGCCGTCCGCTTGAGCCGCCGCACGGACCAGTCGGCGGCTGCGCTGATGTCGACGATATCCCACACGTCGGGCACCGAGACCTTCACCCGGAGCGCGCTTGCCACGGTCACCGGCTCGCCTCGGCGGAGGCCGGAAGTGTGGAGAAGAACCGCCCGATCACCTGATCGAAGAACAGGGTCGATGCCCGGACCCGGGTGCCCGCCGAGTCCGGCACGACGGCCAGCGTCAACTCCTCCCCACCTTGCCCACGGAAGGTTGCGAACTGCGGACCTTCGAGCTCGAGGAACGCCGCATGGTGCGGCGCGCGCTCGGCAAAGAAGGCCTTGGCCCGCCCGAGGACCTCAGCTGGCGCGAGCGATGTCACGGTTTCGTGGGTCATATCCCGGCATGCCTCCGTACCGATCCGGTGGGCTCGTGGCGGTGAAAGATAACGTCCCTCACGATGTCGGCCTATCGGGTGTGCCCGGGGCCCCAGAGGCGTGCAGCGTGGCGAGGAATGCCGCCAACTCTGCATCGAGCCGCGAGTTCGGCACCGCCGTGGCGCCAGCTTCTCGTGCCGCGCGAAGACTGGCGGCGTCCACATGGGGTCCGAAGGCCAACACGGGTGTCCCCGCCTCACACAGGCGACGGACGAGGACCACCTGCTGCGGGTTCCCCAATGCGACCACCGCGCACGACGCCGGGATCGCAGGGACAGTCCGGAAGCCGAGCCGCGCGGCATGCACCTCGATCTTGGCGCGGAACATGAGGTCCCGCACGTAGACGGCAACCGAGCGTTCAGTCGGTGTGCCGGACATCCGCTCGCTCCTCGGTGGGCGCGTGGGGAGATCGGAACAGGTCCCACACCCGCGGCTTCCTCCGGAACACGAGGATGACGTCTCCTTCCGGCGCATCCTCGAGACCGTCGAGTGCCAGGAACAAGGGCAGCGAGGTCTGCGGTACCGCCACGCTGTACCGCCGACCGTGCCAGATCACGGTGGTCATCCTTGGCAGGCCGGTGACGACGTGTTCGAGAAACACGTCGTCGTCGACGCGGTAGACGCCCTCGGCCACCCGCTCGCCCACCTGGAAGAAGAGCGGATCGTACGCGTCCCCGCTGCGCCGCCGGAAGTTCTGCTCGACGGCCCAGTCGAGGGCCTCGAGATCGTCGGTATCGGCCTGCCACTCGAGGTGGTGTCGCACCTCGTGCAGCAGCGTTTCCCGCGCCTCCGCCTCCCAGTCGAAGCTTTCGTCCAGGTGGGCCAGGGCCGTGAACGACCCGTGATAGAGCACCACCCGCGACACGATCTCCCCGGAACTCGAATGGATCGGCACACATTCACCCAGCGTGTACACACCAGCGTGAATCGGGTGCGGCACCGCCCGACGGCTCACGTCGATCGCGGCGATGCCGTCCAGGTAGTGCTCCGGGATCTCCGCCGCCAAGCGATCGATGAGGTGACGAAACGCGGTGAGCTCCATGGCGCGGCACGGGCCGTCGAGGCGCCCGATCCCGATCAGTGCGTGCGGTCCGCGGCGCCCGAAGACGAACCCCGCGCCGTGCGCGCGGCCAGCCAGCGGTTGAGGAGCAGCAGCGTCAACAAGACCACCGTCCACTGCGCGACCAGTGTTCCGACATTGGCCTCGCGGAGCGGGTCCAGCCATCCGGCGAGGTCGGCCCCGCGCACCTGGTAGAACCACCATCCGAGCAGGACGAGCGCCTCCAGAGGCACCACCACGCCGATCACCACGTCCCACCACCGTCCGACACGGATGTCGGAGTCCTCGTGATTGAGCTGTTCCTCTCGGAACCGGCGCACGCCGTACGTGACGATCGCGATCGCGAAGAACAGGCCGGAGAGCATGAGCGCTACGCCCCACACGAAGTCCTGATTGTGGAGGAATCGCAGCGAAAGTGCCGACGGCAATCCCAGGAGGAAGCCGACCACCCCCACGATCCGAATCGCCCTGGGGCGCGACATCCCGGCATCCCGCAGCACGCGGCCGGCGAGCTCGATCATCGCGATCAGACTCGTGAACGCCGCAAACGAGAGCGCGAGGAAGAACACGACCATCAAGCCCTGTCCCCACGGGAGGGTTGCGAACAGCTGCGGCATCCAGATGAACGTGAGGCCCTCGTTGCCCTGGCTGAAGATCGTCTCCTGCATCAGCTCGGTCGTGAGACTCGCGCCTCCGCGCACCGCGTCCGCCAGGGCGGGATAGGCGGACAAGGCCGCGGGATCGGAGGCCAGGTTCGCCACGAGCTGCGGGACCACGGCGAACACCGTGCACAACACCATGATCCCCGCCAGCAGCGAGACCGTGTTGTTCGCCGCCGGTAGCACGAACGCGTTCAGCGTAGTGTCCTCGCGCACGCGCAGGTAGGCGGCGTAGGAGAGGATGAGCCCCCATCCTGCTCCCGTGTCCCACGCGTTCTGAGTGAGCGCTTCGATCCAAATCTGCGCGTTGCCGAGCTGCCCCCAGTCGACCGTGAACAGGTACCGAAGTCCGTCGGACGAGCCGGGAAGTGTGACGGCTCGAATCGCCAACGCCACGACCAGGACGATGAGCGCGGGCATCAGCACCTTGGCCACGCGCTCGATGGCGCGTACGCCCCGCGCCACAACGAGGACGCCGCATCCCATGGCGACCCCATGCGTGAGCACCGGCCACCACGAATCGGTGTAGGCCACCCAGAAGGCACCGGGCTCCGCACGCGGGATTTCGCCGATCACCGACGCGACGATGTACCGCAGGGTCCAGCCGGCCACCACGGAGTAGTAAAACATGATGGCCGTGGCCACAAAGGCGATGAACGCGCCCATCCATGCCCACCGGGGTCCCATGAGCCGCAGGAACGCTNNAGGAAGCTGCCGCCGCCGTTGGTCGCCACGATGCGCGGGAACCGCCAGATGTTGCCGGTGCCGACCGCCATGCCCAGCATGGCGAGCATCATCACCCAACGGGAGGAGAAGGTCTCACGGGGCTGCGTCATGTCACGCTAATCCAGAATGGCGACGGCCCGCCGTGCGACGGCCGTGAACGACAACGGGGCCCCGCAGACCCGCTCCGCGATCTCATCGGCGGTGTCTGCCTGACCGCGGCTCATCCAGGATTGCACCTCGCCCCCGGCCCGCGGATTGCGGTACCAGTCCTCGTCGTGCCGCTCGGTGAGGCGCCGTGATAGGGCCGCTTCCAGTTGCCATGCGCGGAGGTAGCGTGCGGAGTAGAAACCGGGATCCACGTCCACCAGGTAATCGTCCGTCGAGTACCGGAACTTGGTCGCGTCGCTCAACAACTCCGCGTAGCGGTCGGCCACGGAGACGAAGTCACTCGCATGCAGCTCGCGCTCGTAATGGAGTTTCGCGGCGTAGCGCCGAGCGAGGAACAGCTCCCCCACGGCCAGCTCATAGGCCAAGTCGGAGGCATCGGCCCACGACAGACCACCGTACCGCCCGAGCCATCCCCGATCGAGCGTCAGGTGATCCCACAGCATCGCGTACCCCTCGGTGACGGAGTTGTCTCCCAGCCACCGGGCGGCGAACGGCAGGGCCTCCTCGACCGACGCGAAATGCATGGCGTGCCCCAGCTCGTGCCAGAACGTGCGGTAATCGCTGTGGCCGCCCCGCGGGCGGAGCACGAGGTAGACCTCATGAGGCACGCGGACCGGAACACAGAATGCGCGTGCCTGCTTGCCTTCCCGCTCTTCGGTGTCGAACCGCACGCGGCCACCGACTGTGGGATCCAGGCCCATCTCGCGCATCTGCCCCACCGCCGTCTCCACGAGCGCACCCGACGAGAAGGCGGCATCGAACCGATCAGCGCGGAACAGCCACGCAGCATCCGATCGCACGAGCTGGTCCACGCCGATCCCGAGCCGCCGCCGAGCGAGCCGGGCCAGGCCGTCGGTGTACGGCGCGTCCGTCGAGACGAGGAACTGCGCTGCCTGCCCCGCCAGGTCGGCGAGGTCGATGCCGGACAAGGCGGCCACGCTGTCGACATAGCTCCCGAGGCCGAGGGTCGAGATCACCTCGTGTTCCGCCCGAAAGCGGTCCCGTCGAATCTCGTTCAGCGCCGCCGAGCCGATGTGCGCCCGGGCACTGTCCAGCGCGATGCGGACGTCCCGCTCCGGCGTGTTCGCGATCTCGATCGGTGCGCGGAGGAAGGGGATGCGCCGACCGGCGACGTCCAGCTCGGCATCCTGCTCCCAGACCAGCTGCCGCTCCTGATACGTTGCCACGGCACGCCCTACGCGCACATCGATCACCCATTCCAACAGCGGCTTGGAGCCAGACGCGCGCGCCGTTTCGACCGCGTCATCGCTCGCGACGTCCGCATAGCGATCATAGATAGTATGGAACGCGGGGTCGTGCTTGAGTCCGGCGCCGGTGAGATAGTACTCGAGCCCGAGCTCCTCGTGCATCGCCTCACCACGCGCGAGGAGCGTCTGCGGCTTCACGAGCCGAGGCGCTCCGCGAGGTAGTCGGCGAGACGATCCGCGTGCACGCGCTCCTGAGCCAGGGTGTCGCGGTCGCGAACGGTGACCGTCTGGTCATCCATCGTCTGCCCATCCACCGTAATGCCGAACGGCGTGCCGGCCTCGTCCTGCCGTCGGTAGCGCCGCCCGATCGAGCCACCATCGTCGTAGAAGACGGGAAACCGCCGTCGCAGATCGTCGTAAACACGCTCGGCAAACGCCGGCATGCCGTCCTTCTTCACCAGCGGAAACACCCCCGCCTTGATGGGCGCGAGGGCCGGGGAGAGCGCCAGGACGACGCGACGCTCACCCGCCACCTCCTCCTCCCGATAGGCATCGACGAGCACCACCAGGGCCAGGCGATCGGCGCCCAGCGAGGTCTCGATGATGTAGGGAACGAAGCGCTGGTTGGTCGTCGTATCGACGTACTCCAGCTTCTTGCCGGAGTACTCCTGATGGCGGGACAGGTCGAAGTCCGTGCGGTTGTGGATCCCCTCGAACTCCTGCCCAGCCGAACGGAAACTGATACTCGATATCGAACGCGGCTTTGGCATAGTGGGCGAGCTCGTCGCCACTATGTTGGTGAAATCGCAGGCGCGCCGGATCGATGCCCAGCGAGTGGTGCCAGGCCATCCGCGCGTCCTTCCACTCCTCGAACCAGCGCTCGTCTTC
>JABAOD010032026.1_pt8 | contig 24244 bp, 23 predicted proteins | sample 7062151 | NCBI WGS metagenome assembly JABAOD01 (sample SAMN14538626, study PRJNA623070) | marine sediment metagenome | biome: marine biome [ENVO:00000428]; feature: marine pelagic biome [ENVO:01000023]; material: deep marine sediment [ENVO:00002113] | place: India: Gulf of Khambhat ... | reverse complement strand
CAGGCGGGATCAGCGGTTTCGGTGCGCGCTTCGGGGTCAGGTAGATCGGCGCAAGCTTACAAGGCTTCCAAAGACGCAAAAACCGGCGGGGTTTGTGCTGGCGCGCGACTCGCCTCTGCCCCAATGTGCTGCGGGCGCCCGGCTTTCAATTGTTGATGCAAAGCGCTGGGGGTGAAACAGTCAATGAGCAGCCAGAGAAGGATTGTGCTAATTCCAAAACCTGGGCCACCGCGCCCGACGTTCGTCCAGGCGATACAGCCCCACCTCGGCCGCAGCTTCTTTCGNNAGATGGGCCGATCGATGTCCTTATATTTTTCCCGAAAGCGCTCCATCGTAACTTTTCCAGCGGGGCGATATTGATCCATGATGTTGATGTAGGTGTCTCGTGAGACCTCTTCCGCAAGATATCTAAAGATCGACCTTGTCTGATCGATCAGCGCAGGCATGACCAGATGGCGCACGAGCACACCGCGTTTTGCGATTCCGTCTTCGTCGAATTTGAGCGGCCCTACCTGTCGATGCATCTCCTTTATGACCCGTTTCGCCACCTCCGGATAGTCCTTGGCGAGCAAATAACGCAGGGCGACGCCGGGGTCCCAGAACTTGAAGTCGGGCATATAGATGTCGACGATTCCATCCATCAGCTGCAGGCTGTCCAGGGAGTCATACGCAGAAGTGTTGTAAACAATGGGCAAACGCAGGCCGGCTTCCACGGCGATCGCCAGCGACTCGATGATCTGTGGAACCACATGCTCGGGGGTGACAAAATTGATGTTGTGGCATCCCACATCCTGTAGTTCCAGCATCATCTCTGCGAGTCGCAGCGGACCTGTCTCGACCCCATGCCCATCCTGGCTGATGTCGTAATTCTGGCAAAAAACGCAGCGCAGATTGCAGAGGGAGAAAAAGATCGTTCCGCTGCCTTTCCAGCCGCGCAGGCAGTCTTCTTCTCCAAGGTGGGGAAAGTAGCTGCTGACCAGGGTAAAGCGGCCGGTTTTGCAGGCCGCGGTTTTATCAGCCATGCGGTCGACACCGCAGTTGCGGGGGCACACCAAACAGTGGGACAGGCGTTCTAGAGCCTGCTCGGCACGATTCCGCAGCTCTCCAGTCCGTTGCAAAGCCATATATGCAGGCTCAAAGTTAAGCTTGGAGATAAAAAAACGAGGGGAAGCTGTTCTTTGATACATGGCTTCCTTACAGGCGGATCTGAAACCGTGCGACACCTTTTGTTTTGAAGAATGCGGGCATTCGCCCGCATATCCTGGTGCTGTAAAAATTATATCATGGGTACGCTGCCGGATTCCATCAGCTCCTCTGTATGACCGGAAGGATGACCATTGGCACTCCGTCATATGACCGTGGCCGGAATAAGATAACGTTGTAGGAAAAGACCGGGTCGACGTCGCCCGGGGATGCGGGAAACCTCGGGTCCTAGTCAATTTAAAATGCGCTGCATGCGCGCTTGAGCAAGTTTTTTTGCGTTGCCTCGGAAGTCAGCCAGGAGTTGACGATGCAGGGACCGATCCTAGAAACCCGAAATTTGCGAAAGGTGTTTGGTGAGACGGTGGCCGTAGACGGTATCTCGTTCGCAGTTGCCATGGGCGAGATCTTTAGTTTATTGGGCCCGAACGGCGCGGGGAAAACCACCACGATCTCGATGTTGAGCGGTCTGATCGGGATCACGGAGGGCGATGCAGAGATCNNGGAAGGAGGCTGATCAGGTGAAGCGCGTCATCGGAGTCGTCCCCCAGGAGATCGCGCTTTACCCGACCATCAGCGCCCGGGAAAACCTGGATTTTTGGGGAAAAATGTATGGTGTCCGGGGGCGGCTTCTCAAAGAGCGCATCGGCGCTGTTCTGGACATCGCGGGCCTGACTGACCGGGCGGATGAGAAGGTGGAGACGTATTCTGGCGGCATGAAACGGCGTCTTAATATCGCAGTCGGCCTGCTTCAGGAGCCCAAGATCCTCTTTATGGACGAACCCACCGTCGGGATCGACCCCCAAAGCAGGCGCCGAATCCTCGACACGGTCAAAGAGCTCAATAACGAAGGCCTTACGGTGCTGTATACCACGCATTATATGGAAGAGGCCGAGGAGGTCAGTGACCGGATCGGGATCATCGATCATGGGAAGCTGATCGCGCTGGGTACCCTGGGGCAGCTCACCCGGACCATCGGCGAATATGACACCATTCGACTGGAGGTGACTCTCAATGGAAAGGGCATCAAGGAGATCGCGGCAGAGCTGGCGCGAGATCCAGAGATCCACCAGGCCCACGGTCAAGACGGATCGCTCGTGCTCCAGGCCATCGACGCTGACCAGGTGATTTCGAGCGTGGTCGCCCAACTAAACCGTTCTGGGGCACATATCCGGCGCCTCGAGATCCAGGAACCAGATCTGGAAGCCGTGTTCCTGCACCTGACGGGGCGGGCGCTGAGGGATTAGCAGCATCTCATGTCTGAGAGCGGGCCGAACCATTTTGCCCGCCGAGATCGGGCACTGGCACGCTGAGGTGGTGATGCGCCGAGGAGTTCTCTGATGAAGGCGTGGACGATTGCCTGGAAAGATACCCTGATCCGCTTTAGGGACCGTAATGCGCTGCTCTTGATGTTGGTCGCTCCCCTGGTCGTGTCATCGATCATCGGCGCGGCCTTTGGCAGTTTCACCGATAGCGACGAGACGCCCTTTCGCGACATACCTGTGGTGATCGTCAATCAGGACCAGGGCGAATGGGGTCAGGTGTTTGTCGATATCGCCGAGTCTGACGATCTAGATGATCTGTTGGAGCCGACCCTGATGGCCGACCTGGATCGGGCTCGGGCGGTTGTTGGGTTGGGCGAAACGCGGGCGGTTTTATTTATCCCTCCTGATTTCAGTGAGGCCCTCGAAGAACACGATCCGGATGGCCCATCGGTCAGAATTCAGTTGTACACCGATCCAGCAGCAAATGTAACCCCCAACATCATCCGCAACATCGTTGACCGCATTGCCGGCGCCTTTAACCGCGCCGTGATCAGCAGGCACGTCAGTGTAGAACAGATCCTGGATCATTCCGATGATCTGGGGGCGGCGCTGGCGGAACTGGAATCGGCCCTGAGCGACGAGCTTGCCGCGCGGTTTACACCAGAACGGGCCACACCGCACGTTGATGTCCGTCTCATCACGATCACAGAGGGGAAGGACGCCGGTTTCAACCCCCTGGGTTTCTTCGCGCCGAGCATGGCGATCTTTTTCTTGACCTTTACCATGTTCGACGGCACCCGATCTATCCTGGTCGAACAGCAAGAGGGCACGCTCCCGCGACTGATAAGCACACCGACGAGCGCAAGCCAAATCCTGATGGGAAAAATCGGCGGCGTGTTTCTGACCGGGTTGTTGCAGTTTTCCGTTTTGGTGGTCGCTTCCCGTTTGATCTTCGACCTTTATTGGGGAGACTCGCCGGTTGGGCTGCTGCTGCTGGTCGTCGCCATCGTAGCTGCGACGACCAGCATCGGTGCGTTGGTGGCTGCCCTTTCCCGGAATATCACCCAGGCGAACATCATTGGGACAGCGGTCACGCTAGTCTTCGCAGCCCTGGGCGGGAATTTCTTCCCGGCCCAGAATTACCCGCGCTGGCTCCAGGCTTTCAGCTGGCTGACCGTAAACCGATGGGGGCTGGAAGGTTTCTCAGATCTCACCCTGCGCGGGCTGGGGATCCGGGAAATCCTGCTCGAAGTCGGCGTGCTCTCCGTCCTGGCGGTGATCACTTTTCTGGTTGCCACTTGGCGGTTTCGGCGCCGTCTGATGATGAACTGAGCGAGCGCATCTGAAGCGTGCTCTATTCGGCTGGCATTATGTTGATCAAAGCTGCGGATATCGCAAAATTGTATCTGTTTACGACCTTTCGCGAACGGTCTGTTTTCATTTTCTCGTTTCTAATGCCCCTGTTGTTCACGTTTCTCATTGGACAATCGCTGGCTGGCGATGCGGGCGGGCCCACTCGCTGGTCGATGGCTGTGGCCAACGAAGATCGCGGGGAACTGGGTCGTCACCTGGTGGCCCGACTGGAGACCAACCCCAGTCTGGCTCTCCAGCGGGCTTCCGCAGAGGCCGTGGTTTCCGCCGTAGTCAACGGCGACTCTGTCGTCGCCTTACGCATACCACCAGAATTCAGCACCGCGTTGTTGGGAGAACGATCTGTCACCCTTGAGCTGCATGCACAGGCTGAGGACGCCCGCGTGGCGCAGCTGGTTGAACAGGCGGTGCTTGAGGCAGCTGTACAACTGGAAGGCTCCCTGCAGGCTGCCCAAGTATCGGCGCAAGTGGCTGATCGTCTCAGGCTTTTTGAGGCCTCTGACGGGGCATCCGCACCGCGCGCATACTTTGACGACGCCTTCCGCCGCGCGCAGGAGATGTGGGAGGAGGAGCCCCCGTTAACTGTACATGTAGAGATCGCCACGCGCTTGCGGACACCGGAGAATACCGTTCCTAGCGGAATCGACCAGTCGTCGCCGGGGATGATGGTCATGTTTACGATGTTTTTCATGGTCGGGGGTGGCACGGTATTGATCCTTGAGCGCGAGCAAGGCACCTTGCGGAGATTGGTGGTCATGCCGATCAGCAAGTTCAGTATTTTGTTCGGCAAGCTCGCGGGGATCTATCTCGGTGGGATCATCCAGATGGCAGTGCTGATCCTGACCGGTGCGCTATTGTTTAAGGTTCGCTGGGGCCAGTCTCCGGCAGCATTGGTCCTGCTGGTCGCTTCCTTTGCGTTCGCCGTGACCAGCCTGGGCGTCTTAATGGCCGCTCTGGCCCGTACCAGCGCGCAGGCAAATGCCTTGAGCACAGTTGTCGTGATGGCGTTCTCGGCCTTGGGCGGTGCCTGGTGGCCACTGGAGATCGTTCCGGAGTGGATGCGGCAGTTCGGACACCTCTTCCCTACTGCGTGGGCGATGGATGGATTCAACGACATCATCACCCGCGGGCTTGGGGTTGAAGAAATCTTGCTCGAATTCGTGACCTTGCTTGGGTTTGGCGGCCTCTACCTGGTGGTAGGGATCTGGCGGTTCCGATATGAATAAATGTTAGCGGCCCACGTCTTTGGAATGCGCAGCCCGAGTCAGCCGGGCATCCCGGCTTGCTGTCCGGAGTCCGGTGCGCCGTGGGCGTCCATGGCCGGGCTGCCCCGGAAAGCGGCGATGAGGAAGGGCATATGGATCTGGAAGCTGTTTATTCATTTAGCTTTCTTTTGGTTGCACCGTTTTGGGTTCTGGCGATCGCAGCGCCGCGCTGGTCATGGACGATGCAGGTCTTGCGTTCGCCCCTGATCGCGCTTCCGGCAGCGATTCTCTATACCCTTCTTCTGCTTACGAATCTGGGCGCCTCGTCCACCGAATTATTGAACCCGACACTATCGACCGTGGCGGCCTTGCTGGGGACGTCCGAAGGTGCCACGCTTGCCTGGGCACACTTCCTGACCTTTGACTTGTTTGCCGGCCGTTGGGTATACCTGGATAGCCGGGCGCGCGAAGCCAACACCTTGTTAATGGGTATCATCCTTTTCCTGGTGCTGATGGTCGGTCCGCTCGGATTGCTGGTCTACCTGGTCATCCGGTCATGGGGTCGGGTTGCCAGATCAGAATGAAATCGATCCAGCTTCACAAAGAATGCGTGCGGGGCACACCTGTGCAGGCCTGGCCCTGTGCGATTTCATTCTTTCTGATCGCCGTGCCTTTACGCGTTGAATACTGAGTCAAAATGGAGTATATTCAAGGCATGATTCGATCCCGGTTATCGAAAATCAATATACTTGAGTTTGGTGGTATTCTCGCGATCTTGGCAATCACGATCCCCACGGTGTGGCTTTATTTCGTGAATGCCTTTCCCTTTCGGTGGTTGGGAACCGGTCTGCTGGGAGCCTTTCTCCTGCTATTTTTGCTTCATTCTCACATCTCTAGCCTGCACCCACTTTCGTCCTATTTTTATATGGGCGCCCAAGCGCTGCTGGTCCTCACGCTCACACTGTTATCACCCCAATACGGATTTATCATCATCCTCTACTACGTGCTCAGCGCCAGTGCGATGCTGATTTTTCCCCGAAGAGCTGGTTTTTTGTGGATCGGCCTGTTCATCCTGGCGACCGCTTTTTATCTTCTGATCGCAGAGGGGTGGCGGGACACTATTCTGATTCTGCCCGTTTATACCGGCGGCTTTTTCTTTTTCGCGGCGTTCGCCTACCAAACAGCGAAGGCCGAGTCGTCTCGCCAGGAGAGCCAGGCCCTGCTTGAGCAGTTGCGGGCCGTCCATCGACAACTACAGGAGTATGCCTCGCAAGCGGAGGAGCTTGCCGTTGCGGAGGAGCGCAACCGGCTCGCGCGGGAGATGCACGACACGCTGGGACACCGGCTGACAGTGGCCGCCGTGCAGCTGGAGGGCGCCGAAAGGCTGATCCTCACCGATCCGGATAAATCCACGGCCATGGTCCGAACTGTCCGCGACCAGGTAAAGGAAGCCCTTCGGGAGCTGCGGAGCACCGTTGCCACGCTCCGTGCGCCCCTGCAGGCCGATCTCTCACTGCTGAGTTCTCTCAACCGCCTGGCTGAAAATTTTGAGGAGGCAACTGGAATCACTGTGCATCTGATGCTGCCGGATGAACTGCCGAAATTATCGAACGCCCATCGACTGGCGATCTACCGGATGGCTCAGGAATCCCTCACGAACGTCCAGCGACATGCCCGCGCCCGGGACGCCTGGGTGCAGATGACCCAGCAGGACGGTATCATCACCTTGTTGGTGCGGGATAACGGAATTGGTCTCCAACCCGGAGCCGAAACGGCTGGCTTTGGTTTACGCGGCCTGATGGAGCGGGCCGCGCAGCTCGGTGGCAGCCTCTCTCTGGAGCGCAGAGCCGGTGGCGGAACCCAGGTGTCCCTCCAGCTGCCGATGATGGGGGAGCCTATGCATGGCTGATTCGGATCCGATTCGCATTCTGTTAGTAGACGACCAACGGTTGCTGCGCGAGGGGTTACGGACGATCCTCGAGCTGGAGAGCGACTTTGATGTGGTCGGTGAAGCCGACCATGGGCAGGCGGGCCTGGAACTGTTCGAACGGATCCAACCGGACGTCGTTTTGATGGACATCCGCATGCCTGTGATGGACGGGGTGGAGGCGACGCGGCGTATTTGCGGCCGCTGGCCAGATGCCAAGGTGATCATCCTGACCACCTTCGATGATGACGAGTTCGTTTTTGAGGGCCTGCGGGCGGGCGCCAGGGGATACCTTTTGAAAGATGTATCCGGTCGCGAGCTTGCGGAAGCCATCCGAGAAGTGAACACCGGCGGGGCCCTGATCGAGCCATCGGTTGCGCGGAAAGTTGTGGCGGAGTTCGCCCGCATGCCCCCGCGGCCGAACACGCACGAGGTCACCTTGCCCGAACCCCTATCGGACCGCGAACGAGAGGTCCTGACCCTGTTATCGCAAGGTCTTACGAACCGGGAGATCGCCAACCGACTGCACCTGGCTGAAGGCACGGTGAAGAACTATGTCACCAATATCCTGGGGAAAATCGACGCGCGCGACCGCACCCAGGCTGCGCTCCGTGCCCGCGAACTCGGACTGGTGTGAGATTGGCGGCAGGCGAAGGCCTCAGATCTTATAAAGATACCCTCGACCTGGCACCGTGCGGATAATCCGTGGGTTCGAAGGGTCCGCTTCGATCTTGACTCGCAGCCTGCGAACGACCTGAGCCAGGCTTTCATCGCGTACACCTTCGTCGAAGACCTTATCCTCTGGCCAGATCGCTCGGATCAATTCGTCTTTCCCACAGATCTTGTTCGGATGTTGGCTGAGATACTCAAAGAGCAGCCCTTCTTTGGCAGTCAGTTGGGAGATATCGAAACGCGGCGTCCGGTAGGCCATCAAGATCGGCTGCTTTTCAAGGCCCGAATTGCGCAGCGCCTCGTCAGAAGGGTGATCCGCCCAAAACTCCGCGACCCGATGCGCGACGGCAGGGTGTTCGATCAGGCTGTCGACATCTGTGGAGGCCCCGCCGGCGTGGGCCTCGCAGGCTGCCCGTAGCAGCGAAGGGTAACCCGCTGTGGCCTGGATCAGCGCCTCGGCGGTGCGATCATCCCAGTCCAATCCAAGGCGGGTGGCATAGCGGTGCACGTTCCAGAGGGAGTCGCTCCGGCTCAGCGGGCCGAGCCAGAGCGTGTGGGCGTAGAATAGCTCCACCAACTCGTTATCTGGAGCCAGCGGATGGCGCAGGGCGACGACGTAAGTGAGCGTGTATTTGTGCGCATCCCGCAAGACGCGAAGGTTGTTCAAGACAGTTTGATGTGGGGGCGTGGTAAACAAATCGAACCGGTCAAAAAGTAGACAGAGGGAACCAGGACCCTCGACCAACCGTCTATGAATCAAAGACTCCAGTTGCGCCCGTGCATCGGTTACCCGGCTGGTATCGCCCAGTTGGCGGCGGACCTCAGTGTAGAGCGCAGGCGGGTCCAGCGTCCCCAGCCGGTTACAATCGATCAGCACAAACTTCACCGCTGTTTCGCCCTCAAGAGCGGCGACCTGATGGGCGATGAAGCCCAGCAAGTTGCTTTTCCCGGAACCACTCAGACCGACCACGGAAACGCACTCTCCCGCTCGCACAGCGCTTGTAATCCTTTGCACTTCGATGGAGCGGTAGTCAGCTGGAAACTTGTCCCATGGTGTCGTCATTTTGGGTTCCCGGATGCATTATACTTGGAACGACCCGAACGGGATTTGGACCGCCGGCGCCCAATATTTGAGCATACCATGTCCAGAAATCTTCGAATCGGTCTTTTCTTATTCGGACTATTGCTGGTTTCTGTTTCACTGATCGCACTTGCCTATGCGTTCTGGCCTTTGAATACGGTTAACGAGCAGGTTCCGCTGCCGCCGACGCTGTTCGCCCCGCCCTAGGCGACTTGATCCTGGTAAGATCAGCGATCCATGGACATATCCCGGAAGCTGTTCCCGTGCCTGAAGAGGGGAGGATGACGATTCGAAAGCCCGCCGAGGCCGTCCTGTGGCTTGCAACTCTGGGCGCCCTGCTGGCGGCCTGCGCGCCGCAAGGCGTTCCAACCTTCGAGTTTACAGAACAGGTCACAACCGTCCCGCCAAGCCCGGTACCCCAGGCAACCTTGCTTCCGACGCAACCGGTTCCCAGCCCCACATCGACGCCGTTCCTGGAGGCACACACGGTCGAGTTGGAATGGCCGCCCCGCATGCGGCTCGGCGAGTCTGATATTCTACGGCTTGCGCTTTTCCCTACTGATGAGGGCCTAACGGTTAAGGCGGAGTTTCCGGAACACGAAGTCGAAAGCGAGTCTGTTCCGGTGGAAAGACTGCCAGGGTATTCGCTGTCGGCGGTCGCGCACCTGGATGCTGTTGGTTTCCTGATCTCACCGCAAGGCGAACAGGCGCGTTCGCTTCCACCAGGTGAAGGGGTCAGCTGGCGTTGGTCACTGACGCCAAAAAACCCTGGTCAGCAGCGCATCTCGATCCAACTTTTCTTGCATTGGGAGCCCATGCCAGACACTGCGGGCCGCGCCTGGGAGACCGTGATTTATTCTCGGGGGATTGATGTACGGGTTACTTCGCTGTTAGGTTTGACCCAAGGTGAAGCTATGACGACAGGCCTGCTGGGCTTGTTGTTTGGTGGTGGCCTCAGCCTCACCGCGTTGATCTTGCGCGAGCGTCCAACCGCTTCGCCCTTGCGGTACGCGCGTCCAGATCGATCGTTAAAGATCGAGCCCGATCCCAGCCTCAAACTCGGGCAGGAGGAGATCGGGCTGATGCAGAGCCTGTTCCGTCGCTATGATCGATTGGTGCTTGAGGAAGAGTTCCTTTCTGGCTACTCTGGGGCCCGGACGTTCCTGGCGCAGCCGATACGCGGGGATGGCCGCACGGATGCCCATACAATCGTAAAGATCGGTCCGCGGGAGGCCATCCGGCGCGAATTTGAGAACTACGAGGCCTTTGTGAAGGATACTTTGCCCCCCGTTACCGCTCGAATACAACACCCGCCAGTTATGGTTCGTGGCGGCCTGCATGCGGCTTTGCGCTACACCTTCCTCGGTGAACCTGGCAGCACACCTACGAGCCTGCGACAGGTCTTGTTGAACGCGCCGGAACCGGCCTACCTTCACCAGCTGTTCGAGATTTTTGGTCCGAACTGGTGGATGCAGCGCCGCCCATACATCTTCCGTCTGGGCCAAGAGTACGATCGTATGCTCCCAACGCATTACGTGTTGCGGCCGACCTCCGGGCGCGGGACGGTCCTGGATGGTAAGATGGCACCGGGGGAGCTCCAGTTCTCGGTTGGAGATCAGGTTACTTTGCGCGGTTTCCCGCGGGTCAGCCTGCGAGCCGATGGCAAAAGCTACTCGCTTTCGGGCGTCGCAAGCCCGGGGCAACCTGCCTTGCGGGTGCGCTGGTTAGGTCGGCAAACACCTGGTACCGGGCGGATCGTTGCGACTCGCCGCACGCTGTTGCAGGGTTTTATTTCCGGCTTCGAACGACACGGGCTCCCTGATCCTCTCGAATCACTGGCTATATTGTTGAATGAGACTGTGACCGGAACGCAATCGACGATTCATGGTGATCTTAACCTTGAAAATGTGCTGGTCGGCCCGGGCAAGATCGTCTGGCTGATTGACTTTGCGCAGACCAGAGATGGCCATGCGCTCTTCGATTTTGCACATTTAGAGGCGGAAGTGATCGCCCAGGTGCTGGCCGCTCAGGTAAGTTCGCCACGGGAATTCCTGGATCTCCTGCAGTCTGAGAGCCATCCCCTGCTGGTGGCGCTGCGTGAGATCGCTGGACGGTGTCTGTTCGACCGGGCTCAGCCGCGCGAGTATGAGCTGGCGCTATACATGGCCTGTATCGGCGCGCTGAAATTTGAAAACCTGGCACCGCAGCAAAAGCAGCTCTTGTATCTGACCGCAGCCTTCCTGGCGCAATCGCTTTAAAATACATACAGTCCCCATGCGCACAACGGGCGATGTTACGCATCGCCCGTTGTGCGCATTTTTTTATTTGTCAAGGATTTATCAAGACCCTATCAAGATTTTTGTGCGTAAGTGTCCTAGAGNNTGAACCGAGGAAAAAATGATGTCTTCCAGAGCTGTTCTACCCATCTTGTTCCTGCTGATTTTTCTCATGGGTTGCTCCCTGGAGCCGCCGACACCGGCGTTAATTGCGTCTTATCCCGGGCAACCGGGGCAGGACAGGCAGCAAACGCCCGCAGATCCCCATCAGATGGTTGTGCGATACAGCGCCGATCTGACGATCGCGGTGACGGATGTTAAAGGAGCGATTCTGGAAGCCACAGACCGGGTGCAGCGTCACGGTGGTTACGTTTCCTCATTACGGAGTTGGCAATCGGGCGGTCGAACGCACGCTTCGATGGTAGTGAACGTACCAACGCGACAGTTTGGTCAAGTCCGGCTGGAGCTTCATGGAATCGGGGACCTCGTCCGTGAATCGATCTCTGGCGATCCGATCTCACCGGCGACCGGCTTCGATCCACGGACTCCGTTCTCGCAGCTCCGCTTGCATATACAGCCCCAATCGTCCCGCCTCATCACGCTCGTAAACGCCTTTCGGGGAATGTTTGCGCGGGATTATCAAATACTTCTTTCATATTCTCGCTGGTCTGGCTTCCTTTCGAGGCTGTTGGCTGGCGCACTATTGCTGTTCGGGCCTTTCATCTGGCTCGGCTGGTGGCTGAGAGGTCGGGCCCAAGCAAACAGGAGATGATCTGATGAACATCACACGATTGACCTTTATAACTCTCACGATGGCCGCGGTGCTTGCGGCCTGCGCACCGCGCGCATCGCAAACCGAGGTGCCAGTCTATCAAGCTACAGCAGTCGTGGAAACTCCGTGGGGACCGATCGCTGTTCAGCCGGCACCCACACAGTTCCCTCGACAGGTTCCTGCGCCGGCGGCCACGGCTTTGCCGACTCTCAGGCCTCCGGGTCTTGTCCCGACGCCTGTCGACAATTTTTTCCAGAATTACGGGATCAATCCTTTTGTAGACACCTACGAGGATCAACTTTCAACCTTTGCGCTGGATGTGGATACCGCCTCCTACACTGTTGCTCGTCGATACCTGCGGGATGGCCACATGCCACCTCCGGACGCGATCCGGGTCGAGGAGTTTGTCAATTTCTTTGATCCCGGTTACCCTGCGCCCCCAGACGTGGCCTTCGGCATCTATGCTGACGGAGCCCCGTCCCCGTTCCACGCGGATGGGACCTATATCCTTCGATTTGGTATCCAGGGCTACCGCGTCCCCGACTGGGATCGCAAGCCTGCCAACCTGACATTTGTGATCGACGTATCTGGCTCGATGAATCGGGAGAACAGGTTGGAGCTGGTCAAGCGTTCCCTCCAACTGTTGGTTGACCGGCTTCAACCAGACGATCGCGTGGCGATCGTTGTCTACGGGACCGATGCCCGGGTTGTCTTGGAGCCAACGATCGGATCGCAACGCAATACGATCCTCAACGCCATCTACACGCTGCAGCCCGAGGGATCAACCAACGCGGAGGCCGGATTGCGTCTCGGGTACCAGCTGGCTTGGTCCGTCTTCCACCCCGATGCGGTCAACCGGGTCATTCTAGCCTCGGATGGGGTGGCCAATGTAGGCGCGACCAGCCCGGCTGCGATCCTGGAGTCGATCCGCGGCTATGCTGATGCCGGAATCACTTTGACGACATTAGGGTTTGGAATGGGAAATTTCAACGACGTCTTGTTGGAACAGCTGGCTGATAATGGGGATGGCAACTATGCATACATCGATACGCTGGATGATGCTGGACGACTGTTCATCGACGATCTGACGGCAACGCTACAGGTGATCGCACGGGACGCCAAAGTCCAGGTGGACTTTAATCCCGACGTGGTGGCGCGCTATCGTCTGATCGGGTATGAAAATCGGGCTGTTGCGGATCAGGATTTTCGCAACGATGCGGTCGACGCAGGAGAGCTCGGCGCGGGACACAGCGCAGTCGCGCTGTACGCGGTGCAGCTTTATCCGGGCCAGGAAGGCCGCATTGCAACCGTTCAGCTCCGCTGGGAGGATCCGGAGAACTATCGGGTTCAGGAGATCAATGGGAACTTCAATACCTGGAACCTGGCTGCCAGCTTTTTTGAGGCGCCCGATCGCTACCAGCTTGCCGTGGTGGCAGCGCAGTATGCAGAGGTGCTAAGGCTTAGCCCCTGGGCCGCCGAAACATCGATTTACACGATCCAAGATCACGCAGCCAGGCTCGGTCAGATTCTTCCGGAGGACCCGGATGTGATTGAGTTCGCGAATATGGTCGGCCGTGCGGTCCAGATCGGTACGTTCCCTGCGGGATCGTGAGTGAACATTGTTCCTCGGATCATTTCGCTTCCAACAAGTCCTGCAAGAGCTGGCGAGCGTCCGCGCTCGCCAGCTTGCGTCTGTGTCCTATCCAGGAAGAGGCCTCGAGACTCGGGCGCCTATAATGCCGGATCACATGCTATACTTTCAACACGATGGCATCCAGACGTTTAATTATTGGGATATCCGGAGCAAGTGGCGTGATCTACGGTATCCGCCTGCTTGAGGTCCTCCAGACCGCGCCAGAGGTGGAGACCCATCTCATCCTCAGCAATGCGGCCAACCAAACGATCCTTCAGGAGACAGATTTCACTGTAAAGCAGGTGCAGGGTCTGGCTACGGTCGTCTACGCCTTTGGGGATATCGGGGCGGCCGTCTCATCGGGCTCCTTCATCACGATGGGGATGGTGGTGGTGCCCTGCTCGATGAAAACGCTGGCCGGGATCGCGATGTCCTTCAGCGATAATTTGCTGTTGCGGGCCGCCGACGTGGTCCTGAAGGATCGGCGCCGACTGGTTCTGGTGACCCGAGAGACGCCCCTGCATCTGGTCCATTTACGGCACATGGTTCAGGTCACCGAGATGGGCGGCATTATTGCACCGCCCTTGCCCGCCTTTTACCACCGGCCCCGGAGTTTGGACGATATCATCAACCAGACTGTCAATCGTGTGCTGGATGTCCTTGAAATCGATCTTGGATACGATTTATTCAAGCGCTGGCAGGGCATGACACACGCCTCCGGTGCGCCCATCAGCGAAAATCCAAAGCGCCAACCCNNAAGGCGATGATGGCTTTCGCCGCGGGTGACAAATGTCCCGTTTTTTATGGGTCATTTGTCCCATGCGACGGGCCGGGTCTGTTGCTAATATAGGCGTGGAGGACAACGAAATTTCGTCGGAGGCGTTCAAAAATAGCTGGCTGATAACATTAACGACCCATCCAACACAAGAGGCCAGAACGGGGAAATTTAAAAAAGGATGGCGTAGGAACAGCCAGAGTATACAGCGACTACGCTGAGACTGAATAACTCCGACGAAGACGGTTTAGCGAGTAGCCCAGTGGATTTCCACTGGGCTACCCTATTCAACATAGATCTCTACGTGCTCGCCGTCCCCCTCATCAATCACGTCAATCACTTTTCCTGTGACATTCCCTTGTTTGATGGATTCCGTCAGCTCGCTCAGGTTCATTTCGGGCACAAACCGGGTGGCGATATTCATGCCCGCGTCCAGAAGCCCCAAAGGCAGGTTGAGGTTGACTTTGGTCTTACCGGTGGCGATATCCGTCACACGGACCCGGAGCCAGCCCTTGCGGACCTCCTCGTCACCTGGGGCTTGCCCGCCATGCGCAGCGCTCTCTCGCAGCGCGGTGAGCAGCCGGGCACCTTCCTCCGCCGTGATTTTTCCATCCTGAACCATCTTTAGGATTTTCATCCGCTCCTCGGCGGTTGTCATCTTTGTAAATTCTCCTGTCTATCTGCGGGTGCGATCTCGAAACCACCGCTCTGAGAATTTAGAGATCCAGGCGCTAGCCGTTCCCTTCCAGCGCCGCTAGAAGGTCTGCCGCCTGTACCAAGGTAATTGTCCCTTCTTCCAGTAGCTTTAGGATCAGCAACCGCTCATCTTCTGTGACTGGTTCGTCCGGGCGAGTCGTCGACGCGGACGTCATCCAGGCCGGAGCGGGCGCCAGCGTGCGCTCCGCTGCCTCGGGCTCACGACCTGCCCGCTGGCGGGTCTGATCCAGCTTCTGAACCAGCCTCTTGTGCGCCCGCTCCGCCGCTGCCTGGGTCATGGATTTCGCCCTGCGGGCGGCCTTCGATTTATCGGTCTCGGCTTTGGGCGTACGTTGTGCTCTTTGCTCATCCGAGGGTTCATCGGTCATTCCCGCCTCCAGGTTTTTCACGCGATTGACAGACTGATGGCAGCGACAGACTGCGATGCGGCCCGACCAGCCGGCTGTTCTTTTGTGCGCAGAGCCGGTCCTCGCGGCGCTCCTTCATCCCGAAGTCTCCTGCAACAATCTCATTGCCTCATCGGTCGAGATCCGCCCCTGGTCCAGATCGTCCAATATGCGCTTGCGGGCCTGTTCGCTCAGCCCTGTTCGTTCTTCTCCGCGGGGTTGGTACCCGAGCGCCCGGATGACCTCATGCAGGCGATTTCGAATGGTTGGATAGGAAAGTCCGAGCTCATCCTGCATGTGTGTGATCTTCCCCTCCAGGCGCACAAAAGTCTCCACAAAGTTCAACTGGTCCGGGCTCAGCTGCGAAAAGGCTCCGGAGGAGAAGCGCCCCTCCACCTGGCTATCGCAACCTCGACAGGAGAACCGGGTGACGACGATCTCACCGCCACAGATCGGACACCGATTGGGTAGGGGTAGCATGGGAAACTCTCGAAAGATCGCAATCTCAAATCGGAAGACCTGGAATTAATATTATACTACAATTTACTTAAAAACCAAGCCTGGTACTTGATAAATATTGATAAAACACTTGAATTAATTGAAATCTTCATATAGAAATTCAAATCCTGGTGTCAGATCAGGCGTTTGAACGCACCGGTAAGGCGCGTTCGAAGGGGCTGGCAAACCCGGAATTGCGCTCCGGCAAGTATGATAAAATCTTACTCGATCTCACCTTGTGGTGTGAAATCCGGGCAGATGCCCGGATTTTATAGCACTTACGACAGTCTAACACTCTTCAAGGAGCCCAGCGATTCCTGGAAAGCGGTTCGCGCGATCCCGGACGATGCCGATGATGGAACGCAGCACACACGTGAAAACAATTCGAGTTGTCCTTCCCCGGTGGATCTGGCTGGCCTTGTTGGCCGTGGCTTTTTCACTGCTAAGTGCCTGTGGCGCGGATGAGGAAACCGTACCGATCACTGCGACGCCACGGCCCACGGTGCAGACCGAACCTATTCATATTCGAACTTTCGAAGCGATCTGGTCGGCGGTAAATGACAATTACGTCTATATTGATTTCTTAAGCGAGGACTGGCAAGCACTGCACGATGAATACCTGGGGCGTATGCGTGTAACGTCCGAGATCTCACAGGCAGAATTCGCTAATCAAGTGCGGGAGATGCTCGCTGAATTGCCGGACGATGCGGTCACCTGGCAGACGCGCGAGGAACGTCTCGAGCAAGAGGATGAGGCAAATTTGAGCTATGAGGGCATCGGCGCCTACGTCGCATATCGGCCCACACCAGCGCCGCGCATCATCCTGCTTTCTATCGTACCGGACTCCCCGGCTCAAGAGGCCGGTCTGGAAGCGCATGACAGCATTGTCTCGATTGACGGCGTGCCCATTACGGACGATGAGGGTCTCGACGCGGTGGCGCGCATTCGCGGACCCGCCGGCAGTGATGTCGTCCTGACGGTTCGGTCTCCCGATGGGATCACTCAGGAAGTCACTGTGACTCGCAAGAGTCTGGTGGCGACCGGGAGGATCCGGGTAGGGGTTATCCCGGGCACGAATATCGGTTATATGCTGTTTCCGCCGGCCCCTTACGAAGAAATGGCCCAGGACACACTGGCTAGTCTTCAGCTTATGCAGGAATCGGTCGCAGGGGATGACGAAACCGTCCAATTGGATGGATTGATCCTGGATTTACGCATTTCCCGGTCCGGGCAGAGCTGGCCGATTGAGGTGCTCCCGGCCTTTTTCGCCGACGGAGAGCTGGGGGAGTTTTTCACCCGTTCAGAGTCGCAAGTCTTTACGGTCGAGGGTCAGGACTTTTTGAATTCGCAATCGATTCCGCTGGCGATCTTGATCGGGCCCGACACCCAGGGAGGGCCAGAAATCTTTGCGGCCATCATGCAATCGATCGGACGCGCCGCAGTGATCGGTTTGCCGACCGAAGGGCTGGTGGAACGGGCCAGCGATTTTCGGATGCCGGACGGTTCTCGGATCGTTGTCGCCACAACTTCTTACCGCACGCCAGATGGCCGTGATATTGGCATCGCCGGGGTTCAGCCTTCTGTGCGGGTTGAGGCAGATTGGGATCAGGTGACCGGTCTCGAGGACCCGGTTTTGGACACGGCGGTGGATTTCCTTTCTACGGCGGCGACGCCGTAGCTGGCTCGATGTGGCCAGGCCGGTTTGGCCTGCCGAACAGCAGCAAGGCCTGGGTGTGAACTTTTCATGATGATTTTGCTGCGTAAAGGCTGCTCCCGCAGATGAAAGGTGGTGCGTAATGTCATTTAGAACGATCGGCCGACTGGAGGACGGCCTTGCAATGCGGAGAGGATGGATCCTGCTCCTGGTTCTCCCGCTTATCATCGCAGCCTGCATCCCCAGAGGCGTCCGCGTCCCCCAAAGCCCAATTTTGCGATATCTTGAGCGCAGGTCGGGTTTGATCACCTTCGTGGGCACCGACGGGAATATCTACACCATCGACCAGAGCGGGAACAACCAGCTCGCTGTGACAACCGATGCGCAACTTGAGGCCTCTGAAGGACCGCGGCTGATCTACCAGTTCCCTACCTGGTCACCAGATAGTCAAAAGCTGGCTTTTGTCGGAATTCAACAAGGTGGCGAGGAGGCAGGTCGGTTGAGTCTTTACACGGCCTCGCCGGATGGGTCGCAGTTAAATGAGGCTTTCCGGAGCGAATCAGAGCTTCCATTTTATCTCTTCTGGTCACCGGATAGCGAGTGGGTCAGTTTCCTGGCGTCCCGGCCGACGACGAACGCGATGGTGCTGAAAGTCGTCGATGTGGATGGTGGTGAGGCCCAGCTCGTAGATACGGGGCAACCCTATTATTGGGATTGGTCACCAGAAAGTGACAGGTTGTTGGTGCATGTCGGAGGAGCGGCACGCGGCCACATCGCTTTTCTCACGCTGGGCGACGTGATCTCCGAAGAGGGCCTCGAACTGCAGCCCACACTGTTCCAGGCACCCGCCTGGTCTCCCAGGGGAGATCAGCTATTGCTCGCAATTGACAAAGGGGACGAGCAGGGCGCCCTGGTCCTGACCGATCACAGTGGGAGCGTCATCGAAGAACTGATCGATTTTGAAGGGCCTATCGCGTTTGCCTGGTCTCATGATGGGAGTCGATTGGCTTATATCGCCGACGCCCAGCTTTCGCAGTTGGGAATCCTCGGACCGCTGACCGTTATGGGCTTGGATGAACCGGCGCTGCGAGAAACCACCGAGGAGACGCAGGTGGTGGCGTTTTTCTGGTCGCCGGATGGAAAAAAGATCGCCTATTTCGTCCCGTTCCTCTTTCAGCCACCAACCGAATCGGATGAGGAAGCGAGTGTTTCTGAACAACCCCAGCTATTACAGGCCCTCTATCTCATGGAGGTCGAGACCGGAGAGAGTCAGCGCCTCGCCGTTTTCCGCGCGACCAATGAGTTCCTTCAACTGTTGCCCTTCTTTGATCAATATCACCACTCTGTGACGATCTGGTCGCCGGACAGCAGCACCCTGGTTTTGTCCGGCCTTGACTCCAACGGTCAGCCGGTAATCTGGACGATCCCGGCCTCCGGCGATACTGGCCCCCGGCTTCTGACCGAAGGCCTCGTCGCCTTCTGGTCGTGGAACTAACCAGCCCCCGGTACACGTTTTCGCACGAAGTTCGCCTGGTAAAATAAAAAGCGCGGGCAGTTCGATCGCCCGCGCTTTCTCTGTTTAATATAATTAACGTGAATTCAGGATAAGAATTTACCCCAATCTGCAGCTCTTTTCCCTTATCCCGAACTGACGTTAATTAGAATGTCTAATCGGAGGCTGGCTGGCTCTCCGAGACGTCTTCTAACGATTCAGCCGACTCCACCTCCACGCCCTCTTCGTCCCCATTTGATGACGGGGTTTCGGTTGCCTCTGCGGGCGCCGTCGTCTCTTCTGCTTCGGTCAGGGTCATCCCCGGCTCGTAGCCGTTCCCCTCCGCCGCATCCTTGATGATCTTACTGACCTCCGGACCGCTCAGATCGTCCCGATCCAGGAGTGCCTCGGCGACTGACTGGACTTCGGTCCAGTGCTCGCGAAGCAAGCGTTCCGTCCGCTCTTCGGAATCGTACCAGAATCTACGCATTTCTTCTTCGTACATCTTGGTGGGATCATCGTGGATCGGAGGTCCGAAGAACCCGTGCGCTGCCAGAACCCAGAGGGAGCGCCGGACTTGGGAGAAATCGGAGCCAAAGCCCCCTGCCGCCCCACTCCACTGTTCACCGGTTAGAATCTTCACGGCCACATCACCCGCCATACTTACGAGAACATTTCGGACAATCCGGTTCATCGGGTAGGAGTAGATTTCGAAATTCGAGGCTGGCAGCACATAACCCAGCGAGCCGGATCGACGGATAATCGTCGCCCGCACAATTCTCATTTCTGGCATTAAGGCATGGAACGCGATGGCATGACCAGCCTCATGGTAAGCGGTTTTCCGGCGCTGGTCTTCTTCCCAGTCGTCGATGGGGTTTTCAAGACCCATCGCCTGTTCCTGAAAAGCCAGATCGATATCGCGCTGGGAGACCCTTTCCCGGCCATCAAAAAGCGCCAGACGCACGGCGTCTTTTGTAATGGCGGACATGATTTGCGCCGGGGTGTAATTTGCCGTGTCGGCCACGATCGCCTCGACATCCACGCTCTCATCGGTCTTGATCTTGTGTAGATAATACTCGACGATCTCTCTCCGCCCGGTGCGGTCTGGTTTTCCAACCTCGATCATGCGGTCGAAGCGGCCGGGGCGGGTCAAGGCCGGATCCAGGACGTCTGGTCGGTTCGTAGAGCCCATGAACAGCACATGCCAATTGCGCTGCGGCACGGGTTTTCCTAATAGCTTGGCGATCCTTGCGCGGAGTTTCTCGCTCCGGGTCTGTTCACCGACACCATCCATTTCATAGAGCAAGCGGGTCAGGGCGCCGGATCCACCACCAAACATTCCGCCGCCGCCGCCGAATCCCACACGACCCTGGCCCTGGCTGCCCATCACCCCGCCTCGGGAAGAGCCCACCGCGTCGATCTCATCGATAAAGGCGATGCAGGCGCCGTATTGACGAGCCAGCTTGCGGGCCTTACTGATGAACCAGATCATTCGCAAGACGTCCACGCCCCAGAACATCGCCCGGAAGCCGGAGCCTTCGATCGAGATGAATGCCACCCCAGCCTCACCGGCCATCACTTTTGCCAGCAGCGTTTTGCCGGTGCCAGGCGGGCCGTAAAGCAGCAAGCCGTTGATAAAGCTGCCGCCCATCTCCTGGAATTTGCCGCGATCGGCAAGCAGGGATATCCACTGCTTTACCAGGTTGAGCAGGTGATCCTGGCCCTTGTAGTCATCGAAGTTTACCGTCTTCGGGTCGCCAGGGCGGATCGTTTCGACCTTGGTGCGCGACATGAACCAGAAGATCGCCCCGAACTGGATAATGACGAACAGAATCGCGAAAACGAGTCGAAAGGCCAGCCCCACTGCAACCAGTACAAGGTTCAGGAACGCAGGGTCGAAATAGGCCCGTATCGCGATGTAGCTTAGCAGCCACAGCCACCATTTTGAAAGAATGAAGCGCGATAGTCGGCGAACAGGATGGTTGCGGCGCGCGATCAGCTCGCGAATTTCAGTCTCGCCCCGACTAAACCACTCTGGCTTTTCGCCCTCTGGTACTTGTTCTGTTGTCTCTGGTGCCTCTGAAATAGCCATCGGCCTGTCTCCTTTTGAGCATCCGCAGTGGGCTGTGTTTCAGTATGGCATCGAACCCGCATTGCGGAGCGAAAGGATCGATTGTCCCCACACTTAACACGACAAGCCTACCAGCAAAAGGGTATGAAAAATTACGTCCGACACGAACCCAGTGCAAGCGATTATAATAAGTCTAACCTAGACTGCATGCTATCGCAAGGCTTGATGGCAATTCATTAATAAACACTAATTCTCACCAATGCCTGCTTCGTATGCTCGATCGCTTGGCCTTCGCTGGACCGAAGGCTTTCTGCTTGGGCCCTGGAACCCGGCCTGCGCAAGTGATCCGGGGACGCAAATATCCGGTCTTTTTGATTATACTCACATGATGTTTAATTGGTTCATAATATTTTATTTGCAATCGCATGGCTTTCGACGGGCCGGGTCAACGTGAACCGATCCAAAGCCGATCACAGTGGATCCCCCACTCAGGCGGGCGGCATATCGCAGCCCTTACCGAGCCCGGCAGATACGCGTCAAGCCATGGACGTGCCAGAGGAGTGTCCGCGCTGCGGGACGCGGGTCGAGCAAATCGTGTGGGGGATGACCAATTGTCCCCGCTGTGGCTTACACTTTGAATGCTGCTGACCGGGCGCCTGGTTGTCATCGACGACCGGTCAGGCGAGCCTTGAACATCCTATCACGCTATTTTAAGGAGTAACGTAATGGATGATGATCGTAAATGGGAGTACAAAACTTTGGTATTAGGACCGACAAAGATGGGGTTTTCAAGGCCTATCTGGGATCCGACCCTGGGGGTGGTGAAATCTGAGGATGGCGTTGAGCGGCGAGAGTGGTCCAGACGGCTGGTCTACTTCGATCAGGCGCTGGCGGATCTGGGCGAACAAGGGTGGGAATTGTTGCAGGTGATCTGGAGGGGGCGAAGAGGGGAAGGGTTGTCAGCGGTCGCGATTTTTAAACGGCCGAAAGCTGAAGAATAAACCACCTTTTTCGTTCTGGTTCTCATTGGCATTCGATAGCGCACCTCGACAGGCGAACAGCAGTCGTTGGAGAGAAATGCGGGCGTGCGATCTAAAGAGCCAGGCGACATATCCCCCTTGCTGGCTCACGGGCGAGGGGGATATGCGTTGACACTGGCAGCGGCCAGGTCAGCCCTGGACGGCCTGGCCTTGCTCGGCGTAAACTGGGGTATTCCAATCGTGGTATTTTGGATGACTCCCGCGCACGACCTGTTGGAATAGCTCACGCAATTGCGACGTGATTGGACCCATCCTACCGCTGCCGATGGCGCGATGGTCCACGCGGGTGACAGCAGTGACCTGGGCCGCGGTTCCCGTAAAGAAAAATTCATCGCAAAGGTAGACTTCGGTCCGGTCAATGGGGCGTTCAACGATCGGAACACCCAACTCCTCCCGGATCAGGGTCATAATACTTCGGCGCGTAATACCTTCCAGGATATTGTCGGTGACCGGGGGCGTGACGATCTCGCCGCCGCGCAGCATGAAGATATTCTCGGCGCTTCCTTCCGAGACGTGACCATCTTCGGTGAGGACGAGCGCTTCGTCGAAACCGGCGCGCAACGCATCCGTCTTGATGAGCGCCGAGTTCACATAGGCCCCACTGATCTTCCCGCGGGCCGGGATCATATTGTCGTCAATCCGGCGCCATGAGGAGAAGGTGACATGGGCATTCGTATCGTTGGCGACATAGCGGCCGAAGGGGACAGAAAAAACAGTGAACTGGTCGTCCATATCGTGAAGCTTGACACTGATGATCTCGTCTGCTTTGTAGATCATCGGACGAATATAGACGTCCCGCCGGTGTTCCTCCTTCTGCAGCAGATCTACGGTGATTTCGGTCAGCTGATCGACGCTGAGATCGACCGTCATGCATAGGAGCAGAGCCGAGTTCAGCAACCGGCGGTAATGATCCTGTGGTCGAAAAAGATAGAGCTGCTCGCGGTCCTCGTTCCAATACCCGCGCATGCCGCCGAAAACGGCCGTGCCATAATGCAACGCATGGGTCATAACGCCGATTTTCGCTTCGGAATAGGACACGATTTGCCCTCTGAAATATGCATAATTGGGAAGATCCACAGTTGTTCCTCCTGAATAATCGCATGCTGTGATCTGCCCAGCAAGAGACGTTCCCCCATCATTACGGAATTCAGCTTGCTGGCCGTGCAATCATTATAACCTGGGAGCAGAGGCCCAAGCACGGTTCCCAACCAACCCCATCCAAAGACGGATATCCAGCCCGAGCAAAGGAAAGGGGGTGTACCCTTGTTTCGGGGGAAAATGAGGGATATGGAGAGTACAAATTCTTCATGCTTGCCCCAAACTGAAACACGCCCAAAGAAAGGGCAGGAGGTGCCGGGCGCGACGGGTATCGTGTATACTGTTGGGTACCCTACAGCTTCTTGCGCGGTCTCGCCGGCAGCCGGGCATCGATCCTTCTGGAATTACCGCGCGTACAACTCAGTGACTGGCTGGTCGGTTCTCCACCGACCGGGACGGCCTGGCAGCTGTTTGTCTCAGAGGAAAGACTTGGACCAGAGGGGGAGCTTTGGGTACACACGGGGAATGAGCTGTGTTTCATCAATCGTTGAGAAGGCAGCGGGGAGGTGCGTGACATGAAGCGCGCAGTCAGCATCAGCTTGGGATCGTCCACGCGCGACAAGGTTGTGGAAGTCACCTTGTTGGGAGAGCAGATCCGAATCGAGCGGCTAGGAACAGATGGGGATATGGACAAAGCCGCCCAAAAATTCAAAGAACTGGATGGCCAGGTGGACGCCTTGGGGGTGGGCGGTGCAGATCTGGGCGTCCTGGTGGATGGCAGATGGTACCCGGTTTACACTTTCATGCCGATGATCCGGTACGTCAAGAGTACACCTGTTGTGGATGGAACTGGCCTGAAGAACACCCTGGAGTATCGGATAGGTGCATTTCTTGAATCACATTTAGGCGACTACATCGAAGGAAGGGGTAAAAAGGTGCTCATCACCCTCGGGGTCGATCGATGGGGTATGACAAGAGCGTTTTCGGAAGGCGGTTATGATTGCGTCTTCGGGGACCTCATGTTTGGTCTCGGGATACCGATCGCATTGCATTCGGTCCGCAGCCTCAAGGTCCTGGCCAGCTTACTGATGCCGATTGCCGGTCGTCTGCCTCACCAGTGGATCTACCCCACGGGCGAAAATCAGGAGTTGCGGGATCCAAAGTGGGGGAA
>JABAOD010034160.1_pt1 | contig 24252 bp, 24 predicted proteins | sample 7062151 | NCBI WGS metagenome assembly JABAOD01 (sample SAMN14538626, study PRJNA623070) | marine sediment metagenome | biome: marine biome [ENVO:00000428]; feature: marine pelagic biome [ENVO:01000023]; material: deep marine sediment [ENVO:00002113] | place: India: Gulf of Khambhat ... | reverse complement strand
GAATGGTCGGGCTGGCCGATCTCGATGACGGATTTTTCCTGCAGGGTCGCGGTGGGGCAGGCTTGGACGCAGGCACCGCAGCTGACGCATTCACTGCCAAGGAAGTCGTCGGACCCCATGCCGGGGGAGACGCGGCTGTCGAAGCCGCGGCCTTCAATCGTCAGGGCGAAGGTGCCCTGAACCTCTTCACAGGCGCGGACGCAGCGCGAGCAGACGATGCACTTGTCTGCCTCGAAAGTGAAATAGGGGTTCGACGTATCGTCCGCCTGCCCCAGATGGTTCGCCCCATTATAGCCGTACCGCACATCGCGCAGGCCAACGTCAGCAGCGGCGTCCTGCAATTCGCAGTCGTTGTTCGCGCTGCAAGTCAGGCAATCGAGCGGGTGGTCGGAGATGTAAAGTTCCATCACCCCGCGCCGCAGCTTTTCCAATCTGGGCGTCTGGGTCTTGACCACCATGCCCTCGGTTACCGGCGTGGTGCACGATGCGGGCGTGCCGCGCATGCCTTCGACTTCGACCAGACAGAGCCTGCAGGAGCCAAAGCTTTTCACCATGTCCGTCGCGCACAGCTTTGGAATGTCGCCGCCGATCTGGGCCGCCGCGCGCATCACGCTGGTGCCTTCGGGCACGGTCACTTCGCGTCCGTCGATGGTGAGCGTGACCGGTACGTCCGAGCGCGAGGCCGGGGTGCCGAAATCGGGCTGTTTCTGATAGCCCATCAGGCGTCTCCTTCAAGGGCAAGAATACCATGCGGATCGCCGAAAATCAGCGCGGAATCGCGGCGGGCCAGCGCGACGAGCGCAAGGCCCGACTGCGCGGCGCGCTCGACCGCAAGGCTGGTCGGCGCGGATATAGTAACGAGCAGCGGGCAACCCGCGCGCACGGTTTTTTCGACCAGTTCGAAACTGCACCGTGCAGAGAGGAGCATGAAGCCTTCACCCGCGTTCAGACCCAGCCGCGCCATCGCGCCGATTAATTTGTCGAGCGCGTTGTGCCGCCCGACATCTTCGGCGGCGGCAAGGATCGTGCCGTCAGACGCGCAGAACGCAGCGGCGTGCATCGCCCCGGTTTCGCGCCCCATCGGCTGATGCGCGGACAGCCCATCCAGCGCGGCGGCGATGGCTTCGCGGGTGACGGTCAACTGCGCCGATACCGGCGGCAGGGGGCGTAGGACTTCGGCGATGTTGTCCATACCGCACAGGCCACAGCTCGATTCCGAAACGCGGGTGCGCGCGCGGGCGATCACCGGCTCCATGTTGTCGTGCGGCAGCGTGATGCGCAGAATCCAGCCGCCGGGCAGTTCGTGCGCGTCGATGGCTTCGATCTCGGTCACGCTTTCCACCAACCCTTCGGACAGGGTGAAGCCGCGCGCATAGTCCTCAAGGTTCTCGGGCGTCGCCATCATCACGGCATAGCCCAGCCCGTTGTATTCGATGGCCACCGGCGTCTCGACCGGGACCGCGCGGTCCAGCCTGTCACCACCTGCCTCGGCAAGGCCAAGGCGGCGCGGGCGGGTGTCCATCGTGCCGATCATGCGGGCACAGCCTGTTTGGTCAGGCCGAAATCCTCTGGCCAGTGGCGCAGCGCGGACAGCACCGGATAAGGCGTGAACCCGCCCAGCGCGCAGAGCGAGCCGAACTTCATCGTCTCGCACAGGTCTTCCAGCAGGGCGACCTGCTCCTCAAGACTACGCTCCGCATCGCGCACGTTGTGCATCTGGGGCAGCACTTCGACCGCGTCGGCCTTACGCCCACCGGCGAGGATCCGCTCGATAATTTCCATGCCCCGCACCGATCCGATGCGACAGGGGGTGCACTTGCCGCACGATTCCGCCGCGCAGAACGTCATCGCAAAGCGGGCCAGCGCGGCCATGTCGGCGGTGTCGTCGAACACCACGATCCCCCCGTGGCCGATCAGCGCGTTGGCGGCGGTATAGGCTTCGTAATCAAAGGCGATGTCGAACTGGTCCGGGTGGATATAGGCACCCAACGGCCCGCCGACCTGCACAGCCTTGGCCGGACGGCCCGAAGCTGTGCCGCCTGCGATGTCGTAGACCAGCTCGCGCAAGGTCACGCCGAACGCGGTTTCGTAAAGCCCGCCCTGCTTGACGTTTCCCGCGATCTGGATCGGCATCGTACCCTTGGATCGGCCCATGCCGAGGTTTTCGTAAGCCTCGGCCCCGCCGTCGGTCAGGATATGCGGCACGGCAGCCAGCGTCAGGACGTTGTTCACGACCGTCGGACAGCCGAACAGGCCCTGCAATGCGGGCAACGGCGGCTTGGCCCGCACTTCGCCGCGCTTGCCTTCAAGCGAGTTCAACAGCGACGTTTCCTCGCCGCAGACATAGGCCCCCGCACCGACGCGAACTTCCATACGGAACGGTGCGATCCGGTCGGCGGCGAGATCAATCGCCGCGTTCATCTTGGCGATGGCGTCGGGATATTCGCTGCGCAGGTAGACATAGCCCTGCCCCGCCCCGACCGCATGGGCGCAGATCGCCATGCCCTCGATCAGCGCGAAGGGATCGCCTTCCATCACCATACGGTCGGCAAAAGTGCCGCTATCGCCTTCGTCCGCGTTGCAGACGACGTACTTACGCTCGCCAGATGCCTTGGCGACGGTCTGCCACTTGATCCCGGCGGGGAACCCCGCGCCGCCGCGACCGCGCAGGCCCGACTGGATCATCTCGGCCAACACCCGCTCGCCGCCGATGGCGCGCGCCCGGTCCAGTCCGGCCCAGCCGCCGGTTGCGGCATAATCGTCAAGGCTAAGCGGTCGCGTCTTGCCCGCGCGGGCAAAGGTCAGCCGCTGCTGGCTGGCGATGAAGGGATGCGCGGCGACCGGTCCGATGCACAGGTCATCGGCCTTGCCCTCGGCAATCTCGGCCACGCGATCCGCCGTCACGGGCCCCCAGCCGACACCGTTCACTTCGACCAGCGGTTCCAGCCAGTGCATGCCCCAGCTCGACACACGTTCGACGGTCCAGCCAAGTTTTTCGAAGGCGGAGACGACCTTGTCCGCCCCGCAAGCGCGGGTGACAGCGTCGTCGGAGATGCGGACCGTGGTCATGCGCGTTCCACCAGTTTCGTCAGAGCGCCCTCGTCCAGCCGCGCGTGGAGATCGTCGCCGATCCGCGCATTGGGGCCGACGCTGCACAAGCCTAGGCAATAGACCGTCTCGACCCGAACCCTGTCGCCAGCCGCTGCGGCGACGGCAGGCATCATCGCCTCGATCCCGCGGGCCTGGCACGCCTCGGCCCGGCAGATATGCACCACCGGGCGCGGATCGGCCTGGGCCTTGAAGTCGTGATAGAAGCTGACCACGCCGTGCACTTCGGCGCGGGTCAGGTTCAGAAGATGCGCGATGCGCGTTTCCGTACCCGCATCAATAGCGCCGATTTCCGCCTGCACGTCATGCAGGATCGGCAGGAGCGGGCCATCTCGGTCCGCGTGACGAGCGACGATGGCTTCTAAAGAAATCGACATCAAACCCGCTCAAGCAAGAGGGCAATACCCTGCCCAACACCGATGCACATCGTTGCGATGGCGTAGCGCTCGTTGGTTTGGATCAATTCTTCAGTAGCCGTCAGTCCAAGCCGAGCGCCAGACATCCCGAGCGGATGCCCAAGAGCGATCGCGCCGCCATTCGGATTTATGCGCGGATCGTCGTGCGGCAGCCTTAGCGCCTCAATGACGGCCAACGCCTGCGATGCAAACGCCTCGTTGAGTTCGATCACTCCGATGGCGTCGATAGCAATACCAGTCATCTGCAAGAGCTTCAATGTAGCCGGCGCCGGCCCAATCCCCATGACCCGTGGCTCTACGCCTGCCGTTGTCATTGCGACTATACGAGCGCGCGGTATAAGGCCATGTGTATAGGCAGCCTTCTCGCTGGCGACGATCAGGACAGCCGCCCCGTCGTTCACCCCGCTCGAATTTCCGGCGGTAACGGATCCCTCCGCTCGCACGATTGGCTTCAGGCGCGATAGATCTTCCAATGTCGTCGCGCGGGGGTGCTCATCTCTATCAACAGCGAGGGGCTCGCCCTTGCGCTGCGGAACGAGGACAGGGCAAATCTCTACCGCGAGACGACCGTTAGCCTGCGCCGTGGCAGCCTTTTGCTGGCTACGCAGGGCAAAATGATCCTGATCTTCGCGGGATACGCCGAAGTCCACGGCAACATTTTCTGCAGTTTCGGGCATGGAATCGACGCCATAGCGAACCTTCATGGCGTCGTTTACGAAGCGCCAGCCAATCGTCGTGTCGTAGACGGTGTTAACCCGAGAGAATGCCGCAGATGCCTTCGGCATGACAAATGGCGCCCGACTCATGCTTTCGACTCCACCGGCCAACATGAACTCCGCATCGCTCGCACGAATGGCACGTGCCGCAGTGCCCAGCGCATCGAGGCCGGAACCACACAGCCGGTTGACGGTCGAGCCGCCGACGGCGTGTGGCAACCCTGCAAGAAGCCCGGCCATTCTGGCGACATTGCGATTGTCCTCGCCCGCCTGATTAGCGCAGCCCAGGATGACATCATCTAGCGCAGCCCAGTCTACGCCCTGGTTGCGTTTCATCAGCTCACGGATAGTAATGGCGGCCAGATCATCGGCACGAATGGAAGACAGTGCACCGCCATAGCGACCGATCGGTGTGCGAATAGCATCGCAAATAAACGCGGCGGCCATGTCTTATTCCTTATCCTTTAGGAAATCGCATACCGCTTCGAGCACTCGCTGTTCCTGTTCAAGATGCGGGGAATGACCACAATCGTCGATCTCCACCTTGATGGCTCGCGGAACCGCACGAACGATCCTATCCAGTTGGTCCATCGTTCCGTATTGGTCGTTGCGGCCTTGGATAAGCAGCATGGGCTTATCGATTCTAGACAGAACATCCTCAATGTTCCATTCGCGAAATTCCGGCGATAGCCAAATCGCACTCCAGTCTCGAAATAGCGGATACGGCTCCTCGTGATAGCGCCGCATGCGCTCTCCCATATCGGACTGCGTAAAGCCGGCGGTAACTTTGGCGATGCTCTCGTATGTCAGGTCTTCGACGAGAACATGAGGCGCTTCGAGTATCAGGCTGGAACAGAATTGTTGGGTACGCGAGGCGCCAATCAGTGCGATCGATGCACCATCGCTGTGACCGAACCAGTGGGCACGTTCGATTCCTAGCTGGTGATGAATGTCTGGAAGGAAATCCGCCTCTCGATGCATATAGTTCACAGTGTGAGCATCATCGCGCGCATCGCTAGATCCGTGCCCCCTTCGCGACCATGCGATGACTGTCCGCCCAGTCTTTGCGGCCAGTTCTTCCGGAAAAGCCTTCCACAAACGGATTGAGCCGAGTCCTTCGTGCAACAGTAGGATGGGAAGCCCGCGTCCGTGATCTGATCGCCAGGTCGCTACTTCGAGCCGTTTGCCCGCGACCTCGATGGTCGACAATATCATGGCGCGTTCTCTTCCGCCAATTTACGAAGTCCCGCAGAAGGCTGAATTCCCAATTCCTCAAGACGACGGATGACTTCGCCGTGACCAGTTCTGCGGGCGTGGAACATCGGGCCACCGTTCCAGGCAGGCCAGCCATAGCCATTGATCCAAACCACATCGATATCGGATTCCCGCAGCGCGATACCGTCCGCCAGAATCGACGCTCCTTCGTTCACCATGGGCCAGAGCAGGCGATCGAGAATTTCCTCATCGGTAAACGCGCGCTGCACGATCCCGCGATCTCGCGCAAAGCCTGCGATAATATCGAGCGTCTCTTGCGAAGAAACGGGGCGGCGTTTCTCATCATAATCGTAAAAGCCTTTGCCGGTCTTCTGCCCTCGCCGCCCAGCTTCGTTGAGCCGTTCCCTAATGGTCGAACCGCTCGAGGTTTCCGGCGTCCATCCAAGGTCCAGCCCGGCAAGGTCCCCAACGCGAAACGGCCCCATGGCCATCCCGAAAGCCTCCATCACCTTGTCCACTTGTGCAGGCGAAGCGCCCTCCACGGCCATCGCTTCGGCCTGTTCGCGGCGCACCGCCAGCATCCGGTTGCCGATAAAGCCCCAGGCGTTGCCCGACAGAACGGCGCGCTTGCCGATGCATTTCGCCAACACAAAGGCTGTCGCGATCACGTCGGTGGCAGTTTCTACACCACGCACGATTTCGAGCAATTTCATCACATGCGCCGGCGAAAAGAAGTGCAGCCCGATGACGTCCGATGGACGCGACGTCACCTGAGCTATCGCATCAAGGTCCAGATAGGACGTGTTGGAAGCGAGAATAGCTCCCGGTCGGGCAATGCGGTCCAACTCTGAGAAGATCGCCCGCTTGACCTCCATCGTTTCATAAGCGGCCTCGATTACCAGATCGACATCGGACAACGCTTCCATAGCAGTAACCGGTTGAAGTGCGTTCAATGCCGCATCCGCTGCTTCCCGGGTCATCCGCCCTGCATTGGCATTCGCTTCAAGCACCGCACGAATATGTTGACAGCCACGATCCAGAGCCGCCGGATCGCGCTCGTAAAGCGTCACGGGATAGCCGGCGACATGCAGTGCAATTGCGATACCACTGCCCATGGTGCCACTACCGACCACGCCTACCCGGCTGATCTCGCGCGGTACTACACTATCGATTCCCGGCACCTTCGCGGCCTCACGCTCGGCGAAGAATACGTGCCGCAGCGCTTCGTTCTGCGGTCCTTCCCGCAGCTTCAGGAATATTTCCCGTTCGCGCGCGACACCTTGTTCAAACGGCAGCTCTGTCGCGGCCCGAACCGACGCGATAATCGCCGGTGGGGCATCGAGTCGATCGAACTTGCGGGAATTCGACCTGGCGAACTCATCGTAAACGGCGTCGTCGACTTTTTCAGCGACTTGCTCGCGTGTTCGGCGCGGCGGCCTTCCAACAACTTTGTTCGCTTGCGCAATTGCCGACTGAAGGAGATCCCCTTCAGCAATGACGTCGACAAGACCCATTTCATGCGCTGCACGGGCCGTAACCGGATTGCCGAACGCAATGATCTCCAGCGCATTCTTCACCCCCACCAGACGGGGCAGATGCTGTGTCCCACGCGCGCCGGGCATCAACCCCAGCTTGACTTCGGGCAGGCCAAGCTTGGCATCCGGCTCGGCAACGCGCCAGTGACAGGCCATGGCGATCTCAAGACCACCTCCCAACGCACTGCCGTGGATCGCGGCCACGATTGGTTTGTCCGAACTCTCGATCGTATCTACAACTTCGGTCAGGAACGGTTTGGTCGACGGCTTTCCGAATTCCTTAAGATCGGCTCCGGCAAAAAAAGTGCGACCTGCACAAGCAATAACCAGCGCGCCGACATCGTCATCTTTGGCGGCCCGGTTCACGCCTTCGACCAGCGCAGCACGCACCTCTCTGGAAATGGCGTTTACCGGGGGATTATTGATAGTGAGGATGGCGACCGCACCATCCCGTTCCCACTTGGCGATTTCTTGCATCGATCAGGATTCCGCCACTGCGCTAATCAAGGCTTCACTCCCCTGAATGGCACTACGCTGCATATAGGGCAGCATCCCAATCGTACCGCCAAGTTCGGCCCCGCCACCAGCGCGACCGGGCCCTCCGTGCTGAAGATGCGGCATCGCCGCGCCATGACCGGTCGAATGCTCGGCATTGTCACGATCAACGATCATGACCCGGCCGTGGAAAGTCGAGACCCCCTTCACAAGATCCACGGTCACGCCTCTGTCGTGGCTAAAAATGGAAAGGGCGAGCGAACCTTTGCCCTTTTTGGCGAGCATGATGGCGTCGTCTGCGTCACGGTAAGGCATAAGCGTGCAAACCGGGCCGAAGGCTTCGATCGAGTGGACCGCTTCTGCCGCATCCGGGTTTTCGCAACGCAGAAGGGTCGGTTCGAAAAAAGCGCCTTTGGCAAGATTGCCATGCAGTTCTGGAACTTCTCCTCCAAAAACGACCTCAGCCTCCGCCGTCAACTTCCCCAAGTTGGCGATCACATCCGCTCGTTGGGGAATTCCGGCAAGCGCGCCCAATCTGGTCGTCTCATCGCGAGGGTCACCGATCGTCGCGTTGCCAAGGCGTGAAATGAGCGCGTTCTGAACACTGTCCAGCATACTGGTCGGCACGAGCGCGCGCCGGATCGCAGTGCATTTTTGCCCCGCCTTCTGCGTCATCTCGCGCGCAACTTCCTTGACGTACAAGTCGAATTCCGGTGTGCCCGGCCCCGCATCCATACCAAGGATCGACGCGTTGAGGCTGTCCTGTTCGGCCGCAAACCGCACGGTGTTCTTCACTATGTTAGGATGAGTTTTTAGCCGGTTGGCGGTCGCGGCCGAACCGGTGAAGGCCACACTATCCTGCCCGTCGAGCAAATCGAGCAGATCGCTCGTATCGCCCAGAAGCAACTGAACAGATCCAGTGGGTAGCGCCCCGCTTTCGATCATGATCCGAAATGCCGCTTCAGTCAGGTATGACCCGAAGGTCGCAGGTTTTATGATGGCGGGCATGCCAGCAAGCAGCGTCGGAGCCAGTTTCTCCAACATTCCCCAAACAGGGAAGTTGTAAGCGTTAATATGAACTGCGACCCCGATCAGGGGGGCCAGGACGTGCTGCCCTAAAAAATCTCCCTTACTTAGCGTTTCGCGCCCACCTTCCAGCATGAAATGCGCATCGGGTAGTGTCTTGGCTTTCGAAGCATAGACAAAAAATGTGCCAATCCCGCCTTCGATATCGAAAGCGCTGTCACCCTTCGTCGCCCCGGTGAACGAGGACAGCGCGTAAAGTTCGGCTTTACGCTCACTAATTGCCGCAGCCGCCGCCTTGAGCATTTCTCCTCGCTGCCGAAAAGTCATGGCCCGTAAAGCCGGGCCACCGACCCGGCGGGCATGATCGATCATCTCCCTCACATCGGCTACTCCTGGCATGAGGGCGACCGTCGCGCCGTCGATAGCCGAGACGAGTTCTGCCCCTTCGCCTTCCGCAAGCCAACGGTCTGCGGCGTAGCTTTTTAGCGCTATTACATTGTTCATAGAGTTTGGATCCTAAAGCAAAATCACTTACGGGATTGCACAAAGCGGAGAACCGCTGCGCGATAGGCATCGCTTCGACCAAGCCGGTCTTGGGCATCGCGCTCAGCGTCCAAGGCGGCATCGAATGACCCGTTGGGATTGGTTCGAAGTAGCTTCTTAATCGAGGTCAAAGCACTGGACGAGCACGCAGCAAATTCCTTGGCGATGGCACGCGCAGTCGTCGTCAATTCTGCATCGATGACAACGCGACTGACAAGACCGATGGCGAATGCTTCATCCGCCTTCACCAGCCTCCCCGTCAGTGCAAGATCAAGTGCGCGTGCCTGACCGACGAGCCGCGGCAAGGTCCAGCTTACACCACTGTCCGGACCAAGCCCGACATTGACAAAGCCGAATTGGAAGCGGGCGGATTCAGCGCAGAGTACGATATCGGCAGCGATGGCAAGACCGGCGCCAGCGCCAAAGGCAATACCATTAACTGCCGATATGACCGGGCAGTCCAAGCGGGCCAGCCGGCGGATAAGCGGGTTGTAATTATCTTCCAGCGAAGCGCGAAGGTCTGGCGTATCGCCTTGCTCAAACGTGCGGGCGCGCTCGTTCAGATCCTGGCCTGCACAAAAGGCCGTTCCGGAACCGGTCAGTATGACGGCACGGATTGCAGGATCTGTTTCGATCCGGGAAAGTGCATCGCGCAAAGCAAAATGCATTGGCCCGTCGATCGAGTTCTTACGCGCCTCCCGCGTCAGTGTGATCGTGGCAATGCTATCCTGTATATGCAGCGCAATACGTTTTTCGGCGGGGTCAGACACGTCAACCCCGGGTAAATTCGATTGCACCGTCCGGCAGTAGGTAGAGCACCAACGCTTTTCCCCCAGTGACGGTGGGTCGATGGGCCGAACCAGGGCCGTAAACCTTCCAGCCCGCACCACGCCCATCGAATTCCGCTGCGCCAAGCAGCGGCATCACCAGATCGATCTCTCCGTTTGGGTGCGAATGGTGGGGTCCGACGATACTGTCCATCTCTACGACATCGATCGACATGCCATTTAGGGTATCGCTGGGCGGTACGGCGCGGCCGAACTTGATCCCGCCAGCTTCGCGCGCGCAAAGCCAGCCTTCTTCACAGCCTGCGCGACACATCCGTTTGGCAGCTTCGAACCACTCGCCCCCTGCCGGAAAGGCCTGATTGAGTTGCTCTTCGAGGTCCGAACCAATCACCTGCCCGGAAATGCGCTGCGTCACCTCTACGAAATGCTGCACGAATGCTTCGGGCGTTTGCGGACTTTCACTCATAACATACTCTACCTTTCAAGCGGTCGGAGAGGACGCCTTCAGCCATTCCTTCAATTGCCTGGAATCGTCCGCCAGTTCGGCCGGATCGGCCTTGATGCCAAGTTCGACCAGCCTGCGACCATGCGAATAGTCGCGTACATTGTTGACACAGTCGAGCGCGATCACCTGTCCGCGGCGCAGATAGACGACCGAAAATTTGCGACTGGCGGGGTCACCCCTGACGACCGCATGGTCATGACCGGCGGACAACCCGACAGTCTGCAGGCGCAGATCGTACTGATTGGACCAAAACCAGGGCGTTGCCTTGTACTCTGCCTCTTCGCCACAGATCGTCTTGGCCACTACCGCCGCCATGTCATTGGCATTCTGTACGGATTCAAGGCGAATCACATCGCCATCGGCAAAGGCGTTCCGATGCGCGGCGCAATCGCCTATCGCGAAGACATCCGGGAGAGTCGTTCGGCATTGCGCATCAACGAGAACGCCGTTGCCTCCAGCGGCCCCGGCCTCAAGCAACGGTTCGACACATGGAACAATGCCGATACCGACGATAACCATCTGCGCAGGCAAGATGTCCCCACCTGCCAGCCTGACCCCGGAGACATGCCCGTCCCCCTCCAATGCTTCGACCTGCTGATCGACCCGCAAATCGACCCCTTGAGCACGGTGCTCTACATGATAAAAATCGGACAGGCCCTCGCCCGCGACCCGGGCCAGCACACGCGGCAGTGCTTCCAGCAGTGTAACTCGTTTACCCAACTTGGAGAGGACTGCGGCGGCCTCCAAACCGATATAGCCACCGCCAATAACCACGACTTTATCGACTGTCGGAAGCTCGGCCATGATGGCATCGACATCCTCGCGATCGCGCACCGCATGGACCCCGGACAAGTCCGCGCCCGTAACCGGAAGACCGCGTGGATCGCCACCGGCGCACCAGATCAGTTTTCCAAATTCGATCCGCATTCCGTCTTCGCTCGAAACCGTATGCTCTGCTTGATCAACTGCCACCACGGTCTTGCCTAAAAGCATGGCGATCTGTTTTTCGGTCCAATATTCCGCCGGACGGAGATAGAGGCTCTCGAACGGACGTTCCTGAGCAAGATATTCCTTCGAGAGCGGCGGCCGTTCGTAGGGAAGCTCATTTTCACGCCCCACCACGGCAATCGTACCTTCGAACCCCGCCCCCCGCAGTGCAATCGCTGCCTGCGCACCGGCGTGACCAGCGCCAACTATGACGATGTCATATCTATCAGACTGGCTCATGCTTTCTCTCGCAGACGAAAGCGCTGAATCTTGCCGGTGGCCGTCTTGGGCAATTCGTCGACGAAAGTTATCCAGCGCGGGTACTTGTAAGGGGCCAGATGTTCCTTGCAGTGCTCCTTCAGCCTTACCTCCAAATCGCCACCAGCTTCCACTCCGGCGTGAACCACCACGTATGCGTGCGGTTTCAAGAGGTTATCCGAATCCTCGGTGCCCACTACGGCCGCCTCGATCACTTCGGGATGACTGGCCAGGACCTCCTCGACCTCGATCGGCGACACATAGATGCCGCCAACTTTCAACATGTCGTCAGCGCGACCGGCGTAGGTCAGCCAGCCATCGCCATCGATCGAGTATTTGTCTCCGCTATTCGTCCACTCGCCCTGGAAAGTAACCTGGGATTTTTCGCGATTGCGCCAGTATCCGATGGCCGCAGTCGGCCCATTGATCTGAAGGGTTCCGATTTCGCCGGGTGCCGCTTCTCCGCCGCTTTCAGTTACAACCCGGACACGGTAGCCATCAACGACTTTTCCGGTGCATCCGAAACGCACCTCGCCCGGACGTTGGGAAATAAAGATGTGCAACATTTCGGTCGAACCCAGCCCATCGAGAACGTCTGCATCGAACCGTTCTCGAAAGACCCGGCCCACATGCGCAGGCAACGCCTCGCCTGCCGATGTCGCGATACGCAAGGACGGCGCCTGCTCTGCCGTAGGACACGATGGATGAGCGAACCAGCCAGCGAAGAATGTCGGCACGCCGCATAGCACAGAAATGTCGTTTTCAACGATTACTTCGCTGATCGCCTCTGGTGTCGCACGACCGTTGAAAAGCACGACGGTTGCTCCCACCGCGTAAGGGAACGTCAACGAGTTGCCCAACCCATAGGCGAAGAACTGCTTGGCGATCGACAAGACCTTGTCGTTTTCACGAAGCCCCAGCGTTCCCATGGCATAGAGATTGGCAGTCAACCGCATTGAACTTTGCGCATGCATTGCGCCCTTGGGTCTACCGGTCGATCCAGAGGTATAGAGCCAGAACGCAACGTCATCGCGATGCGTGTCCGCAGGTTCGGTCATCGGATTAGCGCCTTCGATCAGCGCCTCAAGGTCGGCCCAAGGTCCACCATCACTGCTGATAAAACGGACATAGGGTTGATTAGCGGCGATATCCGTCCATTTATCCGCCAGGTCGCCTGAGACGAACACAGCCACCGCTCCGCTATTACAGAGGATCCAGCCGAAATCGTCAGGTGTCAGCAGGGTATTGAGCGGAACCGGAATAACACCTGCGCGGATCGCCCCCAGGAAAACGGTAGGAAAATCCCGTGTGTCCGTCAGGCAGAGCAGCACACGCTGATCGCGCGTCACGCCGAGGCGCGCAAAGACATCGGTCATACGCGTTACGCGATCGTAAAGATCGCGATAGGTCACCATACCGCGATAGTCGATGATCGCCGCCTTTTCCGGACGAGACTCCACGTTGGGCATGAGCAGGTCTTCCGCCGCATTGAAGACGTCAGGAAGGTCATCAATCGTTCGGCCCAGTTCAGTATTCATCGGGTTCCTCTCCCCAATAGAAAGGGCGGCCGGTTTACCGGTCCGCCCTCTTCGTCAGGCTGCCCGCACGTAATCGAACTCGAACGGCATGTTATTGATTCCGCGATCGGGCGGACTGGTCCAGTTCGCGCACTTGCCCGGCTCGGTCACACCGACCATAAGCGATTTCACATAGCCGCGATCCGCCTCGCTGGGCAGCACGGACTGAACCGCGTCCCGCGACGTCGACTTGCCATCGGTATTGAAGTTCATACCGGTCCAGACTCCGACACTCCGGTTAAAGCGTTCCGACGGCAGCTTGAGCTGAAATTCGAATCCTGCCTTCTTGATCAGGCGGTTCCAACGGGTTACGCCGATGTCGCAGTCGCGAATATAGGCATTACGCGTAATGTAGTTCATCGCATTCCGTGTGGCGACTTCCTCGACACCGTCCGGAGTTTCGATTTTTTCGATCGTGGTCGAGCAATCGTGGTCTTCGTAGGTGCCCTCGTCGGGACGCCCCTTAAGCCCATTGGCGAAATACGTTGCCGCGTTGGAGCTGATTTCCGCGCCGAAGAGATCGAGGGCGGAAGAGAACCAGAAATTGATGTAGCGCTGGATCAGCGGCAGGTCGATCACGCCCGACTTGCGAAGCGTTTCCGGATCATCAGTGCCAAGCTTCTGCATCTCGTCGAGCGTACGCTTGATTACTCGGGTCACGCCGGTTTCTCCCACAAACATATGGTGCGCTTCCTCTGTCAACATGAAGCTGCAAGTCCGGGCCAAGGGATCAAACCCGCTCTCGGCCAGTGACTTGAGCTGATATTTGCCGTCACGGTCCGTGAAATAGGTGAACATGAAGAACGACAGCCAGTCGTCGATAGGCTCGTTAAACGTGCCCAGGATGCGGGGGTTGTCGATATCGCCAGAGTGACGAAAGAGCATTTCCTCTGCCTCTTCGCGCCCATCGCGACCAAAGTAAGCGTGAAGCAGATAGACCATGGCCCACAGATGGCGCCCCTCCTCCACGTTCACCTGAAACAGGTTGCGCATATCGTAAAGTGAAGGGGCCGTGAGTGCCAAAAGGCGCTGCTGCTCAACGGATGCCGGTTCAGTATCGCCTTGCGTGACGATCAGACGCCGCAACGTCGAACGGTATTCCCCTGGAACCTGTTGCCAAGCCGGCTTGCCCGCATGCTCGCCGAAACCAATTGTCCGGTCCGGCTGCTTGTCGGCGAGGAAGATGCCCCAGCGGTAATCGGGCATCTTGACGTGATCGAAAGTGGCCCAACCTTTTGCATCGACCGAAGTCGCCGTACGCAGATAAACTTCGTGACCTTGATAGGTCGTCGGGCCGAGATCTTTCCACCAGTCGAGGAAGGCAGGCTGCCAGTGCTCCAAAGCACGCTGCAGCGCCCGGTCATTAGACAGATCTACGTTATTCGGTATCTTGGCTTGATAGTCGATAGACATTTTGCTTCTCCCGCGGCTCCGGCCACTTCAGAGTGTCGTGAATAATTCGGCTGATTTCGGCGGCCCCGCATGACCAGCAGGCCATCGCCGACAGGGACTTTTCAGACTCGTTTCTGATCAAATTCCGCCCGAGTGCCCGAACCAAAGAGCTTCAATGCTCCCCCCTCTCCGACCGCATTGGGGCGTATGAAAATCCAATTCTGCCACGCTGAAAGGCGCCCGAAGACCTTGGACCAGGTGGTTTCTGGCCCAGCAAAACGCAGGCTGGCCTCCATGCCGGTCAACGCATCCGGCGAAAGGCCGCAGCGCTCATCGATGGCAAGACGAACTTCGTCGTCCCAATCGATATCGTCCGGCGCGAAGGTCACCAAGCCTAGGTCATGCGCCTCACCTGAGGGGATCGCAGTTTCGACAAGGTCTTCCAGTTCGCCGACACGCTCCGGCATTCCAAGGAAGCGCGACTGCAAGCGCGTGAGGCCATTACACATCGGGTAAAGCCCGAAATTCGCCTTGCTCAACTGCATGATCGGGCTGCGCGACACGTCTTCCAGCAGTTCGAGCATGTAGGACCGGTCCGCGGCAAAGGCGAACTCCGCCAAAGTGCCTGCAAAGGCCGACCCCGGCTCTATCACGGCAAACATCGATCGGGATGAAACATCAAGACGGGAAAGCGTACGGCGCAGCAGCCCGATCACCTCATTGACGAACCAATGGTCTCTCGCCCCGATCATGGCGTTGTCATAGGCTACGACATTTTCGCCATTACCCTCGGCCTTCAAAATCCAGAGGCCCATTTCCGGATTATTTGTGCGCAAAAGCAAAATGGCATCATCGAGTTCTCGAGCCATCTTGAATGGCCAGAAGTCGATGCCTTGGTCGCACATGGTGTCTCCGCCCGCAGGCGGCAGATCGGTCGGCGCACAAACGGTCAACGTAACGACGCCCCGGTCCCGATCGAAAATCACATCGACAGTATCGTAGTGATAGCCCGAGTCATCGATGGTGCGATTGAGCGGAGTAAGCTTTACGCCCTTTGCCGAAACCGGTCGAGCGCTCTTGTTGACCAGCGCCTCAGCCTTCTCCTTGACCGCCTCGTCCCAACGACCGCGCGGGGCGATATCGTCGACAAGACCCCAGTCCTTAGCGCGACGGCCTCGGACACCCTCTTCCGAGGTGCAGAACACATCGGCGAGGTCTTTGCGCACCTTGCGCTTGTCCACGACGCGTGTGAGACCGCCGGTGCCCGGAAGCACAGCCAGCAGCGGAACCTCGGGTAGCGAGACCGCCGAGGATCGGTCATCGATCAACAGGATATCGTCACAGGCAAGCGCGACTTCATAGCCACCACCTGCACAAGTGCCGTTGACTGCGGCAAGAAACTTGAGGCTTCCGTTTTCGCTAGAATCCTCAAACCCGTTACGTGTCTCGTTGGTGAATTTACAAAAATTCACCTTCCATGCGTGGCTTGATGTACCTAGCATGTAGATATTGGCACCCGAACAAAAAATCCGATCTTGTCCGCTGGTCAGGACGACGCAAGCCACCTCGGGATTTTCGAAGCGCAAACGTTGCACGATATCGTGCAATTCCATGTCGACTCCAAGGTCATAACTGTTCAGCTTCAGCTTGTAGCCCTCGACAAGGCCACCTTCGGGATCGACATTCATGGCAACCGTCGCAACGCGGCCGTCAATGCTGACTTCCCAGTGACGATAGCTCTCGCCACGTTGATCGTAAGTGAAAATTGTCGGCGCTACCCGTGCAAGTTCTGCAGCCTTGGATGCCATGCGAATCGCTCCTCTGTCCCGAATGCGAGGAGCAATATAAAACAATGATCCAGATCGAACAAGCATTATATTGCATATTTGGTCTGGGGTTAGGCGATCAGCTGCGTTGCCAGCTCTTCCAAAATGCCAAGAGTCGAAGTGAGGTCCTGAGCGGAGGTGTCGACCTGTGCGTCTGCTTGGCCATATGCCACTTCACGCGCTAACAATATGGCCTTGAGATCATTCATCGCCGCGCGGCTTTCGGACATCGGACGCAAATCACCCTGAGCGATAACGCGTTCCATGTGGTCATCCGGATTCGCCTTTAGCCAGACCGTCCACGCAGACTGCCTTAGCTGATCGTACAATTTACCATCCGCCACGATCGCTCCCGGTGCCGCGATCACGGCCATCGAATTGTTGCTGCAAATGCTGGCCAAGACCTCGGATTCATAGCGGTGCAACGCCCTCGCTCCATTCATCTCCAACAGCACCGCTATAGTGCCACCACACCGCCTCTCCACTTCCTTGGAAACTTCAAAAAACGGCGCATTCAAGCGTTTCGCAAGTGCAGAACCAAGCGAGGTCTTACCCGCACCACGCATACCTATAAGCGCGATCCGGCGGCCCTTCCCCTCCGTGTCACCGGGCTGATTGCCCAGCCTCACCAATAACTCACGAATGCGATCCGGCGGCATTCGGCGGAGTAGTGCCGCCACTTGCGCGACAAGCGGATCACGCTCGCCACCCAACGGCAACAGGTCGGCTATTGCGATGCCCAGCGCATCGGCAACCGATAACAGCATCTCGACAGACGGATTGCCTGTCCCCGCCTCCAGGTGTGCAAGGTAACGTTCCGATGCGCCCGACGCCGTAGCCAACTGCTTTCTTGTAAGGCCGACACGTGCCCGCGCCGCGCGAATGCGCTCCGCGATGTCCACGCTTCCGAGTAAGTCTTCGGGTCCGGCTTTCGAATTGCTTGCTTGCATATGTGCTTTATATTGCATACTTGGGTGAGGTACGAATCATAATTCCGAACGGAGAGGGCGTTGTCGAGCGAAAACAACCGCGTGGGCATTTTTGTCGCCACCATGACCGGTCTAGCCGACATGTGCGGCGAGGAAATCGAGGACGCACTTACATGTGCGGGCCTGGATTGTGAACGCCAATTGATGGACGGTCTCGATACTTCGGCGTTTGAAGAATTCGGCTTGATCGTGATAGTCACCTCCACTTACGGCCACGGCGAAATCCCGGACAATGGACAGGCACTGTTTGCAAGCGCGCAAACCGGTGCCGACTTAGCCGACAAGAAGTATGCGATCTTTTCGCTAGGCGACAGAACCTATGCGGATACGTTCTGCGCAGCAGGGGATCGGTTCGACGCCGTAATGGCCGCATGTGGGGCAACACGCCTCGTGGAAATCGAGCGGCACGACGCATCCAGTGGCACCCTGGCTGAAGACGTAGCCGGGGAATGGGCTACTGGCTGGGCCGATCAGTTTGCCTAGGAGAGAAATAATGGAAATCCAGGAAGCCGAAACCGAAATGTGCGCTGCACATGCTGCGATCGGTGGCTTTATTGTCCGCTGCTCGCTGCTCGATTTCCGCGTCAGTCAGTTCATGGCCCGCTGGTTCTGCGCGCACGAAAAGCAGAAGTTTCTTTCCTACACGTTAAAAGCAATGCCCCTTGCGCAGAAGCGGCAGGTCATCGAAGAGCGGCTGTCGAACTGGCATCAGGAGCCTGAATCCCTTCGCGCCGCCATGGATGAGATCGCTGTCGTCCTCGAACGCCGAGACCTGGTGGTAAGCGGTGTCCTGTCGCGGCGATCGTCTGGTGCTCTTTGCATCAAGAGCTTTTCCGGGGCGCGGTTCATTTCCGAGGAAGGTGCCATCGACATCCTAGATGTCTCAGAACTCGACGCATGGTCCGAAAGAGCCACTGAGCTCTCATCGGAACGTTTGATCGCTCTTGGGCGGGGTCTGCGAGACGTCCCGAAATAATAGACCTGACTGGTCTATCGCGCGTGACCGACATATGAACGTTCGCTTTGCGATGTATTAAGCGGTAGATCAGTCCTGCCGAGCGCATGGATTGCGCTCGATGTCATGAGGATCCGCAATTCCTGTCTTTTTATGGCCCGTTAGCTCCGCAACAGCGGGTCGAAACCACTTCCCGAAAATGACGTAAGGTTAAACTTGTCGGCACGGTCCGCGAAGTAGGCGAACATGAAAAAGGAGCGGCAGTCCTGCCTTTCCTCGTCAAAGGCACCTAACTGCCTAATTCGTGAGTTAATAAATGATAGCAGCATCTTGCCGCTCTGCGGTTGAGCCTTCGATGGATTTCTCCCAGTTTTGACAAGGCGGCAGAAACGGTCCAGTGGTGGGACAGGACTTGGAAGCCCTTGGCGGTATCGGCTAAGACATGATGCAACCATGGGAAGCGGTGGTGGATCGTGGCCTATCTCCTTCCACCAGTCAAAGTATGCTAACTGTCATTTTCCAAACGAGCGCTCGAGCTTACGGTCCGAAGAAAAGTTGACATTGTTGCTAAATAGCTCGTCACAATCGATTTCGATGAAGCATTCGTCACAAATCTACGCATCGTCCTCGACCAAAATTTTGGTATTTAACATGGTGATATTCCCCCATAAGTAATTATGTGCTATCTGGCATGCATGACAATCGCTATTATGCATGTTGATGGTGATTTTTGATAAAGATCAAACAATCCAGCCTGTGCATCTTAAAACAAAATTCGGGAGAGGTCAGTTCGACATGCTAAAACAGGTACTTGTCGGAGGCTCAGGACTACGAAGCTCCGAAATCGCGCTGGGGACGATGACATTCGGCGATGAACGTAATTGGGGCTGCTCCGAGCAAACTGCGCAAAATATCCTGGCTCGCTTTGTCGATGCCGGCGGTACCACAATCGATTGTGCGCCGAACTATGCCGACGGGAGNNATTGTCGGTCGATTTGCCAAGGACCGGCGTAACGAACTGATCATCGCGACCAAATATACCGCAGCATCCTCAACACACCCTCTTGCTGGCGGGAATAGCCGTCGCTCCATGATCCAATCCGTCGAGGCGAGCCTGAAACGGTTAGGAACCGATCGAATCGACCTGTTTTGGATGCACTTTTGGGATTTCACGACTCCGCTCGACGAAATACTGCGTGCCGCCGACGACCTCGTGTCAGCCGGCAAGCTTCTCTACTTCGGGCTCTCGGACACGCCGGCGTGGCTGGCAGCCAGGGCAGTCACGATCGCCGAACAGCAAAGACGTACCCCTGTTGTTGCTATACAACTCGAATACAATGCCGCGTCACGCGGGGTGGAGCGAGACCTTCTGCCAATGGCAGATACAATGGATCTTGGCTGTTTCTGTTGGGGTCCAATGGCAGCGGGCGTGCTTTCAGGCGGCGACAATCCTCAACGCCAGAATCTCGAGAAGCTCTCCCCGGCACTCGCTTGCGCGAGAGAGAGGTTGCTGGCGATCACGGCGGAAACGGGGTATTCTCCGCAACACCTTGCGTTACGCTGGCTGATGCAATCCAGCTATGGCCGCATCCCGATCGTCGGCGTGCGAACCCCGGAACAGATGGATGAAACGCTTCGGGTCTGCGCCACGCCCATCCCCGAGGAAGCATCAGCCAAGGTCGAAGGGATTGCCAAGTCCGGCAACCTCTTTCCCACACCGTTGATCCGTTCGAGTTACTTGCGCAAATTCGCGCTGGGCTCCCAGGAAATGCTCATCGATCCGGTGAGGCCACGATGTTGACGGTTTAAGAGCCCGATCCGAAAGTTGTTGAGCGATANNTGATTCACGCCGTCCTTGCGACGAGATGGAGTGAAACATGACATGGACCGGTATCGCCCAGCGCGAGCATAGCCGGGAGGGTTTGCGTTATCCAAGTGATATGACGAACCGGGAGTGGGCTTTGGCGGCCCCGTTCATTCCGCCTGCCAGGACGGGCGGCCGACGTCGAACGACCGATATGCGCGTGGCGACTGCTGCCCAAATGCTTCCCACCGGCCTCGACCGTGCGGCGCTATTTCTACGCGTGGCGCGATGCCGGATTATTCGATACGATCAACACGCTGCTGGTAATGAACCTGCGCGAGATGAGGGCATAGCGTGGATGGTACGCCAGACAACGCCAAGACCGAACAATACCAGAACGGTGGTGTGAGGACGGTCAACGCCGGAGGTCGATCAGCCCCAGTTCGTCCCACATCCACGTAAAATCATAGGTGGCCATCGGATCGCCCACCCAAAAGCACCGGATGGACCTGTTCATCCGCACCATCGGCATAGAGCGGGCCAGAACCAAGATCGGCCTCGTCAACATCGCCTTCAACTTCAAACGTTTCCTCTACTGGGAAACCCGGCCGAGCACGGCTTGATCGGCGCAACCCACGCGCTGATACCAGCGCAACGCCCTCTCGGTGGAACCGGAAAGCGCCGAGCCAAAGGTAAATCTCCCGCGTAGTCTGCACCCGCCTACGCGCTTCATGACCATCATGACTGCAAAGCCGGGTAAATCAGGGTGTCCAAAAGAAAACCGATTTATGCCGTGGCGGGATGGCGGAGGGCGTAGCCCGGAGGCGTCCCGCCACGGCATAAGCCCGCATCAAACCCTGGTCCCCTATTGCACGCCGATCCCGGTCCCCGGTTGCGCCGATTGACACAACAAGGCAATCGTACTTCAAGCGACCTCTATTGTTGCCATAGGACAAAATCAGAACGGGTACTGAATGGGAGTGTCCTTGATAGTGACCCATTGCCACTGAGAGAATTCATCCCAATTTGCTGGCCCTCCAATGCTGGTGCCATTGCCCGAATTTCCTCGACCACCAAATGGATTAACAACCTCATCGACCACTGTTTGATCATTGATGTGCAAAAGACCCGTATTCAACCGTTCGCCGATCGCAAGTGCTCGCGAGGTTGAGTTTGAAATGATCGCAGCTGACAATCCGTATTCTGTTGCGTTGGCGAGATCGATCGCCTCCTCGTCTGTTCTAAACTTAGTCAACGAGGCAACAGGAGCAAAAAATTCTTCCTCAAAGGCTCTCATCCCTGGCTTAACGCCTGTTAATACTGCTGGTGTAAAAAATGCCCCTGTATTCTTACCACCAGTAACAAGCATCGCGCCTTCAGCCACTGCAGCATCAACTAACGCACGCGCCTTTGTCGCTTGCGGCTCACCAATCAACGGGCCGATAGCGCACTCCGAAGCCGAAGGATCGCCCAAGGGTAAACCACCAGCCTTGGCCACGATTCGTTCCAAAAGTTGATCGTGTATCGATTCATGCACGAGTATCCGGCCACTCGCCATGCAAATTTGTCCTTGATGAAGGAATGCGCTCCATGCCGCATTGCTCGCTGCAATATCGAGGTCAGCATCATCAAGAATGATCAGTGAATTCTTCCCTCCGAGTTCGAGCGAAAGCTTCTTGAGATGGCCCCCCGCAAGTGCACCAATCTTCCTCCCGACTGCCGTCGAACCTGTGAACTGAATCATAGCCACCTTTGGGTGGGTACAGAGTGCTTCGCCGGCGTCTGCCTGTCCTGGTACGACATGAAAAACCCCCTCCGGCAGACCAGCAGCAACCAAAAGCTGTTGCAGAAGCAGGCCACCGCTAACCGAGGTACGTGGATCCGGCTTTAGGACAACAGTATTGCCAATTGCTAGCGCCGGAGCAATTGCGCGCATGGCCAAATACATAGGAAAATTAAAAGGTGATATGACGCCTACAACGCCAAGCGGCATCCGGCGGCAAAAACTGAGCTTGCCTGATTGGGTTGGAAGCACCAAGCCGGCCGGCTGTGATGGCATAGCTGACGACTCGCGAAGCACCTTGACTACAATGGAAATCTCGAAACCAGCCTTGGCGCCAACTGAACCAGACTCTTTCACAAGCCAGTCTATGTAAAGGTCGGCATTCTGCTCGAGAAGATCGGCTGCCTTACGAAAGACCGCAGATCGTTCCTCCCAAGCCAAAGAGAACCAATTCGATTGCACCTCTGCCGCTTTGTCACAAGCAGAATTGACATCGTGGGCGGTACCCATACGCAATCCGAGCAGTTTCTTGCCGGTGGACGGCTGGAGAACTGATGCGCCGGAAATATCAACCCAGCGACCTTCCATATCCAGATCAAGTAGTTCACGCATCGCCTATTTCCTTTGCCGTACCTGCTTGCATACGCCATAATGCAAATATACATTAATCATATATATGTATTTTAATGTATTTATAGAATCTTTTGAAGATGTTGAATTTCAAGAACACTCATACCGTAAAATATATACTCTTCGATCAATTAAATTCACAAGCGGCCATTCATATATAAGCGAAATCCATATGCCTACAACCCCACAGTCGGCTCTGTTGCAAAGATTGGCGGCAGTCAGAGGTAGGCTGTCGCTCTGCGCCGATCAGGCGGCTGCTGCGAAATGGTGGTTGAGCATGCCCATGGCCTCCGTCAGCGCCGAGGGCCCAATGCCAAAAGCTCTCTCCACAAGGCGCACCTCGCCCCTGATGCCGGGCTGCAGGCACCAGGGGCGAGCCTGTCCTTTGCGCAGGGCTCGCATGACTTCGAATCCCTTGATCGTGGCATAGGCCGTGGGGATCGATTTGAAACCGCGCACCGGCTTGATCAGTATCTTGAGCTTTCCGTGATCGGCCTCGATCACGTTATTGAGATACTTCACCTGCCGGTGGGCCGTCTCCCGGTCCAGCTTTCCTTCGCGCTTCAATTCGGTGATCGCTGCACCATAGCTCGGCGCTTTGTCGGTATTGAGCGTGGCAGGCTTTTCCCAGTGCTTCAGGCCTCGCAGGGCCTTGCCCAGGAACCGCTTCGCTGCCTTGGCGCTGCGGGTCGGCGACAGGTAGAAATCGATCGTGTCGCCCCGCTTGTCGACTGCCCGGTACAGGTAGGTCCACTTGCCCCGCACCTTGACGTAGGTTTCATCCAGGCGCCAGCTCGGATCAAAGCCACGCCGCCAGAACCAGCGCAGCCGCTTCTCCATCTCCGGGGCGTAGCACTGGACCCAGCGATAGATCGTCGTATGGTCGACCGAAATGCCGCGTTCCGCCAGCATTTCCTCAAGGTCGCGATAGCTGATCGGATAGCGACAATACCAGCGCACCGCCCACAGGATCACATCACCCTGGAAATGGCGCCACTTGAAATCCGTCATCGTTCCGTCCGTCCAATCTCCGCCAAGCATGCTCAAGCTTCACGATTTTTGCAACAGAGCCCGTCCAACTGGCGATCGACATTCTGATCGAATGTGCTCACCCGGACGTAACCGATCCTCTGGCCTTTCATCGCCGCCTCCGGTCAAAATGTCAGGTTGAATTCTATGACACGGCGGAACATGCGTCAATAAATGCTTGCCATAACCCTATCCTGACAGAAACCGCCGCTGCATCCTGACGTCCGGTTAGGCTATACTCCAAGCTGACATCACAAAATCAAATCCCTCAAAGATGGCGTCAATTGCCTTGATGGGGTAAAAACTGGAGTGCTTCCAGGATGGGACATTCGGCAACGTCATCTCCAGTGCATCTGGCTAACGTGGTCGCCAGCGTCACCTCTATCTTCTGCAAATCTGCAATGCGGCGGCGGACATCTTCAAGGTGGAGTTCGGTTCTCGCCATAACCTCCGCGCAGGTTTGTGCACCGGTATCGGTGAGCGACAACAATGACCGTATCTCATCCATTGCATAGCCAAGGTCGCGCGCGCGCAGGATGAACTGCAACCTTTGCACCAGTTCCGGCGAATAGACGCGGTAGCCGTTGGAACTGCGAGGCGGCCCCGGCAGCAATCCCACCTTCTCGTAATAGCGGATGGTTTCGAGGGCTCTGTTGCAAACTCTGACACGGTTTC
>JABAOD010015929.1_pt3 | contig 24252 bp, 18 predicted proteins | sample 7062151 | NCBI WGS metagenome assembly JABAOD01 (sample SAMN14538626, study PRJNA623070) | marine sediment metagenome | biome: marine biome [ENVO:00000428]; feature: marine pelagic biome [ENVO:01000023]; material: deep marine sediment [ENVO:00002113] | place: India: Gulf of Khambhat ... | reverse complement strand
CGGGTCATCTTAGCCGCAAGATCGCGCTCCGCTTCCACCGTTGCCCCAACGAAGTCGCTGTATTTTTGGAGGGTCTCCTGGTATACCTCTTCCTGAACTATCTGGACTTGCTTCTTGATCTCCTCCACGCTCAGACCCTGACCGCCTCCCATCACCTCCGCCATGACGGCCCGCGTCTTCTCCGAGAATCGCCCTAACATATCCAACAGGTCCACAGTCAATTCCTCCACTTTCTCCACCGATCCTTTTTCCATAACTCCCCCCTTTCTCGTTTCGAGCATTCCACCGTTTCCCTGCCGGGTTGAAGTCCAGTTCAACCCGTGCGCAGGCCAGGGACGAGAAACGTACCTCACTCACCCAGCTCGGTCCGTAGGAGTTGTACCTTCCATGAGGGTCCTCCGAGCTGCGTTCAGGAGGCGGTCTAGTTCTTCTAACTCCTTAAGTATCGGTCCCCGCAGCCCTCGCTTTTCAACGTTGCTCCCCTTCCCATCCCCAGTGATCGACTGGGTGGAATCGCTAATCACGTGCTGTGTCTCCTCGGAGGGGTTGAGAAACTCCACTCCGGTGTGGTAGATCAGCGCCCGCTCCCCATCCGGCAGTAAGACTGTCCTGTGGACCACCGACCGGACCACGCAGCATTTGGCGCTCACTCGCCCACCCTGCAGGTCGACGCTCAATGGGATGATGGTGCCCGGGCGGATTAGATCGACGTGCTCAAGCAGCGCTCCCCCTAAGCTGATGTTGAGGAGCGATAACTCATATGTGGCAGCTACTCGCCCTGTGGTCCTGCGTTGTAGAATAACACGGGGATATCGCCGCCTGCCACCCTGTTCTTGTCCCACGGTCACTCCCCTTGGGGATTCTCAGCCCAGGACCGGCACCTCGTGACGGGTCTGGATCGTCCGGTCCCGCTTCATCTCTTGGATCTCTGGAAGTCTGAGGTTCGTTTTCTCTTCGAGGCCACCGAGCAACCGGTATGCCAGATAAAGACAAGTTTGTTTTACAATAACTTAACGGTCTCCCGAGGTCTTCGTTGACCAATTTTCGGCAGGGAACATTGCGGAGGAACGGAAGGTGATACTTGCGTTTTCGATACCTAGCCGGTGGCCCATGGCCGTCTAGACAAGCAAAGCGAATCCGTACCGCTAGCGGGATGTGTGGGATTGACTGCGCGGTCCCGTGATCTAAGAGACAAAAAGGAAACGGTTCCCCATCCGTGAGGTGTTGAGCATCAAGCCTCACGCGTGATAGATTCTCGCTATGGAACCGGGGAAAATACCAAAACAAAAATGCAGACACGGTCCCTTGCGGCAGCATGTCGCGGAGGATTTTCTGTTGGGAGGAGGTTGCCAGTAATGAATCTTGAGCAGCACTCTGCTCGCACCTGACGCAGGGCAGGAGGTAGGACATATACGCAGAAGAACTATCGAACGGAGACAGGCGCCGCCATTTCCGGTGGTGGGTATGCGGGCCCGTGGGGTGCGTCGCCCCCGACCACAAGGTCTCCGTCCTGCGTATCAGTCAGGGCAAAGCCCTGATCGAACATCCCCTCTCTCTCAGCCCTTGCCATCCAGCCATCCCCTCCCCCTTTTTGCCGAGGCGGGGTTGTAACCCAGCGAGGACCAAATCAAAGAACAAAAAAGATCGGGCGCTCCCGCCAGCAACGAAATGTCTAACACTTGACACCCCGTGCCAAGTGAGAAATACTAAAGGTTCTAGGGAAACGCAGCAATGGAACCCGGGTAGTAATGACAGATAGGCCTCATGGCGCTATTCCTTGCGCGCCGAGCACTCAAACGCCTTGTCGGACCTATGGTCCGTTAGGGCGACTTGCTTTCTCGAAGGGATCCCCGTCGAGGACACTGCCATGATTAACGTGATCGATCGGCGTGTCTCACCCCGCATTTCCTGCGACCTCTGGGTGGATTACGAGGTCATGGGAACCCGTACCCAGGCAGGACGGATCACCAACATTGGGACCGATGGGGTGCTCCTCACGACGCAGGGGGCGAGCCCCTCTGTTGGAACCGAACTGCTCCTCTGCTTTTAGGTTCCTCTCAGCAGCAGTCCGACTAGGACTGAGGGTCAACTAAGGTAGACGCCCCAGGCGATCTCGGGCGTGGATTTTGGCTAACTGACCCTTCAGACAGAAGACGAGATGTGGATGTACTACGCGAGGGAGTGGGCACGACGAGGAGAGACAGATATGGACATGGGGAAAATCGAAGCGTTGGTACAACATATCAGCCACATAATCGAGCGGGCATATACGGAGGCAACTAACGAAGAAAGAGACCCGGGGGATATAGCAGAGATTGGGGTAAATGTTGTGATCCGTGGCTTGGCACTCGTGCTAGCCCATTACATATGGCACTCCGCCCACCGGCATCGCTTGCCTTCCCGCGAGGAGAAGGAAAAAATACGGAACCAGATTGCGGATGAAATCGGGGAGTCTGTACGAGTGCTCATTGCACAGCATGTTGCAGGAATAAAGGTCCTCGGACGGGATTGAGGAGGTACCGTCGATAAGCTTGAAGCAATTCTGCAGCGCGAGGACGAAGATAATCTATGACCATTGGCAAGTAATAGACTGTTCTCGTTCACACAGCTGGACAACGTAAGAAAGCGGGTCTATGGACTGACCAAGGACGAGTTCTCTGAAGACGACATCCGGTCGGATTGTCAAATAAGACAATCAAAGAGGTACGTCGAAGGGAACTGAAAAGGCAGGCAACCGATGAGCCTGAGGTTTTTTTGACGATGAAGACGAAGAGGAAGAGGGACGATCCCTAGAGAACAAGCTTGACTTCATTGGAAGTGACTTTTGAAAAAGATAGATTTCCCTGAACAGAGACTTCTGATTACTGGGCAGGAGACTGCTAAGACGTTGAACTAGATATTGCTTGGTCTTTTGGTATATTTGTTATATTGATTTTCAGCTAGGAGGTCCTTCGACCCGTGTTCTTGCGAAAGGGGCTCCTGTCGAACCAGGAGGTGCTGGAGGAGGCCAAGGCGGTGCAGCGGGAGATGGAGGGGAAACGAGGGCGAGGCGATGCCTAAAAGGAAACAAATTACGGAAGAGGATGTCCGGCTGATGGAAAAGCACTTGCGGCAAGCCAACCGCCAGGCCGAGACACTTCGGAGACACATGGTTTCCCACCTGTTTGAGCATGAAGACCTGTTGCGGGCAAGGGCGGCCCGTGCTGATCCCGAATTAGCGTCACTCTATAGGCTGCACAAAGTGCTGGATGACCTTTTCACCGCGCATGAGGTGCCGGGACCGATGGGTGGGAAGACGAAGGGGAGTGAGCGATGAGAGACGAAAAAGCGAGAGACCTGACGCAGAAGGCGAGGATAGAGATTTTAGTCGTGCTTGGCAGGCTGATAGACACCTGCTTCCGGGAAGGCCAAGATCCTTGGAAAGCTGGTTCTATGGTTCGGGCCGCGCTGTGCGGGGCTCTTGCCGACGCTTCGGCGGGGGCGAAAAAGGTTGAGACGGACTCGGAATTGGTGGACAGACTGGCAGGCGAATTTTGGCGTGCGGCAGCGGATATTTTCCAGCATTACGAGGTGATTTTGACTGGCCCGACGCAGAGAATACAAAATCAGATGGGTGGACTTGGAGAATCTCAGAATCGGGTAAGAAGTCAGACAGGCCTGCAATCCGGTTGACTTTGCCAGTACTTTGCCAGAACTATCGAACAGTGAGAGAGAACCACGAGAGAAGTAAACCTGTCGGATAGGGGCTAACGCTTGGGGGTTATGCCGATAGCTCCCGGTGGTGTTATGTTGAGACGCCTCAGACTCAGGACTCAGAATAAAACGCCTTCCCAGGCCATACCATTCTCCAGAACGCCTCTGAATGCTTGGTGCGCCGTCGATTGTGCCGGACGTAGGCTATGAGCTCTGCTTACTCCGGTTCCATCCCTGCCGCTCCTGGAGGGGGTGTAAGTATCCCCGACTGGGCAAGAGGTGTCAAGGACTAGGACCTCATGCCTCAGCCTGCTTCTCCAGGACACGTCCAAGCCCCAGGACTCAATATCATGATCATGCAAACATTGCAATGGCTAGGCAAGATGTGCATGGGGCGATCCCCCCTTTGCTAGTTTCCTTCGCCTTCCGTTTAAGATCTCTGGGTTCAGACTTCCTTTGATAATTGAGAAAGTTACACGGCTCTGGCTATCAAGATTCGAAGCTGGCATGGGCCTTGCCCAGATAGCGGATGTTCAGCTTCGTATAGCGGTTTACCTACCCGCGAATGGAGAGAGCCGGGAGATGGGGAAGCGGACTGCGCTGGGTCGCCGGATAATACAAGAGAGACGGGTAGGTGAAACTCCAGCTGGTGAGCGCATTACGGGTGTACTTCTATCGAAAGCGCGGCGGGACTACCCAAAGGTCTTAGGACCTTTTTGTCCTGAAAATACGACGAACGTCTGATTGACAGCACCTTACGACCACGTTAGGTTCAGCGTTTGCTAACGTATGCCCTGTATTATATGTTGCTTCGAATCCCCCTCCCGTTCAGGTCCTATAGAGCGGTGTTGCTTCATGGCTGCGCTCTTCAGTTCTGTAGCTTCTTGACAACAAAGGGCTGGCGGTTAGCTCAGACGGGGAGTGCTGTCTTCACACTGCAGGGGGTCAGAGGTTCGAACCCTCTTTCGCCCACCAGCCGAGGCACCTCCTAGTTCCATCGGTTTTCCATCCCCCGTGCCCGGATTCCTGCCGCTCAAGGGTTTGCAAGGCATTGTTCAAACAAAGCAACGCCATCATGGGGATCTTCAGACCTCCATGGGAACTCACCGTGACAATTTTGTCATGATCGACTATAATCCCAATCGTGACTTGAAGAGGGCACAAAGAGCCGTTCCGGGAAGGAGGGTTTGTTATGGAGGTCGTGACCCTGATTATTGCCGTTGTGGCCCTGGTGATCGCGGTCCTCGCCTATGTCCGAGCAGGTGGCATCGAGGATGTGCGCAGTCAGGTGGAATCCGTGGGCCCTGCCACGGAGGCGATCCGGACGAAGGCCGGCGACGTGACGAAGACGCTCCGGATGAAGGCGGCTGGCGCGACGGACGCGGTCCGGGCGAAGACGGCCGATGCGTTGGACCGGCTGGGGCGGACCGTGAGAAAATCCGGGGAACGCCCGCCGCCCACTCCGGTCGCGGAGGAGGAAAAAGCGGATACTCTACCAGGCTCTGCTCCGGAAGATAAAGAAAGTTGAGACGCCACCGCGTTCTGTTCCTGAGGAGAACACCAGAGCAGTGAGGTCAAAAGGACGGGGAAAACCCGCTGATCGGCCTGATCCGAAACGAGGTCGATAGCCCTTCACGCCGGAGGTGTAAAGATGACCAATGAAGAACGTGCCGCACGAGGAGGTCTAGGGAGGGTCTTCCGCTCCATAGTCATCTGGATTGTAGTCATCGTTATTGCGGTAGGCGCGGGATTCGGGACGGGGTACTTTCTCCGGGATAAAGAAGCCAGGGAGCTCGGGCAACTCTCTGCAAAACAGACCGAGGAGATGAAGGCAAAGATCACCTTGCTCGAGAAGCAGGTATTGGAGGCAGAGAAATCGCAACTCGAACGAGCGCTCGCGCGTGCGCGATTGAAGGCGGGCCTCGAGGACGTGCTGGAGTCTCTGACCCGGGCGTCGGCCGAGATCGAGGAGCGGAATTTTGGTCGGGCAATGCAAAAGATCGAGGCCGCAAAGGGTGCGCTCAGCGAGGCGAGTGGCGCGACGCCCCCTGTCCGCGACGCCATCGGTGCTAAGTTGGATGAGATTAAGGCAGGGCTGGACCAATTGGACATTAAAGTCCGGGAAAAAATAATCGCCTTGGCCAAGTCTCTGGAGGAAGGTCCCATCCCAGGAAGCGAGTCGAAATAAACGCGCATCAACACAAGGGCCATGACGAGCGGTGATCAGAGTTTCCAATTGGGCCGCGAGTAACCCGTCTCATTCGGTGTTTCGGGAATGGATCACATTGCCGTATTCGAATAGCCCATTTTTCCTCGAAATGCAATCAGCCGACTCACGGGCCTCTTCCCATCTACACGCGGAGTAGCGTCACCGCTGTTCGAGTGTGTCGGGCTACATCCAGTAGGAGGGGGTTCGCTCGGAGCGAGGATTTGATACTCCAAGACACTCGGTGAGGTCAAGAGCCCAATGAGCCATCGCAAAAAAGTGCCCATCGAAGAGGGCAATCCCCTGTGGTACAAGGATGCCATCATTTACGAGCTCCACGTCCGGGCGTTCGCCGATAGTGACGGAGACGGGATCGGAGACTTTCGGGGGCTGACCGAAAAGCTCGACTACCTCCAGGATCTCGGCGTGACGGCCATTTGGCTCCTCCCCTTCTATCCGTCCCCCCTCAAGGACGACGGGTACGACATCGCGGATTTCAGCAATGTGCACCCCGACTATGGAACCCTGCAGGACGTCCAGGTCTTTCTGCGGGAGGCTCACCGGCGGGGTCTCCGGGTGATTACCGAGCTGGTCGTCAACCATACATCTGACCAGCACCCGTGGTTTCAACGGGCCCGCCGGGCGAAGCCGGGGAGCCGCTGGCGCGATTTTTACGTCTGGAGCGACACACTCGAGAAATACAAAGACGCCCGGATCATCTTCAAGGATTTCGAGTCCTCGAACTGGTCGTGGGATCCTGTGGCCCAGGCCTACTACTGGCATCGCTTTTACTCACACCAACCGGATTTGAATTACGACAGCGCTACGGTACGTCGGGCGATATTCCAGGTGATGGAGTTTTGGCTGGGGATGGGCGTAGACGGACTTCGCCTCGATGCCGTGCCGTATCTGTACGAGCGGGAAGGGACGAACTGCGAGAACCTGCCGGAAACGCACACCTTTCTCAAAAAGCTTCGGCGCCATATTGATGACGAATACAAAAACCGCATGCTGCTGGCCGAGGCGAACCAGTGGCCCGAAGATGCCGTTCCGTACTTCGGGGAGGGGGACGAGTGTCATATGGCTTTTCATTTCCCGGTGATGCCTAGGCTGTTTATGGGTATCCACACCGAGGACCGGTTCCCCATCGTCGAAATCCTCCAGCAAACGCCTCCCATCCCTCAGACGTGCCAATGGGCGGTCTTTCTGCGCAATCACGACGAGCTCACGCTGGAGATGGTGACGGACGAAGACCGGGACTACATGTATCGAATGTACGCCCAGGATCCGCGGGCGCGGATCAATCTCGGGATCCGTCGCCGGCTGGCCCCCCTGTTGGGCAACCACCGCAGGCGCATTGAGCTCATGAATGGTCTGCTCTTGTCCTTGCCAGGGTCGCCCGTCATCTATTACGGCGACGAGATCGGCATGGGGGACAATATCTATCTGGGTGACCGCAACGGTGTGCGGACGCCGATGCAATGGAGCGCCGATAAGAACGCCGGATTCTCCCGGACAAATCCTCAAAGGCTTTTCCTTCCCATCATTATCGATCCCGAATACCACTACGAGGCGGTCAACGTCGAGGCGCAGCAAAACAATACCCATTCGCTGTTGTGGTGGATGAAGCGTGTCATCGCTATGCGGAAGCGCTACAAGGCCTTCGGGCGCGGGACTATGGAGTTTCTGCATCCGGAGAACCGCAAGGTCCTGGCGTTCATCCGGCGCTACGAGAACGAACGGATCCTCGTGGTGGCCAATCTGTCCCGGTTCGTCCAGTGCGTGGATCTGAACCTGTCCGCGCTTAAAGGGCTCGTCCCGGTGGAGGTCTTTGGCCGGACGGCATTTCCCCCCATCGGAAAATCTTCGTACTTTCTTACGCTCGGGCCTCATTCTTTTTACTGGTTTGTGATGGAGCCCCAGCGAGTCGAAGAAATCGCTCTCGCGACCCAGGAGGCCCTCCTACCCACGCTGAAAGTGGTCAGTTCCTGGAAGGGGATTTTTCAGGGAGAGGGCAAGGCCGCCCTGGAGGCTATCCTTCCCAACTACCTTGAGGCGCGTCGCTGGTTTGGCGGGCGAACCAGAGTTGTGAAGTCAGCCAAACTGCTCGAGAACTTTCCGCTCCCCATTGGCCCTTCGGAGGTATTCCTGACGCTGGTGGAAGTTGAGTACACGGAGGGCGTCCCGGAGACGTATCTCTTGCCCCTCACCGCCGCCTTTGGGGAGGACGCAGCCCTGATGCGGCGTGGATTTCCGCATCCGCTCCTTGCTGAGCTCGAGGTGAAGGGAAAGGGGGCGCAGGGGAGTGAGACGGGGCTTCTCTTTGATGCGCTGTACGACCAAGGTTTCTGTGTAGCGCTGCTCCGCGCGATCGCTCGGCATCGCCGGGTGAAGGGCGCCAAGGGAGAGGTGACGGCTTGGCGAACGCGGGCCTTCGCCCGCGTACAAGACTCCACGGATGTTGCCCCGGAGCCCAAGGTCATGAGGGTGGACCAGACCAACACGTCGGTGGTCTATGGCGACCGGTTCATTCTGAAACTGTTCCGGCGGATTGAGGCGGGGACAAACCCCGATCTCGAGATCGGGCGCTTTCTCACGGAGAAGACTGCCTTTGCGCATATCGCTCCGGTGGCTGGCGCCCTCGAGTACCGTCGAGGCCGCGCCGAGCCGATGACGTTTGCCATGCTGCAAGCCTTTATCCCGAATCAGGGAGATGCCTGGCAGTATACGGTAGACGCTCTCGGCCGGTACTTTGAACGGGCCCTGTCACACCCAGAAGTGAAGGCGCCGCCGCTGCCCAAGAAATCTCTTTTGGCTCTCAGCAGAGAGGATATGCCGCCTGTCGTGCAGGAGACCATCGGGCCCTACCTGGTGTCCGCGGAGCTGTTGGGACAACGGACGGCCGAGCTGCATGTGGCGCTGGGCCAGGCATCGGAGGACAAACTTTTTGCCCCCGAGCCGTATACGGACTTTTACCGCCAGTCTCTCTACCACGGATTACTCGATCTTTTGGAGCGCAACTTCGATCTCCTCCGCCAGCGCCTGAGACAGCTGCCGAAAGACGTTCAGGGGGAGGCCAAAAAGGTGCTCAGCCTCGAGGGAGAGCTCCGCAAGCGCTTCCGGCGAATCCGCGACCGCAGGATCGCGACGATGCGAATCCGCTGCCACGGCGACTACCACCTGGGCGAGGTGCTCTACACGGGGAAGGACTTCGTCATTTTTGACTTCGAGGGGGAGCCCACGAAATCGCTTACCGAGCGAAAGATCAAGCGGTCGGCGCTTCGCGACGTGGCCAGTATGTTGCGCTCGCTGCAGTACGCCGCCTGCACCGCGTTTTTTGATCAGGGGGCGAAGGAACTGGCACATTCCCACCCCGAGATGCTCACAACCTTAGAGTCGTGGGCGCGATTCTGGTATCTCTGGGTTTCGGGGGTCTTTTTAAAGGCCTACCTCGCCATTGTGGGTGAGACGCCTCTCGTGCCCAAGGCAGAGGAGGAGCTGCAGGCGCTCTTGGACGCCCTCCTCCTGGAGAAAGCGGTTTACGAACTGGGCTACGAACTCAACAACCGGCCCGACTGGGTCAAAATCCCCCTCCAAGGCATTCTCCAGTTACTGGAGGCCGGGGAGTAATCTTGTGGAACAAGAGTCCGCCTGCTGGCGCTCATGGGGTGGACTTTCATGGTGGGTTATGACAGCGTGGTTTGCCCATGCCGTGGAGTCGCTGATCATGAACTCTCGCAGGAGGGTCACACGAGGGGCTGGAACAATATTCATTGCGGTAGGTGGCCTGGCACGGAACACCCATGGTTGAGCCAAACCCTGTGGATTGCAAAAGAGCGAGCGGAATATTACTGCATCCAACCTCTCTACCGGGCCCGTTCGGTATCGGCGACCTAGGCCCTGAAGCGTATCGGTTCATTGACTTCCTCGCCGATACTGAGCAAACCCTATGGCAGATTCTGCCGTTAGGTCACATCAGCTATGGCAACTCGCCATACATGTGCCTTTCTGCTTTCGGGGGAAACCCCTACCTGATCAGCCTGGAGAAAATTGCTGATGACGGCCTCCTAGACTCCGCCGATATTAAGGATTTCCCCGCGTTCCCAGCACATCGAGTAGACTACGGCTGGGTGATCAATCACAAGATCCCGCTCCTCCATAAGTCGTTCCAAAACTTCAAGAAAAAATACTCGACGAAATATCCGGATGATTACTTTGCCTTTTGTGAGGGACATGCCTATTGGCTTGAAGACTATTCTTTGTTCACGGCGCTCAAAGACGCACATGGTGGCCACGTCTGGACGAGCTGGGACAAGGCGGCCTCGAAGCGTGAACCCGATGCCTTAGTTCGGTGGCGAAACACCCTGGCAGAACAGGTCCAATTTTGGAAGTACGTTCAATATCAATTCTTCAAGCAATGGACATCCCTGCGGAGATACTGTCATCAGAAGGGCATCCGGATTATAGGTGACATTCCCATCTATGTGGCGCACGACAGCGCTGAAGTATGGGCTCACAGAGAACTGTTCTACCTTGACGGCCAGGGGAATCCGGTCGTCGTCGCAGGCGTTCCACCCGACTATTTCAGCACTACCGGACAGCGGTGGGGCAACCCGATTTACCGTTGGGACATCATGGCACAGTCGGAATACCGCTGGTGGATCGACCGCTTCCGTATCAATTTCTCGCTGGTCGACATCGTGCGCCTCGACCATTTCCGGGGTTTTGAGGCGTACTGGGAGATCGCAGCGGCAAATTCCACGGCCATGCAAGGAAGGTGGGTAAAAGGACCCGGCATTGTGTTGTTTAATGCACTGAAAGCCGTGCTCGGCGGTGTCCAGATGATCGCAGAAGATTTGGGCGTCATTACGCCTGAGGTGGACACGCTTCGGGACCAATTGGGCTTCCCTGGTATGCGAATCCTGCAGATGGCTTTTGGCAATGACCCCAAGGCGCCTGAGTATCGACCCCACAGGCACATCCGGAACTGCGTCGTCTATACCGCCACACACGACCATAACACGACCGTGGGCTGGTTTACCACCGAGCCCGGAACGGCAACGACTCAGACTGCGGAAGAGGTCAAACAGGAACGAGAATATACCCTGAAGTACTTGGGTACTGATGGCGAGGAAATCCACTGGGACTTCATCCGCCTGGCCCTCAGTTCCGTGGGAAACTGGGCAGTATTTCCCTTACAGGATGTGTTGGGCCTAGGGACAGAGGCTCGCATGAATCTTCCGGGAACGAGCCAGGGGAACTGGGAATGGCGATTCACCACCGACATGCTTACTCCCAACATAAGGAGTACCTTAAGAGAGCTTGCGAGAATCTATGAACGAGACCCCAAGTCGTCTCGTTGACTCCCGGTCGAATATTTCCCTGTTCACGATGGTCTCGTTGGGAGGCATGAGAAATCTTGGCATTGATTCTCACAAGACCGCTGGAATCGCACAAAACCTTCCCAGGAGTATGAGGCTTCAATTATCACAAGGTCAGCAAAATACCAAGACTGAGTGTTCACTCTGGTGGAACGGACACTTCACCACGCGAGACGCCTTTGATGAGCGACTTTCCAAACTATCCCGCGGGCACGTGGGGGCCGCGGGAAGCGGTTGTGTTATTGGAGCGTGACGACCGGCAATGGAGGACAATATAAAATGATACTCGCTGGCGACATCGGAGGCACCAAGACGGTCATCAGCCTGTTCGAAGAAGTGGGGGAGTGCCTGCGTGCCGTGCGCGAGGAGAAGTTCCCCAGCCAAAGTCATGGGGGGTTGGAGGAAATCCTCGATCGGTTTCTGCGCGCCGAGCATTCCCCCGCACTCCGCGCGGCCTGCTTCGGTGTCGCTGGCCCCGTCGTCGAAGGCCGATCCGAGGCGACCAATCTGCCCTGGGTGATCGATGCGAAGACGCTTGAGCGCACGTTGAACCTGAGGGGAGTTTCGGTGATCAACGATCTCGTGGCCACAGCCTATGGCATCCCGCTCCTCACATCTGAGGAGGTCTGTGTTCTCAACGAGGGACATTCCCATCGAGAGGGAAATATGGCTTTGATCGCCGCGGGGACGGGGCTCGGGGAGGCCGTCCTCTTCTGGGACGGCAAGAAATACCGTGGTGTGGCCTCCGAGGGAGGCCATGCGGACCTGGCCCCGCGAAACGCCCTGGAGATCGAGCTCCTCCAGTACCTGCTCAGCAAGTTCCACCGGGTGAGCTACGAGCGGGTCGTTTCCGGCCCCGGTATTTTAAACATCTATGCCTTTCTGAAGCGCGCGGGATATGCGGAGGAATCCCCCTGGCTGGCGGAGAAACTTAGCGAGGGAGACCCCAGCGCGGCCATTACCCAGGTGGCACTGGCGAGGCAGAGCGACCTCTGCGTCAAGACGCTCCACCTCTTTGTGTCTCTGTACGGGGCGGAGGCGGGGAACCTGGCGCTCAAGGCGTTGTCCACCGGCGGCCTGTACGTCGGGGGCGGAATCGCCCCGAAGATTCTCGATCTGCTCAAAGATGGCACCTTCATGGCGGCCTTTACCGACAAGGGACGACTCTCACCGGTCCTGAAGAACATGCCGGTGCAGGTGATCCTGAACGATAAGACCGCCCTGTTCGGGGCCGCCCGCTATGCCACGCTGCATGCGGTATCCCCATAAAGAGGCCGTGCTATCCGCGCTGTCTTATGGTGGAGAGGTGGCTGTCGGTTCGACAATATAGACGTTATCTGCTACACTCTGGTCCACATCCTTCGGACACGCCGCCGGATCCGCACAATACTAAGGTCCGTAAAACGATGCGTGACAGGGAGCCAGCTCGATCTCAGAGGTCTGTCAGTGTTGACCGTGACGGGTGAGTGGGAAACCATCTTCCAGGGAAAAGCCAAGGCCGCCTTAGAGGCGATCCTGCCCAACTTCCTTCGGGCGCGCCGCTGGTTCGGGGGGAAGGCCCGGACTATAGGGTCGGTCCGGATTCTTGAGGCCATCCCCATGACCGCAGATAGCGGGGGTATGAGGACCTTTCTGGCGTTGGTCAAAGTCGAATACCGTGAGGGAAAGCCCGAAACCTATGTTCTTCCCCTCACCTTTGCAGCAGGCGAACAAGCAGCACGGGTAGAGAGCGAACTGCCTCAGACGATCGTTGCTCGCCTCCGCGTGAACGGGCACGAAGAGGGGGTCCTCTTTGACGCCCTGTGGGATAAAAGGATTTCGACGGCGCTCCTCCAAGCCATCGCCCGCGGCAGCCAATTTCGGGGCACGCTTGGCGAGGTCGTGGCTTCCCCCACGCGGGCCCTTGAGCAACTTCTTCCCGCATCTGAGGAGCCCTTGGAGCCTTCGATCATGCAGGCCGAGCAAAGCAACACGTCAGTGGTCTACGGGACACGGCTCATTCTCAAGCTCTTTCGGCGCATGGAAGAAGGGATCAACCCTGACCTAGAGATCGGGCGCTTTCTGACCGAGAGAGGGTTTGCGCATATCCCCCCCGTGGCCGGCGCTTTGGAATACCGGCGGCAAAGCGGCGAGCCGGTCACGCTGGCGATTCTGCAAGGCTTCGTCGTGAATCGGGGAGATGCCTGGCGTCATACCCTTGACGCGCTGGGCCGTTACTTCCAGCGGGTCCTGGAAAATGCGGCAAGGGTAGAAGCTGTGGCGCCTCCCCGCAAGGGCCTGCTCGCGTTGGCCGAAGAGAGCTTTCCGCCAGACGCCATCGAGCTCATCGGTCCGTACCTCGAAGAGGGGCGGCTGCTCGGGCAGCGCACCGGCGAGCTTCATGTCAGCCTCGCCCAGGGAAAGGATGAGACCAGCTTCGCCCCGGAACCCTTCTCAGAAGCGTCGAAACAGGTACTCTATCTGGGCATGTTGAGTCTGGCCGATCAGGCTTTCGCGATGCTTCGTCAGCATCTCGCGGATCTTCCGGCAGCGATCCAGGGCGGTGCCGAGAAGGTCTTGAGCCTTGAAGAGGAGGTTCGCCGACGATTCCAGCTCATAGGCGACCTCCCGTTCACCGCCATGCGGATCCGCTGCCACGGCGACTATCACCTCGGTCAGGTGCTGTGCACGGGCACGGATTTCGTCATCATCGACTTTGAGGGAGAGCCTGCCCGACCCCTGAGCGAGCGTCGGCTCAAGGGCTCCCCGCTTCGGGATGTTGCCGGAATGCTGCGGTCATTTCACTATGCGGCCTATGGGGCCCTCCTCCTCGGGAAAGTACCAGGGGTGCGGCCTGCGGACTTCGTGGTCCTGGAACCGTGGGCGCGGTTCTGGTACCTGTGGGTGAGTGTTGCTTTCCTCAAGGCCTATCTCGCCGTGGCTACCCGGGCACCCTTTCTCCCCACCACCCGCGAGGAGCTGCAAGTGCTCCTGGAGGCCCATTTGTTAGAAAAGGCCGTGTACGAGCTGGGCTACGAGCTCAATAACAGGCCGGACTGGGTAAGAATCCCCCTGCAGGGCATGTTGGAGCTCCTGGAGACAGCAGGGTAATCCCGATGGGAGCGGTCCAGGTCCATACCATCCAGCAACTGGCTCGCCATTACGGAGTCCAAACCGCGTACGTCGACGTGACTCGTCGCCCCAGACAGGCCTCCCCCGAAGCACTCTTGTGCACGCTCAGAGCGCTTGGTGCGCCCGTTGAATCCATGGAGGACGTCCCAGACGCCCTGCGGGAGCGGCGGCAGGCTCAGTGGGAACGCGGCGGGGAACCGGTGATCGTGGCATGGGAAGGCAAACCAGCCGAACTCGAGCTCCGCATGCCACGCGATCGAACCAGCGAATCCCTGAGCTGCCACCTCGCGCTCGACACAGGCGAGGTCCGAAAGTGGACTTGGAAGCTGGAACGCCTTCCGACAAAACACGCCGCCAACGTCGAGGGGGTGCGCTACGTCGCCAAGAGGTTGTCCTTACCCGGGCCGTTGCCTTGGGGATACCATCGGCTGACGCTGGAATCCCACGGCCGGCTGTTCCAGAGCATGATCATTTCTGCTCCCATGCGGGCATACTCCTCGAGTGAAGCATCCGCCGCGCAGGGATGGGGGGTATTCCTTCCGCTCTATGCACTGCATTCGAAACGGAGCTGGGGGGGCGGAGATTTTACGGATCTTGAAACCTTGGTCCATTGGGTTGCCGGCCTCGGCGGGAACGTTGTGGCAACGTTGCCGCTCTTGGCCGCTTTTTTGGACGAGCCCTGCGACCCGAGCCCGTACGCCCCGGCCAGCCGCCTCTTCTGGAACGAGTTTTACATTGACGTCCTCCGAATCCCGGAATTGAAGACGTGTCCTGCAGCCCGCGCACTCCTTGAGTCGGGTGAAGTCCAGAGGGAGCTTGAAACACAGCGTTCCTCGCCATGGGTCGATTATCGGCGACAGATGGCATTGAAGCGCAAAGTGCTCGAGGAGCTCGCACAATGCCTGTCCGTCGAGTCAGCGGAGCGGCAGGCGGCCTTTCAGCGCTTCGTCAAAGGCCAGCCCCAGGTTGAAGATTACGCCCGTTTTCGGGCCACGGGCGAGAAGCGGGGTGCGCCGTGGCCGGCTTGGCCAGAGCAACTTCGCTGTGGCGATCTCCAAGAAGGTGATTTTGATGAGGCGGGCAGGAACTACCACCTCTACGTCCAGTGGGTTGCCCAGGAGCAAGTCCAAGATGCTCTCGGAGAGGAGCAAGGCGACGGGTGTCGGGTTGTATCTCGATTTGCCGCTGGGAGTGCATCCCCATAGCTACGATGTCTGGCGTGAGCGCAATGCATTTGCGTTAGAGGTCTCGGGCGGTGCCCCTCCGGATGTCGTCTTCACCAAGGGTCAAAACTGGGGTTTCCCTCCCCTGCATCCTGAGGCAATCCGAGAGCAGGACTATCGCTATGTCATCGCCTATCTTCGCCACCAGCTGAAACACACCAGCCTCCTCCGAATCGATCATGTGATGGCGCTCCATAGGCTCTTCTGGATTCCCAATGGCCTGGAGCCGCACGAGGGAGTCTACGTACGCTATCCTGCCGAGGAGCTGTATGCGATCGTGTGTGCTGAATCTCACCGATGCGAGGTATCGATTGTGGGGGAAAATCTCGGAACGGTCCCAGCCTACGTAAATTCGGCGATGGCTCGGCACAATCTCCAACGGATGTACGTGGTCCAGTATGAGCTTGTCCCAGGAGCGCGCCGGGTCCTTCGACCGGTCCCACGGGATGCGGTGGCCGGCCTGAACACCCACGATATGCCCCCTTTCGCCGCATACTGGCAAGGTCTTGATATCGAAGATCGACTCGAGCTCGGCCTCCTGAACGCGACGGGGGCTCGGATCGAGAGAAAAAACCGGCAGGCGCTTCAGCAAAACTTGAAAACCTTCCTTGGGCGCCAAGAGGCGCTCAGGTCCGCCTCGACGAGCCCACGGGCCCTCCTCGAGGGCTGCTTGAGATTCTTGAGTGCCAGCTCGGCTCGGGTCGTCCTTGTCAACGTAGAGGATCTATGGCTTGAAACAGAGCCGCAGAATGTCCCGGCCACGTCTGAAGAACGTCCCAATTGGCAGCGGAAGGCGCGCCACGGCTTCGAAGCATTTTCCGAGATGCCCGTCGTGATTGAGATGCTTCGCGATATCGAAGCTCTCCGTAGGCAATCGAAGATTTCCCGAGGACGGCGCTTCAGAAACCGATAGAGCTAGGAGGAAAACACCATGATGACTCGAAAGGGCGGGCCAAAAAAAAGCGTGAAGACAAGAGGGCCCAAAAAGCCCGTCCAGCTGAAGACCAAACAGGTCTCAATTCAATGGACAGGTACGGAGGCAACGACGGTCTCGCTGACGGGGGACTTCAACAATTGGGATCCGCAAAGGCACCCCCTGAAAAAGGTGAAGGATGGGGTGTGGAAGGTGAACCTCCGCCTGAAGCCCGGCAGGTATGAGTACATGTTCATCGTTGATGGGGAGTGGAGGGAGGATCCCCTGAACCCGAACAGGGTGCCAAATCCTCACGGAGGCTTTAATTCAATCTGCGCGGTGGTCTAGCGGACAGGAAAGGGGAGGCTGACGATGGCCCAGAAAAAAAAGGAGAGAGAGACAAAAGGGAAGTCTCAGCCAAAGGCGCAGCGCCAGCCGGTCTGGTATGAAGTGTCGCTCATAACGGATGATGACGTCTACCTCTTCAACGAGGGAAACCATTTTCGGCTGTACGAGAAGCTGGGGGCTCACCCGATGACGGTGGACGGCATAGAGGGGACGTATTTTGCCGTCTGGGCGCCCGAAGCCGAGCAGGTGTCTGTGGCGGGGACCTTCAATGACTGGAACAACGCCAGCCACCCCCTGGCGCCGCGGGGTCAATCGGGGATTTGGCAAGGCTTCATCTCTGGCGCAGGTAAAGGGACGCTGTACAAGTACCACATCCGCTCTCGGCACAAGGGTTATCGGGTGGATAAGACGGATCCCTTTGCGTTTTTTAACGAGATCCCGCCCAAGACGGCCTCGATCGTGTGGGATTTGGAGTATCCGTGGGATGATCAGGTATGGATGACGAACCGACGCGGCCGCGGCGCCCTGGATGCTCCGATGGCTATCTACGAGGTGCACCTCGGCTCATGGCGGCGGGTGCCCGACGAGGGGAACCGCTCGCTCAGCTATCGGGAGCTCGCTCCCCAACTGGCCGAGCATGTCTCGCAGTTGGGTTTCACCCATGTGGAGTTTCTCCCAATTATGGATCATCCCTTCTTCGGTTCGTGGGGCTATCAGACGACAGGGTACTTCGCCCCCTCGGGCAATTACGGTACCCCCCAAGACTTCATGTACCTGGTCGATTACCTGCACCAGCGTGGCATCGGAGTAATCCTCGACTGGGTTCCCTCGCACTTTCCCACCGACGAGCACGGGCTCGGCTATTTCGACGGGAGCCACCTCTATGAACACGCAGATCCTCGGCAGGGCATTCATCCCGACTGGAACACCTTTGTCTTCAACTACGGGCGAAATGAAGTGCGCAGTTTTCTTATCAGCGGCGCGCTCTTCTGGCTGGACAAGTACCATGCTGACGGCCTCCGCGTGGATGCAGTGGCCTCCATGCTGTATCTGGACTACTCCCGGAAGGAAGGGGAGTGGATCCCCAACCAGTACGGCGGCCGCGAGAACCTCGAGGCGATCGGATTTCTCCGCCGATTCAACGAAGAAGTCTATAGGAGCTATCCCGGCGTCCAAACGATCGCCGAAGAGTCCACCGCATGGCCGATGGTCTCCCGGCCGACCTATGTCGGGGGGCTCGGTTTCGGTCTCAAGTGGGACATGGGCTGGATGCACGACACCCTGGAGTATATCTCGCAGGATCCCATCTTCAGAAAGTACCATCACAACAAATTAACCTTTCGGATGCTCTACGCCTTTCACGAGAACTTCATCCTCCCGCTTTCTCATGATGAGGTCGTCTACGGCAAGGGGTCGCTCCTCGGCAAGATGCCGGGGGACGACTGGCAGAAGTTCGCCAACCTGCGGCTGCTCTTCGCCTACATGTACGCCCAACCGGCCAAGAAGCTGCTCTTCATGGGCGGAGAGTTTGGTCAGTGGCGTGAGTGGGCCCACGACGGCAACCTGGAATGGGACTTGTTGCAGTATCCACTGCACGCAGGGCTTCAGCGGTGTGTTGCGGACCTCAATCGGCTCTACCAAAGTGAGCCGGCTCTTCACGAGTTCGATCTGAATCCGGCCGGCTTCGAGTGGGTCGATTGTATCGATGCCGAGTCGAGCGTCATCAGCTTGATGCGGAAAGGACGATCCACGGATGGCATTATCCTCGTCGCTTGTAACTTCACTCCGATACCGCGCCCGAACTACCGGGTAGGTGCCCCGCGCGGGGGATTTTGGCGAGAGGTTTTGAATAGCGATGCCACACACTACCGGGGCAGCGGCCAGGGCAACTTCGGCGGGATCGAAGCCGTACCGATCGGCCTGCACGGCCGCCCGTATTCCCTGACAGTGACCCTTCCGCCCTTGGCAGCCGTGTTCTTCAAGAGCGACGGGGAGCAATCGTGAGTGACCCACACGGGCTGAGGTTAGGCGCCAGATATCTGGGGCATGGCCGTTGCCGGTTCTCTGTCTGGGCTCCGCGCATCCAGAAGGTCGAGGTGCGCATCGTAAAACCCGCCGAGCGCATCGTGGCGCTGGAGAAGGACCGTTGGGGTTACCACGAGGCGGTCATCGAGAACGTCGAGCCCGGCAATCTCTACCTCTGCCGCCTGGACGAAAAGATGGAGCGACCCGATCCTGCGTCCCGATCCCAGCCGCAAGGGGTCCACGGCCCCTCCGAGGTCGTCGATTCGAATTTTGCCTGGGAGGACCGGCACTGGTTTGGCCTGCGTCTCGAAGACTACATTATTTATGAACTTCATGTCGGGACCTTCACGCACGAAGGCACCTTTGAGGCCATCATTCCTCACCTCGAGCGGCTCAAGGATGTGGGGATTACAGCCGTTGAGCTCATGCCGGTCGCCCAATTTCCCGGAAATCGCAACTGGGGCTACGACGGCGTCTATCCCTTTGCTGTGCAAAACTCGTACGGTGGCCCTGGAGGTCTGAAGAGGCTGGTGAACGCTTGTCACCAGAAAGGTCTCGCGGTGATCTTGGACGTTGTCTATAACCACCTGGGGCCGGAGGGAAACTACCTCGGGGACTTCGGACCCTATTTCACTGAGCGGTATCGCACCCCGTGGGGGTTGGCCATTAACTTTGACGGGCCGTATAGCGATGGGGTTCACCGATTCTTTCTTGAGAATGCCTTATATTGGATCACGGAATTTCACATGGATGCCCTGCGACTCGACGCCCTCCACGCCATCATGGACATGTCGGCCCATCCGTTCCTCGAGCAACTCGCCACCGCCGTGCGCCACCAGGCGGAGCAGGTCGGATGTCGGGTATACCTTATTGCGGAAAGTGACCTCAACGATACGAAGCTGATCCGGTCCCAAGAGCTTGGAGGGTATGGGCTCGATGCCCAGTGGAACGATGATTTTCACCATGCCCTCCATACATTACTCACAGGTGAGCGGAACGGGTACTATCAGGACTTCGGGAGAGTGGCACACTTGGCCAAGGCCTTTGCCGAAGGTTACATCTACTCGGGCCAGTATTCGGTATACCGCAGGCGCCGGCACGGCAACTCCTCCAAGGTCCTCGCTGCCCGGAAATTCGTGGTGTGCTCGCAGAACCACGACCAGGTGGGGAACCGGATGTTCGGTGAGCGCCTGAACCGTCTCGTTTCCCTTGAAGCGCTGAAACTGGCGGCCGGGGTGGTCCTGCTCTCGCCGTTTATCCCACTATTGTTCATGNNTGGTGAGCCTGCGCCATTTCCGTATTTTGTCAGCCATTCCGATCCCGAGTTGGTCGAGGCCGTTCGCCGAGGACGCAGCGAAGAATTTGCTGCATTTGCGTGGCAAGGGAAACCGCCTGATCCCCAGGGCGAGGCTACGTTCCTCCAGGCCAAGCTGGACCACAAGCTGCGTCATGAGGGGCAACACAAGGTCCTACTCGAGTTTTACACGGAGTTGGTACGGCATCGGCAAACGATTCCTGCACTGGCCTCCTTGAGTAAAGAGACCTTGGAGGTCAACGGCTACGAGAGTCAAAAGGTGCTGTTCGTCCGGCGCTGGAGCGATGAAAGCGAAGTCTTTGTGGTGTATCATTTCGGGGATAGCGCATGCTCGATCTCTCTACCGGTCCGGGAAGGTCGTTGGAGGAAACAGTTGGACTCGGCCGACGAGCGGTGGCAGGGTAAAGGCTCTACGGCACCGGAGCAGGTAACCTCGCAAGGAGAAGTAACCCTCGCACTGCCTCCGAAAGCATTCGCCCTTTTTGTCCATCACGAGGAGGCTTAGCAGGAGGACAGCATGAAGGTGTGGCCGGGGAGTCCGTATCCGTTGGGGGCAACCTGGGATGGGGCAGGAGTCAACTTTGCTCTCTTTGCGGAGAACGCGACGGGCGTAGAGCTGTGTCTATTTACTGGGCCGGACGACCACGAGGAAATAGCCCATATCCAGATGAAGGAACAGACCGATCAGGTCTGGCACGTCTACCTTCCCGAAGCGCGTCCCGGGCTGCTCTACGGATACCGCGTTCACGGCCCGTATGAGCCAGAGGCCGGACATCGGTTTAACCCCGCTAAGCTCGTCATCGACCCCTACGCCAAAGCCATCGCCGGTACGATCCGGTGGGACGACGCATTGTTTGCGTACCGGATTGGGGACCCGGTGGAAGACCTGTCTCGCGACGACCGAAACAGCGGTCCATATATTCCCAAGAGCGTGGTGGTTGATCCTGCCTTCTCCTGGGGGGATGACCGTCCACCCCGAATCCCCTGGCATCAAACGATCATTTACGAGGTCCACGTGAAAGGGTTTACGGCCCGGCACCCGGACGTCACCTGCGGGGGACCTATGCTGGCCTGACATGCCCGCCGGTCCTCGAGTATCTCCGTTCAATGGGGATCACGGCGGTCGAACTCATGCCGGTTCACCAATTCGTGGCGGACAGACCTCTGGTGGATCGGCGGCTTACGAACTACTGGGGGTATAACTCGATCGGCTTCTTCGCACCCGACGCGCGCTACGCGAGCAGTGGGGTTTTGGGCCAGCAGGTGGCAGAATTCAAGACCATGGTCAAGACGCTGCACCGCGAGGGGATCGAGGTGATCCTGGACGTGGTCTACAATCATACAGGTGAAGGGAACCACCTGGGTCCGACCCTCTGCTTCCGTGGTATCGACAATGCGGCCTACTACCGGCTGGTGGCCGATGACCCCCGGTTCTACATGGATTACACTGGGTGTGGCAACACGTTGGACATGACCCACCCCCGTGTCCTTCAGCTCATCATGGACAGCCTGCGGTACTGGGTGTTGGAGATGAACGTGGATGGGTTTCGGTTCGACCTGGCTTCGGCGCTGGCGCGGGAACTGCACGAGGTGGACCGGCTCGGCGCGTTTTTCGACATCATCCACCAGGACCCGGTGCTGTCGCAGGTGAAGCTGATCGCCGAGCCGTGGGACCTGGGCGAGGGTGGCTATCAGGTAGGAAACTTCCCCGTCCTCTGGGCCGAGTGGAATGGGAAATATCGGGACAACGTAAGGCGCTTCTGGAAAGGGGATCAGGGGGAGGTTGGGGAGCTGGCCTACCGCCTGACAGGAAGCAGCGACCTGTATGAGCGCGGGGGCCGCCGGCCCTATGCCAGTGTCAACTTCGTGACCGCCCATGATGGTTTTACTCTGCACGACCTGGTGAGCTATAACGAAAAGCATAACGAGGCGAACGGTGAGGGAAACCGGGATGGCACTGACGAAAACCTGAGCTGGAATTGTGGCGTGGAAGGGCCAACTGATGACCCGGGGATCCTCTCCTTACGAGAGAGACAGAAAAGAAACTTTCTGGCGAGCCTCTTCCTTTCCCAGGGTGTCCCGATGCTTTTGGCTGGCGACGAGATGGGACGCACCCAGCAGGGGAACAACAACGCGTATTGCCAGGATAACGAAATATCCTGGATCGATTGGAATCCCGATCGAATCCGCCTGGAGCTGCTCGAGTTTACTCGACTCCTGATCCGGCTTTACCATCGGCATCCGGTCCTGCGACGTCGGAACTTCTTCCAGGGTCGGAGGATTCGGGGCTCCGAGGTGAAAGACCTGACCTGGTTCCGCCACGACGGCAAAGAGATGAGCGACGAGGATTGGGACAATCCTCACACACGGGGCCTTGGGCTCCGGCTCGCCGGCGACGCCATCGAGGAAGTCGACGTTCGCGGGAATCGGATCGTGGACGACACTCTCCTCGTTCTGCTGAACGCCCACCATGAGGCGGTTCGGTTTATCCTACCGATCCAACGATCCAAGTTGCGCTGGGACCTGGTTCTCGATACGCGCGAAGCGACAGGTAGGCGTCGATACCGTCTGACGCGTGGGGGGCAACCGTATGACTTGGAGCCGCGCTCGCTGGCGTTGCTCCGTCTAGTCGGCGAATAAAGGACAGTTGTGCGTGCAGAGAGTGAAATAGCACGCTTCAGGGTTCCAGTCGCGACGTATCGGCTGCAGCTCAACCGGGGCTTTCGCTTTGCAGATGCCCAGGGCCTCCTGCCATATCTTCGGATGCTTGGTATTACGGATCTTTATATTTCACCCATCCTCAAGGCTCGACGAGGAAGCACGCATGGGTATGATGTGACGGACCCCACGCGCCTGAACCCGGAACTCGGCACGGAGGAAGAATTCCAACAACTGGTCGAGGATCTCAAGCACCACGGGATGGGACTGCTCCTCGATATTGTCCCCAATCATATGGCCGTGAGCCCCGAGAACCCGTGGTGGATGGATGTCCTCGAAAACGGGCCGAGTTCCTCGTATGCTCCCTTTTTCGACATCGATTGGAAATCCCATCGAGGGCCCGGTAAGGGAAAAGTTCTTCTTCCCCTTCTTGGTGCTCCCTATGACAGCGCCCTAGGTAACCAAGAGCTCGTCTTAGCGCTTGACGAGCAGGGCTTTTACGTTGACTACCACGGGGAGAGACTGCCGATCGCGCCAAAGTCTTACCGGAGAATCCTTGCCTACCGTATCAACGCCCTTGAGAAAGTTCTGGGGCCAGCCCACCCCGCCTTTCGGGCGCTTCTCGATCTGATCGATGTGATCCAGAGGCTGCCGGAGGAGACGGTCGCCAATCGAGAAAGCGTTGCGGAGCAGGCCGAAGGAAAGGAAGGCATCAAGCAGAGGCTCTGGCACCTCTACGTGGCCCATCTCGAGATCAAAAATGTTGTTGATGAAAACGTGAGGGTATTCAACGGTAGAAAGGGAGATGCGAGTAGTTTTGATCTCTTGGATCAGCTCCTCGCCGACCAGGCCTACCGGCTAGACTATTGGCGGGAGGCCAGGGAGAGGATGAACTACAGGCGTTTTTTTGACATTAGCGACCTCGTCAGCGTCCGGGTCGAAGATCCCCCCGTGTTCGATGGGACCCACGCCCTCATCCTCAAGTTGATCAGAGAGGGGAAGGTCACGGGCTTGCGGGCCGACCACGTGGACGGCCTTTACGACCCAGCAGGGTATTGCCACGGCCTGCAGAGTCGCATTCCGTCGCCCTTTTACGTGTTGGTCGAGAAGATTCTAGTTGGAGACGAGACGCTTCCTGAGGAATGGCCGGTCAACGGGACAACAGGCTATGAGTTTGCCAATGCCGTGAACGGCGTCTTTGTAGACCCCAAGGGAATCCGGCGCCTCGATGCAATTTACACGAGATTCACCGGATCGAAGGTGGCGTTTCCGGATGTGGTATACAGGCAAAAGAAGCGGGTCATTGAGGACCTCTTCATAGGCGAGATGCGTACTTTAGGCAAGCAACTCGATCTCTTGGCAAAGCAAGACCGGCACGC
>JABAOD010005454.1_pt1 | contig 24353 bp, 13 predicted proteins | sample 7062151 | NCBI WGS metagenome assembly JABAOD01 (sample SAMN14538626, study PRJNA623070) | marine sediment metagenome | biome: marine biome [ENVO:00000428]; feature: marine pelagic biome [ENVO:01000023]; material: deep marine sediment [ENVO:00002113] | place: India: Gulf of Khambhat ... | reverse complement strand
GCTGAAGGGACTGAACGAGGACTTCAACCGCGAGATCCACGCGATGCTCAGCTACCTGCAGAAGTCGTTCCTGGTGTTCGGGCCGAACCGTCCCCCCGTGGTGGGCTTCTTCCGCCATGAAGCGGAGGAGTCCATGGGCCACGCCATCAAGATTGGCGAGAAGATGACGGCCCTGGGGGCCATCCCCACCATCGAGTCCCAGTCCATCCACGGCCACCCGAAGAGCATCCGGGAGCTGCTGGAGGAGAGCCGGGCCATCGAGGTCGCGGCCCTGGAAGGCTATAAGGCCCGCCTGGAGCAGGCGGGGGACGACATCGCCCTCCGGATGATGCTGGAGGAGCAGGTGTCCGAGGAGCAGGAGCATCTGGAAGAGGTGGACAAGCTCCTCCGGGAGTGAGGCGGCGGGCCCCAAAGATTCTTACCCGCCCCATCGCTCCATAGGCCCATGCGGCGCGCCGCCCTGGCAGCCCTGCTGGTCCCCCTTCTCGTGGCGCCCCTGGCGGCCGCGGACTCGAACGACCCGCGGGCGCCGGAGCAATGGGCCCGCCAGGTGGTCCGGGCCGACGAGGCCTACCACACGGGCTTTCGCGGCCAGGGCGTCGTGGTAGCCGTCCTCGACACGGGCATCGACGAGACCCATGCGGACCTCGCGGCGAATCTGTGGCGGAATCCCGTCGAGTGCAGCGGCACCGCCGCCGTCGACGATGATTCGAACGGCTTCGTGGACGACTGCTTCGGCTACGACTTCGTGGACGGGGACCCGGCGCCGGAGGATGCGGACGGCCACGGGACCCACGTGGCGGGCATCGTCGCGGCGGTGGCGAACAACAGCGTGGGGGTGGCGGGCATCGCCCCCGAGGCGCGGATCATGGCCCTGAAGGTCCTGGCGGACGTCAACGCGACCTGGCGGGGCACCCGGGAGGCCCTGGACTACGCCCGGCAGAACGGGGCGGACATCATCAGCATGAGCTGGGGGGTGGACGGCGTCCCCCTCCCATCTTCCGTGAAGAACGCCCTGGATGCCGCCCACGCCGCGGGCATCCTCCTCGTGGCCGCCGCGGGCAACAACGACACCGACCGGGAGCACTACCCCGCCGCCTACGACGAGGTCATGGCGGTCTCCGCCACGACGATTCTGGACCAGCGGGCCCCCTTCAGCAACTTCGGGGACTGGGTGGAGCTCTCCGCCCCCGGCGGGGGAGGCGGGAGCACAATCCTGTCCACGTTCCCGGACGACCGCTATTCCTTCCTCTCGGGCACCTCCATGGCGGCCCCCCACGTGGCGGGTGTGGCGGCCCTCGTCCAGTCCAAGAGCGGTCTGCGGGGCGAGAACCTGCGGGCGGTGCTGCAGGACACCAGCGTGGACCTGGGGACCGCCGGTCGGGACCCCGTCTTCGGCTTCGGCCGCGTGGACGCCATGGCGGCCTTGGACGCCGTCACCGTCCCCGCCCCCAATCAGGCCCCCGTGTGCCGCGTCCTCCATCCCGAAGCGAACACCACCGTCCGTCTCCCCCTCACCGTCTCCGGGGAGGCCTGGGACCCCAACGGCTCGGTCCAGTCCGTGGAGGTCCGGGTGGGGGAGGGGCCCTGGCGGCGGGCCACCGGCACCACCCCTTGGGTGTACGAGTGGGCGGCCACCGCCCCCGGGACCGTCACCCTCGCCTGCCGGGCCTACGACGGCGTCCTGTACTCCGAGCTCGACGAAGTCACCGTGACGGTGGTGGGGACCGCGATCCCCGAGGTGCTCTACCTCAATCGGGAGGCGGTGGCGTCCGCCCTCGTGGCGACCTCCTCCCTGCTGGGCGTCGCCATAGGGGCGTTCCTGTGGAGGCGGAGCCGGGGGGCGGAGGGCCGATGAGCTCCCCCGAGGACCTCTTGATGGCGTTGCTCCAGATCCGGAGCGAGCCCACGGACCCCATGGAGGAGGTCACGGGCTTCGCCGCCGACGCCCTCCGCGGAGCGGGGATGCAGGCGAAGGTGGTGGACGGGGCCTTCCCCGCAGTCGTCGCGACGCGGGGCGAGGGGGGCGTCCTCTTCAGTGGGCACCTCGACACCGTCCCCCGCGGCGGCGGATGGTCCAAGGGGCAGGGCGAGCGGGAGGGGGAACGCATCTACGGTCGCGGGGCCTCGGACATGAAGGGCCCCTGCGCGGCGGTGATGGCCGCGGCGGCGCCTCTCGCCCGCGACGACGTCCCCTTCTCCGTGATCTTCACCACCGACGAGGAGACCACCATGAACGGCGCCAGGGGGGTCGCCGACGTCCCCGCTGTCCGGGACGCGGCCTTCATCCTGGTCTGCGAGCCCACGGACTTCCGTATCGTCCACGCGGAGAAGGGGGTGTACCACGTCCGGGTGACCGCGACGGGCACCGCCGCCCACGGGAGCCTGCCCCACCTGGGCCGGAGCGCCATCTGGGGGATGCACGAGCTCCTGGAGCGGCTGAAGGACCTGCGGGAGCCCGCGGGGGAGTTCCAGGACGCCCTCACCCTCAACGTGGGCACGATCTCGGGGGGCACGAAGGTGAACGTCGTCCCCGCCGCGTGCACGGCGGAGCTGGACTTCCGGTTCCCCGCCTCCCATTCGCTGGACGACGTCCGGGCCCTCCTCCACGGGCGCCTGGGCGCCTGCGACGTACCCTACGAGCTGGAGGAGGTGCAGAAGCTCCGGGCCGTGGCCTCCGACCCCGACTCCGAGGGCGTCCGGCGGTTGCGGGAGCTCACGGGCGCCCCCCTGGCCACCGTCCCCTACGGCACGGAGATGGCCATCTACCACCCCGTGAACCCCCGCGCGGCGATCTTCGGGCCGGGGAAGGAGGAGACCTTCCACGCGGCGGACGAGTATATCGACGTGGCCGACCTGCAGCGGGCGGCAGAACTGTACGAGGCCTTCGCCCGCACCTGGGCCTAGAACCGCTTCAGGGCCTCCCTCAGGTTCGCGAGGCCCCCCTCCACCTGCTCCCGCCCCGTGCCAAACCCGAGGCGGAAGCGGTCTTGATGGCCGAAGCACTCCCCCGGCGCGATGACCGTCTTCCGTTCCTTCGCCAGGTACTCCGCGAGGGCGGTGGTGTCGACGCCGTCCACCCGCGGGTAGCCGAAGTTGCCCACGTCGGGGGGCACCCAGGTCACCCGGTCGTCCGACGCGATCCACGCGTCCACGAGGGGCCGGGCGGCCTCGACGAGGGCCCGCGCCCGGGCGCTGAACGCCGCCTCCTTGTGGAGCGCCGCCAGGGCCGCCCGTTCGCTGAGGTGGGCGGGGGCGACCGAGGCGTGGTGCGCGATCCGCTCCATCTTCGCGATGAGCTCCCGCGGGCCCACGGCCCAGCCGACGCGGAGGCCGCCCAGGCCGTAGAGCTTGGAGAAGCCGGAGGTCACCACGATGCTCTCGGAGAGGGACGCCGCCGAGGGGGGCGGGTCGTGGAAGACGAGGCCCAGGAAGATCTCGTCGACGAGGGCCACCGCGCTCCGGTCCTCACACACCTCCCCGACGGCCCGCATCGTCGCCGCCCCGTCCACCACGCCGGAGGGGTTGTTCGGGTTTGCCAGGATAAGGAGGTCGAAGGCCTCGAGCGCGGCGAACGCCTCGGGGTCCAGGTGCCAGCCCTGCTCCTCCCACCGTTGGACAGTCGCCGTCTTCGCCCCGAACCCCAGCGGGAGGTTGCGGAGGGGCGTGTAGGTGGGGTGTTCAACCGCCGCCGTGTCCCCCGCCTCGAGGACCGCCGCGCACAGGAGGAAGTTCGCCTCGCTGGTCCCCGCGGTCACGAGGACCTCCCGCCAGGAGACGCCGTACCGCTCGGCCAGGAATCGGCGGAGCTCCGGGTCCCCGCCCGGGAACGCGCGGGCCGGGTCCTCCGAGCCGAAGGCGACCCCGATCTCCTCGAGGGTGGCGTTCCGCACCCCGCTGGCACCGATGTCGAAGTTCGCCGAGGGGAGCCAGCGGAGGAACCACTCCAGCAGGTCGAAGGGCGGGAACTCCACGGGGCGGGAAGGACGAGGCGACCGGAAAAAGGCTTCTCCGTCGCTACCGCGTCCCGAGGTAGTAGTTGATTTCCCAAGGGACGACGAGGTCCCCCTCGTCCCTCAGGGGGGCCAGGCGCTCGGCCAAGGCGGTTTCGAAGTCGGCACGGCCTCCTGGCCCCATCGCCTCGAGTTCACGATTCACGTAGCCGAACGAGGTCCTCAGGTCAGTGTAGGCCTGGACGTCCGCAAACCGCGTCGCCGCGGTCTCCGTGGTCGCCTGGACGTCGCGGAACCCGGCGGCATGGAGCATTCCCGTGAGGGCCTGTCGGCTCACCAGGTCCTGGCGGTCGCGGCTGGACCGCATGAACGCGACGGCCTCGCGGAGCTCCCGAAGTCTCGGAGGCGGCTCGTCCGTGCCATGGTGCTGCAGGAGCTCCAGAAAGGCCCGCGAGGCCGGATCCTCCGTGGCGGACCACTCGCAGAACGCCATGCGGCCCCCCTCGACGAGGAGCCGGTGCGCCTCACGGAACGTCCGGTCGGGGTCGAACACCGGGATGCCGAAGCAGGACAGCACGGCGTCGAAGCGTCCCCCAGGGTACAGGATCTGTCGCGCGTCCATCGTCTCGAAGCGGACTCCCGCCACCCCCTTCTCCTCCGCCCTTCGAATGGCCGTCTGGATGGCGTCGAAGGAGAGGTCGATGGCCGTCACCGACCCGGAGTCACCGACCCGCTCCGCCGCCCGGAGGGCCAGGTTGCCGGTCCCGCAGCCCAGGTCGAGGACCCGCTCGCCGGGGGCGATCGCCGCGACGTCCAACACGCGGCCCGCCATGGGCGCGAACCGGGGGACGACGTTCCGGTCGTAGACCTCGGCCATGCGGCTGTACTCTTCGTCGAACAGGACGATGGCCGTCTCGGCGTCCATGCGCCCCGCAGGGCCCCCCGCGGTAAAACCGTTCGCCTCTCCGGGTGGAGGCCCCCTCCCAAACCCTTAAGACCCTCCCGTTGGCTATGCTCCCCTCCCGGGGGTGGCCATGTCCCGTTTCAATCTGGCCTCCGATGAGGACATCCTCTCCGGCGGCACCACGGACATCTACTTCCAGCGGACGGAGGCCATCCTGAAGCGCCTCGGGAAGGACACGCAGCGGGTCCTCGCGGAGTTCACGGCCTCCTCCCTCCCCCAGGGATGGGACTACGGCGTCCTGTGCGGCCTAGACGAGGTCGTCACCCTCCTGGAAGGCCGGGACGTGACCTTGCGCGCCCTCCCCGAAGGTTCCCTGTTCGTCCCCCGCACCCACAGCGGCGTCCGCCTCCCCGTGATCACCCTCGAGGGCCCCTACGGCGCCTTCGCCGTCCTGGAGACCCCCATCCTGGGCTTCGTCTGCCAGGCGAGCGGCGTCGCCACGAAGGCGAGCCGGGTGCGCCGGGCGGCGGGGACGAAGCAGGTGGTCTCNNATGCACCCCGCCCTCTCCCCCGCCATCGACCGGGCCGCGTACATCGGTGGGTGCGACGGGGTGTCCAGCCTCAGCGGGGCGAAGGCCATCGGCCGCGAGCCCCAGGGCACGATGCCACACTCCCTCGTCATCGTCATCGGCGACCCCAAGGCCGCCTTCGTCGCCTTCCACGAGCACATGGACCCGTCCGTGCCGCGCATCGCCCTCGTGGACACGTACCTCGACGAGGTGCGGGAGGCCATCATCGCCGCGGACGCCGTGGAGGACCTGGCGGGGGTGCGCCTGGACACCCACGGCTCCCGGAAGGGGAACTTCGAGGACATCGTCCGGGAGGTGCGGTGGGAGCTGGACATCCGCGGTCACGAGGACGTGCAGATCTTCGTCTCCGGCGGGCTGGACGAGACCACGATCCCCGGGCTCATCCGCGCGGGGGCGGAGGGCTTCGGCGTGGGGACGAGCATCTCCAACGCCCCCACGATCAACTTCGCCATGGACATCGTGGAGATGGACGGGCGGCCCGTGGCGAAGCGGGGGAAGTTCGGGGGGCGGAAGGAGGTCCTGCAGTGCCCGGAGGACCTCACCTTCGAGCTGGCCACCCGGTCGTCGGCGTGCCCCGCCTGCGGGGGGGAGATGCGCCCCGCCATGGTGGAATACCTGAAGAAGGGGCGGGTCGTGGAGAGCGTCCCGTCCCCCTCGGACGTGCGGGCGTCCGTCCTCGCCCAGTTGGAGAAGCTCCCCGCCCCCGGGGTGGCGTAAGATGCCGCCCCTCTGGTCCCTCCTCGCGTTCATGGACGGGGGGCGGATGGCGGACGAGTTCGAGCCGGGCCTGCGGCGGGTGGTCCGGGCCGACGTCGTCGCCCTCGCGGTCCTGGGCATCGTCCTCCTGATCCTCGCCGGCGTGGTCGCGGTCGCCGTGGCGATCCCGTGGGCCCCGGTCGCCCCGCTGGTCGCCGGCATCGTCTTCCTCGCCGCGGCGGGCATCCTATGGATGAGGAGCCGGTGAGCGGGAGGGACCCCTACTGGCGGGGGCTCCAGGCCGCCTTCGACGCCATCGCCGACGAGTTCGATCGCACCCGGCGGACCCCTTGGGCGGAGGTCGTCGCGTTCGTGGAGCGGCTGCCCCCGGGGGCCTCGCTGCTGGACGTGGGATGCGGGAACGGCCGCCACCTGCGACCCCACATGAGCCGGGGCGGCAGCGGCCTTGGCGCCGACGTGTCCCCCCGCCTCCTTGAGCGGGCCGCCGCCAACCTGGAGGACGCGGAGAGCGTGGACCTCCTCTTGGCGGAGGCGACCCGCCTCCCGCTGGCCCCGGAGAGCGTGGACGCGGTCCTGTGCACGGCGACCCTCCATCACATCCCCGCCGAGGCCGATCGCGTGGCGGCCGTGCGCGAGGTCCGTCGGGTCCTCGTCCCGGGGGGTCGGGCCCTCTTCAGCTGCTGGGCCCTGGAGCAGGACCGGTTCGCGGGTCTGGAAGGCCCGGACGCGGTCGTCCCGTGGACCCGGGGCGACGGCACCCGGGTCGGGCGGTTCTACCACCTCTTCCAGGCGGGGGAGCTGGAGGCCCTCGTGACCCGCGGCGGCCTCCACGTCGATACAGCTATCCGCTCGGGCGACAATTACCACGCGGAGGCCTCCAAGCATGGTTGACCTCGCGCTGTTCATCGAAGGCCTCCTGGACTTGCTGCTGGGAAACGTCCTCTGCCTCATCGGCGCCGTCGTCCTGGGCATCGTCCTGGTCTTCGTCATCACAATCCTGTTCATCCGAAAGGTGATGAAGCGCGAGGTCTGGCGGTACTGACCCGCGAAACGTTCATAATCGCCCGTCGTTCTCCCCCGCGGGGCGTCTCACCATGTCCGAAGTCCCCGAGGAATTGCGGTACTCGAAGGAGCACGAATGGGTCCTCCTCGAAGGCGACCGGGCCACCCTGGGCATCACGGACTTCGCCCAGGACGAGCTGACGGACGTCGTCTACGTGGAGTTGCCCGAGGTGGGGCGGGAGGTGGAGCCCAACGAGGAGCTGGGCGCCCTGGAGTCCGTCAAGGCGGTCTCGGAGCTCTACGCGCCCGTCGGCGGCACGGTCCTGGAGGTCAACGCGGATCTGGAGTCCAGCCCCGAGCTCGTGAACGCGGACCCCTACGGCAAGGGCTGGATCGCCGTCCTGCGCCTTCGGGACCCTTCGCAGGTGGAGGGTTTGCTCGACGCCGCGGCGTACCGCGCGCACATCGGGGAGTAGCCGCCGAAAGCCATAAGGGCCGACGGCCCTCCTCTCCCCTCGGGCCCGTGAGGTAGCGGACAGCCTGGAGGCCTTCGGAGCCTTTCGCCCGGGTTCGAATCCCGGCGGGCCCGTCCCCCCTCCGATGGGTTTTGTCACCTCACAATCGTTATATACGCCCCTCCCGGTGCCATAGATTCCTCCGGGGGACTCGCGTGCCAGAGGCCGTCATTGTGAGCGCGGTGCNNCGGGACGTGCCGGCCCCCCGCCTCGGCGCGGCCGTGGTGAAGGAGGCCGTCGCCCGCTCGGGCGTCCCCGGGGACCGGGTCGAGGAGGTGATCATGGGCAACGTGATCACCGCCGGGCTGGGCCAGGCCCCCGCGCGACAGGCCGCCCTCCACGGGGGACTGCCCCCGAGCGTCGCCGCGGTGACCGTCAACAAGGTCTGCGCCTCCGGGATGAAGTCCGTGGCCATGGCCGCCGACTCCATCTGGGCGGGGAGCCGGGACGTGGTCGTCGCCGGTGGCATGGAGAACATGAGCCGCGCCCCCTACCTCCTGGAGCGCGCCCGCTACGGCTACCGCTACAACCATGGCCGGCTCCTAGACGGCTTGATCGTCGACGGGCTGTGGGACGCGTTCAAGGACTTCCACATGGGGGAGACGGGGGAGATCGTCGCGGAACGGAAGGGCGTCACGCGAGAAGACATGGATGCCTTCGCCCTGGAGAGCCACGCCCGGGCCGCCACGGCCTCGGAGACGGGCGCCTTCGACGCGGAGATCGTCGCCGTGGAGACCCCGGCGGGCGGCGTCGTGGACAAGGACGAGGGCATCCGCTCCGACACCTCCTTGGAGAAGCTCGCCGCCCTGCCCCCGGTGTTCCGCGAGGGCGGGAGCGTGACGGCGGGCAACGCCTCCCAACTGAGCGACGGCGCCTCCGCCCTCGTCGTCATGTCGTCCGAAGCGGCGGAGGACCTGGGCGCCCCGCCTCTGGCCCGCATCCTCGCCTACGGCACCAGCGGCGTCGAGCCGGAGCTCGTGATGGAGGCCCCCATCCCGGCGGTCCACCACCTCCTCAAGCGGGCCAAGATGACCCTCGACGACTTCGACCTCTTCGAGCACAACGAGGCCTACGCGTCCGCGTCCGTCGCCGTGGGGCGGGAGCTGGGCATCCCCTTCGACCGCCTGAACGTGCGGGGCGGGGCCGTGGCCCTGGGGCACCCGCTGGGCTGCAGCGGCGCCCGCATCCTCACGACCCTCCTCTACGCCATGAAGGACCGGGGCGACGCGCGGGGCCTGGCGACCCTCTGCCTCGGGGGCGGGAACGCCCTGGCCATGGCCGTGGAGCGCGCCTAGTCGCGATCCAGGTCGCCCACGTCGAAGTCCTCGTCGAAGCCCTCCGAGTCCGCGTCCGCCGCCGCCTCCAGGTCGTCCACGGCCTCCTTCAGGTCCTCTAGCTCCTTCGCCAGCTCCTCCTCGAAGGCGGGCTCGCCCAGATCCTCCGCCGGGGGCCTCCCCCGTCGCCATCCCAGGAACGCGACGACGGCCAGGAGGAGGACCATCAGTAGGAGGAAGATCCACCAGTAGTCCGCGATGTCGAAGGGCTCGGGCGCCTCCGTCTGCAGGGTCACCGTGAGGGGGTCGTTCTGCCCGGGGTCGATCTGGATCAACGAGGTGTGGGTCTGGAAGCCCGGCTTCGCCACCTCCAGGATGTAGCTCCCCGGGGTGACGTTCGTGAACCCGTAGGTCCCGGCCCCCGTAGGCGTGGCGGAGAGGATCGTCCCGTCCGTGAGGCGCACCGTCGCCCCGTCCACGGGCTGCCCGTCCTCGTCGACCACGAGGATGGAGATGGAGCCGACGGTGACCGTCAGGACCACGTCCGGGGCGTCCACGGTCCCCGTGGCGGCGGCCCCGCCCTCCGTGTCCTCCGCGAGGAACGCGTACTCGTAGTCCGTCCCTTCCGGGAGGCTCGTGGTGAACTGGTACTCCTTCCCGTTCGCGTAGTTCACGTCCGAGGGGTCGACCTCCGCCATGGTGAAGGGGCTCCCGGTGATGTTCACGCCGCCCTTCAGCACGATCAGGCGGGGGAAGCCCGCCGCCGGCGGGTGGTTGTCCGGGTCGGTATACTCGATGCGGTACACGAACGAGGTGTCCGGGTCCCCCGTCTCCGGGTGGAGCCCGTCGGCCTCGTAGTTCGTCCCTCCGGTCCAGTCCAGGAGGGGCGGGCGGTTCGACACCGTCGGCCCCGCGGTGAGGGCCGTGGCGACCCCGGAGGCCACCGCCCCGGCGTCGTCCTCCGCGTAGAACCGGTAGGCGTAGTCGGTCCCCAGGGCGGTGAGGGTCGTGGCGTGGGCGTAGATCGCCCCCGCGGCGTAGTCGTTCGGGCCCCCCACCCACGCGTCGAAGGCCATCGAGGCGTTCGCGATTTCTGTCCCGCCCTTCAGGATGACCACCGTCGGGGTCCCCGCCAGGGGCGGGTCGCCGTTGGGGTCCGCGTAGCGGACCCGGTACACGAACGTGGTGTCTAGGAACCCGGTCTCCGGGTGCAGCCCGTCGCCCACGTAGTTCGCCTCATCGGTCCAGGAGAGGGTGGGGGCCACGTTCGGCGGGGGCTCCGTGGAGAAGTTCCAGTAGCCCCGCCAGGTGGGGCCGAATGCGGTGGTCTCCCACCCGTCCGTGACGTTCACCCGCCAGTAGTAGTCCGAGAGGGGGACGGTCGCGAAGGGCGCCGAACTCTCCGCTGCAGTGGTGCCCTGGGACACGAGGCTCGGCCCGCTGAAGCCCGTGTCGTTCACGGCCACCTGCCACGCGTAGGTCAGGGCGTCGCCCTCGGGGTCCAGGCCGCCTGAGGTCCAGGAGACCACCTCCCCCGCGGCGGCGGGGAGCGTCACGTTGTGGGGGGCCGCGGGCTCGGTCGGGGGCGGGGGCAGGGCGTTCAGGTGGAACGCCAGCTCCGCCGGGACGCTCCACAGCCCCTTCAGCGTGTCCTGGACGGACACCCGGAAGAGGTAGTCCCCCCCGTCCACGAGGGCCGGGGCGACCCCGGGATACAAGACGCTGTTCCCCGCGCCCGTCGTGTTGTCGTACCAGAGGAGGGTGAAGCCCGGGAGCTGCAGGACGGACGCGTTGTAGGCCGCCTGGGGGTCCCCCGCGTTCGGATCTTGGAAGACCCAGGCCAGCGCGGGGGTGTGGTCCGTGATGTGAATGAGGCCCGGGTTCCCCGAGGGGTAGCCTTGGACGGTCAGGCCGACCGCCGAGGGGGCCGCGTTGACGCGGCTCGTCGACGAGCTGAGGGGGCCGAAGGGGTTGATGAAGTCAGGGAAGGGGACGAACATGTCCTGCGGCCCATTGACCGTGGCCCCCGCCAACGCGTCGAGCGTGGCGGTCGGGCTGAAGGCATAGACGACCAGCGCGTCGGCCTGACCCCCACCCGGCACGGAGAGAACGAAACCAGAGAACCGGGCCTCACCGAACAGGACGGGCTCCTGTCCCAGGAGGAGGTCTGGCGGCGTCACGGTCCCTGAGGCGTCCACGTCCTCGTACAGGCTCACGGAGTCCAGGTCCGCGTCTCCCGCAGTCCCCGCCAGGGTGACGTTCAACGCGACGAGGTCCACGCTCCCCGGCGCGGCGTTCAAGTGCAGGATCATCATTAGGACCCCCGCCTCCCCCTGGTTGACCACCGCAGGGGCCACGTCCGTGTGGGTGACCGTCAGCCCGTCAGGCCCGGGGGCCACGTCGGGGGCGTCCGTCTCCGCGGAGTAGTCCAGATCCGCCCCGTCGGTGCCGCCAAACACGAAGGTGTAGGCGTTGCTGGCGGTCCCCAGCGTCGTGGTGACGTTGTACGAAGCCCCCGCGCCCCAGTCTCCCGGGACTCCCATCCAGGCGCTGAAGGCGGTCGTCAAGTTGAGGAATGGCGCGCCGCTCTCGTTGATGAGGACCCACGGGGTCCCAAAGGGCGGGTCGTTGTCCGCGTCGCTGTAGACGACGGAGTAGGTGAAGACCGTGGTCGTGTCGCCGCTGACGGGGTTCACCAGAGGCGACGAGAGGACGGGCGGGATGTTCGGCGGGCAGTTCAGCGTCGGGCCCGGGGCCGTCACGGTGGTGTTGTCGTTCCACCCGTCGTTGCCTTGGAAGGCGAAGCCGTAGCTCCCGCCGCAGGGCAACGTGACCGTCCGGTTGAACACCGCCCCCGCGGTGTAGTTCCCGGGGCCTCCGAGGAAGGTGACGAAGAACATCTGGAAGGGGCTCCCCGCGATGGGCGTCCCGCTCTCGTTCACGTGGACCCACACGAAGGCCGGCGGTTGGTCCTCCGGATCGCGGTAGGTCACGTTGTACTCAAAGGGGAACGTCGGCCCGGTCTGGGAGGGGGGCGTGACCTGACCGTTGATCATCTCCGGCGGGAGGTTCACCGCGGTGACGTTCGGCCCCGCCGCGCAGAGGGGCGTCGCGCTCTGGCCGAAGCTGTCCTCCGCGAGGAAGCAGTAGGAGTAGTTGGTGCCCGGGTTGACGAGGTTCGTCACGAAGACGTACCGCTTCCCGTCCGTGTGGTCCGTGTCCGCGGGGTTCGCCTCCCACATCGTGCCGTTGACCACCTCGACGGCCCCCCACCAGAGCACGACCCGCGGGTACGTGGGCGCGGGGGCGTCGTCGTCCGCGTCGTAGTAGTCCACCCGCCACTGGAAGGCGCTCCCGAGGGGGGCCTCGTCGTCCTCCACCCCGTCCGTCTGCCAGCCCACCTCCCCCGTCCAGTTGAAGGAGGGGGCGCAGTTCACCTGGGGGCCGGGGCTCGACGCGGAGAAGACCTCCGCCTGGCCGTCCGAGGCGTTGAAGACGAAGGTGTAGCTCCCGCCGCAAAGGGGGAGGGTCGTGCGGTAGGAGAGGTTCGCCCCCGCGACGGTATCGTTCACGGCCCCCACCCAGTTCTCCAGGCTCAGGGCGAAAGGTGAGCCCCCGATGGGAGCGCCGCTCTCGTTAATCCACACGTAGCTCCGCGAGAAGGGGTCGTTGTCCGCGTCCCGGAACGTGACATTGTAGGTGAAGTTCGTCGCCTCGCCGCCGAGGGTCGGGATTACCCCCGGGCCCAAGAGCTCCGGCGGCGTGTTCGGGCAGGTCACCCTGGGCCCCGCCGCGAGGGCCGTCGTGTTCGTGGCCTGGCCGTCGGACGCGCTGAACTGGTAGGTGTAGTTGGAGCCGCAGACCGACAGGGTCCGGTTGTACGTGTAGCGGGCCCCGGTCGTGTAATCGTTCGGGGCGCCGACCCAGCCCATCTGGGTCATGGCGAAGGGCGGCCCGATGGGCGTTCCGCTCTGGTTGATGAGGACCACGGGCGCCCCGACGGCGCTGTCGTTGTCCGCGTCGCGGTACGTGACGTTCCACGAGAACAGAGTAGTCACGGGGTCGCCGGGGTCCGGGGCGACACTCCCGTTGAACAGCTCCGGCGGGGTGTTCCCCGCGGCGCAGGGGTCGAGGCACAGTTCGGCCCAAAGGGGCGGGGGCGGGGGCGCCCCGCGGTAGTGGAGGGGCCACGCGCTGTACCGCCAGGTGCGCTCGTCGCCCGCCTGGTAGGTGTCCGGATCCCCGTCCACGACGTCCGGGGCCGTGGAGTAGATGGCGAACCCGATGGTGTCCCCGGGGGAGGCCCCGAGGAGGGTGAGGGGGATGGCGAGCTCGTACGTGCGGTGGGGGCTCACCAGGATGCTGGGGGTGCTGTAGCCCGCCCCGCCCTCGAGGCCGGTGTGGCCGGGGAGGCCCGTGTTGAAGGGGGAGTCCTCCATCACCCAGTCCCCCGCCGACGCGTTGTAGACGGCGTGGCCGGTGACCTTCGACTGGGAAGTGAGGCCGCCCAGGGTGAACTGGGAGTCCGCCCCATCCGTGAAGAAGTCGTCGTGGGGGGCGTCGAAGAGGACCCCCGCCCGGTCGAAGGCGCGGCGGGAGGCGTCGCCGCCGGCGTCCAGGCCCATGTAGAGGCGCGTGGCGTCGTTCTTGATGTAGAGGGTCGTTGGGACCTGGTTCCCCAGCGTCGCGTCCAGGGGGATGGGGAGGCTGTCCGTCTCCCACTCGCCCGGGTTCATGACCCCGTCCGCGGTGACGGGCTGGACGAGGGGGAATGAGGGGATGAGGGGTCGGAAGAAGGGGTCGATGGTGGCCTGGGCGCTCTGGAAGGGGTCCGGCGGACCCAGGATGACCGCGTCCCCCTTCGGCCGGAGGGTGAACCACGCGCTGGCCACCTCCAGGCCCACGGTGGGCCCCGTGGCGGCGGTGTAGGCGATGTCCACGGCGACGAAGAACGTGATGACCTGCCCGGGGTACACGCCCAGGTAGGGGGGGTCGTCCCCGGCGAAGGAGAGGTTGGCCCGGTAGGGCGGGCCCGCGCCGAAGGCCGCGACGGCCACCAAGGGGTCGACCGCCGGGTTCGGGATGCCGTCGCCGTCCGCGTCCCGGTACAGCTTCGCGTCCGTGACCTCCGCCGACGTGGCGGTCCCGTTCAGGACCACCTCGAAGGCCGTCACCTCCACGTCCCGGAAGTCTGGGTTCGTCAGGGTGAGGCCCAGGATGGGGACGCTCCCCTCCCCCTGGGCGGCGGAGGCCCCCGGAAGGACGAGGTTCGCCGGCGTGACGACCAGGGTGTCGAGGAACGGGTTGAGGAGGAGGTTCACCGGGGCCGAGGTCCCCGGGAGCCCTGGGATGACCAGGACGGTGTCCGGGGTGGAGGCCACGAGGTTGACGGCGAGGAGCATCATCGAGACGGTGAACCCCGAGGTGGCGGCGGCGATGTCGATGGTGAGGAGGAGGGTGATGTCCGCTCCCGCGATTACCAAGATGGGATCGACCCCGGCGGCCGCGAGGTCCAGGGTCGCCGGCAGCCCCGCGGATGGGGCCGCACGGACCAACGGCGTATCCACCCAGTGATTCGGGAAGCCGTCTCGGTCCCGGTCCCACCAGAGGGCGATGTTCGTCACNNTGGGCGACGGTCCGAGGAGGTTCACGACAAGGGACGCGACCCCCGCCGACCCCGTCAGGGCGCTCAGGTCCAGCTGGAGCATGAGGGTGTCGTAGTCCGTGGGCTCCGTCTCGAAGGGGGCCCGGTCCAGCCAGGTCACCTGCAGCGTGTCGGAGGCGGGGGCCGCTGGAGGCACGAACCGCACCGCCAACGAGTCTTCGAGGAAGTCGTAGTACTGGAGGCCGATTTCCCCGGGGTCGTTCTCGATGGCGGTGAGGGGGGGATAGGGGCCGCCCTTGAAGGTGACGTCCTGGAACTGGCACGTGGCGGTGCCCGCGGCGGTGAGGATGAGCTGGAAGAACTGGGGAGCGCCGTCCGCGTCGCGGGTGATGTTCTCCCACGTCACGACCGCGATCTGGCTGGCGGGGTCCTCCCACCANNCCCGTGAGGGGGTCGGGGTTCAGTCCGTCCCCGAAGCAGCTGATGAAGTTGTTCGGCCCGGAGGGTCGCGGATGGTCCGGCCAGGCCGGGGCCAGGGGCCACAGGGTGTTGTTGAACGTGATGAACCCGTTGTCGGAGACCCAGAAGCTGTCGTAGGGCACCCCGTAGAAGATGAACTGGAACGTCGAGAAGGTGAAGGGGCCGTAGAGGGTGTCGTTCAGGGGGAACCCCGGGACGGGGAACCAGACCTCCATCGCGATGGGGTCTCTGGGGACCCACGCGAAGGGCCATGTTGGAGGGGGGTTCTTGCTGTCCTCGTACGTGTACCCGTAGGCGTCCGGCGACCCGTCCTGGGCCTCACTGCCGTATGCCGACGCCTCCTCTGCGATGGGGACGAGCGCCGTCATCGTCCCCGCCACCAAGATCCACGACATCGCCCACGCGAGCCTCTTCGGAGAACTCAACATATCTCCACGCGCCTCGGAGCTCCTCGCCCCTCCGGAGTCGGTCCCATCTGGAGCCCGCTACTTATGGATATCGGGACGCTCTTCGAAGTCTATCCGACGGGCCCCTTTTATCCCCTTTCTCCTATGCCGTTTCCGCCGGCGGCGATGACGATGGCGGGCGAGTCGATGGGCGTGGTGGGCGCCGGGGTGATGGGCGCCGGCATCGCGCAGGTGGCGGCCCTGTCGGGGAGGAGCGTGATCCTCCACGACCTGACGGCCGAGCTCGTGAAGAAGGGCATGTCCCGCATCGAGGCGAGCCTGGAGAAGGCGGTCACGAAGGGGAAGATCGCCGAGGAGAAAGCCCGGGGGGCCCTCGCCCGCATCACCACCACGACGAGCCTCTCCGTCCTCTCGGACTGCGACGTGGTCCTGGAGGCCGTCTTCGAGGACGCGGGGGTCAAGAAGGACGTCCTGGCCCAGCTCAGCGGCATCGTCCGGGAGGATGCCCTCATCGCGTCGAACACCTCCTCCATCTCCATCACGGATCTCGCCAGCGCCGTCGACCGCCCGGAGCGCTTCGTGGGGATGCACTTCTTCAACCCCGTCCCCCTGATGCGCCTCGTCGAGGTCGTCCGCGGCCTCCAGACCAGCGACGCGACGACGGAGGCGGTGATGGCTCTCGCCCGGAGCCTCGGCAAGTCCCCCGTGGAGGTGAACGACTACCCGGGCTTCGTGTCCAACCGGATCCTCATGCCGATGATCAACGAGTCCGTCTACTGCCTCCACGACGGCGTGGCGGGGCGGGACGAAGTGGACGCGGTGATGAAGCTCGGGATGAACCACCCCATGGGGCCGCTGGAGCTGGCGGACCTCATCGGCCTCGACGTGTGCCTGGACATCCTCGAGGTCCTCCACCGGGACCTGGGGGATCCGAAGTACCGCCCCTGCCCCCTCCTCCGCAAGATGGTCCGGGCGGGCCGCCTTGGGCGGAAGAGCGGGCGGGGGTTCTACAACTACTCCTGATCGCCCTCGGGCGGGCGGGGCGACTCCCGCGTCGGCGGCTCCACCACCGCCACCTCCCGCTCCATCTCCTCTAGGTGCATCTCCGGCTCCTGCCCCCGCTTCCGCTGGGACATCAGGAGGAGGGCGAGGATGAAGACGATGATGAACAGGAGGAAGACCCACCACAGGTCCGCGAGCCCGCCCGCGGCGCGCATCGTGGCCCCCTTCTGCACCTCCGCTTGCCCCGCCTCCAGGGTCACCGTGCTCCGCTCGGTCTCGAAGCCCGCCTTGGCGAAGGTGATGTTGTGGGTGCCCGCGGGGACGCCCGTCATCCGGTAGACGCCCTCCGCGTTCGTCGTCGCCGTCCGGTCCAGCTCCACGAGGGTCACCCGCACGCCCGCGAGGGGGGTGCCGTCCTCCTTCACGACGGTGCCCGTGACCGTCCCCGTCCATGGCTCCGTGGTGAACGACCAGATGGACTCCGCTGTCAGGGGGTTTCCCGCCAGGTCCCGCGCTCCGACGCCCACCTCCGCCGTGTACGTCGTCAGGTGGACCAGATCCGCATCCGGGCTGAAGACCATGACCGTGTCCCCGACCCACGTGAAGGTTCCGCCCACCGTGCCGTTGGGCGCCCGGAGCCGGAACGCGGCCTCCGCCGTCAGCTTGTCCATGGCTTCGCTGAACGTCACCCCGACCGTCTCCCCGACGTCCACGTTCGTCTCATTCGGACCCGGGTCCGTGGCGAGGATCTCCGGCGGGGTGTTGTCCGGGGCGGGGGCCGTGGTGAAGCTCCAGGCGTAGTCGTCCGCCGGGGAGCCCTCCGCCGCCCCGTTCTCGTTCCCATCCAGGGTGTTCCCCGCCAGGTCCCGCGTCTGCCCGCCGTCGAGGGTGACGGTGTGGAGGGTTCCGTACGCCAGGCTGAGGACGAGGGTCATCCGGCGACTCCCCAGGTCCCACGTGACCACGCCGTCCGCCGCGCCCAGCGGTGAGGGCCCGCCCGTCACCAGGACGGAATCCTCCGTTGCCGAGGTGTTCATGTTCTCGTCGAAGGTCGCCACGATGGTCGTGGGCACCGGCACGAGGAGGGCCCCATCCGCCGGGGACACCACCGTCACCCGCGGGGGCGTGACGTCCCCCGCCTCCGTCGTGAAGCTCCAGGAGTAGTCATCCATAGGAGAGCCCTGGGGGTTGCCGTTTCCGTTGCCGTCCAGGGTGTTCCCGCAGAGGTCCTCCGCGGTGGCGTTCAACCATACTGTGTACAGGGTGTTGAAGGCCAGGTTCGCCGCGGGGAGGAACGTCGCCTCGGTGGAGGCGGCGTCCCACTGGAAGATCCCGTCGTCCTGGTTCCACCACGTCGTCCCGTCCGCGTAGGCGAAGGCCGCCTCGACGCTCCCTCGATCGACAGGGCGGCTGAACGTGAGGACGAGGGGGGTGGACCCGAGGACCCCTCCGGCGCCGTCCAACGGGTCCGTGAGGAGGACCTGAACCGGGGGGCCGTCCTCCGTCGTGAAGCTCCAGGTATGCGGATCGCCCCCTGTGCCGTCCCCGTCGCCGTCCAGGGGGTTCCCCGCCAGGTCCGTGGCGGAGGCGGCCAAGGTGGCGGTATAGGCGGTGCAGTACGCCAGGTCCGCGTCGGGGTCGAAAGCGAACCGGAATGGGGTGGGCCACAGGAACGACCCATCCGTTTCGTCGAACGTCGTGACCCCGTCCGTGTAGGAGAACGCCCCCTCCGTCATCACCTTGTTCATGTCCTCGTCGAAGGTGACCCCGAGCGCAATGCTCACGGGGACGGCGGTTCCGCCGTCTGCGGGGTTTGTGACAAGGACTCGCGGTGGCGTCACATCGCCGCCGCCCATGGCCTGGAAGAGTTCCTCGTGGCTGTCGAACATGTCCACGACGCGGGGGTTGTTGTTGAACGTCAGTCCCGAGTAGGTGACCCGGGCCTCGTTCCTCACGTCTACGACGCTCGCCTGCTGAAAGACGCGGTCGCGCGTGTCGATCCATCGCACCCGACCGTCAACTCCCGTCTGGGCATCTCCTGTCGTGGAGTTGTAGATGGGTACGCCATCCTCCCAGGTTTCTACGTCGGCTCCCGGTAGGGGTGCGGCTCCCTGGTCCCGGACGAGTATGTCGAGGTAGTTCCGTACCGTGAGGTCAGACGCTACGTCCAGTATGGACACGAGTCCTGTGAAAGTCGCATTGAGGGTGGCCGGGTGGGAGTCCCCGTCGACGACGAAGTCCTGCAGGAAGGTGCCCTGAACTGTCCCGTTCTCGATGAGAGGTGTAGCAAAGTCGTTGATGGCGTAGGCGACGGCGACACTCTGTAGAATGTGGGAGTCGACCGTCACGGCCGAAGCGTTGATGAACATGCCGACATTGCCGTCGGAGATGAGGTTCCGTTCCAGCACCGGACTCACTCCCTCCACAATGATGGCCGCCGCCATCCCGACGAAGGTGCTGTCACGAACCCAGGACGCGCCACTCGTTGGCCCGAGATGAAGCGCGCCACAGAACGTGAATTGACAGGTGACGGCGGAACTCCGGGCGAAGGTCACGAAATCCCCCCGTAAGGGCGCCTGCGCATAGATTGCGTAGGGTCCGTCGAATAGCACCTGGACCCCGGGGTCGATGGTGAGGCCGGACGCGACGACGAAGACATCTCCCTCCACCGTATACGGGCTCCCCGCCATGTCCCAGACCCCCTCCAGAGGTCCCGAAACCGGGGTGCCGCGCGCGGACGTTGGGAACGTCCCCAGAGTGACCACCGCAACGAGGCCAAGGACAGCCAGGAAAGCACAGACTCTTCTGACCGCGGATGCGCGCACGAGCCCCATGGAAGTCGCCTCCGGCCGCACTCTACGCGGGGCCGGCGTATTAATCGTTTGTTGTGCGCTCCTCAAACCCTGGCCTCGGAACCCTTTTATGACGCGACCCTGTTATTTGGTGATTTCCGACTGGTGCAGCGATGGTAGGACAGGTGAAGAAGGCGGCGAGCAAGGAGGAGGTCCTGACCCTCCTCGACCCCCTCCTCCGCGCGTGGTTTGAGGGCAAGTTCCAGGGGCTCACGGAGCCCCAAAGCTATGCCGTCCCCTACATCCACCGGGGAGAGAACATCCTCGTCTCCTCCCCCACGGGCTCGGGGAAGACCCTCACCGCGTTCCTGAGCATCATCAACGAGCTCTACCAGCTCCAGAAGGCGGGGAATCTGGAGGAGCGCATCTACTGCGTCTACATCTCCCCCTTGAAGGCCCTCGCGAACGACATCAACCGGAACCTGAACGAGCCCCTGGCGGAGCTCACGGCCCTCGCCGAGGAACGGGGGGAGGAGTCCCCCGCGATCCGGGTCGCCGTCCGGTCCGGGGACACCCCCGCCTCCGAGCGACAACGCATGGCCCGCAAGCCGCCCCACATCTTCATCACGACCCCCGAGTCCCTCGCCCTCGTCCTCTCCACCCCGAAGTTCAGCCAGCGGTTCCTGGGGGTCCGGTGGATCATCGTGGACGAGATCCACGAGGTGTGCTCGTCGAAGCGGGGCGCCCAGCTCTCGCTCTGCCTGGAGCGCCTCCACCGGCTCGTGGGGGAGCCCTTTGTCCGCATCGGCCTCTCCGCCACCATCGCCCCCATGCGGGAGGTGGCGAAGTTCCTGGCCGGATACGAAGGCGGTCGGTTGCGCCCCATGAACGTCGTGGAGGTGGAGGGCCAGAAGGGGCTGGACCTGAGCATCCTCTGCCCCGTGCAGGACATGACCACCCTCCCCTACGAGGTCGTCAACGCCCGGATGTACGACACCCTCTCTGAGCTGGTGGACGCGCACCGGACGACGCTGGTGTTCACGAACACCCGGAGCGGGACGGAGGCGGTCACCTACAAGCTCCAGGAGCGGGGGGTGGAGGACATCGCCGCCCACCACGGGAGCCTGAGCCGGGAGACCCGCCTGGACGTGGAGGAGCGGCTGAAGGACGGGGACCTGCAGGTGGCCGTCTCCTCCACCTCCCTGGAGCTGGGCATCGACATCGGGTACATCGACCTGGTCGTGCAGATCGGCTCCCCGAAGTCCATCGCGAAGGGCCTGCAGCGCATCGGCCGGGCGGGGCACGCGTACGGGGACACGTCCGTCGGGCGGTTCGTGGTCTTCGACAACGACGACCTCGTGGAGTGCGCGGCCTTGGTGAAGGGCGCCTACGACGCCCGCATCGACCGGGTGGACATCCCCCTGAACTCCCTGGACGTCCTCGCCCAGAACCTGGTGGGGATGAGCCTCGAGCGGCGGTGGGACGTGGACGAGGCCTTCGACCTCGTCCGGGGGTCCTACAGCTTCCACACCCTCCCCAAACGGGACTTCCAGTCCGTCCTGGACTACCTCTCCAGCCGGAACCCGAAGGTCCGGGTGTACGCGAAGATCTGGCAGGACGAGGGGCGGATGGGCCGGAAGCGGGACAGCCGCCTCATCTACTTCATGAACATCGGCACCATCCCGGAGGAGGGGGACTACCGGGTCCTCTCGGACCACGGCGCCCGCCTCGGTCGCCTCTCGGAGAAGTTCGTGGAGTACCTGAGCCCGGGGGACGTCTTCGTCTTGGGCGGGCGCACCTACCAGTTCGAGCGGGTCCGGGGGATGAAGGTCTTCGTCCGGGACGCCACGGGCCGCCGCCCCACGGTGCCCTCGTGGACGGGGGAGATGCTCCCCCGCTCCTTCGACCTTTCCATGGACGTCGCCCGCTTCCGGCGGGAGCTCGGCGAGGCCGTCGAGGCGGGGGGGCCGGAGGCCGCGAAGGCGTGGCTCATGGAGACCTACCGGGTGGACGACGGCTCCGCGGAGACCCTGGTGAGCTACCTCATGGAGCAGCGGGCGTTCCTCCCGATCCTCCCCACGGACCGGGACCTCCTCATCGAGGGCTACGTGGACGCGAAGGGCACCCGGAACCTCGTCTTCCACTTCCCCTTCGGCCGGCGGGTCAACGACGCCCTCTCCCGGGCCTATGCCTACGCCCTCGGCGCGAAGCTCCAGTGCAACGTCCGGGTCACCGTGACGGACGACAACTTCATGCTCACCGTCCCCCGCCGGGTGGCCCTCGACGAGGTCCCCGGGCTGCTGCGGAGCGCCGACCTGGAGGCCACCCTGAAGCGGGCCGTCCGGGACACGGAGCTCTTCAAGCAGCGATTCCGCCACTGCGCCACCCGCTCCTTCATGGTGCTCCGGTCCTACAAGGGCCGGGATGTGAGCATGGGCCGCCAGCAGCTGCGGTCCGAGCGGGTCCTGAACTTCTTCCACGATCTGGAGGACTTCCCCGTGGTCAAGGAGACCTACAACGAGATCCTCAACCAGGTCATGGACGTCACCCACGCCCGGGAGGTGTTGGAGCGCATCGAGGCGGGGGAGATGACGGTGCACACCGCCCCCTTCTCCGGCGTCCCCAGCCCCTTCGCCCACGGCGTCGTTCTGACGGGGATGAGCGACATCGTCCTCATGGAGGACCGGAGCGCCCTCTTGCGGCAGCTGCACCGGGATGTGCTGAAGCGGGTGGTCCCGGAGGAGGAGCTGAAGGCCTACCAGTTCGAGGAGGCCGCGGTGGAGGCCCACTTCCGCCGCAAGCTCCCGCGGGTCGCGTCCCGGGATGACCTGGAGGAGTTCGCGGAGCGGGTGGGGGCCCTCAACGTGCGGCAGCGGACGGGGCTCAACCCCTATGACTACGCGGACGTTCCCACCGCCAGCCTGCGGGAGTGGGCGGAGGAACTCATCGACGAGGGCCGCCTGGTGTCCGCCTGGACCCCCGCGGGGGTGCGCCACGTCCCCGCCCCCCTCCTGCCCGCCTTCGCCGCCGTCTACGCGCAGCGGAGCGCGCCGCGGGGGCTGGGGAAGGCCGTCCTGGCCGCGGTGGAGGACGCCCCGAGGACCACGAGGTCCCTGGCGAAGGCCCTGGAGGTCGAGGCCGCCGCCCTGAAGGAGCCCCTCCGGAAGCTGGAGCGGGCCTACGCCATCGGGCGGCTGGGCGTCAAGGAGCCCCGGTGGCGAGCCCGGGTGGTGGAGCCCGCGGACTTCGAGGCCTCCCTGGACGCCCTCGTCCGCCTCTACCTGGGCTCCCGCGGGCCCCTCACTGTCTCCGAGCTCGCGCACCTCACGGGGCAGCAGGAGACCCTGATGGAGGCCCACCTGCGGGAGATGGAGGCGGAGGCCGCCGTCGTGTCCGGGGCCTTCCTCGTGGGGGAGGAGATCCAGTACATCCTCCACCGGGACCTGTCCGCGTTGCGGGGGGAGGAGGACCTCCCCACGTTCCCCGAGGAGACCCTCCGGGCCTACCTGTGGCGGAAGCAGATGGCGCCCGCGGCCTCCGTGGACGAGTACCTGGACCGGTTCGTGGACGCCGGCTTCCTCCACGACGTGATGCAGCGCGTGGAGGGCTTCGACCTGGACGCGTGGGTCCGGGCGCGGGGGGCGGGGGACATCCTCCAGGGCCGCTTCGTGCGCGGGCGGGTGCGCTTCGTGCGTCCCGCCGAGGCCGGCCTCTACGCATCCCTCTACGAGAAGGACCCCCTGAGCGAGTTCGAGCGGTCCGTCCTCGAGATCATCCGGGACCGGGACGGCACGACCCTCGGCGACCTCCTCCGGATCACGGGGGCCCGCAAGGACGTCATCAAGGACGCCCTGGACCACCTGGACTGGGACCTGTACGTCATCCGGAAGTACCACTCGGGGGAGGGTTGGTCGGGCCCGAACGTGTACACCGCCTACGAGCCCCCAGAGGTCGTGGAGGGCGCCGCCCTCGAACTCGTCCGCCGCGTCCTCCGCGGGTACGGTCCCGTCCCCTTCGAGGGCGTCCGGGGCTACCTGGGCCTCCGCCCCGCCGCCGTGGAGGAGGCCCTGGACAACCTGGAGGCGGACGACGAGGTCGTCCGGGTGCGGGTGGAGGGCCCCGCGAACCGGGAGCTGTACCTCCGGGCGGACGAGCTGGACGCCCTGGAGGCCGCGGAGCCCCTGCGCGGGCACGACGTCCGGATCGCGTCCCTGCTGGAGCCCTACGTCCAGCCCCTCTGGTCGGAGGTGGTCCGGCGCTACGGGGAGGGCTGGTACTTCCCGGTCCTCGATGCCGGGAAGGTCGCGGGGATGACGGAGGTGTGGGAGATGAGCGGGCTGGTGGAGATCCGGGAGATCGACCTGATGGACCCGTCCCTCCTCCCCCTCTTCCTGGACGCCTTGGACCGGTCGATGGCGTACTACGCGCCATTCGACATGGACATCGTCCGCGTCGTCCGCTCGGGGGGGAAGCGCGTGGAGGAGCTGGAGGACCTGTCCCCCTTCACCTCCCGGGGCTACGTCCCCGTGAACGGCTTCCTGGCGAAGGGCCCCATCGTCCCCGCCACCTACCCCGAGGAGGATTTGTGGGCCTACGTCCTCTGGCGCCAGGGCGTGCACCCCGAGCGGCGGTTCGCGAACGTCATGGAGGCCATCACCGCTCTGGGAGGACTGCGCTCCGACTACGAGGCCGCGCTCCGCGCGGAGGTGTCCCCCGGATTGGAGCGGGTCTACCGGCAGGGGCTCCTGGTGAAGGGGAAGGGCATCCCGGCGTACGTGACCTACACGACACCGGAGGAGATGGCCCTCTACCGGGCCGCGAAGGCGGTCCCCCTCGACGACCACATGCGGATGGTGCACCGGGTCGTGGCGGAGGACGGCCCCCTCTCCCGGCGCGCCCTCATCGACCTCTCCCCCCTGGGCTACAGCAACACCCTGAAGGCCTTGCGGCGGCTCTACGAGGGCTCCCACCTGGCCCAGCAGTGGCACCGGGGCCCCGCCTACGGGGTCGTGGAGCCCATGGACATGGACGTGGAGGACGCCCGACGCGAGGTCCTGCGCCGTCTGTTCCAGCGGTACGGGACCTTCTCCGTGGAGCAGCTCTCGGAGTTCA